>Ga0137399_10000984_pt1 | contig 12487 bp, 9 predicted proteins | sample czorhiz316metaG_FD_104810 | JGI IMG/M metagenome (GOLD analysis project Ga0137399, IMG submission 104810) | Vadose zone soil microbial communities from Angelo Coast Range Reserve, California, USA - czorhiz3.16 metaG | ecosystem: Environmental > Terrestrial > Soil > Vadose zone | place: USA...
CACCTCCGGCGAGGAGAGGTCGAGGTCGGCCGCCCGCCGCGCCGGCTCCAGGAAGCGCGCGGGCGTGCGCGTCTCCCTCACGTCCGGCATGAAGTTCAGCAGGAGGAAATTGATGTGCTGGATCTCGTCGTAGCCCAGCTTGACGCACTCGGTCGCGGTGAGGTTCGCGGGGATGTGGCCGCTCACCCGCAAGCCCTTGGCGTGCGCCTCCTCCGCGATGGGTCCGACCAGCTCGGGCTTGATGGAGCTGTAGAGCTTGATCTGGACGTAGCCCAGGCCGGCGTACTTGTCGACCCAGGCGCGCCCTTCTTCCGGGGTGGAGACGAGCACCTTGGTCGGTCCCTGGTACGGTCCAGGGCCGTCCATGAAACCGGCCATCACGATTCGGGTCCCCAGCTCGGCCCCGTCCTCGATGCGCTTCTTGCGGGCGCGCAGGTCGTCGATGTCATTGGCGAGATCGCGCACGGTGGTCACGCCGGCGGCCAGATTCAGCAGGCCGTCGTTTCCGCCCACGTGCGCGTGCATGTCCCAGAGGCCGGGCAGGAGCGTCTTGCCGCGCGCGTCGATCACCTCGGCGCCCGCTGGAGGCTCGCTCGCCGGGCCCACCGACCGGATGCGGTTCCCTTCCACGGTGACGTCCTGGTGGGCCACCATCCTCGCCGCCCGCGCGTCGAACACGTTGGCGTCGTGGAAGACGACCGCGCCGCGCGGCCGGTGCGCGAGCCGCCGCGCCTGCTCGCGCGCCCGCTGCTGCTCCGCTTCCTGCTGGGCCTTCACCAGCGCGGGCATCGCGCCTTCCCAGCCCTCGCGGACGATGGCCTGCCAGACGCCCCCGGCGGCGAACAGCTCGCGCTTCTGGTCGAGCCAGAGATAGCTGGGCGAGAAGTCGACGCCGGTGATCGCGTACAGGGTCAGCCGCCGCGTTTTTCCTCCGCTCCGGACCGTGTGGTCCAGCACCCTTTCGATGCGCGCCTCGCCGTCGGGGAGGAGGGCCAGCTTTCCGCCGTTCCGGAGCAGGGCTCGCGCGAGCAGCGCGCCGTCCGCCGGCGGCCCGAACATCGAGACGTAGAATGCCGGTCCGGCGGGCTGCCGGGTGCCCTGCTCGGCCTTGCTCTTCCACGAGGCGACGCCGTCCGTGAGCGAGAACCGCTCGCTGACCGCGTCCTTCATGTAGTCGTTGCCGTCGGTCTCCTCGGAGACGGGCAACCCGTCGCGCAGGGTCAGCGTGGTGTACGTCTTCGGGCCGCGGCCGCGGTCGTTGTACTGGAAGAACGCGCGCAGCTTTCCTCCAGGAGATCCCCACAGCGCCTGCTGGCCCGCGGGGGCGCCCATGATCAGCACCGTGTACCGGGTGGCGTTGGCCGGGACGTCGGAAGGAAGCGCGGGCAGGTTCGACGGAGCGGCGAGGAGCAGGGAGAGGATGGACGCGATCAAGATGGATCACCTCGGGCGGTCACTGCGGAAGCTGCAGGCGGCTGCGGAACTCCGCACCGCGCGACATGCTAAGCCGATCTGGCTGCGCCAGGTGAGCGCGGTCATCTCCCCGAGGTCCAGGCCGCGGGCCAGAGCGCGGGCCGCAGCTCCGAGCCGAAGCGCTTGCGGTAACGGGCCTTCAGCTCCTCGAGGGCGGCGGTTTCCCCCAGGCTCTCGTCCACCGCGGCCAGGCTGACCCAGGGATCGTACGTCGCATCGTCCAGCTCGAGCGCGCGCGTCAGGTGGGCCTGCGCGTCGCGGAAGCGACGCTCCGTCCCCGCGATGAGCCCGAGGAAGTACCGGGGAAAGAACGCTTCCGGCGCGGCGCGCGCGGCGGACTCGCAGACGGCTTTCGCCGCGGCGAACGCGCGGGCGCGGCCGTGCAAGAGGCAGTGGACCACCTCTGCGCCGGGCGTCCCGGGGAACTTCGCCGCGAGGCCCTTCGCGGCCGCCCGCGCGCGGTCGATCCGTCCGTACCGGACGTCGCTCTGCGCATCCAGAACGGCCTGGACGTAGTCGTGCTCGCGCTCGGGAGCGACCGGCGCGTCGCGCGGCAACGCGGCCACCCGCCGCAAGCGCGAGCACTCCGCGGCGATCTCCTTCGCGCCAGGCTGGCCGCGAGCGCGGGCAGCGGTCCTCTCGGCGGCCGAGCAGATCTCGGCGCGTCCAAAGCCCTGGGCGAGCGCGAGCCAGAGCTCGGGCGGCGCCGTCGACTCGCGCAGCGCGGACTCCGCGCGCCCCAGCGCGATCACCGCACCGGCCCGGTCCTGGCGGTCGAGCAGCACGCCCGCGAGCACCAGCCGGATCTCGATGGGCACGTCCGGGAGGCGCGCGGCGCCCTGGCAGACAGCGAGCGTGCCGGCGGATCTGGGTTCGCGCGCCTGCCCCAGCGAGCAGGAGAAGGCCTGCACCCGGGCATCTTGCGGGTATCGCCGCGCGAGGGGCGCGAGAAGCGCCGCCGCGCCGGCCAGGTCGCGGGCCCGCGCCTTGCGCGCGGCGTCTTCCAGCCGCTGCGCATCGGCGGCAGACACTCCTCCGGCCCCGGCGGCCGCGGGCGGAGGCTGGGCGGGCGGTTCCGCGGACCGGGCCGTCTCCCGAGGCGCGCCGCCCTCCGGCCCCGCAGCGAAGTGGCCGCTTCCGAAGAACCGTTCGCCATATCTCAGGGCTTCCGCCCGCGTCGCCTCGTCCCAGACGGTGGCCGAGGTACGGACCTCGTCACGGTACGCGGCCGCCCATCTGGAAAGCCCCGCTTCGTCGCGCGAGCCTCGTTGCTCCAGCGCGATCTGCAGCAGGCGGACGATTCCCGGGGAGAAGCCCGATTGCGAGGGCTCGTACAGCGGCGAGAGGAGCGATCCGGGCGTGTGCTCGTGGAACGCCCCCAGCGTATGGGCCCACTCGTGGAGCAGCACGGCCGTTTCCTTGTGGAGCCGGCGCTCGCGGAGCAGGGCTTCGCGCTCCTCCGGCGGCAGCTGGTCCAGCAAGGACTCCAGGGCGCGCGTCTCCTCCAGCGAGAACATCCCGCGCAGCACGAGGTGCCGGCCGAACACCGCGCCCATCCCCAGCTGCTCGTGGGCGGCGGAAGCGAACGCCAGGGCAGGCGCGAAGCCGATCACCCAATCGACGTCCGCGCCCCGGTCCGCGGCGGCCAGATCGCTCAGCGCCTTGTCGAGCCCCTCGAACCGGTCCGCGCGCTTCCAGGTGCGGATCGATTCCACCTCCAGCCGGACGCCGAGCTCCGCCTCGACGGCGCCGTTGGCGCGGTCGATCTGCGCCCGGATCCGATCGCTCCAGCGCGGCGTCTGGGCCTGGTACTCGGGGTCGGCGTACACGCGCACGCGCAGGGAGCGAACCGGACCGGCCGCCCGGGACTGGGCGCCGATCGGCGCGGGGCGCAGGCTTTGCGCGTAATCGCGCTGCCGGTCGCGGGGCGATTTCCAGCATGCCGCGGCGATCGCCGCACAGGCGAGCAAGCGCTTTCCCCCCGGGGCAGCCACGCCCCAATCAAACCAGAGGCGCCCCCGGATCTCCAAGGGGCATGCTACCGTCCACCGCGTGGCGCTGTTCTCCCGCCGGCTGCCGCACGTGATCACGCGCGCCGACCTGGCGCGCGCGCTCGCGCCCACCTACGCCAAGGCGGCCCAGGTGGATGCCGAAGAGGCCGAGGACCGGTTGCTGCGCGCCTTCGCCAACCAGCGCGTCCTCGACGAGGTGTACGGCGGGCTGTCCGCGGCGCTGGCGGAAGCGAAGGGTGCGCGGACGACCGACGATGAGCTGGTCGACAAGCTTTCGACCGGGGTCCAGGCGCGCCGCGGCCGGGTACGCGCGGCCGAGCTGACTCCCGGGGTCTCGGCGGTCCTGGTCCTCGTCAACGTGGAGCTGGGAGAGGCGCCGGAGACGATGCGCCAGACGCTGCAGGGCGGGAAGGGGAAGGCGTTGCTCCAGGAAGGGCTGAAGGCGCTCGGCGCACATCTGTTGAAGGAGCTGATCCGCTAGAGAGCGAATCGGACGCACTGGGAGAGCGCAGTGCCGCCCCATCGGCGGCGATCTGGAACAGGAGGACCGACATGACCGGGCGCTTCCGCAACCTCGCTTTCGATCGCGAAGGACCGATCGCCTGGATCACCATGGACCGGCCCGAGCGCCGCAACGCGCTGTCGCTCGAGCACCTGGGCGAGCTGCTCGAATGCCTCCGTGCCATTGGCGGGGATCGCGAGCTGCGTGTCGCCGTGGTGCGCGCCAGCGGCCCGGCGTTCAGCGCCGGCCACGACCTGAGCGAGATGATCGGCCGCGACGAGGCGTTCTACCGGAACCTCTTCGCCGCTTGCGCGGAGGTGATGGAGACCATCCAGGGTATCCCCCAGCCCGTGATCGCCGAGGTGCAGGGGATCGCGACCGCGGCCGGATGCCAGTTGGTCGCCTCCTGCGATCTGGCCGTCGCGGCGGCGGAGGCGCGCTTCGCCACGCCCGGAGTGAAGATCGGCCTGTTCTGCACCACGCCGATGGTCGCGCTCACCCGCGCCATCGGTCCCAAGAAGGCGATGGAGATGCTGCTCACCGGCGAATCGATCACCGCGGCCGAGGCGCTCGCCGCGGGGCTCCTGAATCGAGTGGTCCCGGCCTCCGAGCTGCGCGCGGCGACGCGCGCCCTGGCGGAACGGATCGTCGCCTCCAGCCCGTTCGTGGTCGGCCTGGGCAAGAAGGCGTTCTACCGGCAGCTGTCGATGGCCCAGGCGGACGCCTACGCGTACGCCTCGGGGGTGATGTGCGCGAACGCCGCCGCGGAGGACGCGCAGGAAGGCATGAGCGCATTTCTGGAGAAGCGCGCTCCCTGCTGGCGCGGCCGGTGAGCTCCACTCGCCTTTTTCCTTCGGGGAGATCCGCCATGCGAACCGCCGCCGTGCTCGTCGCGCTCGTCGCAGCCGCCACCCACGCGCAGGCGAAGGCGCCCGGCGGCCTGGAGGGCCTCGACTCGCTCTACCCCGAGCTCGACGCGCTATACCTCGACGTGCACCGGAACCCCGAGCTGTCCGGGCAGGAGGAGAAGACCGCCGCCAAGCTCGCGGATCGCCTGCGGCGCCTGGGCTACCAGGTGACCACGGGAGTGGGCGGCACGGGCGTGGTCGGCGTGCTGCGGAACGGCCCCGGCCCGACCGTGCTGCTGCGCACCGAGCTGGACGGGCTGCCGGTCGAGGAGAAGACGGGCCTGCCGTACGCGAGCAAGGCCACGGCGACGGATCCCGCCGGCAAGACGGTGCCCGTCATGCACGCCTGCGGGCACGACGTCCACATGGCTTCCTGGACGGGGGCCGCGGCGCTCCTTTCTCGCGCCAAGGACCGCTGGCGCGGCACGGTGGTGATGGTGGGGCAACCCGCCGAGGAGACCGTCGCGGGCGCGAAGGCGATGCTCGCCGACCGCTTCCTGGAGAGGTTCCCCAAGCCGGACTTCTCCGTGGCCGTCCACGACAGCTCCGACCTGCCCGCTGGAAAGGTCGCCTGGATCCCCGGCTACGCGCTCGCCAACGTCGACTCGGTGGACGTAACCGTCTTCGGGCGCGGCGGGCACGGCGCCAAGCCCGACACCACGGTCGATCCCGTCGTCATCGCCGCGCGCACCGTGCTGTCGCTGCAGACGCTCGTCTCGCGGGAGAAGGATCCGCTCGAGCCCGCCGTGGTGACCGTCGGCTCCATCCACGGCGGCAACAAGCACAACATCATCCCCGACGACGTCCATCTGCAGATCACGGTTCGCTCGTACTCGCCGCAGGTCCGCAAGCAGCTGCTCGACGGGATCGCCCGGATCGCCAAGGCCGAAGCGGCCGCCGCGAGCGCGCCGCGCGAACCGGAGATCCGCACCAGCGAAGGCGCCAGCGCCACTTTCAACGATCCGGCCCTGACCAGGCGGCTCGGCGCGATGCTCGCCCGCGAGCTGGGCCAGGAAAACGTCGTCGAGGGGAAGCCGGAGATGGTGGCCGAGGACTTCGGCGAGTTCGGGAAGGCGGCGGGCGTGCCGTCCGTGCTCTTGCGGGTAGGCGCCGTCGAGCCGAAGAAATACGCCGCCGCCCGGGCCTCGGGCACGCCGCTCCCTTCGCTGCACTCGGCCACCTTCGCGCCCGATCGCGAGCCGACCATCCGCACCGGCGCCGCGGTGCTCGCGCTCTCCGCGCTGGAGCTGCTCGGCAAGCGGTGAGGTGTGGGCCACGGTGGGATCCGCGCCGACGGCGCCGTGAAGAACGCCACCGCCGGAGACCGCGGCGAGCGGCTTCTTACATGGAACGCCTTGTGGCTCACCCGAGGAGCGCTGCTAGACCCTTCCTCTCGGGAGGTCGTCCCTGGCCAGTCCGCAGCCAGTCTCGCTGCTCCGCCGTCCCGCCGTGTTGCTGGTGGACGACGCTCGCGTGGTGCTCCGCGTAGTCGAGAGGGCGCTCACCTCCGCCGGCTACGACCTCTCCGTGGCGGAGACCGCCGAGCGCGCGGTACGCCTCCTCGAAGAGCAGGAATTCGCCTGCGCCCTGATCGACCGCAACCTGAACCTGGCGGAGAGCGACGGGCTCGACCTCATCAAGCAGATCCGTGAGCGGCAGCCGCGCTGCGCCTGCGTGCTGATGACCGCGTACCCTTCGGTGGGCTCCGCCGTCGAAGCGCTGCGCATGGGCGTGGTGGACTACATCCAGAAGCCCTCGCCCGACTTCGACGTGATCGCCGAGCGGGTCGAGAGCGCGGTCCGGCTGCACCGCGGCCGCGAAGGCGGCCACGCGCCCCGTTCCGGCGGGCGCCCCGCCGAGGAGAAGCGGAACCAGGTGCTGGTGCGCGGCGCGGACGAGCTCGTTGCCACCCTCCGCGCGCTGCAGAGCAAGACGAAGCCCGCCGCCCGCGCCGCAGTGAATCGCGCGCTGGCAAACGCGGAAGCCCAGGCCGCTCTCCTCCGCGGCAGCTGACCCACTTGCACCTACAGAGTCGACGCGCGGGCGGATGAATTCTCGCCGCGCGCGGTGTTGGGGCAAGGACAGCCGGCCGCGCGCTCGTTCGAGCGGAGGTCGGGTGGGTCCGGGCACTTCCATCCGCCCACACGGGCGAGGCGACAATGCGACGAGGCATTTACCTCTTCATCGGGGCGGCTGTCTGCGCGGCGGCGTGTGGCAGCGGCGCTCCTCCTTCACAGCAGAGCGCTCCTCCTCCACAGCAGAACGATCCTCCTCCACAGCAGTGCCCGGAGGTGGCCAGCGGGAGCGCAGTCGCCGCGGTCCGAGCGAGCGGAGGCGCTCCGGCCCTGGCCCTCGACGGGAACCAGGCCACCTCCTGGAGCTGCACGAGCGCGTGCTGGATCGATCTCGACCTGGGCACGGTCCAGCGGATCGACGCGGTGGCCGTCGCCTGGGCAGGGGTCCCGGCTACCCGCTATCAGGTGTCGGTGTCGGAGGATGGAGTCAGCTATGCGCTCTCCAGTGCCGGTGTGGGTGCGAGCTGCGAGCGCCAGCCGCTGACGGCCGCGCAGGGCCGGTTCGTGCGGCTCGCGATCGACGCCGACGCCGCTCAGCCCGGCGTGGCGGTGGCCGAGCTGCGCGTCGACGCGAGCGAGATACCGACCGCGCCCGCTCCGCCCCCCTCGACGCCACCCGGTCCCCCGGCGCCTCCTCCGGGCCCGGCCGTCGACGCGTTCGGCGTCACGACGCTCTACGCGTCGCTCTCGGGCGGCGAGTCCTGGTCGATGCCGGCCGACCCGCGCGCCGACTCGCGCTTCAATCCGCAGAATCCCATCACGCCGAATGGCGACGGATCGTGGAAGATGAAGAGCGCGCAGGTGCGCATGGAGGTATTCACCTCCACCGGGTACCAGAAGCCGGCCAGCTACGACCGCCTGAAGCTCGCAGCGCAGGGCTACATGCTGGCGCCGAACGACTGGCGGAACGTGGAGATCACCGGCTTCGTGCGCGTCAATTCCGCCTCGCTGCCGACCGACAATTTCGCCTGGTACGCGCGGGGAGGCCACCACAGCGGGCCCATCCCGTGCGAGGGCTCCGCGTACAAGGGCGGCCTTCACTACGACGGGCGGGTGCGGTTCGAGAAGGAATCGTGGCACGTGAGCTACCGGAACGCGGCGTACCTGCAGGCGACCAACTCCATCATCGGCCGCTGGGTCGGCTTCAAGACCGTGTTGCGGAACCTGACGGTCGCGGGGAAGGCGGCGGTGAAGATGGAGCTGTGGCTGAACGACAGCGCCGACCGCGTCACCTGGTCGAAGGTCTACGACATGACGGACGATGGATCTTTTGGAGGCGACGCCAGCTCCTGCGGCGCCAGCGCGGCCGGCATGCCCATCACCTGGGGCGGCCCGATCGCCACCTTCCGGTGGGACAGCGCCGAGGACGTCGACTTCCGCTGGCTGAGCGTCCGCGAGATCCAGCCGTAATCGGGATGGGCAGGCTGGCACTTGCCCTTGGTCCGTACCCGACGCAGCTTCCAACCGCGCTCGGGAAGGGGAGGCGGCGTCGTTCGGAACCCGACAGGTGTCCGGTCGGGGACGCGGCGAGCCGGAAGTGTGATGGAGCTCTTGCCAGTCCAGCTTCTGTGTCTGCTCGTCCTGATGAATCGGTACGTCCTGGGGCCCTTCCTGCGCCGCGTGCGCGGAGAGGCCGTCGATCGCAAGGACCCCTCGCTCGAGCCCACCGTCGCCATCATCGTCCCCCTCTACAACGAGGGCGAGGGCATCTACCGCACCGTCCTCAGCCTGGCGCAGCAGGAGTATCCCCGGGAAAAGCTCGAGGTGGTGGTGGTGGACGACTGTTCCACCGACGACAGCTACGCCTGGGCAACGCGGGCGGCGCAGGTCGACCACCGGATCACCGTGCTGCGCAATCCCGAGAACCTGGGCAAGCGCAAGGCCATCAACCGGGCGGTCCTCGCGACCAGCGCCGAGGTCGTCGTGTCGGTGGACTCCGACGTGATCGCCGACCCGCGCGCGGTGCGCGAGCTGATGGCGCGGTTCGTCAGCCCCGAGATTGCCGCGGTGGGCGGGCGCACCTTCGTCCAGGGCCAGGACCGCAACTGGCTCACCCGCATGGTGGCGGTGAAGTTCTTCTTCTCGCAGGAGTGGCTCAAGGACCTCGAGCGCGTCTTCTGCACCGTGATGTGCCTGACCGGTTGCCTCACCGCGTACCGCCGCAAGGTCCTGCTCGAGCTCCACGACGTGCTCGAGGATCGCAACATCGCCGGCGTCGCCATCAGGTACGGCGAGGACCGTTTCCTCACCCGGCAGATCGTCAAGGCGGGGTACAAGACCGTCCTCACCCTCGACGCCTTCTGCTACACCGCCGCGCCCGAGACGCTGAGCGGATACTTCGCCCAGCAGCTGCGCTGGCGGCGCTCGAACCTGGTCGACTTCATGGGCGGGCTGACGCACGCCTGGCGGCTGCACCCGGTGGTGTGCCTGCACTACCTGTCGGTGCTCGCGCTGATCGTCGCTTATCCGGTGGTGATCCTGCACAACCTGGTCACCGGCTTCTTCTGGGACGTGATCACGTTCCACCTCGCGGTCGTCGCGCTGCTCGGGCTCGTCTACCGCATCGAGACGCGCCACCTGCCCGAGTCGCAGCGGGTGCCGGCGTTCTCCTTCCTGCCGATGGCCGTCGTGATGCCGGTCAGCTACCTGCTGCTCACGCCCCTCGCCTTGTTCACTCTCGACTCGGGCAACTGGGAGACGCGCCGGGCGGCCGCGCCAGCGCCGGCCCTCGAACCCGTCGCCGCGGCTGCATAAAGGAAAAGGAGCAGTCATGCGGGATCGGATCGTCGCCCGGCTCAACACCGCCGCCGTCAACGCCTACAAGGCCGCCGGGATCGCGGTGCTGGCGGCGATCCTCGCCGGCCTGCTCTCGTACCTGTCGCTGCAGGGGTTCTTCGTCTTCAGCCGCCGGTGGGTCGCCCCCACCATCCTCTCGCCCACCGACGAGCGGGTGCTGCGCCTGAGCGTGCAGGTGGCGGAGCAGACGGCGGCGCGCGACCGGCTCGCCGGGGAGCGCCGCGAGGTGCAGGCGAGGCTCGACGACGCGGAGCGCGTCCTCACCCAGCAGCTCACCTTCCAGCAGCAGTTCCGAAACGCGCTCCGGTTGGACCGTGCGGGCCGCGCGCAGGAGCTCTCCCTGCTGCTCGCGCTGCGCGCCAAGTACGTGGTCGCGCAGGACGAGGTGGTCTCCGCCAACCGTGCCTACGCCGGGCTGGCCCGCACGCGCGAGGACGCGCTGCTCGCCGCCAGGATGGTCGACCGCGAGCGGTACCTCACCACCAACCACCAGCTGGCCGAGATGAGCCAGGTGGATCTCTCGCTCGCGGCGCGTGGCATCGATCTGCAGTCGCACATCGGCCGGCTGCGGCGGGACGTGCGCTCGATCGACACCATGGCCAGGGGCGCGAAGGGTGACGCCGCGCTGAGCCTCGATCTGCTCAAGCTGCAACAGGACTACGTCCGCTCGACCGCGGACGTCGCCAAGGCTGCCGCCTCGCGCGACAACCTCGCCGAGCAGCTCCGCAGTACCGCCTCGTCGCTGGAGCGGTTCGAGCGGCTGGTGGCGGCGATCCGGAACTCGCCGTACCTGAAGGCCATGGAGGACCACGTCACCGTCGCCTTCGTCCCCTACGAGAACCTCGAGCAGGCCCACCAGGGCGTTCCGCTCTACCGTTGCGCTTTCGGGCTGGTCGTCTGCAGTCAGGTGGGCGTCATCGGGCAGACACTCGACGGCGAAGTTCAACAGCAGCACCCCATCCGCACCACCACGCTTCGCGGCGCAATGGTAGAGATCCGGCTCACGGACGGCAACGGAGCGCGGGAGAAGCTGCTGCACGTGGGCCATCCTCCGTTCCTCTTCTGATTCTGAACGTCGTACGTAGGAGGATCTCGGATGGCGGTGCCGAGGGGAGCCGCCGCGCTCGTGGCCGTGCTGTCGCTTCCGGCCGCCGCGGTCGCGCGCGAACTGGACCGGCAGGAGGCGCAGCGCAGACAGGCGGCAGGCGCGTGCAAGTTCTTGCGCGGCGTCGCCGATGCCGAGGCGGACGTGCTGGTCGCACCGGAGCTCTTCGGACGCTTCGGCGGAGTCAATCTCGTCGAGGCGGCGGCCGACGGAACCACCTTCGGCGCCGAGAAGCAGCGCCTGATGCTCGGCGTGAATTACAGCCTGGGCCACCTGTACCAGGGCATCACGGTCCGCAGGCGGGGCGATGCGGAATGCCGCAGGGAGACCTCGCGCGCCGGCCTCGAGGCGGCGCTCTACGCCGGCACGGACTACGCCAAGGGACCGGCGCTGGCTGCGCGCGAGGAGGTCCTCAAGGCCGCCATCCCGGAAGGGGAGAAGGTCGTCGACGAGCTGCGCGACGAGCTGCGCAAGCAGTCGGCCACCGTCGAAGAGTTGGAGGCCGCGCGGCTGCGGTTGGATTCGCTTCGCGCCCTCCTGACGGAGACCGCGCTCGAGCGGGAGCGGCTGCCCCCGCCGTCCGCGCAGCCGTCCGGCCAGCCTGCGCTCGGGCAGCTCCTGCAGGAGTTCCGCGCCGCGGACGACGAAGTGGAGCAGATCGCAGGGCGCCTGCGCTCCTCGACTGCCTGGGACCTGAGCCTGCGCGGCGCGTACGACCGCGTCTTCGACACCCGGGAGACCACCAGCCCCCCGCTCTTCGGGATGGTGATGGTCACCTATAATCTGGGTGGGCTGTTCCAACCCGCGGCCAATGCCCGTGCCCGCGAGGGCCGCCGGGAGCGCGAGGCCGAGGATCTGTCCGGCGTCGATCGCCGCGCCGCCGAGTTGCTCCGCCAGCTCAAGGCGATGCGCTCCGCCGAGGAAACGCGGCTCCGAGACGTCTCGGTCCTCACCGCCGACCTGGAGCAGCAGCTCGAGCAGGTGCGGAAGCTGCAGACGGCGCGGGTGCGGCGCTTCGGCGAGCTGCTCTGGTTCGAGCTGACGCGCCTCCGCGCCGAGCAGTCCTTCCTGAAAGTCCACGTGAAGGACCTCGCCACGGTGCTGGGCGAGAGCGGGCAGTGAGCCGCGGGGCGGCGGCGCTGATGCTGGTCGTGGGCGGCGGCGTGGCGGGCCCCGAGCTGGTGCGGGTGGGCCTGTCCGATCTGCGAGTCACCGAAGGCAAGGTGCTGCCTGGACCCGGCGGCGCTCTCCGCATCGAGGACTCCAAGGTGCGGGCAGTGGTGCGGCACCCGACCGGATCGACCGCCGAGCTGCGTTTCGTGTACCTCGGGCCGTCGGTCGAGCAGAAACCGCTCTCCTCCGGCGAGATGCGCAGCCAGATCGGGCTGAAGCTGCGCGCGGAGGACGGGTGCAACCTGCTCTACGCGATGTGGCGCATCGCGCCCAGGCCCGGGTTGGTGGTCTCGCTGAAGCGGAACCCGGGCATGCACTCCTCGGGAGACTGCGGCAACGTGGGGTACACGAATCTCAAACCGCGGCGCGGGTCGCGGGTCCCGGCGTTCGAGCGGGGCGAGCGCCACGCCCTGCGCGCGGAGCAAAGGGGCGACGAGCTGCGC
>Ga0137399_10000987_pt1 | contig 12482 bp, 8 predicted proteins | sample czorhiz316metaG_FD_104810 | JGI IMG/M metagenome (GOLD analysis project Ga0137399, IMG submission 104810) | Vadose zone soil microbial communities from Angelo Coast Range Reserve, California, USA - czorhiz3.16 metaG | ecosystem: Environmental > Terrestrial > Soil > Vadose zone | place: USA...
GGGCTCGCGGCGACCCTGCTGGTACTGGGCGGGGTCGCGCTGGGAGACCGGGGCGTCACGGCGCTCGAATGGTCGGTCTACGACCGCTGGGTTCGCACGCGCGCGTCCGCGCCCGTCAGCCCCGCGCTGCTGATCGTCGCGCGCGACCCGGCGAGCGAGGCGCGGTTCGGGGTGGGCGCCTGGGACCGGGCGGTGCTCGCCCGGGTCATCACGAGCCTCTCCCGCGCCGGCGCCGTCGCGATCGGCGTGGACGTGGCCCTCGGGCAGCCGAGCGCGCCCGGTCGCGGCGGCGCGGCGAGCGAAGCGCTGCTGAGCCAGGCGACGGCGGAGGCCGCGAATGTTGTCTATGCGATCACGCTCGAGCCGGCCCGGCCCCGCGCGCCGGCGGAACCCGGGGCAACCGCCGGCTCGGGCGCCCGGGTGCACTCGTCATGGTCGGTGCTCTCCGAATCCGCTCCGCCGCTGCTGGAGGTCCGCCCGCTTGCGGCCCCGTTACCTGGACTGGCCAAGTACGCGAAGGGCGTCGGACACACGCTCACCTGGGCCGACGCCGATGGTGTCGTCCGAAAGGTTCCACTCATGGTTCGACTTGAAGATCACGCTGTGCCGGCATTCGGTCTGGCGCTCGCCTCGGCGCTCAAGGCGCCGGATGTCGTGGCTCCGGAGCCCCGGCCGGCTTCACAGCGCTCTCCACTTCGGATCCCGATCGATGGAAGACAACGAACGCTGCTCGCCTACGTTCCCGCGAAGCTGGACACAGGCCTCAAGGTCGTGCCGTTCGTCGACGTCTGGGCCGCGCTCGAGCAGCGGCAGGCTGGGCCGCTGCGGAATCTGGTCGACGGCAAGGTCGTGCTCGTGCTCACCGAGCCGACCCACGGACTGCACCTCACGCCGATCGGCCCGATGTCGGAGGTGATGATCCAGGCCCATCTCCTCAACACTGTATTGACCAGACGGTGGCTGAGCGAGACGCCAGCGGTGTGGGCGTGTCTCGCGGCCTTCGCCCTTTCGTCTCTGGTGGCGTGGCTCGCGCTCGCGCTCCGGTGGTGGAGAGCCCTGATCGGCGCCGCGGTCCTCGGGCTTGGCTACGTGGCGGGCGTGCCTTTGTGCCTGTCGCTGTTCGGCCTGGTCCTGCCGCTGCTTCTTCCGTCGGGTGCGGTCGTCGTTGCGTGCGCGGGCGCCTTTGGCCGGAACCTGCTCGGCTCCGTCGGCCGCCTTCGTCACGTCGAAGGCGAGGTCGAAGGGATGCGCGAGACGCTGGTGCGCCGGGAGTCCGCGGTCGAGGCGCTGGAGGAAGACCTCGAGGCGGCGCGCGCGGCGATGGCGCGCTCGACCGGCGCCGAACGTGAGCTGCTCCTGGCCGCCGACGGGCTGCGGCAGCAGCTCGCGGAGGCGCGCGCACAGGAGGAGCAGGCGCGAAGCCGGCTGGGCGACGTGGAGCGCGAGCTGCGGGCGGCCGACCGCCGCCCGACGCAGCTCGACGACACCGAGCAGGAGCGGCTCCGGCGGGAGTGCGAGGAGGTCGGGATCATCACGCGCGATCCCGCGATGCTGGCGCTGTTCCGGGACCTCGAAAAGGCGGCGCGCTCGTCCCTGCCGATCCTCATCGTCGGCGAGCCGGGGACGGGCAAGGAACTGTTCGCGCGGGCGGCCCACCGTCTGAGCGCTCGCGCCGGCGGGCCGTTCGTCGCCGTCAACATGGCCGCCATTCCGGGAGAACTGTTCGAGAGCGAGCTGTTCGGTCACGTGAAGGGCAGCTTCACGGGGGCCGTGGGCGAGCGCAAGGGGTACTTCGAGCAGGCCGATCGCGGCACGATCTTCCTCGACGAGATCGGCGAGCTGCGGGCCGAGCACCAGTCGAAGCTGCTGCGGGTCCTCCAGGAGAAGAGCTTCTATCGGGTCGGGGCCACGCGCTCCACGGCGGTGGACGTTCGGGTCGTCGCCGCGAGCAACAGGGACCTCGAGCGCGGCATCGTGGCGGGCTGGTTCCGCGAGGACCTCTACTTCCGTCTGAAGGGCCTCGTCCTCAGGCTGCCGCCGTTGCGCGAGCGGCGCCAGGACATCGCGCCCCTGGCGGCGAGCTTCCTGGAGGAGGCTGCGGCCGAATCCGAGCGGCGCGTCGGCGCGTCGGAGGCCGCGCTGCTGGCGCTCGAAGGGCACGACTGGCCCGGCAACGTCCGAGAGCTCCAGCACTGCTTGCGCCAGGCCGTCGCGCTCGCCGAGCGCGCCGTCCTCGCCCCGGAGGATCTGCGGCTCTCACCGGCGGGCGACGCGCAGGCCGCCGATGCCACCGGCGACGCTGCGGTCCTCGACTGCCTGCGGATGCACGGGTTCGACATGCAGGCGACGGCGCGCGCGCTGGGGTGGGATCGGAGCACGGTGACCCAGCGGCTCAAGGGTCTCGGCTTCCGCGCGCTGGTCGACGCGGACGGCGATCGGCGGAAGGCCGCGCTGGCACTGGCCGGGGGCCCGGGCCTGGGCCGCACCGTGGAGCTGAAGCTCGGCGAGTATCACGAGCACCTGCTGAGGGCCGTCGAGGGCTTCGACTCTGCCGACGCCGCCGTCGCGGCGTGCCGGCGGCGCTTCAAGAACCTGCCCGAGCGCCACTTCCGCTCGCTCGAGTTCCTGGTCCGCCAGCACTTCGAGCGCCGTCCTCCGCCGGCTCGCGCCTGACCGAGCCGCGGCACGCGGGGCCGGCGCGGGGATGCGGGGCCGCCCCCGCATCCCGTCGATCGCGGCCCGAACCCAAGTGAGCGAAACCATTCGTCCCTTGTCTCCAGCGGCCCTTGGCTCGCGCGTTGCTCTGTCCCATCTCCCAAGGAGGAAACACCAATGACCAACACACAGCAGCAGCAGGCGACACAGCAGCGGGCGATGCGGAGCGGGAAGGAAGTGGCGGTGCTCGTCGGGGTGTTCCTGATGGCCGGCGCCGGAATGCTCGCGACCTACTGGGTCAGCTTTCGGGGCACGGAGGCCAAGCCGGCCGCCGTCGCGGCCGTGGCGGCCGAGGCAGCGACGGCCCAGCGCGCGGGCGTGGCCGCGGCATCCGACCCCGAGGGTGTCCACGCGGACGTCTACTTCGACTTCAAGAGCACGCGCCTCCGGGCTGACGCGGTCCGCATCCTTCAGGAGAAGGCCGTCGTCGTGGACCGGGCCAGCGCGTGGGTCGTGCTCGTGCAGGGCCACGCCGACCGGCAGGGCCCGGCCGAGTACAACAAGGTACTGGCGCAGCGGCGTGCCGACGCGGTCAGGCAGTTCCTGATCGAGCTCGGCGTCCCGGAGGCGTCGATCAAGGTCGTCGCCATCGGCCAGGAGGGTGCCCTCTGCGACGAGCCGACCAAGGAGTGCCAGCAGCTCAACCGCCGGGTGCACGTCGAGATCCGGAAGCTCGCTCGTGCCGCCGCCGCGGCCGTTCCTGCAGAGGTTGGGAGCGGGGGTGAGCGGGAGGCGGGCTCGACGGGGACCGCCTCTCCAGTGGCCGGCCGCTGAGGACGAGACCGAGGACACGCTTTCCCTCCCAACGGCGGGGAAGCGTGTCCTCATCCGTCATACGCGGCGGCCCGCGCTTCCGGTGATACTCTCTGCGGGACATGCCCGACGCACCAGTGAAGCTCCTCCGCTGCCATCTGCCCGGCGTGGGTCCCGCGTGGGGCGTCGTGGACGGCGCCGACGTCAGCGTCATCGCGACCGAGGCGGGTACGGGCGGCGCCTTCCTCGCCTCGCTCCTCCAGCTCCCGAAGCCGTCGCTCGCGCTCCGGACGGCGCACGCAGACACGCGCCTGGCGTGGCTGCCGCTCGACGCCTTGCTCGCCGCGTCGCCGGACGACGCGCGCCCGCATCTGCTCGCCCCGCTCGATCGCCAGGAGGTCTGGGCCGCCGGCGTCACGTACGAGCGCAGCCGGGCCGCGCGCATGGACGAGACGCAGGGCGCCGAGCGCTTCTATGATCTCGTCTACGACGCCGAGCGCCCGGAGCTCTTCTTCAAGGCGACGCCGTCGCGGGTCGCGGGGCCGAACGCGCCCGTGCGGATCCGCGCGGACGCGGCCTGGAGTGTCCCCGAGCCCGAGGTCGCGGTGCTGTTCTCGCCGCGGCTCGAGGTGGTGGGCTACACGATCGGCAACGACATGAGCTCGCGCGATATCGAGGGACAGAATCCGCTCTACCTGCCGCAGGCCAAGGTCTACCGCGAGTGCTGCGCGCTCGGCCCCGTGATCTGGCTCGACGACGACGCGCCGGAGCACCGGGCGCTGAAGATCACGATGATGATCGAGCGGCGAGGCGCCGTGGCGTTCGCCGGCGAAACCTCGACGGCGTCCATGAAGCGCCGCTTCGCGGAACTGGGCCGCTGGCTCGGACGCGACAACGTGTTCGGGAGCGGCGTGTTTCTGCTGACGGGCACGGGCCTCGTCCCGCCCAACGATTTCACGCTCAAGGCCGGCGACGTCGTCCGGATCACGGTGCCGGAGATCGGCACGCTCGGCAATCCCGTGGTCCAGCAGCGTGCCTAGGGCCCGCCCGACCTTCGGGTTCACGCCCCGGGAGCTGCGGACCCTGCGCGCGCTGAAAACGCCCGTCGGCGTGCAGCGCGCGCTCGACGCGATGCCCTATCACAACAGGGATACCGCCTGGTCGCCGCGACGCGTGCTGCGCCAGTGGACGGCGCACTGCCTCGAGGGCGCGATCTTCGCCGCCGCGGCGCTGCGCGTCCTCGGCTTTCCGCCGCTGCTGCTCGACCTCGAGGCCGAGCAGGACACCGACCACGTGGTCGCCGTGTACCGGCTCCGGGGGCACTGGGGGGCGATCGCCAAGTCCAACTACTCCGGGCTGCGCTACCGCGAGCCCATCTACCGGACCCTCCGCGAGCTGGCCATGAGCTACTTCGACGACTACTGGAACCTGCGCGGCGAGCGGACGATGCGCCGCTACTCGCGCCCGGTCAACCTGGGCCGCTTCGACCGCGCGCAGCCGGGCTGGATGACAACGGAGCGCGACGTCTGGTTCATCGCCGAGCACCTCTGCGACATCCCGCACACGCGGCTTCTCCCGCCCGCCATCGCCCGTCACCTCACGCGGACCGACCCGCGCTCGTTCGCCGCCGGCCTGGTCGGGCACAGCACGAAGGGCCGGGCATCCCGCGGATACTTGCCTTACCGAAAACAATCAGTTATTAAGGACACGCGATGATTCGCTCCCGCCTCGCCGTGGCCGTGCTCGCAGCGGTCCTCTCGCTCGGCTCGGTCGCGTCGGCCGCCGCCCAAACGACCGAGGCCGACGTCTACGTGGCCCGGGCGATCATCGAGATCGACGAAAAGAAGTACGACGAGGCCCTCCAGAGCCTCAAGAAGGCGCTCGAGGTCGCCCCGGATCACGTCGAGGCGCTCTACTACACGGGCGTCGTCTACGCGGCGCAGCGGAAGCCCGCCGAAGCGGTGCCCTTCCTCCAGAAGGCGCGCGCAAAGGCCCCCACGGATCCGGCGATCGCCTTCCAGCTCGGCCTCGCGTACTTCGCCCAGCAGCAGTACGACCGCGCGCAGCCGCTCTTCGAGGAAGTCTTCAAGACCAACCCCGACCTCGACGGTCTCGGCTACTACACGGGCTTTCTCCGCTACCGGAACAAGGACTACAAGGGCGCGCTCGCCGCGTTCCGCGGGGGACGCTCGAGCGACGTCGAGATCCAGCAGCTCACCCGCTTCTATTCGGGCCTGGCGCTCGGCGTGCTCGGCATGTCGCAGCAGGCCGCGGCCGAGGTCGAGCAGGCGCTCCGCCTCGCGCCCGGGACCCCGCTCGTCGGGCCGGCCGAGCGGCTGCGCGACACGATCGTCGCCGCCCGCGCGGCCGAGCGGCGCTTGTCGGCCGAGGTGCGTGTCGGCGTCACCTACGACGACAACGTGGACGTGCGGCCGAACCCCAACAACCGCGAGCCCGAGGTGAACGAGCTACGGACGCACCGCCACGAGTCGCTGGGCGAGCTGTTCGGCGCGCGGGCCGACTACGTCTGGTGGAAGACGGACGTGTGGCAGTCCACGATCGGCTATTCCTTCTTCACGACGTACAACAACGACATCCCGAAGTTCAACGTCATCAGTCACCTCGGGAGCCTCGGCGTGACGCGGCGGGTCTCGTTCGGGGCGCTCCCCGCGGCGCTCAACGCGCAGTACACGTGGGACACGATCGCCCTCGACGGGAAGGAATTCCTCACCCGCAACACCGGTATCCTCAGCGCGACGGTCCTCGAGAGTGACCGGCAGCTGACGCAGGTCTTCGTGCGCTACCAGAACAAGGACTTCGCCGAGACGACGAACCCGCGGCCGGTCCGGCAGGAGGAGCGCGACGCGAACAACTGGATGGGGGGGTTCCTGCACTTCGTGCGGTTCGCGCAGGACAAGTACTTCCTGAAGGCGGGCTGGCAGCTGGACTACGACGACACGGGCGGCGCGAACTACCAGTACCTCGGCCACCGCTTCAACCTGGGCGGCCAGTACACGCTCCCGTGGCTGGCCCTCCGGCTCAAGTACGACCTCGACGCGCATCTGCGGTCGTACAGCAACGTGAACTCCCTCTTCCCGACCTACGCGCCGGGAACGAAGCGCCGGCGGGACGAGGAGATCACCAACGTGTTCCGCGCCGAGCTACCGCTTCCCGCGAGCCTGACCCTCGCCGCCGAGTACCAGACGACGAGGGGCTACTCGAACCTCGAGGTCTTCGACTTCACCCGGAACGTCTTCTCGCTCGTGCTCTCCTGGTCGTACTGAGCCGCGGGCTCAGTGCCCGACCTTCACCTTGCTGCCGCCCTGGACCGCGACGAGACTGCCCGTGAGGCTCGTGAGTGGCGTCGTCGGCGTCAGCGTCACGCCGTTGATCTTGATCGTGCCCGCCGACCCGAGGCCCACCAGGGCGTTCGGGCTCGTGATCCGGAAGCCGTCCGCCGGTCCGTAGACCGGCACGCCGCCGAGAATCGCGGTCGGCGCGAAGCTGTTCGTCACGTTGAGCAGGTTCCCGCTGCCGCTGAAGCTCACCAGCGGACCGCCGATGCTGACGGTCGACCCACCCGTGACGCTGAGCAGCAGGCCGTTCTGGATGCTGACCGTGCTCCCGCCGGCGAGCGCGAGGAGAGGGCCGGCGAGCTTGAGTTCGCTGCCGCCCCCGACGTTGACGAGGTTGCCCCTCACGGTGAGCGAGCTGCGGTCCAGGTTGATCATCGCGATCGCGTCGTTCGCGATCGAAACCTTCGCCCGGTCGACGAGATCCACGGTGTGGGAGCCGGTCGTGAGGGACGCGCCGCCCGTGAGGTTGAGGAGCGGCGCGGTCGCCTCGAGGAGTACCGTGTCCATGCGGTAGGCGCTGCCACGCACGTTGACGACCGCGCCATTCGTGGCCTCGAACACGGGCGACTCCGCGCCAGGCTGGAGTGGCCGGTCGGTGCCGAGTGTGAGCCCCGTCTCCGCGTCCACCCGCGTGTTGGCGGGCCGGCCGACCAGGTCGAAGAGGTGTCCGGCACCCGCGGTGCCGACGTCGAGTGAGCCCCCGCGCACGGACACCAGAGGCTCCGCCACGCTGGTCTGGATGATCTCGGCGCCGTTCTCGAGGCGCGTGAAGCTGCCCCCCACGCTGACGATGCTGTCGCTCATCCGGACGAAGTCGCCTGCCGCCGTGACCCTGCTGCCGCTGAGCCAGAGGAGCGGGTCCGTGCTGGAGGCGGTGACCGTGTAACCGGTGATCTGGAGGAAGCTTCCCCCCGCCTCGAGCTGCTCGCCTGTCGACCGGAACAGGGGACCCGTGAGGCTGAGCGGGGCCGGCGGATCGTCGATGAATTGCCCGATGTTCTGGATGACGGGGAGACGATTAGGATTGCCGAGGCCGTTCTCGTCGAAGATCCAATCCGAGTCCATCAGCAGCGTCAACCGTCCGGCGCCGCCGACCAGATCGCTGCTGTCCCACACGGCGCCGACCGGCGTTCCGCCCGCACCGCTCACGAGGACGTTGGACCCCGAGATTCCCGAGATCCCGCCGGGCGCGAACGCCGTCCACGTCGTGAGGACGTTGGGCGTGGTCGTGATCTTGCCCTTGGCGCTCGGATTGAAATTGTATTGAAGAAAAAAGGGGGGATCGATGCCTCGAACTGCTCCGAGGGCGGTGGTACCGACCTGGATAGAGGCGCCGCCGACCACGACAGAACTGACCAGGCTCTGCAGCGAGGCATTCAACGAGAGACAGCCGCAAAAGGGGTGCTCGCCGGTGAGGTGAAGCCCACGGCCGAGCGCCAGGAACGCCGCCAAGCGCGTCTGCTCATCCGGGAGCAACGGGGTGAACGCTGAGATGTGCGCAATCGTGCCGAACGACGAGAGGTCGACCGGCAGCGTCGTCACAGTCATGGTGACCGCGTGGCGCCAAATGCTTGCGATGTCCGCCGGAAGCGTGCTGCCGATCGCCCGGTCACCGAAGACGAGGACCCCCGTGGGCGTGCCCTCGGGCTTAAAGCCGGGCACGGGCGGCGGCAAGACCACGGGCGGCTCGACGACGGGTGGCGGCGGCAAGTTCTCGGACCGCGGCAAGACCACGCGCGGTTCGCTCGTTTTTTCCCCGCCCGGAAGGAGTGGGGGGGTCGGCGTCGGCAGTAGAGTCCGGTTCTGGCTGACGAGGTTGGGTACGACCGTGGGCTGCGGCAGCGCGCCGCTCTGGCCGAAGGTCGCGACGGTCGTGCCCATCGCGTTGTCCCTCGCGCCGCTCTGGCCGCCGTCGAGGCTCTGCCCCTGCACCTGGAGGCCCGACGCGGCGTTCTGCGCCTGGCCGGCAGTCATGGGCCCGAACTTTGGAAGCTGGCTGCCCGTGCCACTCGCGAAGTTGTTGGGCCCGACGGTCAGGGTCTGGCCGCTGAGGAAGAAGTTCAGGTCGACCTGGTCGCTGAAGCCGTACACGTTGGTGGTCACGCCGCCCGGGCCGGAGGTCGCCTGGGCCGTGGCGCGGATGACCTCGATGATGAAGACGGTGCCGCGGACGGCGGCGATCGCGTTCGGCGTCTTGATCTCGATCAGCTCGCCGGGCTTCATGCGGTCCTTCGCGACGGCGACGGCGATCTTGCCGGAGTCGAGGTCGACGGTAGACTTGCCGGGCACCTCGCTGATCGTGAGGGAGGAGCGCTCGCGGACGGTGACGGCGGCCTTGCCGCCGAGGAGCATCCGGACGATGGAGCGGTCGCCCGTCACGATCCGGTCGTTCAGGAGGCCGTCGTCCTTGAACTTGAGGGCCACGGGCTGGGGCGCCGCGCTGCGCGCTGCCGTTGCGGAGCCCTCGAGGTTCGTGACGACGCCTGCTTTGGTCTGCGCGCGCGCGAGGCTCGGCAGCGCGATCAGCAGGACGAGAACCGTGATCAGGCGAATGAAGCTCAGCATGAGCGCCCCCACGCGACACCATTTCCGAGTAGGTAATGGCGCCGCGCTTACATGGCCCGCGCCCCGCTCGGTCGGGCTATTCTCGGTGCAACACTTCCCTCTGTCAACGCCAGAAACTGGCATACAGTGACGTCGATGGAGACATTCCGGAAAGTCTGGGCCGGCGTCGGCGCCGCGGTGGTCACCGTTGCGCTCGTCTGGGCCGGCGTCCTCGAGCCGCTCGAGACCTGGTCGCTCGACCAGCTCTTCGAGCTCCGCGGCGCGCGCGCGCCGCGAGCACCCGTCGTGATCGTGACGATCGACGAGTCGTCGTTCGTCGAGCTGAACACACAATGGCCGTTCCCACGAGCGCTGCACGGCGAGCTCCTCGACAGGATCAGTGCGGGTCGCCCGCTCGCGATCGGTCTCGACATCGTGTTCGACACGCCGTCGTCGCGCGGGCCCAAGGACGACGCGACGCTCGGCGCCGCGGTGGCACGCGCCGGCAACGTGGTCCTCGCCGCGGCTCGCAGCGAAGACGCACAAGTCGTCGATGAAGTCGCGGTCAAGCGCGAGGTCTTCAACCTGCCGATCCCCGTCATTCGGGCGGGGGCCGCGCGGATCGGCCCGGTGAATCTCTATACGGATCCGGACGGCCGTGTGCGACGGGCGCCGATGACTATCAGCGTGGGCGAGGAGACACTGCTCGGGTTCAATGCCGCGATCCACCAGGTGGCGAAGCAGGCAGGGCTCGCGGCCGCGCCGCTCCCCGAGGTGCCCAGCGTCCTCCTCAACTTCCGTGGGGGGCCCAACACCTTCCCGTGGATCCCCTACTATCAAGTCGTGGGCGGCGGCGTCGAGGGACGCCCACTCGTCAAGCCCGAGGCGTTCCGCGGAAAGATCGTCCTCGTCGGCTCGACGAGCAGGGTCCTGCACGACCTCTTCCCGACGCCGTTCGCCCGGAGCGGCGAGATGCCGGGCGTCGAGATCCTCGCGAATGCGGTCGAGACGTTGGTCAACGGCAACCCGATCCGCGAGGTCCCGGCGTGGGCGAGCACCGTCGTGGCCGTCGTCGCCGCCCTGGTCGGCTCGGCGCTCGTCCTGCGCCTGCGCGCCCTCCGCGCGCTCGGCGCGGCGGTCCTCGTCTGGGTCCTGCTCACGGTCGGCGCGTTCACGGGCTTCGCCCTCTGGGACGTCTGGATGCGCGGCATGGCGGGCACACTCGCCCTCGTGCTCGGTTACGGCTCGACGGTCGTGGAGCACTTCGTGCGCGAGCAGCGGGAGAAGCGCCGCCTCTCGCGCTTCTTCTCGCCCGAGGTCCTGCGCGCCGTCGTGCGCGACCGGGACGAGCGAAAGAGCCTCGGTGCGAGCCGTCGCCTGGTCACGGTGCTCTTCTCCGACCTCCGCGGGTTCACGTCGATCTCCGAGAAGCTCGCGCCGGAGCAGGTCGCCGAGATGGTGCGCGAGTACCTGACCGAGATGACGAAGATCGTCTTCAGGAACGGCGGCACCGTGGACAAGTACATCGGCGACTGCGTGATGGCGCTCTACAACGTGCCGAAGGAGGACCCCGAGCACGCGGTGAAGGCCGTGCGCACGGGGCTCGAGTTCCAGGAGCGGACCCTCGCCGCCGCGGCGCGCTGGGAGGCGAAGTATGGGGTCTCGATCCGCAACGGCGTCGGCATCAACACGGGCGAGGCCATCGTTGGTACGCTGGGCTCACAGCAGATCTTCCAGTACACGGCGATCGGCGACACCGTGAATCTCGCGGCGCGCCTCGAGTCCCTCACGAAGGACTACCAGGCGTCCATCATCATCAGCGAATCCACCTACGAGTGCGTGAAGGGCCGGTTTCCGACGCGGGCGCTCGGCGACGTCACGGTCAGGGGCAAGACGGTCCCCGTGAAGATCTACGCCGTCCTCCCGCCCGACATCCGCAAGTACACGCGCGCGGTGCTCGACTCGGGCGCCATCCTCACCGACCCCGTGACGGGGCAGGTCCGCCGCGTGCGCACGCACGACATCAGCGAAGGCGGGCTTGCCCTCGCGGGCGTGCCGGCGAGCTGGACCGTGGGCAGCACGGTCAGGATCCGGCTCGAGGGGGGCGACCTCCTGAAGCCGATCGTGGCGGAGGGGAGGATCGTCTGGCGCCGTGGCGACGACGCGGGCGTGACCTTCACCCAGGTCGAGACGGATTCCGTCGCCGAGTACGTGTCGCGCCGCCAGGGACGCGACGCCTGAGCTGACCCCCGGATCCTTTCCCGGGCGCCTCGCGTTAGACGGCGTGGAGGCGCCTATGACACGGTTGGGCTGGGCGGTGCTCGCGGTGCTGCTGCTCGCGCTCGCGGTGGGCGGCTGCGCCGCGCTCGCGGCGGGCCCGCCGCCGACCCCGGAGCAGGAGTGCGAGCGGTCCCGCGGAGCCTGGCGCGGAAACCGCTGCGAGTCCTCGGCCGGCGGCGGCGGCTACTGAGCGTCAGGTACCGGTCGAGCCGAAGCCGCCGGCGCCCCGCGTGCTCGGCGGCAGCTCGTCCACCTCGACGAGCTCGGCGCGCGCGACCGGCTGGACGACGAGCTGGGCGATCCGCTCGCCTCGCCGGAGCGTGACGCTCGCGGTCGGATCGTGATTCACGAGCAGCACCTTGACCTCGCCGCGGTAGCCCGCGTCGATCAGCCCCGGCGCGTTGAGGATCGAGACGCCGTGCCGGAGGGCGAGCCCCGAGCGCGGCAGGACGAAGCCGGCGCTGCCGGGCGGGAGCGCGAGCGCGATCCCCGTGCCGACGAGCGCGCGGGCGCCGGGGGCGAGCGTCACATCCTGCGCCGCGTGAAGGTCGAGGCCGGCGTCGCCCTCGCGCGCGTACGCGGGGATCGGCACGCCGGCGTCGAGCCGCTTGACGAGCACGCGGACGGGCTCACCGGTCAACGCGCCAGAGGATCGGGCCGGGGCGCAGCGGCGTCAAGCGGTAAGATGCGGGGCGTGAGCGACTCCCGCCCCGCGCTCGCGGGCGTCAGCGTGCTCGACCTCGCGACGTTCCTGGCCGCGCCGGTCTGCGCGACGCTCCTCGGTGAGTTCGGTGCCGAGGTCATCAAGGTGGAGCAGCCGGGCGTCGGCGACGA
>Ga0137399_10000988_pt1 | contig 12478 bp, 17 predicted proteins | sample czorhiz316metaG_FD_104810 | JGI IMG/M metagenome (GOLD analysis project Ga0137399, IMG submission 104810) | Vadose zone soil microbial communities from Angelo Coast Range Reserve, California, USA - czorhiz3.16 metaG | ecosystem: Environmental > Terrestrial > Soil > Vadose zone | place: USA...
AAATAATGTACTTCGATCTGGGGAGCGACCGCTACGCGATAGCTGGCATTCCGACAGACATTCGGCGGACCGGCTTTACTTCGACCCTTGGACTTCGCTTCCGCTTCCACGGATAACTCGATGCCTTGGGCACTTCGGGTTCACCCTGTGTTGAAAAAGTTTGGTGATGTGCCGGATGATCTGAGCACGTTGTAAACAGTATCGGTGGTGATGCGCGAGCCTGTCACATGGTACGCTGACAACGCTGACAACCCGCCGTGGATCAAAGCTCTGGCGGAGGTTTGGCGCTTAGCTCCGCGCGAAGGCTGGCGCTACCATCACCTTCAAACAATCATCGTGTCTATCGATCAATACGCCGAAGCGACGCTCGGCAACCGAGAGTTCTTCTTGAACAAGCCGCATGGAATTGGCGGTGGATCGAAAGACAATATTCCCTAAGCGCTGACTAAGGTGCCCCGACGACCTCAGTGCGTTGTGATGGAGCGTGCGTGATGACAGATATTGCGAGCGATCTAAGAGCGCGCTTCGACTTCGCAGTGCTTTGGTTTCACGAAAAATGCGAGCTGGATCCTACAGCTTGCTGATGAACATACCATGGTCGATCTCACCGACGATGAGGCCAGGGCCGTCAAGATTTGGAAACTCTACGCAACAGCGTTGATGCAATCCCGTCATCGGCGATCAAAACAGCGGAAGACCTTCGCGACGCTGATCCGGAATTATTTGAGAAAACTTTAGTGCATGGGGTGCAAGTCGTCGGTTTCAGATTTATTCCAACGAGCGCCACCGATTTCGTTGAGGTGCTGAACCGAATTGTGCAGCGGGATGCCCGTGCTCGCAATCAAACTCACGCAAGAGCCCGAGATCACACCCTACGCTTGGGTCCATCCCGACGATGATGATCGGCGATGATGGTGCTGATGCGGCCGCCCCCCCACGACTTCGCGGGCAAGGGAAAATGGTTTCGTTTTCCTCGTTCCTCGTTTCCCGCCGCACGCCAACATCGTGCGTACCGCATCGATAATAGGTCGGATGCCAGATAGCAAATATGAACGGGTTCACATCGCAGCCCTGAAATGCAGGTCATGCAAGGGGCGCGATACGCAGCGCCGGTCCATATGATGAAGCTCACCCAGGAACGCGAGATCACGCCCTATGTTTGGGTGCATCCTGACGATGACCGGTAAGGTCGGCCGTCGCGGTGGCTTTTAGTCACACCTGCAGTTTCCAGGATATGTTAACCTTCCTCTATCCGTTCCCTGGAGTCGGCGGAGTTTCCTCATGAAGCGGCGCGAATTGATCGTGCTAATTGGCGGCGCGGTGGCGACATGGCCGCTCGCTTTGCATGCTCAGCAGCCCAAGAAGATCCCTCGGGTTGGCGTCCTTTGGCACGCCGGGAGCGCAGAGGAAGAGGACGTATATCTGAGTGTCTTGACGAAGGCGTTCAGCGATCTAGGCTATGTCGAAGGCAAGACCATCCATTTAGAGCATCGTTTCCCTGCAGAGCAGGCCGATCGATTTCGCTCGATGGCGCGGGAGCTCGTCGAAAGCAAGGTCGATGCAATCGTCGCGGTGAGCGGGCTCGGCGCAAGGGAAGCGAAACAGGCATCACGCACTATTCCAATCGTCGTTGTAATTGAGCCTGATCCCGTCGGCAGCGGTCTCATCGAGAGTTTATCGCATCCTGGCGGTAACGTCACTGGCCTCTCACTTATGGCAGTCGACTTGTCCGGAAAGCGTCTCGGATTGTTGAAAGAAGCCGTTCTAAATTTGTCTCGCGTCGTACTCATCATCGATCCGAAAGAAGTAGCTTCTCAACGTATCGTCTCGGCATTTTTTGCTGCCGCGAAAACATTGGATCTTGACCTGCGGTCTGCCGAAGTCTCGTCGCCCTTGGAAATTGATCTGGCGCTCGCCAAAATAGCTGCGGATAGCATCAATGGTATCATAATCGGTCCGGGATCGATGATGTTTAACGAGAGAGCTCGCATTGGCGCGTTCGCCTTAAAGCAAAAAATTCCGATGGAGGTCGTGGTCGCGGAAATGGTACCTTTTGGTCCGCTGTTGTCGTATGGGCCAGACTTTCCCGACTTCTTTCGACGAGCCGTTGCGTACACTGACAAGATCCTTAAGGGCGCAAAACCTGCCGATCTGCCCATCGAACAGCCCACACGCTTCAAGCTGGTGGTCAACTTGAAGACTGGCAAAGCCCTTGGCCTTACGGTTCCGAATTCGCTGCTGATCAACGCCGACGAGGTCATCGAATGAGGCCTGCCACAGGCGACCGACGACCGATCCATCACTCGCCGATATTCTGGATCGGCATAGCTCTGTGTTTGGCAGCGATCGCGATCTATTTGTGGTCCGACGACCTGTCATGGCGACCGGCACCGTCAGCACGATAAGCCAGGAGTTCTGATCAAGTCTGCGGCTCGACGTTACGCCGCTATCTATTTTATCCCACAGGGTCCACGATGACTGTCAAAAACGGTCTGTATTCGATCCGAATAGAAATGAAAGACGGCGCTCGCGGGCGCGCGACGGGCGTGATTATTCTGCTCGACGGACAGATCCTAGGGGGCGACACGCATTTCTATTACACAGGCTCTACACCTTCAAAAACGGCAAATGGCGCGGTGAACTAATTTCTCATCAACATGCGGAAGCTCTCGGTGTGACCCTGGTCTTTGGCGGTCGGGAAGTCGCCTGCGGGTTCACAGGGACATATTCCGAAGGAGAAGCGGAGGTCGATGGAACAGCCTTGGTCGGGAAGACCAGCGTCCTATTTCATGCGAAGTTGGCCCTTAAGTTCTCATTATAGTTGGCATGCCAGTGCGCGCAAGCGATCCGCGAACTGCAATAGGCCAGACCTGGCACCACCACGCGCAGCCACGCTAGAGCGGCGAGGGGCGATCACTCAAACCTCGGGAATAATGTGGCTTCGCCCAGTTGCGTTTTTCTTTTCGGTCTGTGCTGTTACGGATTTCGCGCCAATTGCTTCCCCTTCGCTTTGGTTGAATCAATGACTCCAACGCGAAATCAGTTGTCTTTATTTCCGCATCCGATCACGCCGAGTCTTGGATACAACTGATTTAATCCCGTAGCCGACCTCCCTCCGGCGACAAACACAATAGCCAGCAAAATAAGCAAGGCCTCAAGGTCCATGCGCGAAGCCTACGCCGCTCCCGCGCCAAAGATGGTGGATTGACTTGGGGAATGGGCGGGGCCGCTGCCGTCAATGATGCAGCAGCGACCCCTGATCGCGCGGTACGCATGGCCGGTAGATGCGGCGTTGGCCAAACCGCGCGACTGTATCGACGATAGAATTTCGATTGGGGGCTGCAACGAAACACGCTCGTTAAGCTGAATACCAGCCTTGCGAGTTAAATCTGGAACGCCAGGACGATCTGACGTCGGCGCCGCGATGATCGCACACGGTGCAGAGCATCCGTGGCGTTCACTCAAACCTCGAGATTATTATTGTGGCTTCGCCCGGTTCGTTTTTTCTTTTCGGTCTGTGCTGTTACGAATTTCGCGCCAATTTCTTCGCCGTTAACCCAAGCGAGCTCGCAACGACTGTACGTCAGGCCGGTGGATGACAACAGGAGGAAGAACTCTTTGAGCTTTAGGCCCTCGATCGAGTCGTGGACGCTCAGCCTTGCACCAGTTTCGGACACATCTTGCATGATGCAGTCGCGTCGCCAAGTCCCGTCAATTGCCATGATCGAAACTTCGACGCCTTTTTCAAAAACGACTCTCACACCCTTGCGACGTTCGGAAGTGGCCATGCTCTGCACTCAAGATGAATTGTTCTCGCAGGTTACCAATCGGCGCCTAAGGCTTGTTTAAGTTGTCCGATCGCGGCGGACACGAAAACCCGTAATTCTACGGTCTCGCTTCATTGAACCGAAAAACCCAAGGCTGTTTTGGCGAGCATAACACCGAAGACGTTCTCCTTTTGAGTGCAAGAATCGCTTAGGTGTTCACGAAGTTGTTCGAAGGAGCGATCGAAATGATTTCGGTCCAACTGGACGTGAGCTGATGAAGCTTTCAGATAATCAGGTAGGCGATCGTCTCCATGCGGCGCTGGAGACGATTGGGACCGACGAAGGGGAAACCATCCGTGGGAATACCGCTCTGGTCGCTGCCCGCCAGACGCTGAGCCTTCTTGAGCAAGGTCTCCTGATCGCGGCCGAAAGAAATTCAGATCACGTCAGCACCATGATGAACCAACCGGTCGTCCCGCCTTCAACGAGCTAGAGAAACGGCCCAGCAGGAATCACGACTGCTTCCAGCTGTGACCTAGTGCGTCGCGCGCGAAAGCTGTCCGTGAGGGCTTGGCAATTCGGCAAACAACGACCGCCCGGAGGCGGTCAGTCTTGGGGGAAACGCCCTGTCTTGGCAGGGTAATAACTTTAGCAGCTCCCGCGCGGCGGGCGGGGCTGCGCTGACAATATCGGACGTTGAATCAGGCAGTTTGTTGTCGGGAATGGTATTTCCCCTTCGGCTTCCGCCCCGGCTGCGAACGGGCCAACTTGATCTTAAGTACTTTACCCCGCTTGCGTACTGCATGGGGTGAGCGCTTGAGCAGAGTTGAAATCGCGGCGGCGCTTTCGCCAGCCGCCGCCATCGATCGTAGCAGCCCTTCATCTTCAGGTGTCCACGCAGGCCCGGGAGCGCTCATTCCTTCGCCTTCAGCGCGCGCTCGACCCGATGAGGTAATTGACGCCCAAGGCCTCGGCTTCATTCATAACCAGCCGGATGATTTCGTTCTGCGTCATCGAGTAGCGCTCTCCTATAGTGGTGGCAAACGCCAGCAGATCAAACGGCAGTGCTCCCTTTGGCATCTCGCCTAGACGTTCCCTGATTTCCTGAATCAACTCTTCCTGCTCGGTCATTTTATTCACCTTCCGCCCGACTCGACCAGGCGGCAGAAGTGTTCCGCCTACCTGCAGGCGCACGCTAGCAATCTTTCCCCCAAGAGGGGAATTGCCTCATTGAAAATTCAGCAAACCAGGCAGTCACAACCTCGAGATTCGGATTAATTTTTCGAGCTCATGGCGACCGTCCGCGTGAGCTTCCTGCTCGGTGGCGAACGATTCCATGGAAAGACTGAACAGGTGTTCCGTTCTCTCTGATGTCCCAGCGAAAGCGACCCGCGTGAATCGTGCAGGGCCGGGTTACAAGGTCATAAGGTTGCGGCGACTGAGCCAGCTTCCCCTTTGCCTTCAGCCCCGAGCTCGACCAGGCGGCGGCCCGAGCACGCGCTAAGGGAGCTTCACTGCATAGATAGAAGCGCGAAGGCGAGCACCGCGATCAAGCCGGTGATCAATAGTAACGAGACCGTCGCCGCAATCGTCTTCGCTTTGGGATTATCTTTCCACGATCGGCGCCCATGACTTGTGGCGACCATTTTTTGCCCTCACTCGAGGTCGACAACTGCGCCGACAGTATCAATTGTTAATCACGAGCTTTCGTGTCGCGACTAATCACTAATCTTCCCCTTCGAGGACGGTTGCCTTCTCTGTGGGATTGGGATGGGCAACTTCTTTGCGTTCAAACCCACTTCGGTCAGTCCATAGAGAACCGCGTTTTTCGGGCCAGATTTTGTTGTTTCGATCCAGCCTTGCTGTAGCAGCGTTTGCACAAGGCGCGGGCTCGGAGGTAGAGCGCTCGCGTTGACCCAGCCAGCTCCTCGCAAGTTGCATCGGCGTGCGAATAAGCGTCCCGCCATTTATTCGAGTTCGATCGCCTGGTACTTCCCGTTATCATCAAGCGCTGTCCCCCAAATCTTGTGCGAAGCCTGGTGTTCCACGCGGCCAAAACCGAGATTGGCGCCAAGACCCAGGTCGAAATTGCGCGTGTTCTCCAGGACGTCGATGAGCTTCTCGGTATCGAGTTGCGGTCCGGTACTTTTCAGCCCCTGGATCAGAACGTTGGCCGCAACGTAGCCCTCGAGCGACACGTAATCTGGTGCTTCGCCGGGAAAATATTTGGCGAGCGCATTCTTGTATTCTAGAACAATGGACGAGTAGCCGGAAACCGCCGGCACAACTTGCGTCACGAAGACGCCGCTGGCATAGCTCGGTCCGAGCAGCATCAATTCATCTGCAAGCGCGGTACTGCCCACGAATGACACGTTGGTGTAGATCATTCCAGGAAAGAGGTCGTGCATCTTTTCGATGAACTTGGCGGCGGCCCGATAGGTCGCTGCTAGCTTCTCCCACTCTGTCGCAGAAATTCCGGTTGGGCATCTTCCCAGATAGGCTTCGACACATCCGTTCGGGAATGCAATTTTCGTTAATGAGGTTCACTCCCGGCATGATAACTGAGTTGATCTCTCAGACGTGCCCACTCCATGTACCACTCCACATAGGCTCCGCCGATCGTATCCGAACGCTCCTGCCGCCAAGAGCGGAATGCGCTGATAACACGGTTCCCAGCAATTCCAACTTCTACATCGACATCCTTTATATGCGCTCTCAAGTAGAACTGTTGTTCACTTCCCTTGAAAACGCGGCGCAGCACAAGGGCCTCGGGGTGCTCCAAAACCGCTATGATTGCCTCCAACATATCACTCTGATTCCACGCACTTGGGAAAAGACTTTTGCCGCCAACCGGGCTCGTCCCATATGTAGCCGATTTGATCGTATTCTTCCAAGCAGTGCTGTTAAACAAGCTTCTCGGAATCCGAAAACATCGAACTCCGTTGCGCCTTTCAGCAATTCTCCAAAGCGTTTGGGCTAACAGCAAGAATTTCGCCCAACGCAGGCCTGACAGATCGAAACCCAAGTCGCCGTAATTTTCTTTAACTGCCTTTCTCTCTTCGTCTGGATCGAGTTTCGCAATGGCATCGTTAAAACGCTTCAGGTCTTCTTTAGGCCATTTAGAGAGCGCCGCATCCGCAAGCGTTTCGAAAGTCGAGAGCACATGGCCCCCGGCGGATAGCTGTGAGCCAGAATGCGTTAGGCCGTCGATGTGCCCGAGGACTTCGCTTGGTTCCCGAAGCACGTGTAATTTTGCACTTTCTATCGAAGCACGCAATTCTGGATGCTCCGTCAGCAATGGCTCGAACGCGGACGGAAGACGCTCGCCAACTCTAGGAATGAGCTTCAGGAATAACTGCTTCTGGCGATGCGTGGCGTATGTGCTCAGATGCGCCAGTCGCACCCGTAGTGCAGTCTGTAGGTACGGTTCGCATGCCGTATAGGCGAGCGCAATGTTGTGCGCTTCCTCAGGCGGCAAGTGGAGAAGTTCGTCTAACCCGCCTCTAAGTGCCGCCCCTCCTGTGGTGGAAACGCGCCAATTAAGAAGGGCCGCTTCCCGGATGAGCGTCCAACGCCGTTTGGCGGCGACCCCGGCAATATCAATATGCGTCGCCAATCTTGCGATTGACTCATCAGGCGTTCGAAGCGACATCGTTCGCCGTCTGCGAGGTTGCCGCATATTGCCACCTCGACCCATAATTGAGTTAATTAGCAACGTTACACCACACCAAAAGCGTGCGCCACGGCCTTATTTCCGTATGATCTGTGGCATGGAAAAACAAGATCGCCAAAAAACGACCTCGCGGCGATTTGAGAGACGGCTTCAGACCTCTCTTTTATGAGAAGAAAAAACCCGCCGGCGTGAACCGGCGGTTTCAAATCTGGCTATCGATTTGCTGCCCCCCGCGCTCGGTTAGCGCTCGGACCGCATGTATGCGCTTCGCTCGGAGACGAGTTTTAGTTTTGGGGCCGCTTGCATTTGACGGAAGTTATGCATGCGTGGCGCGTTTTCCGGATTACCCCAGACGGACCAGACGACGACTTATAACTAGAACGTCCCGCTTCATTGCGCTCTCCCGTTTTGTTTCTGGATATGCACAAATGGGGCCAAGGGTCGATCGCGAGGGCGCTGCGGCGACGTCGCAGGACGGTTCCATCGCGTCCGTCTATTTGCGCCCCTGTGACCCAGGTGACAGAACGCTGGCATCTGCGACAATGATAGGCACTCCTCCCTGGAACACCAAGCTGACGAGGGATCGACGATGACCGACCTCGGCGAGATCAAACGCGACCGGCCCTGCAACCGACGCTGGCTTCTCCGCCACGCAGCGCTGGCAGTCCCACTCATCCTTGTCGGCATACCGGCGCGCGCCGTCGAGCGGGTCGGCTCGGTCGAGGACGTCAAGGGTGAGGCATTCGCCGAACTCGAGGCGGTTCGCCGCACGCTCGATCGAGCCGCGCCGGTCTTTCTCGGCGACGAAGTCGCGACCGGCGTCGCGTCCCGACTGGGAATGCGGCTCGGCCGCGATACGACAATCAGGATTGGCGAACAAGCGCAGCTGAAGATCGATCGGTTTCTTGTCGATGCCGGCGGGGAGATGACGCTGCGCTCCGGGCCGTTGCTGTTCGATCGACCGCGGCGCAGCGCGCGCGCGGCAGTGCAGATTCGCAGCCCCTTCGCGCTGATCGCGGTACGCGGCACGCGATTCTTCGCCGGGCCGAGCAACGGGCGCTTCGGCGTGTTCGTCGCGCGCGGCTCGGTAGCGGTGAGCTCGGCGGGTCAGCAAGTAATCCTGCGCGACGGCGAAGGTACGGACTTTGTCTCGCCCGGCACGCCGCCGACGCCGGTCAAACGATGGGCGCCAGAACGCATCCGCGCCGCGCTCGCAAGCGTCAGCTGAGCGCGCGAGCGCCACTGGCTTCTACATTGGAAAAACATGGGCCAGCAAACGAAGTGACCCTTTCACCGGTGTCGCAAACAAGTCTGTCCGAAGCGGGCGAGCCAGCACGAAACTGATTGCCGCATCCCTGTTGCGCATATCCCTGCCGGTGCTGCCAGTTACCATAGCCCGGCAGGGATCGCGCTGGGGCGCAAGCTAGATCGGTTAGAAATCCCGTGAACTTTTCGCGCGTACCCAATTAGTCGCTCAGTCTCTTCGGTTTGTAACCTATTGCTCTTGCCTGTCATCGACCGTCGAATGGGAGGAGGAGCGTCGTACGTCGCTGCAATTTGCGCCTTCAACTTCCGCACCTTGCGGGAAACCTTATGCAAAGCTTGGGCGGCGTTGAACGTTGCTGAGCGCGACCCGCCGCGGGCTTAGGCGTCACAGTGGTGACAACGAGTACTGCGAACGCGTCGTCGCCAGCACAACCTTCCTTGCTCACACTTATCTCATTTAGCCGCGCACGTGTAACAACTCGCACGGAATGGCCAGCGAGTGTCTCGTTATGCTCTCCGGTGATCTTGATATCGGACGTGGGCCATTCGCGAGGCATTGCGCACGGGTGCTCATAGTATCCCTTAAGTGGCCGGGTAAATTCCGGCAGTGATGCCCACCTGAAAGCCCGCCGTGAGCGGTCGGGTAGGGTGGTTCTTTTGGGAAACGGGCGTCTGTTAACCTTAATAAAGGTTTAAACGCGAATTTAATTGCGCTCAAAACGTTAAATTGTATGGCTGACGCATGTCTAAATTGAACGGCTGATGGATGTCCTCGTCATTTCACAACGCAGACAAGCGCACCCACCGGAAAGTCATGCTGGTAGGCTTACTGTTTTGCGCGGCGTTTGTGGCCATTAGCTTTTTTGCCAAAGAGCAGCCTGACAATAACTACGCCCTCATCAAAGCGGACAAACTGGTTCGTACCGCGGGCACGCTGTTGCCTACTAAATGAATGCTTTGGTGCACTGGGCGCGAATGAACTCGCTAGCAATGCCGCGATTTAATCGAGCACGTTTGAACGGCCAGCCGCTGGCGGAGGCCACCTATTTGAACAATCAGAAGGCGACCATGTCGCACTGGCACCATACTGCGGTGGACAGGCCGGAAACGGATGGAGCGGTTTACGCGATGGGTTGGACGGTCAGCGGCCTAGCCGTGCTCGGGACCATCGTTGCGGCTTGGATTCTTGGGATCTAGTCCGGCTGCGAAACCCGAAGAAACTTTTTTTGGGACAGTGCCATCACCCCACCGGCACTGTTTCCCAAACGGCCTCAGTCGCCCCCGCGTTGGGGCCGTTCCTTCGTAGGACGGGAGATTGCGCTTCGATGGTAAGGGCGCTCGTGTTCATCGCTCGGCAAGTGTGCGTGTAGGGAGCGGCCCTGGCGGCCAGGCACATCACTTGGCTAGCCGAGCCGCGAATGAAATCGAACGCGGCCGGACAAAATGAAGAGACCACCAATTAAGGCGGCCTTAATGCGAGGATTCCGAATCGTCATGCCCGGTTTCCATGTCTTGGCGTTGCTGGTTGAAAACTTCCTTGTCTCTATGGGCGCTTCCGCAACAGACTCATGCAGCCTTGCGCGATCCAGAGCCACGACGCGCGTTCCGCGTCGTTTTTGGCAAGTCGCGCTTGCTTCTTAGCGTATGTTGCCTGACGGCGGTATTCCTCACTGCTCGTGCGTTATTACGCACGACCCCGGCGTGCCGTTCAACTCACTTTTCAGAATAGGCCACTGCCAATTTCAAGTTAGGCCACTGGCAGATCAAAAATAGGCCACCTAACGGTAACGGCTTGAACCGGAGCGTTGCGGCCGTATATTTAGATGTCGCCAAATGATGCGGCCTTATGTGTCGGTGGCTATTGCTTGAATGCGGAGCGAGGCTGCGTCGGCGCCTTCAATCTGGTCAGCCAGGAAGTCCCATCCTTGGCAGCCAACATAAGGCTTCTGCGGCGTCTTGGATTTAGCGCTGCCAGTTCTATTTTTTCCTTGGCCTTCGCGCGGCATTCGACGACTGTAAACATTTGCACCCCCCATCCTATGCGCAACTAGGAAAGAATCGAAACGAACGTGGTCAAAATAGACGGTCTATTTCAAGCAATTTACCTTTGGTGGCTGTAACTCGCGCTCAAGCCAGCCAGTCGCATGTTCGGATTCGAGCGGGTCGTACCGTCCGTCAATTTAAGATTTCGGACATCTCTTGATTGAACCTTGAGCCGCTGGCTTGGACCTACCTACAGAGGCAATTTCTCTGATCTGTTAGGGAGGGTGTGATGGTAACCAACAAGCACAGTGCTACCGTAGAAACGGCAATAGAGGTACGACCCTGCCCGTCAGTGATCGCGCGGGTGACAGTCACTACCTGCGTCGCCATATTGATCCTTGGCGTTTGGTTCGCGTTCGCGTAATGCAACCCGATCAGAAATGATTATAAACCTAGGGATGTTCTAGGTGTGGAACGCTCGGGGTCTGAACCGCTGTAGGCCACTGAGAACGTTGGCTATTTGTTCGGCACGGGCGGTCAATATTGACCACCAGGCTCAGACGGGAACGGCTTGCGGGCTAGGAATTATGGATTCGTGTCCGGTCAGGACACACCTTCCCACGGCCTCAGCTTATCCGCTCCCTCGCTGGGGCCGTTTTTCTTCTTTTGAGTGGGTCACCGAGTATGAAAACATCGTTACGCATAAGCATACTTGCGTGTGACCCACCGTCGCTAAGTCATTGGTCACCGAAGAACAGCACGCTCCACGGTTTCATCAAGGAGTTCGGCGGTGAACTAGCTAATGCATCCCTCCGAAAGAGGGAGAGGCAAGCGGTGGTCTACGTGGCGCAAGGGTTCGTACAAGCCGAAGCCGCGAAACCCGCATGGCTTCTTCGACTGATTTGCGAGTTTCGATCACAGAGGCTTGCTGCGGAATATTGAATTCATGGGACAGATCAGACTGCGGCTCAACGGCAAGGTACTTGATGGTTCACCGTGCCTTCGGGCATTCCAATCCATTATCCACGTTGCACAGCCCCTGCTCGACGCAAACCGAGCAGGGGTTTGCCTTTGGACGGCGACTTCTCGGCCTTCCTCGGCTTAGAGGAAATCCCGCAGCCGGACAATTTCAAGAATATGGATCGCTGACAAGACGGCGCTGACTAATTCGCCCTGCGGAGCAGTATGTACTTCATACAGGTGATGCTGACTTGTAGGCTTCGCCATGAACTGCGGGATGCAATCATCCAGAGTGCCGTCAACTATTAAATAAGGGCCGTCGGCGGCCCTAGCGCGCTCATTCTTGATCGAAGGCCATTTTCGAAGAGTTGCGGGAGCATCAAAATCGACGTGATTGTTGTCGTCCATAGTGGATTCCAAACTCTTTCACATAGCCTAACGGGTTTTGCGGACGGCGGAAGAGAGAACACGTTCCTCGCCAGCCAATCAGGAGTTCGTGCCCGCGAAAACCCGCCGCCAGAAAGGGCACAAACCCAGCCACCGCTCCGCTTTGATGACGGGTCCACCGAAGCCGGGCCAACCCGTTCACATTCATCGGGACGCTGCTATTTGACAACAGCGCGAGTGCGGAGCACCTTTCATATCCTGAGTGTCGTCGATGTCACCGCTAGCAGTCTTGACGAAACTGGCCGCTATGCTGCGCAGTGTTCCAGCGGTGCGGTTGGTATTTGCTAAGTTTGAGGCGCTGCTGCGCAACAAGGAGAGCGGCGAACCGCTCGCCAGCGAGTTTCTCGGCGAAGCGTCCGGCGTCACCATAAACACGGTTGAT
>Ga0137399_10000990_pt1 | contig 12471 bp, 13 predicted proteins | sample czorhiz316metaG_FD_104810 | JGI IMG/M metagenome (GOLD analysis project Ga0137399, IMG submission 104810) | Vadose zone soil microbial communities from Angelo Coast Range Reserve, California, USA - czorhiz3.16 metaG | ecosystem: Environmental > Terrestrial > Soil > Vadose zone | place: USA...
ATAGTATTCCGCGAAACGCTGGGATTTTAATTCCGGATAGCGGGCGATGGATTTTGCCGTCAGGATCATGCCGACCGTCGCGGGCGATTGCAGCAGAAGCGCGGTGATAACGAGGAATCGCTCGAGCCAGCCGATGTATAGGCCCGCGTTCTGCAACTGCTCGCTGGTGGTTCCCTCTGCGTAGCTGTCCACGTCCGCTGCCAGGGAACGAACGAGAAAGCGGATCAGATATCCCCCGCCGAAGATCACTCCCACGTAGACGACCGGCACGGCCAGAAACCGATTCGGAAAGGCCCGCGAGTTCTGAAGTAGCGTGCCGAGTTCGCTGAGCGGCACGGGAGGCGACAGTAGCCATGCGGCGAGAACGACGGTGAGGAGATGAAGGAGCTGATCGCCAATGTAAGCCCAGGAGCCGCCGAACGCCGGATACCTTCTGTCCAGGCGTATTTTTGCGAGGTCGATCAGCAGATGAACGAGCGTCAGCGCGACGATGACCAGTTGCGTGCGTGGCGAGAGGAGGGAACCGCGCAAGACGAAACCGGCGATGAGGGCGGCGGAAAGGTAGTGAATGAGGCCGTGAAGCAAGTACGCCGTGGGATTGCCGCGCCGTTTTTGTTCGACGAGACGGTGCGGCTGAAAAACAAAGTCGGCCAGCAGGTGAGCCAGATAGATCGCCAAGAAGGCGCGAACGAGGGTCTGCATATTTGTGTGCAAGCGTCCTAAATTGTACGTTTCTGTGCAACTAGCAAAAAGTCTGCCGGATTAGCGATCCTGCTCCCTTCACCGTTTCCGCCAGTTGCCAATAATATCCCCGCTTGAGATTTCTGGAAACCGTGGAGTTGTCGAGCTTTAGGCGCCGCGCGGTCTGTTCCAGCGTCGGCTTCTCGAGGAATACTTCGATGGTCTCCCACTGTCTTGCGGTGATTTTGAGCATCAGGGTGTCATGGAGCCCATAGAGCAGGTTGATCGTGCTGTCGAATTCCTCGTCGCGGGACACGAAGGCGGTCAGCACCTCGAATTTGAAGAGGCTGCCGTTCTTCAGCTTCTCGATGGCCTCGCGCGCGGATTGAAAAGCTTCGCCGCCCAGGCGGTTTACCGGTGCCTGGATACGGCCCGGAATGCCGCCGAAGCCCACGCCGATCCGGAGAGATAACGGCCTGAGAGCGACGCGGAGATCCCGAATGAGCGCGGGAGTCGACGGCAGGTCGCGTGTAACGGTCTGGAATTCATCGCCGGCCGTGACGGAATACGGCAATTGGATGAGTTTGCGGTGCAGATGGCGTCTGGAAAGGAGAGCCAGTTTCTTGCCAAGCAGGCCGCGGAGATCCGCGCGGCCGCGCGATTCCATCACGTCCGCAATCAGCACCGCGTAGATGGCAGAAGGCATAAGGCACCCAAGCCAAGCATATCAGCTTGTACGATAATATGCAATAGCCATGTATTGTACGATTATATACAAGTACGAAGGCTTGTACGATTCAGGCCAACTAAAAAGGAGACCTCAGTAAGAGCACTTCACTGTCAGCGCACACCCCCAAGCTTGTTGAATGGCCGGCGGCTTATCACGCGGCGCACACCGAAAGGTGAGGATGATCCGGCGGATCAACGGCCGGTAGCGGCAGCGCCTGCGGCGACCGGTTTATAGCCGCAAGTCGCGGCTTTGCGCATCGCCTCCAGCCCTTCGGCGTTGGACATCAGCGCTGTGGTTTGGCAGTTGCGCAGGGAACCGCCGGCAGCGAGCGCCAGGGCGATGGCCGCGGCGGAAACGTTGTCAGGCATCTCGGTGATGAGCACTGCGTCGTACTGCCCGAAGGCAAAGTACGAGTTCAGCACCCGTCCACCAAGCTTTTCGATGGGCCCACGCACGGCGTCAAACCGATCCTGAGGATGGGCAAGCAGCCGCGTCAGAGCCTCGGGCGTGTAACTGACTTGATGTAGATAGAACGGCATGGCAGGTCTCCTTTTTGGGAAGAAATTCTGAGGGATAGGCGGGACTATGCTCCTGAAAAAAGGGAGTGTCAAGAGATTCGGCAAGATCTCCCACGGCTTGGCTGAGCCTTTCTCCTTGAGTCGAGCCGGTTTCAGACGGATCCAATGTCACTGAAAACAGAGGAGTAACAAAAAAGTCTTGGATTTTTCAAAATTTACTTGACAATACATAATAGTGTGATACACTTGCTCATGTAGAAAGTTGCGTCCCGGTTTCGACCGGGACGTTTTGCTTTTTAGGAGCAGAAAAGTCCTTTTGCGCCCGCTTCGTCTTCACCTTGTCTGAAAACACTGCCCGCCGGTAAAGACCTGAGCCCAGTATCCAGTGAATACCTGATTGAAGAAGTTGTACCGGCTCCAGCACAGTCTTGCCTATCGTTGCCACCCAGTTCCGACGGTCGCCGCACATTTTGCGGCATACGGGTGGTACATGGGCTCGCGGCCTGCTCGCCGGACTGAGAATCGCACGCATCTGGAAGTCGCCATAACGCTGGTCAGCCTAGACCTGGTCACCTACGAGGTCACGACCACCCGGGATGTGAGTCTTCACGGAGCGTCCGTTTTGACGAAACAGCAGTGGACGCCCAACCAGCGCATCGACGTGCGGTCTTTGCAAGGCAGCTTCAACGGCTTTGCCCGCGTGGTCCACTGCCAGCGAAGAGGCGGCCCCGCCTTCATCATGGGGTTGGAGTTTTTTTTCACGGACGGAACCTGGAAGCAGGATCGCGGTTATTTGGGCCGTACCGCAGCGAGCTAAAGATTTCTAAAGATTTCACTTGACATTAATTCAATATGTGGTACACTAGCTGACGTAGGAAAGTGCGTCCCGGTCGAGACCGGGACGTTTTGCTTTTTAGGGGGGATTTCGCCCGCGCGCCCGCACCTTTTCCCAACTCGTTTCGCCAGAACACGTTAAAGACCTCTGCCGCCAGGAATTTTGCGCCACACCGTGATGCTGAAGCAGGCCGGGCCACGCCGGAACCCCTATGGGCTGCCGGTCCGTCAGCCGCTACCGAGCGCGAACCTCGCGCAGAAAGAAGGAAACCACAGTGCCAGCATACGCAAACACCTTTCCGCCCATCAGCACCAGCCCCGGAGACTCAGCACAGGTCTGGATCGCCGCGGATGGCAACCTCATCAGCGGCACAAAGACCCAGCGCGTGGCGCTTACCACCGGAGGCACACGGCCTCAAGGCAGACTGGCCATGCGCGTTTCCTTCAGCGGTGCACCAGGCGTGATTTCTCTGCAGCTCCAAACGTCAGACACGGACGTCGACACCGACTACGTGAACGAAGGCGCGGCCATTACCACCGTCAACGCCACCAACGTCGCGCGAGCCGAATATACGAACATCGTCGCACGCTTTGCCCGGCTCCTTGCCACAACGGTCACCAACGCCGTCACCGCGACCGTCGAACTAACCGCCTAACCCAGAACACACGCAAGATCCTGATGCACAACAGTGCGCTTTACCTATGAAATGCAATGCCTATGTCCGGCATGGACGTGATGGGAATGGCTGGATTCCTTGTACGCGTCGAGCCCTGGCGGAGAGTGCGTTTTGCCGCATGCATCGTGACGCCGCGAACGGGGTGATCCTCGGGCTTTGGGTGCATGGGTTTTCCGAACGTCCGGGAAGGGAACTGCCCCCTCGTCCACGTGCCGCTGAGCATGGCGTCCGGGGCAGCCGCGTGCGGCTTCGCGGGCCCGCCGATACTTGCGCGCGGATTCTTCCTTTGAAGCCGCCAATCTCGCGATGGTCTGCGAATTCGCGGAGTTACCGGCGGATCGCATCATTCTGTGGGCGAGGCAACGCTTTGCACTCGCCGCATGAGGACACGCTGTGACACTCGCAAGAAACCATCGCAAACCCAACGGACATGCCGGAGGAAACGACCGCCCAGGCGGCAGGGGTGGCCGCCAAGGGGTCAACGGTCATGATCCGGCCTCCACGGAACGGGGCGGGATCCCGAGGCAGCGGGATCGAGCTGCGTCTGTCGACGATCGCAGACTCTCCCTTGCAAAGGACGCAAGCAGTATCCACGCGCCCGGCACGGACTGCGAAGCGTACGCTGAGGTGGCGCCGCCCCCTCCGAACGGAGAATCAGACGAAGCGGCCGCAGAAAAACAAGGTCCCGCAGTTGATAAGAAACAAATCCCCGGCGGAGAATTTCCTCTTCCCGATGGTCCCGGCGAATTCGTAGAAGAAATTCATCGCCGGATCGATTTGTTTGAAGTTTGGCAGAAGCTGCTCAACAACTCGAAGGATCCAAAAATTCAGCAGCGCGCCCCGTCGAGAAGCTGACCGAGATGCGCTACAAGGGCGCCGCTGCGCTGGCCGACGAGCCGCAGCAGATTGTCATCGATATTGATAGCGCTGTCGCCCGACGCGCAGCCGAAGGAGCAAGAAAATGACAGGAATCCCCGTTTCCGGCCCGTCTTTTTTCGAGAAGCTGACGAACGCGATTCATCTCGACTACGTGCTGAAGATCGCCGGCGTCGGCGGCTTTGTCTGGGCGTTTATGGCTTCGTGGCACACCCTCGGCTTGGGCGTGAAGGCCAGCATGCTCGCTTCCGTGGCGGCCTGGCTGGTCGGCAGCCGCTTTTCAAAGATCTATCGGTAAATGAATCTCAGCGACCATTACAAGCCCTTCCATCGCCAGCAGCAGTTTCACGACAGCACCGCCAAGTACAGGCTCTTTGGCGGAGCAGCGGGTCCAGGGAAGACGCACGCGCTTCTCTGGGAGGCCATGTTTCAGGCACGTCTGGTAGACGGAGCGGACACGCTACTCCTGCGACGAACCTACCCCGAGCTGGAATCTTCGTTGCTGGCGTATTTCCGTCGCGACGTGCCGTCGTCGATGTACAAGAGCTACAACGAATCGAAGCATCTCGTTACCTGGACAAATGGTTCGACGACACGTTTCGGCTACTGCCGGAACGAAAACGACGTTTACCAGTATCAAGGCGCGGAGTTCTTGTTCATCGGAATCGATGAGCTGACGCACTTCACGCTGAAGCAGTGGCAATTTCTGACCTCGCGCAACCGTTGCCCGGCGCCAAATAGTTTCTGCAGCATGGCGGGCGCTACGAACCCGGGAAACGTCGGGCACGCGTGGGTGAAGGCGTTGTGGGTCGATCACCAACCGCCGCCGGGATTTGAGCGTCCGGATTTATACGATCGGGACGATTACGACTTCATTCGCGCGCGTCTGGACGACAACCCGATCTACGCTAACGACACGGAGTACCGCCGGACTCTCGAGGCGTTGCCCGAGCATTTGCGGCGCGCCTTTCTCGATGGCGACTGGAACGTTTTTGCCGGGCAGTATTTCGACATTTTCGATTACGGGCGCCACACCGCGCGGCCGGAAGAGATTCGCCTCGAAGCATGGTGGCCGCGATGGATTTCGATTGACTGGGGTTTCCAGCATCCCAGCGCCGTGTACTGGCATTGCGGAGTACCGGGGCGTCCCAATTCTGTCATTCCGAGCGAAGCGAGGAATCTCTCTGCGTCATACGGACACAGAGATCCCTCAGTCGCTCCTCTCCCTCGGGATGACAATCCTTGTCGGATTGTCACCTACCGCGAATTCGTGCAGAACGGCCTCTCGCCGCGCATGCTGGCGCAGGCCATCGCGGAACGCAGCGGCGGCGAACGCATCAACGAAGTATTTCTTTCGCCGGACGCGTTTGCGCACCGCACTTCGGAAGCGTCCATCGCGGAGCAGCTCGGCGACGTGCTGGTCGCGAATGGATTGCCGCGGCCGGCGGCTGCCGACGACGACCGCATTGGCGGCTGGCAGTTAATGTATCAGTTGCTCGAATCGGACGCCTGGGTCATCACCGACAATTGCGCGAAGCTGATCGAGTGCATTCCGCAACTGGTGCGCGACGAACGCCGCCACGAAGATATTCGCAAGGTGGACGGCGACGATCCTGCCGACGCCGCGCGCTATGGATTGGTCTCCGGCGGAAGGCTCGCCGGTGTTGCGGGTCGCGTAGCGCCGGGCTTTAGCCCGGCATTTGCATCCGATGCCGCCCTGAAGGGCGGCGCTACGCAACCCAGGTTCGTGACCGGCATGCCACTCGGCGAACAGATCGCGCGGCAGGTCAGCGCGGAGGATCCCACTTCGCGCGCGATTCATTATCAGCGCCTCGAAGCCGAAGCAAAGAAATTCTTTCGGCCGAAGCCGCTCCCGCGCCGCTCGCGCTGGTAGTGCAGAGAAAAAGACAAAAGATGAAGGATTTCCTTCAGCGGCTGTTCAACAGCCGCTATATCGGCATGCTCGAAGCGGATATAGCACGTCAGCGCGCGGAGAACCGCGCGCTGACGAATTCGCTGCTCGGCACGGCGGGATTTCCTCCGCTGGAGTTTCCGGAAGCGCCGAAGCCGCAGCCGTTGCCGCGCCTGAGAAAGCGCTCGTGGCACCAACTCCAGGCCTGGCGCGAAACCGGTGCGAACCGCGACGCCTCCGCAAATATTGAAGAGAGAACGTCTGAGAGGACGAATGGACTTGTACCGCACAGCTGATTCCTGGACGGGCGTGCCGGGAGCGATCGCGCCTGCTGATGGCAATCTTGCCGCAGGCGTAGCGCCGGGCTTCAGCACGGCATCTCGCGAACGAAATGACCGATCAGGAGCGCGCCAACATTGACGCGCTCAATCAGCAATTCTTCGGTCAGCAGCAGCAGATCGGCAGCACTCTTCTGCCACAATATCAGAGCATCCTGAACAATCCCGGCCTCAGCCCGGCGTACAAAGCTGCGGTGACCGGCCAATCGCAGGGCGCACTTTCCAGCGCTTTCGATTCGCTCCAGCAATCCGCGCAGAACCGCCTCGCGCGCACCCGCAACTCCGCCGGCTTCGGCGAACTCACTGACGAGCTCGCGCGCCAGAAGGGAATTGCGGAAGCCGGCCAGACGCAGAAGAATCAGCTTGCCTTCACCAACACCGCGTTTCAGCGCCAGATGGCCGCGCTGCAAGGCCTCTCCGGCCTCTTTGGCGTGGACTCCAATCTCCTCGGCCGCACGCTTGGCATCCCCGCGGAACTCCTCAACGTGCGCGCCAATGCCTCGCGCAGCAACGGCAGCGGCTTCTTCTCCGCGCTCGGCTCCGGCCTCGGCTCCACCCTAGGCGCCCTCCCCGGCGCGTTCTTCTAGCCGCTTGCTTTCATAACCGCTGTAGCTCACCCCTTTAGGGGTGAGGCTTTTCCCCTGCGCCTCCACGATGCATCCGGCGAGTTGTCTGCCACCGGACGAGAAAATCTTCGGGCCTGAAGGCCTGAGCTGCAGGATGCTGCCAAAGGAATTCCATGCCCGCCCGCTGGTACGCCGTCTTAACCGCCGCCGTTTCCGCTGGCGTGCAGTTTGTCTTATTTCTGCGCTGGCTGCATCGCCGCATGCGCAATGAAGAAATCACCCGCGCCTTCGTGCGCGACATCGCCACGAATCATTTGCCGCACATCTACAACGCGCTGCAACAGATAGCCGCCAAGCAGGGAATTGAAGTCGACGATACGCCCCTCGTCCGCTTCGTGGACTTGAACGGGCATCGCCGCCGCAATTGACGGCTACGCGTGAATCCTTCTTCTCAACTTCTTGTACTGGCACGCAAAGCAGCCGCAGCCCAATCGCTCGACCCGAGTCTCGTCTGCGCCGTCATTGAGCAGGAGTCCGGCTGGAATCCCTGGGCCATGCGCTACGAACCGACGTTCTTCAGCAAGTACGTCGCGCCCTTATATACGAACAACAAGATCGCCGCGACAGAGGCCTATTCCCGCGGCTTCTCCTGGGGCTTGATGCAAGTGATGGGACAAGTCGCGCGCGAAACCGGCTTCGATGCCCTGTTTCTTTCGGCCTTGTGTGATCCGGAGCAAGGTCTCGCTGTCGGCTGCAAAGTCCTGCGCAAGAAATTCGACGCCATGGCCGGCGACGCCACGCGCGCGCTGCTCGCTTGGAACGGCGGCGCAAACCCGGCCTACCCCGCGCAGGTCTTCGCCCGCCGCGCCCACTATTTGTGATCACTTTCTCGCAATGTTGTAGCTCAGGCCTTCAGGCCTGAGGTTTCTTCTTCCGTCCTATGCGCCCCAACGGCCGATGGGGACGGCCTCACCCCTGAAGGGGTGACCTACAGCTGCTTAAGAATCGACAAACACCAATGCCCACACGATTGTGGATTCACCTCGCTGAACTTACCATTGCGCTTTTGCTCGCCCTAGCCATCTATTTTTCCTGGCGCGCCGACCACCGCGATCGTTCCCAGCTCGAATCCGAACTCGCCGCGACAAAGCAGCTCCTCGCCGCTGCCGACGCGCGGCAGCACGATCGCGACACTCAACTGGCGCAAACGCTCGCCACTCTGGCGGCCGAAAAGCGCACCATCGTGACACCGGCGCAAATTGTGCGCGAGCTCCCGAACCAAATCTCCCTGCCGTCTCCCATCACCCTCCAAACCGCTCCAGCATTGCCAAACTCCCCGACACCTAAAACGAATGCCGTTATCCCCGCCGAAGACCTGAAGCCACTCTACGACTTCACCATCGACTGCAAGGCTTGCCAGGCGAAACTCACCGCTTCCCAGGGCGACCTCTCCGATGAACGCAAGAAAACCGCCGCACTCACGCACGAACGCGACGACGCTTTGCGCATCGCTCGCGGCGGAAGCGCCTGGCGCCGCATCGGCCGCGCCGCCAAGTGGTTCCTCATCGGCGCCGCAGCCGGTGCCATTGCCGCCAAAGCCGCTCATTAATACGAGCTAAGGAGATACGGTTTTCACAATTCCTGCACAATTCCTGGGGTATAATCCGCGCACTGAATCGCTTTAATGTCGCCTTCCGACATACCGGCAAGCGGAGCCACGCCAGGTCCCAAGAAGCTGGATTCCTGGGGTGAAATCGCCTCGTATCTCGGCCGCGAAGTGCGCACCGTGCAACGCTGGGAGACAACCGAAGGCCTCCCTGTCCATCGCCACGAACACAAGAAAAAGTCCACCGTCTACGCCTACGCGGGTGAACTTGACGCCTGGATCAAGAACCGTCAGCCAAAGGATGACCCCGAAGCCGACGACGCCTTCGCTCGCGAGCAAGAATTGAGCGGCACGGATTCGCCCATTGACATCGTCGAACCGCCACCTGCCCCTGCCCCTGCTCCTGATTCGGTCAAGACCTCCGCGGTAGGGAAGCGGGTCGTCGCCGCCATATTCGCTCTCGGGATTCTCAGCGCCCTCTCCATTGGCGTGTACCGCTTGCTCCGGCCGGTCGAAACGGCGCAGGAAAAGGTCCTCATCGCCGTCCTCCCCTTCACCTACGTTAGCGGCGATTCCAAGCCGGACTACATCACCTTCGGTCTCGCCGAAGATACGCGCACAAAAATCGGCCAGCTGGATCCTCCGCATCTCGGCGTGATTGCCGCGACCTCCTCAAGGATTGTCGCTGGCCAGTCCATCCCTGAAATTGGCCGCATACTCAATGTGAAATATGTCCTCGAAGGCAGCGTGCAACGCGCCGGCGATCAGGTGCGCATTGACGTTCAACTCATCCAGGTCAGCGATCAGTCCCATCTTTGGGCCGACTCTTTCACTCGTAACCTCTCCGATGTGCTGCAAGTGGAATCGGACGTTTCCGCCGCCATTGCGCGTCAAATCCTGGCGACGCTGCCCCTCCCGCCAAAGCCTCCGCCGGCAGTGACCAGTAGCGCGGTTCACGCCGCTACTCCGGAGATCGCCAAATCTCGCCACGCCTACCGTCAGGGCAAATTTGCTTTTGGCAACCGTCACGACCTGCGCGGCAGCATTGCGTATTTTGAGGATGCCATCCACGATGATCCGTCGTACGCCGAAGCTTATGCAGGCCTCGCGGCGGCGACCGCGATTCTAGGTCAAGTTCCCAACGACGGAATGCCTCCCGGCGAGGCGAAACCAAAAGCGCGCGAGGCTGCGCAGAAGGCCTTGCAGCTCAATCCGAGACTCGCCGAAGCCCATGCCGTCCTCGGCAATGTGGCCATGAGCTACGACTGGGACCTGGTCACCGCCGAAAAGGAATTGCGCCGCGCCATCGAACTGAATCCTAACGATCCCACTCCTCACGAGTGGTACTGCCACCTGCTCATCGTGGAAGGGCACAATTCTGACGCGTTGGTCGAGGCCCACCATGCCCTCGATCTGGATCCCGTCAATCCGCTTTTTCACGACGTCCTGGCCGAGACCTACTATTTCGGCAGGTCGTATGACGCCGCGATCGAAGAGGCGCAGCAGATCGTCAAGCTGCATCCGGGCGATTTGTCCGCGCAGTTCTGGCTAGGTTCCGCATACGTCCAAAAAAAGATGTACGCCCAGGCCGTCGAAACTTTCCAGCGCGCACAGCAACTCTCTGGCGGCGCTCCCGTCATGCTGACGGCCTATGGTTATGCCCAGGCCCTGGCGGGCAATGCAGACGAGGCGCACAGTGCGCTGAAAAAACTCGAGCACCTCCGTGAGATCCGCTCGCTTCCTGTACCAAGTACTCATGCGGGACCGGCAACCCTCCCGTTCATCCCCAGTCTCTACCTGGCGGCGATTCACGTGGGACTTGGGGAGACCGACGACGCCTTTCGCGACTTGGATCTCGCCTACCGAGAACGCGTCGACCGCCTCGTCTACCTGAATGTCGATCCCATGGCCGACCCCTTGCGCTCCGACCCGCGCTTCACCCAGCTCATGGCCAAGGTTGGCTTCCACTAACCCTCTCGGGCAGGAATCACCATAAGGAGCGCCAACGCAGCCGCGACGGTCGAGGTCGTAGTTGTGGAGCGCTGGCGTGGCGCCAAGTGCGCCGCAAATTGAGACACGGTCGAGGCCCTTGCAAGAGGGAACTAACGCTTGACGAAGAATACTTGGTTCAGATTGTCACAAGCGGAGCGGATCCATGAAGATCGCGAGCCGCTCTCTGCATGCGCACCCTTTTCTGTCGAACTCAAATCGTCAGCGGGTCCACTTGGCGGCGGGGTTCTTCCGGCTGGCGCACCCCCCGCGCCAGCCGGAAGAAACGCTCCCAGGAGGGCCAATAAACCCTTATGAAGGCCAGCCCGATTTCCACAGAAAACCCCGAAAAGGCCGCAGATTCCTCTTGACAACGCGTCCTATAAGTAATATTATGTTAACTAAGAAATCGGTGTGAAAAAGGGCGAGTTTCAGGCCCACCATGGCCAATTCCCAGCCTCCTCCCTCTCCTACTTCTTGTCTGTGGCTTTCCCTGAGGATGGTTGTGCGAGTTCGTACTTGATGTACTGTTCGAGCAGGCGGGGATCTGCGCCGACAATGCGCCGCCCATTCACGAAGACTGTGGGCGTGCTGTTTACGTCGAGTTGCTGACCATTTGCGCGGCTGGCGTTAACGGCGGCGCCGGCTTCCGGGCTGGCCATACAGGTCTTGAACGCGTCGGCATCTACGCCGGACTGACCAGCGTAGTCCATCATTTTGGTCCAGGCGTTCCCTGCGGAAATGATCTCCTGATTGTCGTAGATGAAGTCATACATCTTCCAGAAAGCTTTGGGGTCCTGTTGGTAGACGCACCGCCCGGCAATCGCTGCCGTTCGCGCCCACGGATGAAGCTGCTCGAGGGGAAAATCCTTGAAGACGACTCGTACCTTACCGGGATAATTCGGCAGCAGCCCCCGCAGCGCGTCGTGAAGGTTGCGGCAGACCGGGCACTCAAAGTCCGAGTACTCCACCAGGGTAACCAGCGCCTTGGGGTCGCCCAGCGAAGGCGCATCGTTCATCTGAATCTGCGCCCGGTTTTGCGCCAGGGGATCCTTCGTCATATCCGACAGTTCGCCCTGGAAAAGAAATTTGCCGTCCTTGCTGACGTAAAACTTTACGGCTTGCTTGTTTCCTTCAATGGTCAGATCAATATTGCTTTCAAGTAGCCCTTCGACCGGTGTGGGTTTTGGAGGTCCAACCACCAGCTGGACATCGGGCCCAAAGGCATACAAATGTCGAAGGTAAGCCTCGATACTCTTCTGTGTAGGTGACGTCGCGGCGGCTGACGCTCCGACTGTCGCGGATTGTGCTTGCTGCGCTCGCGCTGGCGGTCCAATTGTGCCGAAGACAAGAATCAGGGAAAGTGTCAGCGCTGTTTTCACAAGAACCTCATGGATTTACGGAATGAATTTTTGCGCGATCGGGAATGGCCTGCCAAATCCGAATGCGCGCGAGGTAATCTTCAAGCCTGGCGCGGATTGCTTGCGCTTGTACTCATTGCGGTCCACCAGAAGCGCAATGTCGCGGACCAGTTTTACATTGAAGCCGTAATGATCAGCAATCTCCTGGGGGCTATGCAAGTCTTCGATATACGCCTTGAGGATGCGGTCCAGGACGTCGTATGGCGGCAAGCTGTCCTCATCCTTCTGGCCGGGGCGTAGTTCGGCGGAAGGGGCCTTCTCGATGGTCGATGCAGGGATGAGTTCCCTGTCGCGGTTGATCCAGTTCGCCAATTCATACACCA
>Ga0137399_10000993_pt1 | contig 12463 bp, 9 predicted proteins | sample czorhiz316metaG_FD_104810 | JGI IMG/M metagenome (GOLD analysis project Ga0137399, IMG submission 104810) | Vadose zone soil microbial communities from Angelo Coast Range Reserve, California, USA - czorhiz3.16 metaG | ecosystem: Environmental > Terrestrial > Soil > Vadose zone | place: USA...
CGCGGTCGGATCGCCGGCCTGCGCGGCTTTGCCCTTTGGCTTCCGCCCGGTGGTGCTGCGGGCGGATCCCTCTCGCGTACCGGCGCGTCGTCCATTGTGCTCATGTGTTCTTCGCCGGGGGGCGCCCTTTTTTTGAAACCGGAGTCTCTTTCGGCGCCTCGGGGCTGACCCGCAGGACGAGCCGATCGGGGAGCCGGATATCGATGGTCTGCACGTCACGCTGCACGAGGGCGCTCGACCGGTCGAGGCGGGCGAGTTGCGCCCATGCCCCTGCGGTCTCATCGGCGGGGAGGAGCACGTCGATTGCATTGTCGATGCGGAGGTTCCAGCGCCTGTCGCCAACACGGATGGCAGCGGTGACGCGGGCGGCGAGATCGGGTTCGCTCGCCAGCATGTCGAGAAGCTCCGCCGCATGGCTCGCGGCTCCCTCACCGACAACCATAGGCAGCTTGGCGAAGCGGTCGAGCCGGGCCACCGGAATGACGGCCCCCGCGCGATCGATCAGCGCGATCTTGCCGCCGTGCTGCCAGAGCGCTAGCGGTTTGCGTTCGACCAGACGCACGTAAAGCGTCCCCGGCAGGCGACGTTCGATCACCGCGGTGCGGACCCACGGCAAGGTCTCGAGCTGCTGCTTGGCGTGCTTCGGGCTCACCGCCAGGATCGGGGTGCCCGGCCTGGCGGCGAGTGCCGCTAGGATTGTTTCGCGATCGGTTGTCTCGCGGCCCTCGACCGTGACGTCCGAAACGGTCAAGCCGAGCAGCCCCGTAGCTTCGACCATCGTGTCGACGGCGCTTTGCAGCGCCGACTGGGCAACGGGGGAGCCGCTCAGCTGAGCCCCGCCGTAAACGCCGCCCGAGAGCAGGAGGGGAGCCCCGATCCACAATCCGAATCGGACGAAGCCTGTGGCACGGCCCCCCCGGAGCAGATGTCGTGACGTTGCTCCCTTCATCCGTCGCACGCCGCGTTTTCTACCATCCAGGCGACCAGCTCGTCGAACTCGATTCCGACGTGACGAGCGATATCGGGAACCAGCGAAGTGGGCGTCATCCCGGGCTGGGTGTTCAATTCCAGCAAGTAGAGCCCCGCCAGCTCCTCTGTCGTATCGTCATAACGCAGGTCGGCGCGGGTGACGCCCCGACACCCGAGCGCGCGATGAGCGCGCAAGGCGATGTCGAGCGCCCGCTCATACACCTCAGCCGGGATCGGCGCGGGTGTCAGGTGGTCTGATCCGCCCGCCGCATATTTCGCGGTGTAGTCATAGAAGCTGCCGCGCGGGACGATCTCGCAGACGCCAAGCGCTCGATCCCCCATGACTGCGACGGTCAGCTCGCGTCCGGGAACAAAGCGCTCGACCAGAAGCTCTTTGCCAAAGCGCCAGCCCGTCACTTCTTCGCGCCAGGAATTGTCGTTGACCCGCACGATTCGGACGCCAACGCTGGAACCCTGGTTCGTCGGCTTGACGACGAACGGGGCGGGGATCGGATCGCGCAGCGTGAGTTCTTCGAGCCGGGCTACGACGCCGTCGACCACGGGGAGCCCTACGGCGCGGAATATCGACTTCGCGGTGGGCTTGTGCATCGCCATAGACGAGGCCAGGACGCCGGAATGGGTGTAGGGAATCCGGAGCATCTCAAACACGCCCTGAATCGTGCCGTCCTCCCCGCCGATCCCGTGCAGAGCATTGAAAATTACATCCGGACACGGTTCGAGTGCGCGCAACAGTGCCGGCAGATCGCGGCCGGCGTCGATCACCCGCACCGCATAGCCGCGGTCAGCCAGCGCCTTGGCGCACTCGTACCCGGTCGATAATGAGACCTCGCGCTCGGGCGACCAACCTCCCATCAACACGGCCACGCTCTTCATAACGGTGCGCAGCCGTCGCTGCAGTTTTCGCCAGATCGCCTTTGAAGGGCCATCCTTGATCGATGATTGGCGTTTTCCGGTTCGATCGGCCCCGGGTCAGGAGCGGGTCGGCCAATCCGCTGGATCTCCCACTCGAGCATGATTCCTGAGGTCTCGTAGACGCGCCTACGCACTTCTTCGGCAAGACCTTCGATATCGGCCGCGGTCGCGCTGCCGGTGTTGATCAGGAAATTGGCATGCTTGTGCGAGACCATTGCCCCGCCTCGCGCCAGACCGCGGCACCCGGCGGCATCGACGAGCCGCCATGCCGACTGGCCCGGGGGGTTGGCAAAGGTCGACCCCGAGGTGCGCGCGCGGATTGGCTGGGTTGCCTCCCGCGTGCCGCGAATCTCCGTCAGCCGTTTTGCGATCTCGGTGCGCTCGCCCGGGATGCCGCGCAACCGGGCCGCGATGAAGATCCATCCGGGGTCGATCCCGCAATGGCGATAGGAAAGCGCCATTGCAGCGCGGTCGATCACGTGACGGCGGCCGCCACGGTCGAGGGCGGTCGCCGAAACGAGCACATCAGCTACTTCCACGCCATAGGCGCCGGCGTTCATCCGCAGGCTTCCGCCGATCGTGCCGGGGATGCCGGATAGGAATTCGAGCCCCGCCAAGCCAGCCTTTGCCGCGGCGACGGCGACGCGACGGTCGAGCGCACCCGCGCCCACTTGAACCACCCCGCCCCCGATGGCGATGTCCCCAAGTCCACGGCCGAGCCGGATCGTAGCGCCGGGAATGCCTCCGTCGCGTACCAGAAGGTTCGAGCCGGCGCCGATCACCGTGACGGGGATTTCCGTCGGCAGCCCCGCCAGAAAGACGGCGAGATCCTCGGCGTCGGCCGGCTGGAACAATACTTCGGCGGCACCGCCGACCCCAAACCAAGTCTGCCTGCCGATCGCTGCGTTCGCGGTCAGCCGACCGCGAACCGGGGGAAGCCGACCCATCGGCACCGATGATGGCGGTTCCCATCGCGCGGTCATGCGATACGGCTCGGCGACTGCAATCGAGCAAGTTCGCCCGGTAGATTGTTTGCCCAATTGGTAATCGAGCCCGCCCCCAGGCACACGACCATGTCGCCAGGCCTCGCCACCTCGCTGACCAGCGGGGCGAGATCGCGTGGATCGGCGAGGGCTCGCACATTGCGATGGCCGTGCTCGATCAACCCGGCGACGACGGCCTCTCGGGTCACCCCTTCAATCGGCGCCTCCCCAGCGGCATAGATATCCGCAACCAAAACGATATCAGCATCGTTGAAGCACGTGCAGAAACCGTCGAAGAGGTGCAAAACGCGGGTGAAGCGATGCGGTTGAACCACCGCGATCACCTTGCCTTCGACGATCGCGCGTGCTGCCTTCAGCACCGCTGCGATCTCGACCGGGTGATGTCCGTAATCGTCGATCACGGTCACCGCGTTCCACTCGCCTGTCTTGGTGAACCGCCGCTTCACCCCGCCAAAGTTACGCAGCGCGACCCGCAACGCGTCGTCACCAAGCCCCAGCGCCTCGGCGACGGCAACCGCGGCGAGCGAGTTCTGCACGTTGTGCTGACCAAACATCGGCAGAAACAGTTCCCGAAGCGTGCGCGCCCGGTCGGAGAGCGCGTCAGAAATCACCGCGTCGAAGCACGTGCCGTCGCGCCCGAGCCGGACATCGACAGCGCGGATATCGGCCTGCGGGCTGAAGCCATAGGTCAGCACGCGCCGGTCGGACAGCCGGGGGATCATCCCCTGCACGACCGGATGATCGATGCACAGCGCGGCAAAGCCGTAGAACGGGATGTTGCCGACAAACGTTTCGAAGGCTTGGCGCAGCGCGTCGAAGTTTCCGTAGAAGTCGAGATGCTCGGGGTCAATGTTGGTGACGATCGCGATCGTTGCCGGCAGACGCGTGAAGGTGCCGTCGCTCTCGTCGGCCTCGACGACCATCCAATCGCCTGCACCCAGGCGCGTGTTGGTGCCGTAGGCATTGATGATACCGCCATTGATCACGGTCGGGTCGAGTTGTGCCTCCTCGAACAACGCGCCGATCATCGAGGTCGTCGTCGTCTTGCCGTGCGTCCCGGCGACTGCGAGCGACCATTTGAGCCGCATCAGCTCGGCGAGCATTTCGGCGCGCCGCACCACCGGAAGGCGTCGCGCCCGCGCGGCGGCTACCTCCGGATTGTCCGAGTTGACCGCCGAGGAAACGACCACGACCTCCGCGGCACCCAGATTTCCGGGCGCGTGCCCGATCGCCACGGGTATCCCGAGTTCGCAAAGCCGCCGGACATTGGCGCCGTCGGCGAGGTCGCTGCCCTGAACCCGATAGCCGAGATTATGCAGCACCTCGGCGATGCCGCTCATGCCGATTCCGCCGATGCCGACAAAATGCAGGGGGCCGATTGATCGGGGAAGAACCCTCATGCGGCATGCTCCGCCAAGTCGGTGGGGCGAGCAGCTCCGGGATCGAGATCCAGAACCAGCCGTGCGAGACGCTGCGCCGCGTCGCGCCGGCCGAACCGAGCCGCCGATGCCGCTGCGGCAATCAACGCCGTGCGGTCGGTAAGCAGGCTTTCGATCCGACGCGAGAGCAGGTCCTGCGAAAGGCTCGCTTGTGGAAGAAGCCAACCACCCCCAGCCTCGGCAAAGGCGCGGGCGTTCGCGGTTTGATGGTCGTCGGTCGCATGCGGGTAGGGAATGAGAATCGCCGGGCGGCCGAGGGCGGCAAGTTCGGCCACAGTGGAGGCTCCGGCGCGACAGATCACCAAATGCGCCCGGCACAGCCGCATCGGCACATCGTCGAAGAAGCTGTCGAGTTCTGCGGCCATCCCGCTTTGCTGATAAATCGCGGCTACGGCGGCGCGATCTTCCGGGCGCACTTGCTGGCTGATCCGAATCCTTGCTCGCAGCTCGTCCGGCAAGGCGGTGATAGCCGGTGGCACGATCTCGCCGAGAATGTGCGCTCCCTGGCTGCCGCCCAGGATCAGCAGCTCGATGGGTCTGCCGGGTTCCGGCATCGTGTAGCCTGCATCGGCGAGCGCGAGGATCGCCGGCCGCACCGGATTGCCGGTATGGACGGCGCGGAGGCGGTCGGCTCGGCGCAGACCGGAAATTGCGGGAAACGCGGTAGCGATCCGCTGCGCTTGCGGCGCGAGTAGCCGGTTGGCGCGGCCGAGGACCGCATTCTGCTCGTGAATGACGATCGGCAGACCGAGATGGCTAGCCGCCAACATGCTCGGGACAGAAGCGTAACCGCCGAAGCCGATGACGCCGGCCGGCGTCAGTCGGCGAAGCAGCCGACGCGCCTGCATAATACCCATCGCCATTTCGGCGAGCCCGTAGACAGCCTGGCCCGGGCCACCGCCGAACCGGCCGGCGCGCACATGATGGAATTCAACCTCCGGAACGCGTCGGGCAAAAGCGTCGACGCGGCCGTCACACAGCAGGTGAACACCGCGGCCGCGCGCCAACAGCTCGCCGGCCAGCGCTTCGGCCGGGAACACATGTCCTCCGGTGCCGCCGGCGGCGAGCACGAAAGGGCGGCTCACAGCTCGCTCCCCGCCAGTCGGCGCCGGGTCAACGCCAACATCATTCCCATGCCGAGCCCGAGTGCCAGCATCGAGGATCCGCCGTACGACAGAAATGGCAGCGTCATTCCTTTGGTCGGAATCAGGTGCAAGCTCGAGGCCATGTTGATGACCGCTTGAAGGCCGAACTGGATCAGCAAGCCCGTCGCAGCAAGCAGCACAAAGAGACTGCCTTCCTGCATCAGTCGCGAGAACCCTCGCAACACGATGAAGGCAAACAGCCCGATAATCACAAGGCAGACAACGAGACCGAATTCTTCGCCGGCAACCGCAAAGACAAAGTCGGCATGCGCGTCGGGGAGGACGTCCTTGACCGTGCCCTCGCCGGGTCCCTTACCCCACAACCCGCCATTGGCGAAGGCCTCGATCGAGCGCTTGACCTGATAGCTGTCGCCCCCCGAGGGGTCGAGGAAATGGTCGATCCGCGATCTGACATGCGGCAGATAGAGATAGGCGCCGGCCAAGCTTCCGAGGCCGGCGAGGCTGCCGGCCACCACCCAATACAGCCGCAGCCCGGCCATGAAGAACTGCGCGAACCAGACGATCGCGACGACGGCGGCCATGCCGATATCCGGCTGCTTGATCAACATGCCAGCGATCGTGAGAAACAGCACTATAGAGATTATATTGCCGGGAAAACCGGGGCGCAGCTTTTGTTCCGAAAATAACCACGCGGCGACCACCGCAAAGGTCGGCTTGACGAATTCGGATGGCTGCACGGACAGTCCCGGCAGGTTGATCCATCGCCTCGCGCCCTTAATTTCGACACCGATCACAAACGTCAGGCTGAGCAGCACTAGTGCCGCGGCGAAGCCGATGACGGCTATGCGCCGAATCATCCGCGGCGGCTGGAGTGATACTGCGAACAACAGACCCATCGCCAGCGGCAGCATTATCAGATGACGGCGGACGAAATGCAGCCCGTCATAGCCTATCCGCTCGGCAACCGACGGGCTCGCCGCCAGGCTCAACATGAGGCCGAACCCGACCAGCATGCCTAGAGCGGTGAGGCTCCAGCGGTCGACCGTCCACCACCAGCGCGCGATCGGCCTTTGGTCGATGCGGGCAAAGTTCATCCGGTTCGATGCCCGCGGCGCCCGGTGGGAGGTTTACGGTCCGGCGTGGCAGATGACTCCTCAAGCACGTGGGCGAACCTTGTGACGAGGTGATTAGGCCCCAAAATGTAGTTTAAGAGGCTATACTCGTTTACTTGTACGGCACCGGTGCTAATCATCGCACGCTTCACCGCAATTTGAGCGTGGCCAGTCCGGCGATTGCCAGAATCCAAGCGATGATCCAGAAGCGAATGACGATCGTCGCCTCTTCCCAGCCCTTTTGCTCGAAATGATGGTGCAGCGGCGCCATGCGAAAGACCCGTCGTCCAGTCATTCTAAAGCTCGCGACCTGAACGATCACCGAGACCGCCTCGAGAACGAACAAACCGCCGACGATCGCCAGCACCAGCTCATGCTTGGTGATGACGCTGATCGTTCCGAGGGCGGCGCCGATCGACAGCGAGCCGGTGTCGCCCATGAAGACCATCGCCGGCGGTGCATTAAACCAGAGAAACCCGAGGCTCGCCCCGACCATCGCTCCGCAGAACACCGTGAGCTCGCCCGCACCGGTTACGTGATGGATCTGCAAGTAGTTGGCGAAGATGGCATTGCCGGCGAGATAGGCGATGAAGGCAAAGCAGCCAGCGGCGATCATCGAGGGCACGATGGCGAGGCCGTCCAGTCCATCGGTCAGATTGACCGCGTTTGAGGCGCCGGTGATTACCAAGACCCCGAACGGCACGAAGAACCAACCCAACTCGATCAGCACATTCTTGAAAAACGGCACGGCAAGGGCCTGCGCCAGCCCTGCCGGCGTCACCACGGTGATCGCGATGCAGGCGAGGGCGCTGAGCACGATTTCAAGGCCGAGCTTGCTTCGAGCTGAAAGCCCGCGGTGGGAGTTCCGGTGCAGCTTTCTGTAATCATCGAAAAAGCCGATCAGCCCGAATCCGACGGTGACCAGCAGCACGATCCACACATAGGCATTCGTCAGATCCGCCCACAGCAAGGTCGATGTCGTCAACGCCAGCAGGATCAGGAACCCGCCCATTGTCGGGGTTCCCTTTTTGCGCTCGATATGTCCGTTAGGGCCATCGGGGCGAATCGGCTGGCCATTGGCCTGCTTCGATCGCAGCCAAGCAATAATGTGCGGACCGAGAAGAAAGCTGATCAGCAGCGCAGTGACCGCCGCTCCCCCCGATCGGAAGGTGATGTAGCGGAACAGGTTGAAAACCTGAAACTGATCCGCGAAAGGGAAAAACAGCGGGTAGAACATTCGATCATGTCTCTGGCCGCACCGCTTCAACACGCAGCCGGTCGACGATGCGGCCAAGCCCAACGCCGCGGGAGCCCTTCACCGTAACCACATCGCCCGGCCGCAAGAAGCTCAGCAGTCCAGGCATGACTGCATCGGCGGTGGACCACAAGCCGCCCCGCATCGCCTTGGGCAGAGTGTCGTAGAGCACCCCCACTGCTTCCCCGACGAGAAAGACGCGGTCGACCTTTGCTGCGGCGAGCGGCTCGGCGAGCTCGCGGTGGAGGCGTTCGCTTGCCGCCCCAAGCTCGAGCATGTCGCCGAGCACCGCCACCCGCCGGCCGCCGTCGGCAGGTGCCGTCCCGCCGAGCACCGCGAGCGCTGCGTCGACCGCTGCCGGGCTTGCATTGTAGCTCTCGTCGATCAATGTCAACGTGCCGCCCCGCCAGGAAAGCTCGGAGCGGCGCCCCCGCCCCGGCAACGCCTCGAGCTCCACCAGCGCCTCCGCTGCGCGGCGGGGGTCCGCACCAGCCGCCGCTGCCGCGCCGAGCACGGCGAGAGAGTTCATCGCCCAGTGCCGGCCCGGGACCGGCAGAGCGAAGCGCAAAACGGCGCCACGAAGAGCGGCCTCGATTGTCGAGCTGCGCGGTCCAAATACACAATCGAGGAGCCGGACCGTCGCCTCCGGATGGGTTCCAAAGCCGATTACTTCGGCCGCGCCGGCGCGCATGGCCGCCGCCGCGAGCCGGTCGAAATGCGGATTATCACGGTTGAGCACAGCGACGCCGCCGGGTTCGAGCCCGAGAAAAATTTCGGCCTTCGCATCGGCGATCGCCTCGAGCGATGGAAAAAAACCGAGATGGGCGGGCTCGACCGTCGTGATGACCGCAACGTGCGGCCGCACAAGCTTAGTAAGAACGGTTATTTCGCCCGGATGGTTCATGCCCAGCTCAAAAATCCCGTAAGCGGTATCGGGCGGCATCCGGGCGAGGGACAGCGGCGCCCCCCAATGATTATTGAGGCCGCCCGGCGAGGCAAAAGTCGGGCCGCAAGCGGCGAGAGCAAGGCGCAGCGCCTCCTTGGTGCCGGTCTTGCCGACACTGCCGGTAACCGCAATCACCCGGGCGTTGGAACGCTCACGCGCTGCGGCGCCGAGCGCGGCAAGTCCGGCGAGCGTGTCGGCCACGCGCAGCAGCGGCGCGGTCATCGGCAAATCCGAGATGTCGCGATCCACCACCGCTGCGGCGGCGCCGCGCGCAAGGGCCGCAGCGACAAAATCGTGGCCGTCATGATTGGGACCGCGCAGGGCGACGAACAGGTCACCCGCGGAAAGACTGCGAGTATCGATCGACACGCCCGTCGCCACCCAGTCGGATGCGCTCGCTCCGCCGGTCGCGACTGCGGCATCTCGAGCGGTCCACAGCGGCATCATTATCCGATCCGCCTGACACAATTCCGCCAGCGCGATCCGGCGATGTCGCGGGCGACGACGGCGTCGTCGAACGGATAGGTTTGGCTGCCGACGACTTGGCCGGTTTCATGCCCCTTCCCGGCAATGACCAGCAAGTCGCCGGGATCGAGATCGGCGATCGCGGCCGCGATCGCCTCTCGGCGGTCGCCGATTTCGATGGCATTCGGGGCAGCTGCGAGAATTTCGCGGCGGATCTGTGCCGGCCGCTCGGTCCGCGGGTTGTCGTCGGTAACATACACCCGGTCTGCCAGACGGGCCGCGACCCGGCCCATAAGAGGACGCTTGCCGGCGTCGCGGTCGCCGCCGCAGCCAAAAAGGGCAATGAGCCGGCCCGGTGCGTGAGGACGCAATGTCGCCAGCACGGTCGTAAGCGCGTCCGGGGTGTGGGCATAGTCGACGACAATCGCTCCACCTCCTTCGAGTTCCGCGACGAACTCGAGCCGGCCCGGGACGCTGGTCAAATGGATCAGAACCTCGGCAGCGGCCGCCACCGGGGTTCCTGTCGCTACAACCAAGCCGAGCGCCGCTAGTGCATTAATCGCCTGGAATGTCCCTGCAAGCGGCAGCACAAGCTCGCGACGTTGTCCAAAGAGATTGAGGAGCAGCCGCTGGGCGTTGCCCTGCGGCTTGCAATCCAAAAGGCACAGATCAGCGATCGGGTGACCGCCATATGCGACGACCGGATGACCCGTCGCACCGCAGAGCGCGGTCAACCGCGCGAATTCGCCGCTGTCGGCGTTGAGAACGGCTGTCATGCCTGGCGTAAGGAGCGCGACGAACAGCCGGTCTTTTGCCGCCCGGTAACGGATCATGTCGTCGTGGTAGTCGAGGTGATCCCGGGTCAAGTTCGTAAAAGCGGCGGATGCCACCGTCAAACCGTCGAGCCGGCTTTGGTCGAGACCGTGGCTCGATGCTTCGATCGCCACCCGGTCAATCCCCCTTCCGGCAAGGGTGGCCAAATCCTCGTGGAGCGCCACCGGATCGGGCGTCGTCAGGCTGCCGGGACGCCTACCATCTGCGGTGACCAAGCCGAGGGTGCCGAGGCTCGCCGCAGCAAAGCCGAGCGCCGTCCATATTTCGCGGGTGAAATGAACGACAGAGGTCTTGCCGTTGGTTCCGGTCACGGCGGCGATCGTCCGGGGCTGTCGGCCATAGAAGCGGGCGGCAAGACGTGCCAGCCGTCGGTGCGGATTTGGATCGACGAGGATCGCTACGCGCTCGCGAGAGGCTGGTGTGAGTGCCAGCGCTTCGGCATCGTCGGTCAGGATTACGACGGCGCCGTGCGCCACGGCATCGGCGGCGAATGCCCGGCCGTCCTGCCGCGTCCCGGGCAAAGCGGCGAACAGATAGCCGGGGCGAATGGTTCGCGAGTCGGCGCTGAGGCCCACGATCTCCGGATCGGCCCCGGGATTGGCCGCGGGGCCCGTGAGTTCAGTAAGCTTCAAGCCGCTTGCCTTGGAGGCTCTCGACGATCAACGCTCGTTGCACTTCGGGCGAGGATTCGTCGACCGGCTGCACGCCGAGAACGGGTGCGATGCGCTGGACGATGCGGCTGGTCGCCGGAGCTACTGTCCAACCGGCAGTCGCATAGCCGTGGCTCTGCTTGTTGGGGTGCGGTTCATCGACCATCGCCAGGACAAGGTATTTCGGGGCGTTGATCGGGAAGAACCCGATAAAACTCGAGAGCAGCTTTCTATCGGCATAATGCCTGCCCGTAACCTTATCCGCCGTCCCCGTCTTGCCGCCGACTACATAGCCCGGAGCGGCCGCCATCGTGCCGGTCCCGTGTTCAACCACCAAGCGCATCAGTCGGCGCATTTGGTCCGACGTCTTCGCTGAAATCACCTGCTGACCCTGGGGGGCATGACCGAGGGGCAGTTTGACGAGAGTGGCCTGGCGGAGCACGCCGCCATTGACGAGTGCCGCTGCGGCGGTCGCAAAGCTCAGCGGGGTTACCGAAATGCCGTGACCAAAGGCGATGGTCATCACGTTGACTTCGCGCCATTTTGCCGGATAGTGCGGTGCGCCGACTTCCGAGATCTCGATCTTCGGTTTGCGCAGCAGACCCAGCCGCGCGAGAAACTCTCGCTGCTTTTGGGCGCCGGCGGCCATTGCCATACGCGCCGCCCCGATATTCGACGAGTACATCAGGATTTCTGGGACGTTCAACACGCGATGTTTGCCATGATAATCCGAGATGGTGAAGCGTCCGATCGTTATCGGATGGCTGGCATCGTAGGTGCTGGCCAGTGTCGAGGTGCCAGCATCGAGAGCCATCGCCACCGTGAAAATCTTGAAGATCGAGCCCAGCTCATAGACGCCGAGGGTATTCCGATTGAACATCCGGTCGGCGAGGGAGAGGGCCGGATGGTTCGGATCGGGGGTGGCGGGGTGGTTCGGGTCGAAATCCGGCAGCGACGCCATCGCGAGAATCTCGCCGGTATTGACGTCCATGATCAGCCCGGCGCCGCCTTTCGCGGTAAAGTCGTCGATAACACGCTGCAATTCCTCGCGCAGGATGTACTGCAGGCGAAGGTCGAGTGAGAGCGGCAGCGGCTCGCGGCGTTCCTTCAACACGTCGTCAAGGGCCCGCTCGACCCCAGCAAAACCGGTGTTGTCGATCCCGGCGTAGCCCACGACATGAGAGGTCAGACCGCCGCCGGGATAGATGCGCCGCTCCTCGTGCTCAAACTCCAGTCCGGGAATCCCGAGCTGATTGACGTCGTACTGTTCTCGCGGCGTCAGGTGGCGCTTGATCCATACAAAGCTCTTGCCCGAGGTGAGCTTGGTGTAGACCTCAGCGCTGCTGAGCTTGGGGAAAATCCGAACAATCTTAGTCGTGGCGTCTGTCGGGTCGAGGATTTGCTTGGGAACGGCATAGAGCGACGGGCTATCGAGCGTCGTAGCGACGACATTGCCGTTGCGGTCGGTGATATCGGCATGGCTCGGCACCGGCGCACTTACGACGCGCAGGCGCCCGACGTGCGATTGCGCGGCACCACCCTCGAAAAGCGCAATCTCTGCTACCCGCAGACCAACCACGGCAAAGACCAGGGCGAACAATGCAGCGGTTACCAGCAGCCGGCTGCGGCAAGCTTCGAGAGCCTGCATCGCCGGGCCCTCGGAAATGATCGCGACACAGGGCGGCGGTTTGAAATGGCGTGGCCGGCATGGGTTATCGTCGAGATAGGGGATCGCGACCATCAGTGGCTC
>Ga0137399_10000995_pt1 | contig 12461 bp, 10 predicted proteins | sample czorhiz316metaG_FD_104810 | JGI IMG/M metagenome (GOLD analysis project Ga0137399, IMG submission 104810) | Vadose zone soil microbial communities from Angelo Coast Range Reserve, California, USA - czorhiz3.16 metaG | ecosystem: Environmental > Terrestrial > Soil > Vadose zone | place: USA...
AGTTCCCACCAGCTCGATTTCACCTTGCTGCGCGAGACGCTCGAAAACCTCTCGGGTGAATAGCATCGGGCGGCCGGTGCGAAACACGTACGCGGCGGGCCTTCTGCCCAAGTCCATTGGCGGCGGGGCGGGATGGAACTGATCGGTGTAAAAGGGGAAATGAAACGTACCCGTGTTCGCATCGCGGAGCGCAACAAAACAGTTCTCAGCGTACAGCACTTTCCGGAGCGACTGGTGGACCAGGCGCAGGAGCTCATCCAGATTCGCGGTGACGTTCACTCCGTGAATGATCTCAAACATCACCTGCCGCTCGGTCTCCGCCCGCTTGCGCGCGGTAATTTCTTCGACCGTGCCTTCATAGAAGAGAATCGCGCCGTTCGCATCGCGCACGGCCCGCGCATTCTCCGAGAGCCAGATCTTGCTGCCGTCCTTGCGATAGACCCGATATTCAAACCCTTCGACGACTCCCTTTTCCTCCATCTGCCGCTTGAATTCCAGCCGGCTGTTGGGGTCCACATACACTTGATGTCCGATGTCGGTGACGCTCGACATCAGCTCCTCTGGCGCTGCATAGCCATACATGCGCGCCAGAGCGGGATTGACGCTGACGTATCCCCCCTCGGGTGTCGTCTGGAAGATGCCCTCGACGGCGTTTTCCACGATGCTGCGATATTTCTCCTCGGCTTGCCGCAGCGCCTCTTCGGTCCGCCTGCGCTCGGTGATGTCGTGGTAGTTGGCGACAATGGCTTCAATGCCCGGCTCCGCCAGGAGATTACGGCCGGACCCTTCCATCCACCGCCAAGTGCCATCCCGAGCCAGCAGACGATATTCGGTCGCGACGACGCCCCCCGCCTGTCCGGCCAATTCGGCCAACAGTTTTCGCATGCGTTCGCGATCGTCCGGATGAATCAGCTCAAACGCGTTGCGGCCCACATATTCTTCCAGGGCATAACCCAGGATGCTTGTGGTCGAAGGACTGGCGTGCAAGATCGTTCCGTCCACACTGAGCAACGCTTGCATATCGCTGCTATTCTCAAGGAGCGCGCGAAGACGCTGCTCGCTTGAGGAAACGGCAGGCTTGGATCGGTTGCGCTCGGGCGTTTCCAACGCCACGCCGATTACTCCGCCAATCTCTCCCTGCGCATTGCGCAGCGGCTCGACGTGTACTTCAAAAGTTCGGTCGCGCCAGGCCGCTTCAAAGCCCGAGGACTCGCCCTGGAGAGCGCGGCGGTGTGTCTCGATGAAACGAAGGTCCGGGTCCTGTCTGCGCAAGTAGTCAAATAAACTCACGCCAACGAGCTCGTTGGGCTGGAGATTCAAGAAGTCAAGGCCGGTGCCCTGCACAGAAGTTAGGCGGAGCTCCAGGTCAGTGGACCAGAAGATTGCGAGCACGTGCTCGCCAGACAGCCGCAAGCGCGGGTCAATTCGAGGGGAGAACTTGCGCACCGGGGACTCGATGTGCCTTTCCACTTTCCCTCGTTAGTGTTTCCTAGAGAAGACTGCCGCTATTCTAACGGGGGGCGCAGGCAGCCACCCGCACAGGCCCTCGAAGCTGTGGCCAAAGCGTCATCGCAACTACGTGCCAGCGTGCCCAGTCCTACCTCGCTGAAAGCCCCTTTCTGCCGGTAGCTTTCCTCCCCTGGGCCGCGGGTTAGCCTCCCTGCGGAAACTCCGCGAAATCAATCGCTTTGCGCCGGGCATCCCAAGCATCCACGCGAGAAGCAGCAGGCATGCGGAGAGGGACGCGCGGCGCACTGCCGCGGGGAGGAGAGAAAGGTGCACTCGAAAATCTGGACCGATATGTTTGTCCTGGCACTACCGGTGCTGGAGAAGATCCTACGTCCGGTGATCGTCTATTTCTTTCTCATCATCGGGCTGCGGTTGGCGGGCAAGCGGGAGCTAGCACAGCTCAATCCGTTTGACTTGGTCGTGCTGCTCACGCTGTCCAACACCGTACAGAACGCCATCATCGGCGAGGATAACTCGGTGACGGGCGGGATCATCGGCGCAACCGCCCTGCTGGTGGTGAACTATCTGGTGGTGCGCTTCCTCTACGGGCACAAGCGGCTGGACCAGATTGTCGAGGGCCAGCCCGCGCTGCTAATCGAAAACGGCACCGTGAATGAACGCCTGCTAGGCAAAGAACTGATCACCCCAGCGGAGCTCGAAGCCGCCGCGCACAGGCAGGGATTTGCATCACTCGAAGAGATCGCGCGTGCGGTACTCGAACCTGGAGGCACTCTCTCATTTCTCGGGAAGAAACCGGCGCCAGAAGAGGCGCGCCACCGGGAATTGCTGGAGCGCCTCGACCAGATGATGGCGGAGATGGCGCAACTGCGGAGGATGCAGGCCCCGCCCCCGCCTAGGGGGGTCCCGCTGGCCGTTTCCCATTAGGAATAGAGTACGCGGGGAATTCGCCAATCAGTGCAGGCGGAGACCGCTCAAAGTTACGGCGACTCCGGCGAGACCTATCACGATCCCCAGATACCAGAAAACCCGTCGACGCGTCAGTAGGGTGATAGACGTAATCACAAGCGCAACTTCCAGAAAACCCTCTCCCAAGTCAAAGCGGTCGGCTTTCCTCCGCTGTAGATCGCGTTCCTTTTCAACCTCTTCCGCCTGGTTCTTAATTTCCTTCTTGTCCTCGTCGTAGCGCTCGATTTCGCGCTGGTATTTCCTTTTGACTTCCGCGGCCCGCTCAGTGACTGGGGCACTGCTGGTTGAGAGGAGATCGAGAAAGAGCTCGTAGTTGTGCCGGCGGATATTTTTGGCCTGGTAGTACGCCCATTTGTCGGTGGCTTGGGTTTGCAAAAGCAGCTCTTCGGTGTGGGCGCGATGCCCAAGCAAAGAGGCCGCTGCCACAAGGACCGCCAGGATGGCCATGGTCAGGGAGGCCGGCGCCAGCGCGGAATCGTGCTGTCCTTGCTCGGCATGCTCCTGCAGTTCGTGCACCTCTTCCTTCATGCTTTTTCCCCCCTTCGCGGCGAGCACGCGGCAAACTGAAGCCTGCGCTTTGCGTCCCAGCGATTTCGGTGGGAACCCGCCGTAAGACAAACCTGGAAATTGCCGGCTGGAGGCCGGCGCTGCTGTAACGCCCTCGTCCCGGCGGTCGTGTCAGGGTTCAGCGAGCCGCTCGCGGCGCCACGCGAACCGCAAGACCGCCGGCCGTGTCCCTGCGCCACAAGAACCCGCTCAGTGGTAGCCCGCCGAAGCGCGCCGTTCCTCCGCTAGAGCCTCGAGAAACGCCTCGGCACCGGGCCGCTCAGTGGGCGTCACGGCGAGTTTCTGCGCCAGCCGCTCGGCAATCTGTTGCGCCATCTGCGCGCGCACGTCAGCACTCAGGTGACTCCGCCGCTGCAAGAAGGTTTCCACCAGTTGCAGGTCCTCGGTGCTCAGCCGCCCAGCATTATAGCGGGCTACACCAGACTTCCCCGGCAAGCCCCACTCGGGTTGCACTTCGGTGAGCGCCTTTTCGTGCACGACCACCGTGCCGGCGACGTAGTCCCCCAAGCGCTTATTTTGCCGGTTTAAGAGCGCGGCGAGGATTCCGACGGCGTAGAAGCCGGGAAGCTGGTCAACGATGCGCAACAGGTTGCGCGCGACGGCTTGATAGACGGTGACCGGCCGCCCGGAGCTCTGGATCACGCGCAGGCGCGTAAAGCGTTTGCCAGGCGTCTGCCCGTTCCAGACCGCCTCAAAAACGCCAAAATAGCCGAAGTACAGAGAGAACACGAGGAACCCCACTATGGCCATCGCCCACATCCCCTCTGCTTGCCAGGACTTCCCGATGCTCGGCGCGAGCAGGAGCGACACAATCCCCAGCAGAGAGATGGCAGCGAATTGGATCAGGGTGTCAAAGGCCAGCGCGAGAAACCGGCTGCCGATTCCGGCCAGGGGAAATTCCAGCGGCGTTTGCTCGGGGGTTTCGATGGTAAGCTTGTCCGTTAGTTGGTCGGGCAAGCGGTCGGAAGAGGACATCGATGCTCTCCGCGCGTTGGCTCAACAAGCGCAAACCTCACTGGGCGCGGCTCACGCAATTGGTGGACCGCTCCGGAAGCCGTGGAGTGAGTGCGCTCACCCACAGTGAATTGCAAGAGCTAGGGCTATTATACCGTCAGACGGCCTCAGACCTCTCCACCGTTCGCGAAGATCCAGCGAGCCAACAGCAGGCGCGCTATTTAAACCAGTTGCTGGGACGCGCGCACAACGTGATCTACATGGGGCGGCGAAGCGACCCCGGCGGCATCCTGCGCTTCTACCGAGAAACCTACCCGCAGATCTTCCGCGACACCCTCCCCTACACGCTGGCTGCGTTCGCGGTCTTCCTCGCCGCCACAGCCACGGGGTTTTTGCTTTCCTTGTATGACCCCGCCTTCCCGCGGTATCTGCTTGGCGGGCCGATGATGGACACCATCGAGCGCCGCGAAATGTGGACGCATTCGATCGTCACGGTCAAGCCGCTGGCTTCGAGCGCCATTCTGACCAACAACCTCGCGGTGGCCTTTGCGGCCTTTGCTTTCGGCATCACCGCGGGCCTTGGAACCCTGTACCTGCTGTTCCTCAACGGACTGCTGTTTGGCGTAATCATCACCGCATGCTGGCAGGCTGGCATGAGCCTCGCCCTGCTGAATTTCGTCACGCCACACGGGGTGCTCGAACTGCCCGCCATCTTCATCTCCGGCGGCGCTGGCCTGCTACTTGCTCACGGACTCCTATTTCCCCGACTGCTGCCGCGGCGCGATTCTCTGGCACGCGCCGGCGGCCAAGCCGCACGGCTGCTGTTGGGAACTATCCCGCTGCTCATCGTTGCGGGGTTCATTGAAGGATACGTTTCGCCAACCGATCTTCCCGCCCGCGTAAAATTCCCGTTTGCGGCGGTAATGGCTGGCTTGCTTGCCCTATACCTCGCTTATGCGTCGCGGCCCGCGCGCCAAGCGACGTCGCCATCGTAGCGCCGGCGCCCAGCACGAGGTTACCAGGCCGAATTCGAGTCAGAAACCATCCGTAAAATGGCTGGCCAGAGGCCGCCGCTACAACAAACTGCGTTCCTTGATTTCGAGGTAGTGGTTCACCAGCGCTGTGGAGAGCCGGCCGGGCTCGAATTCCACTGCGAGAGCGCCCTGTTGCCGCAATCGGCGCAGCAAGATGTCTCGCCGCTGCACCATCTCCTGCGCCGCGACGTGCCGGTACATTTCGTTCTCGGTTTGTGGGCTGCGGTTGGCGAGCTGCACGAGGTCGGGCTGACTAATCAAGCCGAAAAGGACCAGGTGCCGCGTGGTCATCTGCAATGCGCTTTCGATTACATCAGGCGTAGCCGGGGTCTCGGCGAGGTCGGTGAGCCAAATAATGAGGCTTCGCCGCTTCTGGGTGGCTAGGAGAGTCTCGGCGGCGCGGCCGTGGTCCGCCTCGGACGGCTCGCCGCGCACCAGGGCCAGGTGTTCAACGAGGGCTCGCAAATGCGGCGTCCCGCGCCCCGGGCCCAGGCGTTGCTGGAGCTTTCGGCCGTAAGACAGCAAGCCGACGCGATCGCCGGAGTAGAGGGCCACGTGCGCCAAGCTAAGCGCAGCGTTGACCGCGTAGTCGAGCTTGGAAAGCCCGCGGACCCGAGCGCGCAGCAACCGGCCCGCATCGATGACCAACCACACCACCTGACTGCGCTCCACCTGGTACACCTTGGTGACCAGATGTCTGCGGCGGGCCGTTGCGGTCCAGCAGATGTCGCGCCAATCGTCGCCCTGGCGATATTCTCGCAGGCTCTCGAACTCGCGGCCCAAGCCGCGCTGCCGCTTCAATCGCTTTTCCAGCTCCACTTGTCGGCTGCGGATCAGATAGACCGTCTGGCGCTTGGACTCTCCCAGGTTGGGATAGACACGCACAGTCTGCGTGAGGTCGGCGGATGTCCATCGCTCGGCCAGCCGCAGCAGGGTCTGATACCGCAGAAAAACACGGCCGAATCGCGCGTCGCCCCGCTCAACCGGCATGACGGAGTATGCGGCGCGTCCGGAGCTCCCTGCCCCGGCGCGAATCTCAACCGTCGCCGGCTCTGTCCTCAGCGCCCGGGGAACATCGTCCGTCGCCTCCGCGAAAATGGAGACACGCGCGGCGTTGATGAGTTCGATCTCGATGCGGCTGGGACTGCCCAGTGCCGCTGGCGCGTTCCAGATGCGCCGCAGCTCGAGTTGCGCGGGTCGTGGAAGCCGCAGCAAATCCCACGCCCACACGCCCAGAGCCAGGGCATCCCAAAGGACCATGGCGAAAAGAAACCGCGGTTCAATCCAACCCGGACCCAGCCATACCAGACCAACTAGCAGAATTAAAAAGAAGCGCGGCCCGAAGCTAAAAGCCAGCCGCGTGCGCGTGCCAGGGTCCGGCGACGCTCGCGCTGAGGCCATCGGCGGCACGAGTCGGGCAGGCTCTCGCAGATCAGGCACGCGCGTTCTCTTAGTTGGGCACTTCGACCGCAGCCAGTATTTCGGCGATGACCTGGTCGGCGGTGATTCCTTCCAAGTCCGCCTCAGGTTTGAGGAGCACCCGGTGGCGCAGCACCGGGGGTGCGGCGGCCTTGACGTCGTCCGGAATGACGAAGTCGCGCCCGTCCATGGCTGCGGTGGCCTTGGCCACAAACAGGAGACTGATGGCGGCGCGAGGGCTCGCCCCAAGACTCAGCGAGGGCCAATCGCGGGTGCGCCGCGCGATGGAAGTTATGTAGCGGAATAGCCCCGGCTCGACGTGCACCGCCTGCACTTCGCGGCGCGCGGCCCCGAGACACGCCGACTCCATCGGCACCAGACCCAGCTGGCCGAGCTCGCGCGCATCGAATCCATCTTGATAATGCTGCAGGATCTCTGCCTCTTGCTCAGCTCCCGGATAGCCAATGCGGATCTTCATCAGGAAGCGGTCGAGCTGCGCTTCCGGCAGCGGATAGGTGCCCTCGAACTCGATGGGGTTTTGCGTCGCGAAGACGGTGAAGAAGTCGGAGAGCCGATGGCCTGCGCCATCAATCGTTACCTGCCTTTCCTCCATGGCTTCGAGCAGCGCTGCTTGGGTACGCGGCGGCGTGCGATTGATCTCATCCACCAGCAGCAGATCGGTGAAGATCGGCCCGCGGTGAAGCGAGAAAGTGCCGCTTGCCATGTTGAACACGTTAGTGCCAATGACGTCGGCAGGCATCAGATCGGCGGTGCATTGCACACGCTGGAACTGCAACTCCCCGATGCGCGCCAGGGCTTTCACCGCCAGCGTCTTGGCCAAGCCGGGAACACCTTCCACCAGCGCGTGGCCGCCGCACAGAAGCACCTGCAGGAATCGGTCGAGCACTTCGCTTTGGCCGACGATGGCCTTGGCGAGCTCTGTGCGAACGTGCGCGGCAAGTTTGGCTACTTGTTCCGCCATCCGCGATGCTCCTCCGGGTTGCGCGGTTTGAGCTGTAGCAGTTCGGCATATTGTTCGAGCGCCTGCACAACCTGCAAGGCCGCGGCATCATCGAGAGCCGGGTCGCGCGCGGCGCGCTCCGCTCGCTGCAGGGTTTCGTAGAAGCCCGGCTGCTTCCAACCCAGCCGGTCGCGGACAGCCTCAAACAGCTGTGCAGTGGGCGCAGTGGAAGGCAAGCCCAGGCGCCGCGTGAGCAAGTAGCGGAAGCGCTGGTTGGCAATCCCCACTGCCGCCCCCGCGGCGTGCGCCCGATGGTAGAGATCACCGAGGGTTTCGACAAACTCGAGCGGAGAGAGTCGCGACTCAGGCACCGGCGGACGCACGGGCCCGCTGCGACGCGCAAACGTCAGCAGCAGCGCCACAGCGAACAAGCCCAGTTGCGCCAAGCCCCAGGAAATCGGAGTGCCCGCGAAATAGGTCCACAGCGAGCCTCGTCGCCCGTGGAAGTACTCGTCCCAGAGCACTCGCCTCTCACCGGGCGGGCCGACCGAGTTCAGGAACAGGTTTAAGTTGCCTCTCTGCCGGATGCCCGCATTGCTCAGCGGCGTGGCCGCGGCCCACCAGATGACCTGGCCCTTCCCGTAGGAATAGCTCACCACAACCGAGTTTACTCCCTCTGTGTAAATCGCCAGATGCCCAAAGTGCGCCATCTGCCAGCGCGCGGCCGGGGCCATTGTGATCTCTGGAGCGCCACGCGCCAACGGACTCGGAACGACTGCGCGGTAGGTTCCCCATCCCGTGCCCTGGGGCTCATGCTCAAGCGTGCCGCCTTCCGGAAGCAGGCGAGCCGCAATGGGGCCGGTGGCCAGCACATGTCCGCCCCTGCGGATGAACGCCCGGATGGCTTGGCTCTCATCGGCGGCGCTGGGAAGCAGGGGCTGGCTGAGAATTAGAACCGTGCCGACAGGCTCGGTTGGCAATTGGGTGGGAGGCTTTTCCCAGTGCTCGACTGCGTAGCCGAGATCCCTCAGGAGAAGGAAAGCCGCTTTGGCGCCGTCGGATCCTGCAGAATAACTGGACGCATAGCCTGTCGGTTGCTGTTCAGCCGGCGGCGCCAGGATCAGGGCGAGCACAAGCACGGCCAGCAACACACTCCCCGCGAGGATCAGGAACTTGCGTTCTGCAGGTTCGAGGGGAACCGGCATCCAAGCGCCTCCAGCTGTGACACCGCCTCGCGAAAATCCCCGGCTGAGGCGGGTTGGTAGCCGTACCAGGTGGTTTCCAGGCTTCGCGTGAGCTTGGCGAGTGCCGCCGCGCGTTCGGAGCGCCCCACCGGCTCACGGGCCTCGCCCACCGCGTGCGTTGCGCTAGTGCCCCGGGTGCTGCTCGGAACAACGGTACTCGGGGCAGTGGCGGCCCGGGCCACCAAGCCCAAATACTCGCGTGGCGTGCGGGAGCGATCGAGTTGCCAGACGCCCAACTCCTCCAGGCGATAGATACCCGCCCAGTACGCCGCGTGCACCGCCTCACGATAGTGGCCCTCTGCCGCGGCGGCGAACGCCTGGTCTGCCCAGTCGCGCCAGGACTTGCCTGGCGGCATCGCGTCCTTGATCTCGAGCACGCGCAAGGCCGAGGCCCGCAGCAGCCAGAGCCGCAACCCTAGTGTGAGCACCACAAAGGCCAGCGCGATCACGCACCAGACGAGGATTTTATCTGCTTTGAGTAACTGGGGCATCCACCCAAATAATTTTCGCAGTATCCGCTGCACCAAGCTCCAGAACCATTCGCGCGCCTGGTCCCACCAGGTCGGCCCGCGAACCGAGCGGAACTCGCGCCGGCGCAGAATGTTCTCGAGCCGGGCGCGGGCCTCGTCGGGCTGGGGCCCGGAACCCGCGTGTGCCAATGCCTCAGCCTGCTGCCGCAAGATTTTCAGCCGATTTTGAATATCTGCTTGCAGGGAAGGGCGGACGACTGACGTCGTTTCCATGGTCTCCAGGGCCGAGTCGAGCCAACTGGTGGCGACCTCAAAGCTCTGGCCGGACTTGTGCACCAGCCAAACCTTCGGCAACGACTGCCGCAGCGGTTTGATCTCTGCCGGGGCTCGGTCCAGGTGCGCAACGACGCCAGAGATGCGATCAAGCTCCGACACGTACGAAGCAATATCCATCCCCGAGGTCATCTGACTCGCGGGAGCGGCCGGTTGCTGGCCTGCTGTGGAATGCGCCGCCGCCCGAGCCGTTTCCGTGGCAGTCATCCCCGGCAGGAGCGCCAGCCACACCCAGACACGCAGCACTCTCATGCTTTTGTTGAGGGCGACGGCCCGGAAGTTCCGGCCTCCGGTGGAGGGGTGGCGCCCGCAGGCGGCGCGGCCGGGCCCAGTGCGGCCATCATCACCTGCAGGTCGAACGCCTCCTTGCGCACCCGGGCGTCATAGTAGAGCAAGGAGAGGCCGATCATCAGCAGAGGGCCGCTCAGCACGCCTCCGGCGCCGCCGGAGATCACCGAAAGGCTCTGGAGCCACAGAGAGATTTGGCCGCCTTTGGTCATGAACATTGCCGCTAGAAACGGCCCCTGGAATACGGCGATGATGGCATAGGTGATCACTCCCATCAGAAGAAAAGTCAGGAAGATCCGCCCAAGATTCCCTTTCGTCAGCTTCATGCTTCGCGTCAAGGCCTGAAAGATAGTCAGCTTTTCCAGCAGCAACGCCGGTATAGCAACGCCGAAACTCATCCCAAGCATCACAGCGCAAACCATGCCCGCAAGAAATCCGAGAAAGACGCCAACGACCGCAAGGGGCCCGAGAACAATTCCAAGCAGAATCCCCACGATCATCCCGCCCGCCACAAACACGAGATAAGCAAAAAACAGAACCAACAGAATCAAAAAAATAAGACCCAAAAGACTCCAGAAGCGGCCCCGCACATTGCGGTAGGCCGACTGAACCGTGGCTGGGCGGCCCAAATAAACATCGGACACTGCAAATGTCGTGGCTCCTAAGGCCATCGCGTAAACGATGTAGTAGACGACACCTCCCACCAGAGCACCGAAAAAGAAACCACCCAGAATCCGCGCCATCTCTGCCGGGGCCGGCGGGGAGCCACTAGACGCTGGCACAGCAAGAAACGGAGACATAAAGCGCTGTAGGAGCAGACTCAGAATGACTATGACGAGCTGCGGGAGGGCCATGATTCCAACGAACAGCCAAAAGTGGTTGCGATAAAGCGTGAACGTTCGGTCGAGTAGCTCGCCCAAGCTTAACGGCCGCAACTCTGTTGCACCCGGCATGACTACCCCGCAGAAGAGGAATACTCTCCCTTTAACTGATTTGGATATGACCACAGGAACACCAGAGTTGCAAGAGCAGAAAGCAAGTCAGGCGCTGGTATTCCGTAGCGCGCCAGCGGCCTGCCGGCCGTCTTCCTGACGCGGGAGGCATGAACCAAAGCGCAGCCGGAAACTCTCAATCTGCAGGTGCAGCGGAGAGGACAGCCTTAAGGCTCTCCCGGCAGGCGGCCAAAGTGCGATCGATATCTTCTTCAGTGTGTGCGGCGGAGACAAACAGCGCCTCAAACTGCGAAGGTGCCAGGAACACACCTCGGTCCAGCATCTCCGTGAAGAATGCGGCGAAGCGACGCGTATCGGACTTCTTGGCTCCCTCATAGTCCCGGACCGGTTGAGGTGAGAAGAAGAGGGTTGCCAGCGAGCCAGCCGAATTCAGCTGTCCCACGACACCACTTGAATCGAGCGCCTCTCGAAGGCCAGCGACCAGTCGCTCCGCCTTTCGGTTCAAGTCCTCGTAGAAGCCCCGAGCAGCCAGCAAGCGCAGTGTCTCCATTCCCGCACGCATTGCGAGCGGGTTCCCGGAGAGCGTGCCCGCCTGGTAGACCGGCCCTAAGGGCGCCACCAGGCGCATGATGTCGCGGCGGCCGCCATAGGCGGCAGCCGGAAGCCCCCCGCCGATGATTTTGCCCAGTGTGGTAATATCCGGCTCGATCCCAAATACCGTTTGGGCGCCGCCGTAGGCAAGCCGGAAGCCAGAAATCACCTCATCAAAGATCAGCAGCGCTCCATTGCGGCGCGTCAGCTCGCGAAGCTCGGGCAGGAACTTCGACGTGGGCGGAACGACGCCCATGTTGGCGGCTACCGGCTCAACGATCGCTGCGGCAATTTGCTTGGGATGGCTTGCAAACAGCTTTTCAACTGTGGCGATGTCGTTGTAAGACGCGTTCAAGGTCAGTTCGGCGAAGCTCGGGGGAACGCCGGGGCTGGAGGCAATGCCGAGGGTGGCCAGGCCCGAACCGGCCTGAGACAAGAAGCTATCGGCATGGCCGTGATAGCAACCCTCAAACTTCAGAATGAGGTTGCGACCAGTGAAAGCTCGCGCCACGCGGATGGCGCTCATAGTTGCTTCGGTGCCGGAGCTGACGAAGCGAATCATCTCCAGCGCGGGCAGTGCGCGCACGATCGAGCGCGCCAGCTCGACTTCCAGTTCGCTCGTCATACCGTAGCTTGTGCCGCGTCGAGCCTGTTCGGCGAGGGCCGCGGTGACCTCAGGATGTGCGTGGCCCAAGATCAGCGCTCCCCACGAGCAAACGTAGTCGATGTATTCGTTACCATCAGCATCTAACAGATGCGCGCCGGCGGCGCTGTCGATCACCAGGGGCTCCCCGCCGACGGCCTTGAAGGCGCGGACAGGGCTGTTGACGCCGCCCACGAGCAACTGCTCGGCTTGGCGAAAAATCTCTTGTGAACGGTTTCGCGTGCGATGTGTCACTGGATTCCCTCGGCGAATGATCTTAAAGGGGCCGGCGAGACGCCGGCGTTACAACGCTGGTTTCCAAATCACCGCCGGGGCGTCGGCGATACCAATCAGTTTCTTCGCCCCACCCTGGCCAAGCCGGCTAACACGCCTTGAGCCACCGGGCGGCATCTTTGGCGTGGTAAGTGAGCACGATATCCGCTCCGGCGCGCTTGATAGCAGTCAGGATTTCCAGCACCACGCGCTGCTCGTCGAGCCACCCGTTGCGCGCGGCCGCTTTAACCATCGCGTATTCCCCGCTGACGTTATAGGCTGCGACAGGAATTTG
>Ga0137399_10001000_pt1 | contig 12442 bp, 7 predicted proteins | sample czorhiz316metaG_FD_104810 | JGI IMG/M metagenome (GOLD analysis project Ga0137399, IMG submission 104810) | Vadose zone soil microbial communities from Angelo Coast Range Reserve, California, USA - czorhiz3.16 metaG | ecosystem: Environmental > Terrestrial > Soil > Vadose zone | place: USA...
AAGGGAAGTCAAGGCAAGGTGGAGGTCTGAAGTACGACATTGAAGTACAAGAACGGGTGGAAGTGCTGTTCGCGAACGCGCTGAAGTCCGGACCGCCACGCAAATCCGGACCAGATCGGGAGACGCTACTGAACTCCATTCGGGGACAGACGGGTAAAAAGAATTAGCCGCGAATTACGCCGATTACGCGAATGGGGCGCATCAAGAATTGTTCTTTGCGCCCGTTCGCGTAATCGGCGTAATTCGCGGCTAATTCTTTTTACCCGTCTGTCCCCGAGCTGCTTTCTCTGGCCAGGTTCGACCCGCGCTAGTTCCGCTTGTAGACGATGCTTTTGCTGCCGGCCTCGCAGGTTCCGACAACCTTCTCATCTTTCACGCTATCCGAGGCGACGATTTCAAGCGAGTAGTTCTTCACCCCTTTTGTGTCGAGCCTGGCGGCGATCTCACTCTTCAATTCCTCGCAGGCCTTCTTTTGCGGCGCTGCCAGGGACAATCCGGCCAGAGTGATGGTCAATGCCACGGCAAAAAAGATCTGTCTCATTTCTTTCCTCCTTGCAGGCAGTGATTATAATGAGTGGCACTATTATGAAGCCATATCGGATCAAGCTCCTGGCGTTCGGTTTCGCCTTTGCGTTCGCGATCGGGGCCGCTATCCTGGTGACGTCACAAGCCAGGGAAGCTGAGCCTCTAGCAATCGCGCGGCAAGGCTACTTCTTCATCGGAGGGAAATACTCGACCGTCAACGACCGGCAGGTGCTGAGCGGTCATCTCTACGTCGAGTTCCAGATTCCCGCCAAACAGACAAAGTCCTGGCCTGTCGTCATGGTCCATGGCGGCGGCCAGTCCGGAACCAACTTCACGGGAACGCCCGATGGCCGCGAAGGCTGGACCCATTTCTTTCTCCGGCAAGGTTACGCGGTTTATGTAGTGGACCAGCCGGGGCGGGGCAGGGCGGCATACGAGGCGAACCTTTACGGCCCGGCGACGGGACCGGATATCGAGAACGTGCAACGGCGATTTGTCGCTCCCGAGCGATACAACCTTTGGCCGCAGGCACGTCTCCATACGCAGTGGCCGGGAAAAGGCGCGCCGGGCGATGCGGTTTTTGATCAGTTCTATGCGTCGCAACTGCCTTCGATCCAGGATTTCACGTTGCAGGTGGCACTAAACCGCGATGCGATCGTGGCGCTGGTCGATAAGATCGGCCCAGCCATCCTCCTGACGCACTCTCAATCCGGCGCTTTCGGTTGGCCGGTAGCGGATGCAAGGCCGGACCTGGTCAAGGCCATCCTCGCAGTTGAACCCAATGGACCGCCATTTTTCAATTCGGACAATGTTCCTGCGCCCGAATGGTTTCGCGATGCCGCGACACCGGCTCGCCCATGGGGCGTCACGAGCGTTCCTCTCTCGTATTCGCCGCCGGCCAGGGAACCGTCGGATCTCGCCATCGTGCGACAGGAAAAGCCCGATGCGCCCGATCTCGTCCGATGCTGGATACAAAAGTCGCCGGCTCGGCAGCTTCCGAATCTCCAGAAGATACCAATTTTGATCCTGACAACGGAGGCTTCGTACCACGCGCCCTACGACCATTGCACTGTGAAATTCCTGGAGCAGGCGGGGGTTCATCCAGCCTTTATAAAGCTTGGAGATATTGGCATTCACGGCAACGGCCACATGGCAATGCTCGAGAAGAACAACATGGAGATTGCCGAGGTCATGTCCCGCTGGCTCACCAAGTCGCTGCCGGATTCGCTGAAAAAACAAAGTAAATAGCTAAGGAGGAGTTTATGCGAGGGATCATCATCGCCGTCGCGGCAGCATTTGTCCTGGCGAACGCGGCTGTTCAGGCTCAATCGTGGCAGCCACCGGCTGATAGCCAGCGTTGTCCTTCGAAATGGGGAGCAGGTGATCAGCGCGGCGCGGGGAACCTTATGAATTCGGAGACCGTGCTGAAAGCTGCGCGTCTCATTCGGGCCGGCGAGGTCATTGAGCTGGGACACGTCCTGACCAGCACAATGCCTCTATCCGCAGGGCGGCGTTTCGAAGTCGACACGAAGCGCACAACGATGGCTCCCCAGTCGAATCGCCGCGGCTCCAACGAAGAGCTTGTCATTGCGGAGATCGGTCAGGTCGGAACCCAATTCGACGGCTTTGCTCATCAGACAATCGGGAACAGCCTGTACAACTGTTTCAAGGTGGATGAAGTGTCAACGCGTAATGGATTCACTAAGCTCGGCATCCAGAATGTCGGCGCGCTGGTAACGCGCGGTGTGCTGATCGACGTGGCCGCGCTGAAGGGTGTGGATATACTGGCGGAAACCTATGAGATTACGGTGCAGGATCTGCAGCAGGCTCTGGCAAAGCAGAACCTCGCGCTGCAGGCCGGGGATGCCGTGATCATTCACACGGGTTGGGGTAAGCTTTGGGAAAAAGATAATGCACGTTACTCGAGGGGCAATCCCGGCATCGGCGTTGCCGCCGCGGAATGGCTTGCGCGTCAGAGTCCGATGCTTGTCGGGGCGGATACGCCTCCCGTCGAGGTCTCACCGAATCCGGATCCGCAAATCTCTTTGCCGATCCATCAGATCATGCTGGCCGTCAACGGGATTCACCTGCTGGAAAATCTCAAACTCGACGAGCTCGCGGCGAAACGCGTCTACGAGTTTGCATTGATCATCGAGCCGTTGAAAATCCAGGGGGCTACCGGCTCCACTGTGGCGCCTATCGCGATCCGGTGACTGTAGCGGCGGTCTATGACCGCCGAAAAACCGGCGCTCATAGAGCGCCGCTACAGTTTTCAGATCTGTATCATTGCGGTGCTGTCGCCGAATTTGTCGGCGCGGATGTCCAGTTTGTCGAGCATGGCCAGCAGGAGATTGGACATCGTGGTGTCTTTTGGATTGCGAATGTGGCGGCCACCCTTCAGCCGGCCGGACGCGCTTCCAGCCAGAATGATGGGAAGCGGATTGTGATTGTGCTGGTTGGCGTCGCTCATGGCGCTGCCGTACAGAACCATGGAATGATCCAGCAGGCTCCCGTCGCCGTCCGGTATGGCTTGAAGCTTTTCAAGCAGGTAGGTGAAGGTGCTGACGTGATAGCGGTTCAGCACGGCAAAGCGGTCCATGTTTTCCCGAAGATTGGAGTGGTGCGAGAGGATATGGAAGGCATCCCGCACTCCGCTCTTCGCATAAACGGCATTACTCAGTTCCTTCGCCATCAACAGCGTGGTGACTCGTGTAATGTCGGCCTGCCAGGCCAGGACCCAGAGGTCGAACATCAGCTTGATGTGCTGTTCGAAATCCTTGGGTATACCTGCCGGCGCGGACGGCACGTTCAAATCTGCGGAAATCTGCTGGCCCGCTTTCTCGACCCGGCGTTCGATCTCTCTCGCATCATTTAAATATTGATCCACGCGGCTGCGGTCGCCAGCGGGAAGCCTTTTCTGAAGAGACGATGCTTCTCCCATGACGGAATCCAGAAGACTCAGGGACTGCCCGCGGCGAGCCCGGCGTTCGGCATCGGTGCTCCCGTCGCCGAACAACCGTTCGAAGACCACCTGAGGATTGTTCTGCATCGGCAGCGGAGACGTCGGTCCTTGCCAGGAAATCGTATCCCGGTAGGCGCAACTGAGGCCGTCGCCGCAGCTCAAACTCGCGTCTTCGATTCCCAGCTCGATGGATGGCAGGGGAGTGTCCTGTCCGATCTTCTGTGCAGCGAGCTGATCCATCGTGATGCCCAGATAGGCCTGCGTGCCGGCTTTCGCCTGAGCGCCGCTCAGAAACGCGGCCGCCGAGCGCGTGTGGTTGGAGGTAGCCGAACCACCTCCGTAGGCCTGCGGGTGGCTGAGATCGCTGATCACATTCACCCGATCCTTGAACGGTTTGAGCGGCTGGAGAATTTCTGAAAACTCAAAAGCAGAGCCTTCCGTTGCCGGCGTCCATTTGTCCATGGTGGCTCCGTGCGGAAAGTAAATGGCGCCGAACCGCGTGCGTGGCCTGGCGGCTGTCTGCGCCAGTGGAGTCGCAGCGGGGACCATCGACTCGAGAAAAGGCAGGGCGAAGGCTGCACCCATACCTCGGAGTACTGTCCGTCGGGATAGGCATTTTTTCGTGATGAACATCATCTCCAGCTCCTCTGTAGCGGCGGTCTATGACCCCGCCGGCTATTCCAGCTTCGGGATCGTCGGCGGTCATAGACCGCCGCTACAGTTGTTTCTTCCTCATCTGAAACGGCGCGCTCTTCACTATGCCCAGAACTAGTGACGAGAAATTATAGTCTTTTGGCGCCGCATCGCGAACAATTCGCCGCACTTCGGGCATGTCATAATACTGAACCACACGGCCCAGCGCATAGGTCAACAATTTTTCAGTCGCAGTCGTCACAAACGCCTCACGCCTGCCGAGAAGAGCTCGACGGAGGTCCGCGGGACCATTCAGCGGTGTTCCGTCCACGAGTTCACCGGAAGCGTTGATCGGCGCTTTACCATCCAGGTCGCGCCACGTTCCGATCAGATCGAAGTTTTCCAGGGCAAAGCCGATCGGATCCATGATTTTGTGGCATGAGGCGCAGACAGGACTCGCGCGATGCAGCTCCAGGCGCTGTCGCAGCGAGGTGATCTTGACGGCTTCCTGGTCTTTGTCGAGATTTGTCTCGACTCCAGGCGGCGGCACGGGAGCGGGGGTTCCGAGAAGGTTTTCGAGAATCCACTTGCCGCGCGTCACCGGCGAAGTTCGATTACCAACCGAGGTCACAGTCAGAATGCTGCCCTGACCCAGAAGGCCGCGGCGCGGGCTGGATGCATCGAGGGTGACGCGGCGAAAGTAGCTCCCGCGAATATTGGGTATCCCGTAGTGACGTGCCAGCCGCTCATCCACGAAGGTGTAGTCGGCATCGAGCATACGGACGATGCTCCGGTCCTCACGGACAATGCTTTCAAAAAGCATCTCGGTCTCGCGCCTGAACGCCTGCCGGAGATTCTCGTCGAAATCCTTTGCAGCGGTTTCTACCTTGGAAAGCTCTCGCAGGTAGAGCCACTGGCCCGCAAAATTGCGGATCAGAGCGTCCGACTTCGGATCTGCAAGCATCCGCTTTACCTGCTGTTCAAACACGCCGGGATCGCGCAGCCGGCCTTTGCCGGCCAAATCCAGAAGCTCGTCGTCGGGAATGCTGCTCCACAGGAAAAACGACAACCGCGACGCCAGTTCGATATCGCTCACGCGATACGCCGCACCGTCCTTCACGCCTGCAGGGTCCTCTTCGACGCGGTAGAGGAATCGCGGGGCGACCAGGATCCTCGCCATTGCCTGCTGGATGCCGATCTCGAAGTCTCCCTCTTTGCGGCCCTGCTGATAGAAACTCATCAATGCGTCGATTTCCGCGTCGAGGACAGGGCGCCGGAAGGCCCGGCGGGTCAGCGTCGTCACAATTTTCCGGGCGCATGAGGCTTCTTCACCAGCACTTGCGGGATAACAAACGAATATGCGGTGCCGGCTCGGCGTGTCGCCGGGACTGGCGGCACTGAACGGACCATTGATCACCACGCTGGTAATGCCGCCGGCAGCCGTGAACACCGATTTGATCCGGAAGTCCGAATACGCTTCGTCCACGCCGGCCGCCCTCTGCCGGTCGACGAGAGCCGCGCCGAGAGTGTGCGGCCCAGCCTTAACGGCAAGCCGGAAGTTGCGGGGATTGGCTACAGCGATCTTCTCCCCATCCATCGTGACATCGATGAGGGCGCCGCCCGTGCCGCCACCGAACCCTCCGCCGACGTTGAATTCGTATTCGGCATCCATCGGGAACGTATGCTGCACGAGCATACCGCCCCGCGTTCCGAGGGGCAGACCTTCAATGTGACGGTCCTGGGAGAGCCCGCTGGGGGCGGGATACGTGATTTGTGTCGGAATCAGGGTGCGATCGCCCACGGCCCGCCGGCTTATTTTCATCGCGGCGGAAACGTAGCCCTGGACAAGCGCCGGAGAGGTGCCGAGCGCATCCGCGATATTGTCAAAACCTTCGGTGGAATCATCTCCTGGAAGGAGCGTTGAGACATCCACGTCCACCGCTAGCAGGTCCCGGATTGCATTGGCATATTCGGTCCGGTTGAGCCGATGCAGCGCGGGAGTTCCGGGATTTGGGCTGAGGGCCGCTGCGCGGTCCAGGCGCGTTTCGACCTCGGTGGCAAAGTTATCGAGTGCAGCACGGTCGGGCCGGCGAGCGCCGCTGGGAGGCATCATGCCTGTTTTGATCTTGCGTACGACTTTCTCCCAGACCGCCGCGTTCTTTTCCACGTGGTCGACGTCCATGGTATCGAGCGTCAGGTCGGCGGTCTTCAGGCGTTGGTTGTGACAGGTGATGCAGTATTGGGTGAGGAAGGCGGGTGGGCTTTGAGCGCCGGCAACCTGCGCGACGCTGAAAATGATTAGGATGAGGAAGAATGCGGCGGGGAACCCAATTGAGTTTTTGGAGGCGTCTACAGCGGACACGTAGCCGTGGGCTTTATGCCCGCGTTCAAACACAATCAAAAAATTCTTCTGGAGGTACTTGAACGCGGGCATAAAGCCCACGGCTTCGTGCCTTCCCCATGATTCTGAGTAATTTCGACTCATTGCTTCGCCATCAATTTCTGGATCAGGGCCATCGAGCTCGGTTTCGGCTTCGCAGGATGCGTCGCAAGGAAGACGCCCTCCGCCCAGTTCAAGGGCGTGCGGCCTTCCTTATCCTTAACGTCCAGTTTTGCGCCCTTTTCAACCAGCCACTCCAGGGTGTCATCCGATCCTCTGTTCGCGGCGCCCATGACGGCAGTAATACCCATGGAATTCACATCATTGACACTCAGGCCGAGTTCGTAACAGAGCTTCACGGCCTCCAGCAAGGCCTTCGGCCCTTCGTCATAGGTCTGATCCACGACCCAGTTGACTCCCGCAGCCGCCATCAGGGCCGTGGTCCCTCCGAAAGTGGCAATCTTCGGATCGGCGCCGTACTTCAGGAGCAGTCGCATGACGGTCAGATCGCCGGCCCACGCCGCTCTGAGGAAGGGCGTCTGTCCCGTGAAGTCGACCCACTCGAGGGTCCCCGTCGTTCGAAGCATGAATCTTCGAATCGGTATGCTCTCCTTCGTCCGGGCGTTCGGGTTCGCGCCGCGCTCGAGCAGGACCTTGATCAGTTCGAGCAGGGGTTCCCGGTCAACTCCGTTTTCGAATAATCCGTTATCCACATCCATATTTCGAACTTCCACTGCTGCCCACAAGGGAGTCCGGCCGTACCAGTCCATCGCGTTGATGTCTGCCCCGTGGTCGAGTAGAAAGCGCGCCGTTTCCATCTGATTGTTGGTGATCGCCATGAGGAGCGGGGTTATTCCGTTGGCATCGGTGTCGTTCACATTCGCTTTAGCCGCCACGAGGATGCGCGCAGCCTCCAGTCGTCCATCGCGGGCCGCATATAAGAGAGGAGTGAGCGCTCCGGGAATGGTGTAACGTGAGCCGCGGTCAGGCAAACCCCCGCGTACGATACCGATACCGTGACCGAAGCCGGGAACCGAATTCGGCAGCACCCAACCCGGTGTCTCGCCCGTTCTGGTCTTCGCATTTACGTTGGCTCCGCGGTCAATCAGAAGCCGGACGACTTCGGCATGACCTTCCCTCACGGCCACCATCAGGGCTGTCTGTTGAAACGTCGGGTCTTTCGCATCGACGATTGCGCCGCGGTCAAGAAGAACCTTCACCGAATCGAGATCGCCCACGCGCGCGGCAGTCATCAATGCAGTCTCACCCGTCGGATCGGCGGAGTTGGCATCGGCGCCGGCATCGAGCAGCAGCTGGATCATGGCAGCGTTGCCGTTGAAACAGGCGAGATAGAGAGGGGTTACGCCGTACCGGTCCGCAAATTTGGCATTCGCACCGGCGCGAAGCAATAGCCGGACTGTCTCCAGATCGTCCACGCGGACCATCCAGTGGAGAGCCGGTGTGCCGTCCCTTCCCGGGGCGTTGACATCGACTTTCTGTTGAAGCAGGGTCCGGACTGTTGCAGCGTCCTTCTTCATCGCTGCATCGGCCAGCCGGACATCGGTTTCCGGCGAGAAGGCCATCAAAGACGCGATTAGTAGCAAAGCTGTCATAGTGCCCCAATTTTAAGCTGTGAGGTGCTCGCCATCAAGAAAAGCCCGGTTGAAGCCTGAGAATTGCTGTAGCGGCGGTCTATGACCGCCGGTCTTTCCTGGAATCAACGAAATACCGGCGGTCAATAGACCGCCGCTACAGTCTCAAAACGTGAAGCGCGCGACGAGCGTTCCCTGCCGAGGCAGGACCGGCGAGGTCGAAATGGTCGCCGGATTGATAAACCCGAAGCCGCCGGTAAGGGCTCCCGTCGCCTGATTCGTGGTCCTGGTGGCGGCAAAATTCGTGTTGACGGGGTCCGGCATCTCCGTGCGGTTGAAGATATTGCTGAACTCCATCCGTACAGAAAGCGCTTTCCCCTCAGCGAACCGGAACGTCCGGCCCACACTGACGGACTCCTGCGGACGCCGCTGGAATCGATAGTCATTCAGGTAAATGGCGGTCGTACTGAACTGGCCGTCCGCAGGATTCGTCCAGGCGGTCGGATTCAGAACGAGATCCGTTCTTGGATCGACGCAATGGCAGTTCAGATCCTTGAGGAACAATGGCTGATCCGGAACCCGGTTCGCGAACGTTCCGGTAAACCCCACGGGGTTGGCCGGATAAGTCCGGAAGAGATAGGAATTGATGTTGGGCGTGTTCTGCGCGAAAGGAACCCGCATCGGCAAACCGCTGGCGTATTGAAGAACGGAGCCGATGGTCCAATCGCGGAACACTTCGGATACGACTCTGTTCGCTTCCCATCTGGGCAATCTGTAGTTCACGGCGAGAATGCTGGTCAGCGGCCTGGAATACTGGGAAATGTGTTTGTTCTTCGACCGCTCGAATACATCGTTTATCGTTCCGCCTCCCGTATCGGTATCCGCGCCCATCGTTAGTTCCTTCTGCCAGGTAAAAGCGTAAGAAAAATCCAGTCCGCGCGATAGACGCTTCGTGACTTTCGCCTGCAGCGAGTCGTACCAGGTTCGGCCCAGCGGAGCGAACAGCGGGGCCAGGCCGTCTCTGAATTGCGGGAACGGCCGCAGTGACTGGGCAACGGTCTGGCTCAGCGGGAATCCGGGATACGGCGGCCTGTTGAAGCCGCGGGCCGCGGCGGCCGTTGAATCCAGACGAGAGATCAGCAGGGCCCGGTCGGCCGCACTGCTGAGACTCAGGCCGCGCGCCGTGAGCATCTCCGGCGTCAGCGCGTTGTAATTGACCAGGTTGTTGTTGGGCCACCACGCACCGCGATTTCCCACGTAGGCCACCTCCACAGCAAGATTCGGGAAAATCTCACGCTGCAGGCCTGCGCTCCACATGAACTGCCGCGCGGGACGGCCCGCGTTTCGATCGATCACAACTGGAGGTCCGCCCAGCCCGGTGGGATTGTTGGGAGGAGGAAACAGTCCCGGATTGAAATTGGGCCATGGCTGTACAAGGCCGGCAGGAATGCCGTCTTGCAATCTCATCGCTGCTTCTCCAAACGCCGGACCAAAGAATGGGTTGTCACCAGACGCATTCGCCGCGACACCGCTACCGCTTGCCGTGCCGGTATAGACAGTGCCGAAGCCTCCGCGAAATACGGTCTTCTCCGTAATCTGGTAAGCCAAGCCAAGACGCGGCCCGAATCCATACGGATAGTTGCGCGCAAATTTGCAGTTGCATCGTCCGGGTCCGCTTCCCTCGAAGATCACGGCGCCCGGCTGACCCCCCGCCGTCGGGTTCGGCAGTGTCGGCGACAACGTCGGCAGCCGGCCGTATTGTTCTCTCAGGTAGGTGGAATAATCCCAGCGCAGACCGTAATCGAGCGTGAACTTCCGTGTGACCTTCCACGTGTCCTGTGCGTAGAAAGCCCACTGGTTCTTTCCCACTTGCGCATCTGAAGGAACGGCGGCATTTCCCTGTTGAACAAGCCCCAGGAGGAAACTGGCATAGGGGAACCCGATGGTTCCTCCTCCGATGCCGGTCTGGTTGAGATACGGCAAAGCGGTCTGTTCTCCGCTGAACGTGTAAAGACCATTCGTGTATCGCAGATTCTTGGTGATGAAGATGTAGTCTCGGAATTCGCCGCCGAATTTGTAGGAGTGATTGCTCTTGATCAAGGTCAGCGCGATGTTGCCGGCAGGATTGATCATGTAACTCTTCGATTGGATGGCATTGCCGGGACCCATACTCGCCATTCCACCGGTGCCGGTGCATTGGGGTGACATGCCGGAAGAACAAAGTCCGTTGATCGTGGGAAACCGCCCTCCCTGGTCTCCAGGAACCGTCGCCCCTTTCAACCCAAGCGACTTCTCGGAGTCGTAATCCAGGACGGGAGAATTGTCGTTGAAGTTGTACTGGGTGTAACCCGCGCCCAGATGCAGCAAGCGGGTCGGCGATATGGTGTAGTCGAAATTGGCGCGCGAGGTATACGAAACCGTGAAAGTGCCGCGCGTCGCCGTAATCGGGAGCGGCAGTCCTTCGGATCCGTTTAACTGCTGCGAATATTGGGCGGCGGTTTTGTTGGTTCCGAAGTATCCGGACAGCTTTGCTCTCGGACTCAGATATTCATCCCCTTTGATCGACCAGTTCGTTGTCACTCGATCGTTGGGGAATGCAGGAGTGTAATTGCCGGTCAGTGCGCCGGTGGTCGGCGCGGGTATCAATTGCTGGATCGGCAGCGCTACTTTGTCGATGCGATTCGCCGGGATGACGTTATTGGGGAATGGATCACGGATGATGCGGCCGTCCGGTGCCGCTCGCGTCGTGTTCGGATCGTAAATGGTGCCCTCCATGATCGGCCGGCCAAGAGGATCCGTGCCGAGCTGGCGTCCTGTGAGCGCCTGCCTGAAATCTCCCTGCCGATACGCGAGTGTCGGCACAGTGATCGGCTGATTATTGGTTACGAAGAACTCCCGGTACTGTTCGAAGTTGGCAAAGAAGAAAGTTTTGTCGCGTCCCTTGTACAACCCGGGGATCGTGGCGGGGCCGCCAAAGTTGAAGCCGTAGTCGTTGCGCCGGACGCGCGGCTTTGTATTGACGTAGGGGAAAGATGCGTTGAAGGCTTCGTTCGCGAGGTAGTCGAAGCCGCCGCCATGATACTGGTTCGAGCCCGATCTCATGGTGATGTTGTACAGGCCGCCGCCGGCCTGCCCGTACTCGGCTGCGTAGTTACTGGTTTGGATGGCGGTCTCCTGTACGGCGTCAACGCTCGGCTGCAATGAGGCCGAGCTGAAGGGGATGAGCTGATTGGTAGAGTCCTGGCCTTCGATGCGGACGGACTGCGTGTTTTGCGGAGCGCCGTTGATTCGAACCGTAAGTCCGCCATCCGGATAATAGGCTCCGGGAAGCAGCTTTGTCTGAGACAGGTAAATCCGCAGGCCCTGAGTTGTGGCGGCGCCACCTATGCCGAGTATCGGAAGCTCGTTCAGCCGCGCTGCCGGAATGATGTGACTCACCTCGCCGCTTTCCGTTCTCAGCAAAGTCGCATCAGCGGTGACTGTGACTTCTTCTGTGTTCGCTCCCACCTGAAGAGTCACGTCCACGCGCAATGTCTGTGCGACCTGAACCGTGATGCCTTGTTGAATGTATTTCTTGAAACCCGGCAGCTCGACTGCCAGTTCGTAGACTCCGGCCGGCAACTGCACAAGCGTGTAGTTTCCTGTCTCCGTGCTGATCGTTTCGTACTTCGTCCCGGTTTGTGTATTTGTCGCGACAATGCTGACCCCGGGAAGAACCGCCGATGACGGATCCGACACCGCTCCCGTGATCGTTCCGCGGTCACTTTGCGCGAGTGTTTGACCAGACAGAACAAGACAGAACACGACCGCTACTATGGGAACCGCTCGATTGATCATTTTGATCTCCCCTTGTTGAATAGAACGCGGGCTAAAGCCCGCGACTACATTGAGGAGGATGGTTCCCCGGTTCCCAAAATGTAGTCGCGGGCTTTAGCCCGCGTTCGTCACCCTCTCAGAACATCAAGCGAAGCTGTGCTTTGAACTGGCGGAATTTCTCCGAATTCATCACCGTTTGATTTCCCTTGTCCTGGATAAACCCGAAGGGGACCGAGCTGTTGATGTTCAGGCCCGCCGGCGGGTTGTTATTCACAATGGCCAGATTGGGCACCGGATGGTTGAAGACATCAGTCGCATCGAACCGAATCTGCAGGGTTTTGGTTTCGGTGATTCGGACTGTCTTACTCATCGCTGCATCGAAGTTCCATTGTCCCGGCAGTTCGAGCGTGTTTCGGCCAAGAGTGCCTCGCGTTCCCGGCTTCGGGTTCTCGAGAAGAACCTGGCCTGTTTTGGCATCCGTGACAGCCTGCAGCGTGCAGTAGGCCTTGAGTTCGATTGCAACAGCAGCGCATT
>Ga0137399_10001002_pt1 | contig 12434 bp, 10 predicted proteins | sample czorhiz316metaG_FD_104810 | JGI IMG/M metagenome (GOLD analysis project Ga0137399, IMG submission 104810) | Vadose zone soil microbial communities from Angelo Coast Range Reserve, California, USA - czorhiz3.16 metaG | ecosystem: Environmental > Terrestrial > Soil > Vadose zone | place: USA...
AGCGGCCGCAGGCCCCCGGTGATCACACCGGGCACGCCGTGCGCGTGCAGCCAGGAGAGGGTGTGGCGCGCCGGCCGGATCGGCCGCTGCCACTGGAGACTAAACGGCAGCACCGTGGCTCCGCCGAGTCCCTCCCAGATGCGGCGTCCGGCATCATTGCTCAAATCGGAAAGGAGAACGTCCTGCGGCCCGGCAAAGGCCCGGCTGAGAAGCCGGGCGGCCGCGACCGATCCCCGGGCGGCGGGTGCGACCATGAGCTTGGTGGCGACGGCCGCGCGCAGGCGATGCCCGCGCAGCAGCAGCCGCCTGGGCTGGACCCCCACGAAGCCGACGATCGACCCGCTGCCGTCGAGGTACACGAACGACGGCAAGTCTGCTTCGTTCATCGGGTTCTCGAAAAACACCCGCTCGAAGTACATGTCGAGCCCCGACGGGACACGCTTCCCGCCCTCTATGAATGCGGTCCCGAAGAGCTCCACGACCTGGGGGATGTCTTCGCGTTGGAACGCCCGAATTCCGGCCATCAGGCGGGCTTTGGCGCTCCGTGGACGGCGGCGACGTCGTGCTTGCCGCTGGGGAGCCGCGGCAACGCGTCCCGCACCTCGAACCGAACCGGTTGCATGTGCCGCGGGAGCTCGACGCCCACGTACGCCTTCAGCCGCTCGAGCGATCCCCCGCCCGCCAGGACCACGAAGGCGACAATCCGCTCGCCGCGCGCTTCGTCCGGCTCGGAGGTGATGATGCACTCTGCCAGCTCGCCCGACGCGTACAGCGCGGTGCCGATCTCGTCCGGGCTCACCCGGTAGCCCAGCGTCTTGATCATGCGATCGCGCCGTCCGACGAAGTACAACCAGCCTTCGGCATCCTGCCGCACGAGATCCCCGGAGAAGACGACGCGCTCGGCGTCCGGAGCGCCGGCGGGTCGCAGTGGATGCGGGCGAAACACGCGGGCCGTGGCTTCGGCGTCGTTCCAATACCCGAGCGTCACCGTCGGCCCGCGATGCACCAGCTCGCCCACCTCCCCGGGGGCGCACGGCGTGCGATCGTCCCGCAGCACCAGCACTTCGGCCCCGGGGATGGCCCGGCCGATCGAATCCGGCCGCTGGTCCACCTGTTCCGGCGGGAGAAAGGTGCTGCGCAGCACTTCGGTCAACCCGTACATGAGGAAGAGGCGGGCGTGCGGCTGGGCGCGGCGCAGCGCGCGCACTACCGGTACCGGCAGATGCCCGCCGGCGTTCGTCGCGATGCGCAATGACGCGAGCGGTTCGTCGCGGAACGACGGGACGCGGAGCAGCTGCTGCCACAGCGGCGGCACCGCCGCCAGTACGGTGATCCGCTGCGCGCGCAGGCCCGCGACGAGCTGGGCGGCCAGCGGAGACCGCTCCACCACCAGCGTAGCCCCGCTGCCGACGGCGCACAGCACCTGGCTCATTCCGTACACGAAGCTGAAGGGCAGGACGCTCGCGATTCGATCGGTGCTCACGACGCCGAGGTACTCGATCACCGTCTGGGCCGCGGCCAACAGGTTGGCGTGCGTCACCGTGACGCCTCGGGGAAGACCAGTGGAGCCCGATGTGAAAACGATCTGGACCGGGTCCATCCCGCTGCACTGTACCGGCTCGAACGTCGCGCGCGAGGGGAGGTCCCGAACCGAGAGGACGCGGCTTGAAGTTTCCAGCGGACGCGGTTGCCGCGAGAGCATGTCCCCGGACGTAATCAGGGCGCCGGCCGCCGCGCCTTCCAGGATCTGCTCGACCTGGCGTGGCCGCATCGACTCATTGATGATCACCGCGATCCCCCCGGCGGCCGCTACGCCGAAGAACGCCGCCACGGCGTCCGCGCCGCCGTCCAGGAAGATGCCGACGCGGTCGTGGGCCTGGAGCCCTCCGTCCCGCAGCGCCGCTGCGATGGCCGCGGCGCGGCGCTGGAGGGATGCGTAATCGGTGCTCCGCTCCGCTTCGACGACCGCGGGCCGCGCGGGACCCGCTGCCGCCGCGTTCCAGAGCAGCCGGGCAACGTTGGAGATCACAGTGCCCCAATTCATCGCATCACCTGTGCCACACTCCGGGTGAACGCACGGCTCCACATTCAGTGTTGCGCGCACGCAGCAAGTGAGGCTGCGGGAGGCGCGGTGCGTGCGACGGGCCCACGGCGCCATCCTTGCAATGGAAGCGTTGGAGGACCATCGACTCGAGGGCTGACGTGAGTTTGGCGCGTGTACCACATCTCAATCAGGCGGGGGCGACGGAGAGGATAGCCGCGACGCTTCGCCAGCAGGTTGGCGAGGTGTTGAATCGGCGCGGACTCGTCGTTGGCATGAGCGGCGGGATCGACAGCTCGGTCTGCGCCGCGTTGGCCGTGCGCGCCGTCGGGCCCGCCCGCGTATTCGGGCTGATGATGCCCGAGCAGGAATCCGATGGCCGGAGTCTCGACCTCGCCGCCCGCTGGGCGGACGAGCTCGGCATCGCCTACGCCGTCGAGGACATCACCCCGATGTTGGCCGCGGTGGGGTGTTATCAGCGTCGTAACGCCGCGATCCGCCGTGTCATGCCCGAATTCCAGGACGATTGGCGCTGCAAGGTCGTGTTGTCGGGCGGCCGGCTCGACTCCGATCGCCTGAACGTGTCATATCTCGCGGTAGAAATGCCTGAAGGAGGCGTGCGCCAGGTACGGCTGCCCGCTGCCGAGTATCGGGAGATCGTCGCCGCGACGAACTTCAAGCAGCGCCTCCGGACGATGCTCGAGTACTTCCACGCCGACCGGCTGCACTACGCCGTCGTCGGGACGCCCAACCGGCTCGAGTACGATCAGGGGTTCTTCGTCAAAGGGGGCGACGGCCTTGCCGACGTCAAGCCCATCGCTCACCTGTACAAGTCTCAGGTGTACGAGCTGGCGGAATACCTCGACGTCCCGGCGGCGATCCGCTCCCGGCCGCCGACCACGGACACCTACTCCCTGCCCCAAACGCAGGAAGAATTCTACTTCGCCCTGCCGGCGGCGACGCTCGACCTGGTCCTCTATGCCCACAACCTCGGCCGCGATCCGGCGGCCGTCGCCCGAGACCTGGGACGGACGCCCGACGAGGCGGCGCGCGCCCTGCGCGACATCGAACAGAAGCGCGCGACGACGCGCTACCTGCACCTCTCCCCTCTCCTGGTCGAGCCCGTCCCCGAGGTCTCGACGGACCTGGCGCAGGAGCCGGCCTGATGTGCGGGCTTGCCGGGGTGGCGCGCCGGGAGCCGCGCGGCGTCACGGCCAACACCCTCGACCGCATGGCGGCCGCGCTGCAGCACCGCGGCCCGGATGGGTGCGGTCGCTACGCCGGACCGCGCGTGGGCCTCAGCCACGTGCGCCTCAGCATCATCGACGTCGCCGGTGGCGCGCAACCGCTCGGCAATGAAGACGGATCTGTCCTCGTCGTGTACAACGGCGAGGTCTACAACTACCTGGAGCTGCGCACCGAGCTGATAGCCGCCGGCCACCGCTTCCGCACCCGCAGTGACACCGAAGTGCTGGTGCACGCATACGAGCAGTGGGGCAGCGCCATGCTGGGTCGCCTGAATGGGCAGTTCGCCTTCGCGATCTACGATCGCCGCACGGAAACGGTGCTCCTGGCGCGGGACCGGTTCGGCGTGCGTCCCCTCTTCTATAGTATCGCGCAGGGTGATCTGTTCTTCGCCTCCGAGGCGAAGGCCCTGTTCGCGAGCGGTGAGGTCGAGGTGGCACCCGATCCCGTCGGACTCGACCAGGTCTTCACCTTCTGGGCCGCTCGGCCGCCGCGGACCCCATTCCGCGGTGTCCACTCCCTCGAGCCGGGCTGCTTCGCGATCTGGCGGGACGGAGCCCTGCGCCATGGCCGCTACTACGAGCTCGACTATCCGGAGGCGACCGAGGAATCGCCGGAGGCCGTCGCCGCCCTCGGTCGCCTGCTGGGGAACAGTGTCGCGCTGCGCCTGCGGTCCGACGTTCCGGTCGGTGGGTACCTGAGCGGAGGCCTGGATTCGTCCATCAGCTGCGCGCTGGCGGCGCGCGAGTCGCCGTTCCCGCTGCGGACCTTCTCCGTCACGTTCGACGACCCCCAACTCGACGAGCGGGAGTTCCAGCTGCTGGTGGCCCGGCAGCTCAACAGTCACCATTTCGTGCGCGCCATCGGACCGGGCGACGTCGCGGCCGTGTTCCCCGACGTGGTGTGGCACGCCGAGTCGCCGCTGGTACGCACGGCGCCCGCGCCGATGTATCTGCTCGCCCGTCTCACGCGCGAGCATGACATCAAGGTCGTACTCACCGGCGAGGGCGCGGACGAGCTGTTTCTGGGATACGATCTGTTCAAGGAGACGGCGCTGCGGTTGTTCTGCTTGCGACAGCCGCAGTCCCGCTGGCGGCCACGGCTCTTCGATCGTCTCTATCCGTACCTCGACCCGCGCGGCCGGCGCGGTGACTTCTGGCGGCGCTCGTTCCTGGACGCCGGGAGCCCCGACGATCCTCTTTTCTCGCACCTGCCGCGCTTCCTCCTCACGTCGCGGATCAAGGACTTTTATTCAGGAGACCTGCGCGCGACCCTCGCCGAGTCCGATCCGCTGCAGGAGCTGCGGGCGAGCCTGCCGCCGCGGTTCGCCGCGTGGTCGCCGTTGCACCGTGCCGCCTACCTCGAGATGGTCACGCTGTTGTCGCCGTACCTCCTGAGCGCACAGGGCGACCGCATGTCCCTGGCGCACGGCGTGGAGAGCCGATACCCGTTCCTGGATCACCGTGTGTTTGAATTCGCGGCCGGCCTGCCGACGCAGAGCAAGCTGCGTGGCCTGCGGGAAAAGGCCATCTTGCGACGCTGGGCGCGCGATGTCGTTCCCCCGGCGGTGCAGCAGCGTCCCAAGCAGCCGTATCGCGCTCCCGACATTCCAGCGTTCTTCAGCCCCGAGCCGGTCGAGTACGTGCGCGAGCTCCTGGACGAACGCAATCTGGCGGGGACCGGGTGGTTCGACCCGCAGGCGGTCGCCGGTCTCGTGCGGCGCTGTCGGACGGGTGCCGCCACCGGGTTCCGCGAAAACCAGGCGTTGGTGGCGATCGTTTCCGCGCAGTTGTGGCACCGGCAGTTCTTCGACAGCGCGGCGCTCGCGCCGGTGCGGTCCGCGCCCCTCCCGCTGCCCGACGTCGCCCTCGACGACGGCGTCGCGGCCCTGAGTTGACCGTGCACTTATCGGAGACCGAACCTCGTATGGACGAACCGGCCATCCTGGCGCGTACGCGTGCCTATGTGCACGAGACCTTCCTGTACATGCGACCCGGTTTTGCTCTGGGTGACAGCGACCGATTGCTGCAGCGGGGTGTGATCGACTCCATGGGCGTGATGGAGCTGATCGGCTTCCTGCGCAGCGAGTTCGGGGTCGTCATCGCGGATGAGGACATCACGGAGCAGAACCTCGGCACGCTGGCGGACATCGCGCGCTACGTGGCCGTTAAGCTCCGCAACGGGGGGCCGGCGCGAGACTACTAGCTGGACGGCAGCGGACCGCGGCGGGTGGGCTCCCACACGGGAGCGCTGCGGCCGGCGAGCACCCGAAGCCACGCGTGCAGGACTGCGACGTTGCCCGCAGCGACGAAGGCCGGCAGCGCCAGCAGTCGCGGCATCGGCGCACCCTCGGGCCAGAACCATGCGATCCCGGCCAGCGCTCCCGGCGCCGCCAGCACGGCGAGCAGCACGCGAGCCCAGCCGGACGTAAGCGCCAGGGCTCCCAGGGCAGTGACGAACAACAGCAGGCCCCACGGCAATAGCCAGCGGCACACCTTGTGGCTGAACAGCATCCATGCAAATGCGCCGTAGCGGAACGGGTTTAGGAGCGCGCGCTTGTGCGCCAGCGTAGCGAGTCCGCGGGTGATGGTTCGGACCTTGCGCCGATACTCCTGACGCAGCGACGTGGCGCGTGGCACGTAACACACCGCCTCCGCGACCGACACCGCCCTGAGCCCGTGCTCGCGGGCGGTCAGCGCCGCCGCGAAGTCCCGGCTCAGCCCCTCGGGGACGGGCAGCATGTGCAGGTCCGCGCGGATCGCGTACAAGCAGCCGGAGGCGCCGACGATGCCGTCCACCGCGGTCTCCAGGTCGCGGATCCACATCTCGTAGCCCGTGTACGCCGCCTCCCCGCTGTTCGCCCGGTTCGCCTGTTTTGCCTCGTCGTGGACATTCGCCACGCTCACGTCGCGCCCCGACGCGACGCCCACGGAGCGATCCGCGAATGCCGCGACCAGATGCTTGAACGCATCGGGATGGATGCGCACCGAGGCGTCGGTGTTGATGATGATCTCGCCGGTGAGATGGCGGCGGGCAGCGTTCTCGGCCGCGGTCTTGCCCTGGCGCCGCGGCTGCCGTAGCAGCGTGACCCCACGCCCGGCGAAGCCGGCGACGATCTGGTCGGTCCCGTCCGTGGATGCGTCCGACACCACGAGGATCTGGCGCCGATCGGCCGGATAGTCGACGGCGAGGATCCGCTCGAGCGTGGCGGCAATCACCGCCGCCTCGTTGTAGACGGGGAGCGTGACGCTAATGCGGGGGGGAGGCATCGACTTCACAGCAGCTCTCCTCGGGCGCGGCGCCCGGCGGCCCACGCTCAGCAGTTTCAAGATCGCGGGATAGCCCGCGTACGGGTACGCGCACAGGCATCCCGCTGCGGCGAGCAGCACGCTGGGATGCATCAGACCGTGACCAGGCCATAGACGGCCTCGTAGCGGTCGAGCCACGGCGCCACGCCGAATTCGCGCTCCAGCCGGATACGCGCGGCGGCGGCGCGCCGCTCGGCCGCCGCGCGGTCGTGGGACACCGCGCGAATCGCCGTCGCCAGGGCGAGCGGGTCATCGGGCGTGACGGGCGCGGCTTCGGCGGTTGAAACGACGTCGGGTACACCGCCCACGCGCGTCGCGACGATCGGGACGCCGGCCGCCATCGCCTCGAACAGCACCATCGGCGTACCCTCGGTCCGCGAGCTCAGGACGCACACATCAAAGGCGGGAAACAGGCGGCCCGCGTCCGGAACGGCGCCGTGCCAGCGCATGCGGCCCGCCAGACCCAGACCATCGGCCCTCGCCTGCAATTCGATCTGCATGTCGCCGCCACCCACCACGGACGCGGTGAGCGGCACGTCCCCGGCGTGACGCATAGCCTCGAGCAGCACGTCCGGGCCCTTCTCGCGGCTCACCCGGCCGACCCAGCCGATCGCGAAGGCGTCGTGCGGAATGCCCAGGGTCCGGCGCGCGGTCTCGCGGCCTTCGGGCGGCGCGATCTGGCGCCACGCGTTGGGCACGGTGTGAATGCGCGACCGGGGGACGCCCGCAGCCTCGAGGCGCCGCGCCAGCGGCCCGGAAACGGCGACCACCGCGTCGAACCGGCGGAAGGCGCGGCGTTGCAGCCACTCGTAGATACGGTTTCTCCACCCGCCGCCCGTGAAGCCGTGCACCGTCGTCACCACGGGAATGCCCAGGCGCCGCGCGACCCCCGCGTCGAGCACATCCGGCCGGTAGCCATGGGTGTGAACCACGTCGGGCCCCAGGCGGCGGCACAAGCTACGAATGGCGGCGCGCTCCCGCAGATACGAGCGACCGGGCAGAACGATCGTGTGCGTCTGCACGCCGGCATCCTGCAGCGGCGCCAGAAACGGCGCGATGCGGCGCGAGTCGGCCGCAACCGCGACCACGTGGACTTCGTGCCCCCGACCCCGCAGTCCGCGTCCCAGAAGCTGCACGACGCGCTCGAGACCGCCGAATTCAGCGGGCGCGACGACGTGCGCGATCACCATGTGCCGCTCGAGACTGTTTCCAGCGTCCACGTCTCAGGACGCGGGACAGTGGGGGCGGGGGGGGCGCGGCGCCGAGGGCGCGCGCTTTCCAGAATGACCACGGCGGCGGCGAGTCCCGGCTCGTGAGTCAGGCTCACGTGAGCATGCGACACGCCGCGCGCGCGCGCGCGCCGGGCGAGTGCGCCCGCCAGGCGGAGCTGCGGAGCGCCGTCCTCCGCAGACACGATCTCCACCTCGTGGAGCGCGCCCTCGAGGATGCCGGCACCCAGAGCCTTGAAGCAGGCTTCCTTGGCAGCGAAGCGCGCCGCGAGCGCTTGCGTGCGGTCCACCCGGCCCGCGCACGCGGCCAGCTCTGTCGCCGTGAACACGCGCTCCTGAAAGCTTTCGAGGGCGCGCGCCAAACGCTCCGTCGGGACGATGTCGAGCCCGATCCCGACGATCACGCCCGCTCCTCCACGCTCGCCGCCGCGGTGTCATACGAAGGCTCGGGCTCGTCGGCGGCCCCCCCCCCCGCCTCGCGCATGTCCGTCAGCGCGGTGGCGACCGCCCGCGCCACGACCGCCGCGCCCTCCGGCGTGAAATGGTCGTGGTCGAAGTAGTGATGCAGGCCCTGGCTCAGCAGCGTTCGCAGGTTGAGGTGGGGGATCCCGAGCGATTCGGCGACGCGGGCGGCGCGAGCGTCGACCAGGCCCAACAGGCCGTTGATGACCTCGAGGCTGAAATAGACGCTGACGGTCTCCTTCCACGGCCTGCCGATCCCACCGTGCCAGAAACGCGCCGCTTCCTCGGGCGTGTAGTCCTTCTCGAACCACGGTTGACGCACCACGAGCACGCGATCGGCATGGGCCGCCGCACGGCGGAGCACTCGGCGGAAATGGTGCTCGAAGTGGCTCAAGACCGTTTCCGGGTCCGGAACCGTCCGGCGAATCTCCTTCGCCGCGGCGCGCATGCGCCGTCCGGCGACCAGCCACGAGCCGGCGTTCTCCTTCACCTCCAGCGGATGCAACCAGGATTGGCGCAGCCGGCGCGCTACCTCAGTCAACGCCCACGCCCGGGGAAGCGGTGTCCAGCTGAATGGTTGCCCCGGGTGATGGGCAAACAACAGATGCTCCGGTACCACGGAGGGTGGCACCGATGGGGGCGCGCCATCCTCCAGCCAATGGTACACAGTGCTCGCACCGACCATGATGATCACGGCGTCGAGGCGACCGTACTGCGGGAGCAGCCGTTCGAGAATGAGGTCGAGATCCGCGGCGCCGACGCCCGAGTGGCCGATGTTGCCCACGTGCACCCGGCGAGCGCGCAACGCCTGGAGCGCGTCGCGCCCGTTGAGCACGCCCTCGAGCGCACCCGGCCAGCTGGTCGTCTGGTCCAGCGCGAAACACTCGACCGAGCTTCCCCCGGCCACCAGAATCCGGTACAGGCCGGCTGCGTCGCCGCGCACTTCACCACCCCGCTCGCCGTCGGCGTTGATGTGGATGCGGACGCGCGGCTCCACCTCCGGAAAGACCTTGGGATCCTGCCGGACCTCGAGCCGCATGCCGGGAGGCCACACGTAGAAGCGGGTGCGCCGGCGAATCCACGAGCGGCATCCCAGTTCGATCAGCACGAGGAGGGCCGACCCTGCGACGAGGACGGCGATCACGATTCCGGGCGTCATACGCGCACCCAGGACCGCAGCCGCGGCAGCCAGGCGCGGACGTCAACGTAGGGGTCGTTCTTGTACACGAAGAACACCCACGTCACCGCGAATACCAGCGTCATCGCGAGTCCCGCCCCCACCAGCGCGGCGATGCCCCGCACGTCGAGATGGAGCTTGAAAAACAGCAGCAGGGCCACGACGGGCAAGGCGCCCAGCGTGGCACGCGGCACGACGTACCGGAAAAACTGTACGATCGATACGTCGAGTTCCCGGCAGGCCTGCCACAGCACCGCGGCGGCGAACAGCACGTTGGGAATGGCGGTGCCGAGCGCGACTCCGGCCAGTCCCAGCGGGCGCACCAGTACGATGCTCAAGGCGAGGTTCAGCGCCCCGGCGACCAGGAAGCCGATGGTCGGCAGGCCCGCCTTGCCCAGCCCCATGAGAATCGGGAGCGCCACCCCGCGCACGGGGAGAAACACGAGATACGACAGCATCAGGATCTGCAGCACCTGGCCCGAGGGCTGCTCGAAGCTGGGATCGACCCACCAGGCGATGAATCTCGGCCCCATGACGATGAGGAACAGGCCGGCCGCCAGCGTCAACGACAACGCGATCTTGGACCAGCGCAGGAAGATGTCTCGCAGCTCCGCGCCTTTGCCCTGTGTCTGCAGTCGCGTAGCGGTCGGCATCACGACCGCCGCGATAGCGATCAGGAACTCCATGAGGTAGATGATGAAGCTGTTGGCGACCGTGAAGTAGGGAATGTGGCCGACGTCCATGAACGCGCCGATGACCATCGAGTCCGTCTCGAACGACAGCCGGGCGCCGGCGTTCAGGATCAGCACATAGATGCTGAAGGCGAAGATGGCGCGCGTCATGCCCCAGTCGAAGTCCGCGAGCCGCACCCGCGTCGCGGGGTACCGCCGCCGCACCAGCAGCCAGCACAATCCGAAGTCGAACACGAGGCAGACGACCTGCACGAGGGCGAGGACCGTGAGCGACGCGTGCAGCGCCAGCAGCACGAGCGTGAGGCCGAGGCGGAGCAGCACTCCCCACACCCGGATGACATTGCGCTGGACGAAGTCGTCGTGCGCCGACAGCACGCCGTTCGGGAGGAGCGCGATGAACCCGATGGACACGAACAGCACCATCACGGCGAACGCCGAGTGGGCGTCCCCCTGCAGGGCCGTCGGAATCGTGTAGGCGCGCGTGAAAAAGAAGTACAGCCCCGCGCCCACGACGAGCGCGATCCCCCCCAACATCAGGTATAGCGCCGTGCAGCTGCCGATCGCCTCGTTCAGCTTTTTCGTGTCACCCTTCGCGACGTGCTGCGCGAAATACCGCACCGAGGCCATCGGCACGCCCAACACGAGGAGCCCCAGGTACCCGGTGATGGCGTTGATGAGGTTCCAGGTCCCGTAGCCCTCGTCCCCGAGCTTGTGGATGGTGAATGGGGTGAGGAAGTAGACCGCCACCACCGTCACCACGGTCGCAATCCAGCTGCTGCCGACGTTCTTAATCACGGATCGCTGTCCCCCCCCCGAGCAGCGCCGCGGCCTCGCTGACCGTGGCGAATGTGAATGGCGTGATGCGCGCCAGGCCATCGAGGTAGGCTTCGACCGAGGCGTACAGGCGCGCAACATCCGCCGCGGTGGCAGCGAAGGGACTCAGTCCCGGCTTGAGCGTCGGACTGTGCCACGAGACTTGGAGATGGCGCACACCGTGCTCGAGCAGCCGACGCGACAAGGTCAGCATGTCGTCGACCGCCTGGTATTCCGGAGAGAGCGACACGCGCCTCAGCAAGCCCACGCGATCGGCGATGCCGGCCAGGCGCAGCCAGCGCAACGGCGCGGCTTCGAGCAAGCGACGCACGGGGTCCCAGAAACTGAACGGCCCACGGCTGAAGCCGTAGGAAAGGGGAATCTCGAGCAGCTTCCCATCGGGCGCGGGCTCCCGCACGTCGCGATCCGGCGCCAGCCGATACGGGACGATCGGGGCGCCGACGAATGTCGGGCCGTCGTCGACGTCCTCCAGACTGATGAACGGACTGACGCTCGAGTCCACGCGGTAGTCGCCACAGCACAGCAGCGCGGCCACGGTGTCGCGCCCCAAGCCGTACCGTCCGGCGCGAAACGCCGCCGGCGTGCGATCGAACGCCGCTTCGAGCGCCCCCGTCAGCCGCTGCACCTTCGCCATCTGCAACTCGGCCGGCAGGTTCTTGAGCATCGAATTGCGCGCCACGAACGCTTCCGAGAGAGGAGGCGTGTTCCAGGGATGCAGGTGCGCGCCGATCTCGGCGCGGTCCCCTGCACTCACCTCACGCATGATCTCGGCCGCCCGCGGATCGGTCGCGACCTGATAGGCCGTGAAGTACGTCGGTCGCACGCCCAAGCGGTCGAACAACGCCGCCTGGCGCCGCAACTCGTCGATGTTCTCGACCGTCACGCCGTTGCGACTACGGTTCCAGTTGTCTTCTTCCGTGTCGATCGACACGATCACCAGAACGGCGTCAGGCACGGACGAGCCTCCCGCGGAGATCCGCCACGGCGTCCAGCACACGCAAGCCGACGCCGCTCCACCCCGCCCGAAACACCACGGTCTCGTGCGTCTGGCGGCGCGATGCCGTCCACTGCCGCTTGTACCCGTCGTCGCCGCGCAGAAAGTTGAACGCACGGTAGCGGCGCTCGATCGCCCGCTGAATCATGATTCCCATCAATACGAGCCCCACGCTCTCCCGCTCCCACCGCGGGTCGCGTCCGCCCTGGTAGAAGTACACGGTGTCGCCGGACGCAAAGCCGTACCACGCCGCCACCGGCCGCCCGTCCAGATCCAGCGTCGTGAGCCAGAGGCGCTGCTGCTCGGCCATCGCGCGCGCGAACTGCCGTTGCAGGCGCTCGCTGCGCGGGTCGCGGAATACGCCGCCCCCCCCCCCCCCCCCCCCCCCCTCCCCGGCCAATCGGAGAAGGGGACTCCACCCCCCGCCGGCCCTTTCGCCTCGGTGTCCCTGG
>Ga0137399_10001006_pt1 | contig 12388 bp, 12 predicted proteins | sample czorhiz316metaG_FD_104810 | JGI IMG/M metagenome (GOLD analysis project Ga0137399, IMG submission 104810) | Vadose zone soil microbial communities from Angelo Coast Range Reserve, California, USA - czorhiz3.16 metaG | ecosystem: Environmental > Terrestrial > Soil > Vadose zone | place: USA...
ATGCCCTGTTCCGCTGGGGCTTCGCCGGCTATCTGGTCGAGGCGATGTGCGACACCGCGCTGACGCTGACGCTCTACGTCCTGCTGCGGCCGGTCCACCGGGAGCTTGCCCTGCTCGCGGTGTTCTTCCGGCTCGTGGGCACCGCGGTCTTCGGCGCCGCCGAGCTCTTCTATTTCGCTCCGACGCTCATCCTGAGAGGCGCCGGCTACCTCAAGACGTTTTCGCCCGACCAGCTGAACACGCTCGCGCTGCTGTCGCTCAAGTTGTACTCGCTGGGCGGCGGCATCTTCATGGTGTTCTACGGCGTTCCTTCCATGATCCTCGGGTACCTGATGTTTCGCTCCGGCTACCTTCCGAAGTTCCTCGGGGCTCTGTTCGCGCTCAGCGGCCTGGGATTCGTGATCCGGAACTTCGTTCTGGTCCTGGCGCCGGCACTCACCCCCTCCTACATCGTTCTGCCCATGGTGGTCACGGCCGTGCTGCTGCCGCTGTGGCTGCTCCTCAAGGGCGTCGATGTCGCGAAATGGGAAGCCCGAACCGCGCGCGCGCAGGTCATGCCATGACCGACCGGTCTCAGGAGTCGTCGCCTCGCGCCACTATTGGAGTCCGGACCATGGAACGCACGTTGATCGCGTCGCCGCGTCGCTTCGCCCGGGTTACGGGCCTCTTTTACGCCCTCATGATGGTGATCGGGGGACTCGGCGGGTTCGCCCGCAACGGGCTGATCATGAAAGGGGACGCCGTCGCGACCGCGACGCAGATCGTCGCGCACCAGTCGATGTGGCGGTTGGGCTTCACCTTCGACGTTCTCATGGTCTTGAGCTACGTCGTCGCGGTCGCCATGCTCTATCGCCTGTTCCGGCCCGTGAGTCGGAACCTCACCGTGGTCGCGGTGTGCCTCGGCATCATGGGATGCACGATCCAGAGCCTTGCCTATGTCTTCGAATACTGTCCCCTGCTCGTCCTCGGAGGCGCGTCGTACCTGAGCGTGTTCACGGCGTCACAGCTGCAGGCACTGGCGTACCTGTTCATCAGACTCTATTCGCAGACCTACGGCGCCGCGCTGGTGTTCTTCGCCTGCTACTGCCTCCTGAACGGCTATCTCATTCTCAAATCCACTTTCCTCCCACGCTTCGTGGGGGTATTGCTGATGGTGGCGGGTGGCGGCTGGCTGATCTTTCTGTGGCCGTCGCTTGGCGCAAGACTTCTCAACCCCTACCTCATGGTAACCGGCGTCGGGGAAGGAGTGCTGGTTCTGTGGCTACTGGTGTTCGGCGTCGATCCTCAACGCTGGAACGAGCAGGCCCGGGCGGCGGGAGACTTGCCGGACGCACCGGACGCCTCCTGACTCACGATCAGAACTTTACTTCGCGTTCCGGAGGCGGGTCACGTATGTTTCTGGCTCCAGCCCGCCCGTGGAAGCAAGCTCCGCCGACTTGGCGGCCGCCGGTTCCCCGGCCCGGGCACGATTCCATTCACCCAACAGCGAGGTCAGTAGATGCCAGGCAGAGGAGCCCCGACGTTTCTCAAGCGTCAGAAGGAACAGAAGCGCGCCGAGCGGGCGCAGGCAAAGCGTGCGGCGAAGCAGGCGCGTCGCGAGAACCGGCTGGCGAACGCCAAGCCCGAAGAAGCTCTCGACGAGATTTCCGCCGAGCCCACCGAGCAGGAGCCGGGGCAGGACGACAACCCCGAGGGCTGAGGCGGGTCGCGGACGACGCGTCCCCTATCGCACCCGCATTCCGAGAGCCGGGTCCCAGTGCAGCGGTGTGGCCTGCTTCGCGAGTGGTGATTCGGGCACCTCGCCGACCGAAACGCCGTACTTCCAATTCGGCGGGCACACCGCGATGAAGCGGGCGTAGCCACCGACGCCGCCCTTGAACTTGGGATAGCCGATGATCACGAGCGCGCCCGCCTCCGGCACCTGATCGAGATTCGCGACGCCCTCGGCCTGGGTGTAGCCGTTCCTGAGGAGCCACGCCTCGGACTCGAATGTGGCCGTGGTGTCCGTATCCAGCGCCTCGTGCCCGTGGAAGAGAATGTGGCGCTGCTCGTGCAGGAAGCGGATCGCCGCGAGCGTGGCGCCGGGGAACGGACGCCGCGTGGACAGCTCGGGATTCGGCCAATCCTTCGACCAGTCGGATCGGATGAAGACCACCGCTCCTTCGGGAATCGGGCCGTGCGCCTGTTCCCAGGCGCGGATGTCGTCCACGCTCAACTGGTAGCCCGGCTGCTTCGCCACCTGATCCACGATCGAAATGACCACCAGCGGACGCACCGCAAACGTGGGCGGCAGCTCATCGATGCCGGGATAATCGGGATTCCAGTGGGCCGGCGGATCCAGCTGGGTTCCCATCTGGTCGGTGGCCAGCACGTAGCGCGTGGCCTCGAAGCCGTCCTCCTCGAACGTGTAGGGCTTGCCGGTCTTCGGGTTCACCGTCGGCCCGAAGGTCGAGACGCCGAAACCGGCCCAGACCGGAGTCCGGGGCGTGATCGCGTGCGTGAGATCCACGTACTTCGCGCCCTTCAATGACTGCTGATAGACGTTCCAGAGTGGGTGCTCGACGGCGCGCGGCTGGGCACAGCCCAGCAGGCCGACGCACGCCACCATCCCTCCCGCAACCGATCGCCTCATTCAAGCGCCTCCCGACGCCGGACGGATCCGCTCAACGCGCCGCTCGATCCGGCGAAGAACTCCACCACACCGGTGTCGAGCGAGTACTCGGCGCCGACCACGAGCAGTCCTTCTTCCCGCACCAGTTGCTCGATGATCTCGGAGCCGTGACGAAGCTGGTCCACGGACTGCTTCACGTTCTCGCGCACCGCGAGATCGAGCAGCGCGTCGGCTTCGAGTCGCGGATTGCCGGCCAGCAGGCCCTCGACCGAAGGCAGTATTCGATTCACGATCGATCGCTGATTCCCGGAGGTCTCGTGCGACGGCTTGCGCAACTCCTCGAGCGTGGCCTCGATCGCGCCGCAGCGCGAATGACCGAGCACCACCACCAACCGGGTGTCGAATCGAGCGGCCGCGAACTCCACGCTGCCGACCTGGGATGGAGCCACGATGTTTCCGGCCACGCGGATCACGAACAGGTCGCCGAGCCCCTGATCGAACACCATCTCCGCCGGAACGCGCGAGTCCGAGCAACCGAGAATGATCGCGAACGGAAACTGTTCCGACGCCAGCTCGGCCCGCCGCGTCTGGCGGTCGAGCCCCGAATGGCTGACGCTTCCCGAGACGAATCGGCGATTGCCCTGCTTGAGGCGCTCGAGGGCTTCAAGCGCCGGAACGCTCACATCACCCCGACCTTCACGTTGTGGATCGGTGGCAGCGAATCGAACAGGCAATCCCATTCGTCGCCGCCGTCGCGTCCGATCCAGAGCTGGCCGGTGGTGGTGCCCATGTAGAGCGCGGGCGATTTCATCTCGTCGATGTCGAGCGCGTCACGCAGCACCGTGAAGTAGCTCTGCTTCTTCGGCAGCCCGCGCGTGAGCTTCTTCCACTTGGCTCCGCCGTTCTCGCTGCGCCACACCGCCGGCATCCCGCCCGGGCAGGTGCGGGTCATGGGCTCGAGCGGCAGTACGTAGACGGTGTCCGCGTCATGCGGATGGACCACGATCGGGAATCCGAAATCGGACGGCAGCCCCGCCGCGATCGAATGCCACGAGTGGCCGTGATCGTCGCTCCGCAGCACGCCGATCCCCGGCCGCCGGCCTCCGGGTCCATCCCATTCTCCCCATCCGCCGTGGTTCTGCATGTAGAGCCGCCCGGGCGCATCCTTGTGGCCGACGATCTTGTGCACGCACTGGCCGAACTCGGGATACGGATCCGGCGTGAAGCCGGCCCCGATCCCCGCGTTGCTGGCCTTGAACGTCTTGCCGCCGTCCTCGCTCAGGTAATGGCCGCCGGTCGAGATTCCGAGGTGCACGCGGTTGCCGTCGCGGAGAATCGTGTGCATGCAGAGCCCGCCGTTGCCGGGGTTCCACTTGCGCGCGTGCTCGTGATTGCTAATGCCCTCGACCATCTCCCACGAATCGCCGCCATCCTGGCTCCGAAACAGCGCGGCGGGTTCGACGCCACACCACAGCTCCTGCTTGCCGTCGCCGGTCTCGAGCGACCAGATGTTCGCGAGCGCGCGGCCGTCGTCCTTCGGGAACGCGGGCGCCGACTTGGTCTCCTTGAACTTCTTCCCGCCATCGGTCGAGACCAGCACTTTCATTCCGAAGAACGCGTTGCAGCTCGAGGCATAGAGGCGGGCGGACTTGCGGGTGTCGATCAGCGACGCGTACACGCCCACACCGGCCCCGAACGGCCCACGCAGCGTGAACCCCCGGCGCGACTTCGCGGCGTCGGCGACGAACAAGCCCTTCTTGGTCCCGATGGTGAGAACGACGCGGTCCGGCATGCTCAGCCTCCTGAAACCGAGGGAAGAATCGTGACAGTGTCGCCCGGCTCGAGACGGGTCCCGAGTCCGTCGCGATCCCGGATGTTGTCGGAGTTGACGAAGATGTTGACGTGGCGGCGCACCGCACCGGTCTCGTCCCGGATGTTGCGGTGGAGCGAGTCAAACCGGCGCTCGAGCTCATCGAGCGCGGCGCCGACGGTCCCGCCGGGAATGACGAGCTCCGCCGCCCCGCCGCAATACACGCGGAGCATGGAGGGGATCCAGAACGTGGCTTGGGTGGAGGTGGTGGGAGCCATGATGTAGGTCCGTCCGGGCGATGACCAACGGCCTCGAGCGCGAGACCCGCGAGCGGGCCTGTGGCGGACAGGATAGCAAGCCCCGGCGCGGGAAGGAACCCCCTCGACTTTCGAGTCGGCGTCCAGTGCTGCGAAACTCGGCGGGAACCGCGCGGCGGGTCTAGGTGCGGCCGGCCTGCTCCTCGCGCCGGCGCTTGCGAGCGGTCAGCTTGTGCCCCACGATCCAGTACAGAATCACGGCGTTCAGCAGCGCTTCGGCGGCGGTGAGCACGACAAATCCGGCCGGCGACCCGAGCCAGGTGGCCTTCGAAGTCGCCTGGACGATCGCCGCGATGATGCTCCAGGGAATCGTCAGGACGATGACGAGCACGCCGGAGAGCGGGCTCAGCGGATGGGAGAAGATCGGCGCCGATGCCACGGCGACCAGAACCAGGTACGCGATGCTGACGAGGGCCGGGACGACTCGCATCGGGAGCACCTCCGTAAACAGGTTACCATGATCTCAATCACCGGGAGGGAGCGATCATGAATCGTCTGGTGGGTGCCACTCAATCGTTGCTCAGAATCGTCTCGGCGTTCATCCTGATCTGTCCGGGCGGAATGAAGCTGTTCGGCTGGTTCGGCGGGATGCCGCCGGGCGTGGCCCTGACTCCGCTGCTTCGCGCCGCGGGGGTGATCGAGATCGTGGGCGGTACGCTGATTCTGCTCGGGCTGTTCGCCCGGCCCGTGATGTTCATCGTCTCGGGAGAGATGGCGTTCGCCTATTTCATCGGCCACTTTCCGCGCGGATTCCTGCCGATCCAGAACCACGGCGAGCCGGCGGTCCTGTTGTGCTTCATCTTCCTGTTTCTTTCGTTCGCGGGTCCCGGACCGTTCAGCCTCGACCACCTGATCGCGAGCCGGCGGGATCGAGGTCGTGCCGGCGGCTGATCGTCACACTTTGTCGAGACCGACGCGCTTCAACAGGACCGGATAACGGGGATCGCCGCGGATCGAGTCGATGCGCGGATGAACGCGCAGGAACACCAGGCCGGTCGCGCGCTCCTCGACCGCCGTGTCCAGCCAGCGGAACGTCTCGTCCAGCTCGCCGAGTCGTGCGTGGAGGGTCGCGATGCCCCAGGCGGAGACCACGCGGCTGGAGCGCGCCGCGGTCAGCTCCGCCAGCATGCGCCGGGCCTCCTCCAGATTCCCGATGCTGATTTCGAGATGAGCCACTCCGAACGACGGCCCCGCGACTCCGCCGGCGACCCGCCGACCTTCCTCGTATTGAACCCGTGCCTCTTCGAAGCGTCCGACCGCCTCGAGCGAGCGCCCGAGGTCGGTGTGAGCGCCGTCGAAGCGCGGATCGATCTCCACTGCCTTGGCGTAGTAGATGAGCGACGTCTCATATTTGCGCGAGTAGTAATACGCGTCGCCCACACAGGTATGGATGATCATCGAGAGCGGATCGAGACTGAGCGCCGTGAGCGTCGCCCGCTGAGCCTCCTCGAACCGCTCGGAGCAAAACAGATCGCGGCTGAGGCCGTCGTGGGCGATCGCGAGGCCGGGGTTCAGCTCGATGGCCTTGCGATGGAGTCGGATGCTGCCCGCGAGATCCCCTTGTCTTGCGTAGACCTCGCCGAGCTGATCGTGCGCCTCGGCGAGCGTGGGGTCGAGCTCCATGGCCTTCATTGCGGCCGTCTGCGCCTCCTCCAGGGCCACGCCGGGAGGCGTCATGCCGCGGGTCGCACTCGCGGAATGGCAATGCGCGAGGCCCGCCCACGCCGGTGCGTATTCCGGGTCCAGTTCGAGCGCACGCCTGAAATGCCGGAACGCCACCTCGATCGCCTGCACCGAACTCGCATCCAGCGCGTACTTGCCCTTCAGGTATTCGATGTGCGCCTCGGGATTCACCGTCTGCCGGCGGGCCATGCGCGTGGCCTCGCGCGGCGTCACCTGAATCTCGATCTGCTGCGCGATGGTGGCGGCCACGCGGCCCTGGAGATCCAGCACGTCTTCGAGATCGCCGTCGTAGCGCTCCGCCCACAGATTCTCGTCGGTGCGCGCCGACACCAGCCGGGCGCTGATCCGAACCCGCTTTCCCACCAGCAACGCCGAGCCCTCGATGATGGCGTCCACGTTCAGCTCGCGCGCGATCTCGGGAAGCGCCTTCTGGACTCCCTTGTACTTCATCGCGGAAGTGCGCGAGATCACGCGCAGCGCCTTGAGCCGCGACAGCTCCGAGATCAGCGCATCGGTCATGCCGTCCGCGAAGTACTCCTGCGCCGGATCGCGCGACACGTTGTCGAGCGGCAGCACGGCCAGCGAGCGGATGGGGTCGTGACCGGCTTCCGGCGCCGCGCCCTGCTTCACCCGCTCGCGAATCTTGCGCAGCGTCTGGGACACCACGCCGGCCGTGGCCGGGCGATGCTCGACGTCCTTGCTCAGGCATTCTGCGATCACGCGGTCGAGCTCGAGCGGCGCCTCCGGCCGCAGCGCGCGCACCGGCTGGGGGGTCTCGTGCAGGATCTCGAAGATCAGGGCTTCGGGGATCGCCTTCCCGAACGGACGGCGGCCGGTCACCATCTCGTACAGCATCACGCCGAACGCGTAGACGTCGGTGCGCTCGTCATCGGCGGCGCCGCGCAACTGTTCGGGCGCCATGTAGGGCAGCGATCCGACCACCGCGCCGGTCTGCGTGAGGTTCGAGGAGGTCTGCGACTCCTGCAGCAGGCGCGCGATCCCGAAGTCGAGGATCTTCGGAGCCCCGGCGTGGGTCAGCACCACGTTTCCGGGCTTGAGATCCCGGTGCAGGAACCCCTTGTGGTGTGCGTCTTCGAGCGCGTCTCCGATTTCGACCCCGAGCCGCATCGCCTCGTCGAGCGCGAGCGGACCGGCTCCGAGCCGGGCTTGAAGCGAGCCTCCCGGGACGTACTCCATCACCAGAAAATCGACGTCGTCCTGCCGGTCGAAGTCGTAGATCGTCGCCACGCCCGGATGCGAAAGTCGCGACAGGACGTGGGCCTCGCGGCGGAACCGCTCGCGCGTCGTGGTGTCGGACAGCGAGCCGGGCAGCAGCACCTTGATCGCCACATCGCGGTCGAGGTGTTCGTCGTGCGCGCGATAGACCTCCCCCGTGCCGCCGGCAGCGAGTGACTCGAGAATGCGGTAGTGGGAAAGCCTGGTTCCGATCATGTGTGGACCACGGACGATAGCACAGCCGACGCACCGCGATCCGACGCCCGCGACACGCGTTTCCGGGGCCTGCTAGTCTCGGTCGATGACCCGGTTGCGACCCAGCGTCCCCGAGCCCGCCCCGTCGCCGCCGTTCTCCGCGCAGGCCGGGATCTTCCTCGTCTCCGCGGCCACGCTGCTGTTCCAGGTCACGTTCATCCGCATCTTCTCCGCGTCGATCTGGTACCACTTCGCGTTCCTCGTGGTCTCGATCGCGCTGTTCGGCATCGGCGCCAGCGGCGCGGCGCTCGCGCTGGTCCCGGGGCGTGATCGCGACCCGCGACTGCGCGCGCTCGCCCCGGCATTGTTCGCCGTGACGGCGGTCGGCGCGTATCTCGGCACCGCGCGCATCCCATTCTCCCCGTTCTTCATCCTCCAGCAGCCGATCCAGGTGGTTTATTTCCTGCTCTACGATCTGCTGCTGTTGATCCCGTTCTTCTTCTCGGGCGCCACCGTGGCGCTCCTGCTGCGCGACTGGCCGGCGCGCGCCGGGCGCCTGTACGCATTCGACCTGGTGGGCGCCGCGTGCGGAACCGTGCTGCTCTACCTCGCGCTTCCCATGCTCGGGGCGCGCGGCGCGGTGGCCGTGGCCGCGGCGCTCGGCGCGCTGTCCGCCGTGCTGCTCGCGTCCTCGCGTCGGGAGCGCGTCGGGTTCGCGATCCTGCTCATCGCGCTGGTCCCGCTCGTGATCGTACCCCGTCTGCTGCCCGACACGCGTCTCGATGAAACCAAGCCGGTGGCGCAGCAGCTCCGCATGCCGGGCGGGCGGCTGGCGTTCAGTCGCTGGAGCCCGCTCGCGCGCATCGACGTGATCGAGAAGCCTGATGCCAATCCGATGATCTTCATCGACGCCGCGGCGGCCACGCCGGTGGCGCCGCCGCAGCGGCCGGCGGACGCACACGCCGACGTGAGCGCGCTCGCGTTCGAGCTGGTGCCGAACCCGAGCGTCGCGGTGATCGGGCCCGGGGGCGGCATCGACGTGCAGAACGCGCTCGCGCTCGGAGCCCGCGAAGTGACCGCGGTCGAGATCAATCCGGTGATCATCGGGCTCGTCACCGGCCGCTACGCGGAGCACGTCGGGCGCGTGTTCGAGGACCCGCGGGTTCATCTGGTGCGCGACGAGGGGCGGAGCTTCATTGGACGCAGTCGCGGCCGGTTCGGGATCGTTCAGCTCACGCTGATCGACACCTGGGCCGCCAGTGTTTCGGGCGCCTACAGCCTGTCCGAGAACTACCTCTACACCACCGAGGCGCTGGTGTCCTACCTCTCGCACCTCGACCCCGGCGGGTGCCTCTCGATCACACGCTGGTACTACGAGGTGCCGCGACTGGTCTCGATGGCGCGTGCCGCGCTGACGCGGATGGGAATCACCGATCCGTCGCGCCATATCGCGGTAGTCGGGCAGAGCCTGCGCTCGGTCGTGATCGTGAAGCGCGAACCGTTCACCGAGACCGACGCCGCCATCCTCCAGCAGTTCGCCGCGGCGCCGGGTCGCCGCATGCAGCACGATCCGTCTTCCTCCACGGCGGGCGGGATCCTCGATGCGCTGCTGATGACGCCGGATCCCGCCCCGCTCATCGAGCACAGCGAGGTCGCGCTCAACCCAGTCTCGGACGAGAGCCCGTTCTTCTTTCAGATGACGCGCTGGCGCAGCCTCAGGCTCGGCGTGCTGCGCGAATTCACCGGACGCTCGTTCCTCGATCCGCTGGCGTTCCCGGTGGGGCAGATCGCGCTGGTGGTCGCACTCGGACTCGGACTCCTGCTCTCGCTCGTCCTGCTCGCGATTCCGCTCGCCCGCGGCGCGGTGCCGAAGAGCGGGCGCTGGATCTGGCTCGGTTACTTCCTCGCGCTCGGAGTAGCGTACATCGTGGTCGAGGTCGTGCTCATGCAGCGCCTCGCCCTGTTTCTCGGCCATCCCACGTACTCGGTGACCACCGTGCTGTTCGCGATCCTGCTGTTCTCGGGACTCGGCTCCGCCTGGTCCGACCGGCGCCGTGGCACCGCGCTCGAGATCGCGGGCCTGCTGCGCTGGGCCCTGCCGGCCGCGATCCTGATCGTGGTGTTCCTGGTGCCCATGGCGCTTCGCGGCCTGATCGGTCTTGCGCTCCCGCTGCGGGTCCTGATCGCGCTGCTGGTGATCGCGCCGCTCGCGTTTCTCATGGGCATGCCGTTCCCGCTCGGGGTGCGGGTGCTGGCGGCACGCGGCGGCGGGCACATCCCGTGGGCGTGGGCGGCGAACGGCTGCGGCAGCGTGCTGGGCTCGGTGTGCGCCGTGCTCGGCGCGATGCTGTGGAGCTTCAGCGCCATGCTGCTGATCGCCGCCGCGATCTACGTCTACGCGCTCGCCCGAATCTTCACGGTGCCGGATCGGCTCGGCTGATCCCCGGCCCGCTCCTGGACAGGCGCACGCCGCTGGACTAGCTTCGTTGCCCTGTGAACGGCAAGGTGGTGGTGATCACGGGCGCCAGCGGCGGGATCGGCGCGGCGCTCGCGGAGCGGATCGGACGCGACGGTGGGCGCCCGGTGCTGGCCGCGCGACGCGAGCCCGAGCTGCGCGCGGCGGCCGCGCGCTGTGGCGCCGACGCCCTGGTGGTCGTCGCGGACGTGACGCGTCGCCCCGACGTCGAGCGCATCCTCGCGGACGCGCTGGCGCGCTTCGGCCACGTCGACGTGTGGGTCAACAACGCGGGGCGCGGCATCACGCGCGCGGTGAGCGCGCTCTCGGTCGACGAGTTCCACGAGATGATGAGCGTGAACGTGGTCTCGGCGCTCCACGGCATGCAGGTGGCGCTCGGCCATTTTCAGAGCCGCGGCCGCGGCCACATCATCAACGTCTCCTCGATGCTCGGGCGGCTGCCGTTCGTTCCGACGCGCTCCGCCTACACCGCGGCGAAACACGCGCTGAACGCGCTCACCGCGAGTCTGCGCGGCGAGCTGCGTGAACGCTGGCCCGAGATCCGCGTCTCGACCGTCTCCCCGGGCGTGGTCGCGACCGATTTCGGCCTGAACGCGCTCGGCGGCGGCCCCGACTCGCGCGCGCTCCCGTTCGCGCAGCCGGTGGAGGAGATCGCACAGGTGATCGCGGACCTCATCGCCCAGCCGCGGGCCGACGTGTACACGCGTCCGGGCGCGCAGCAGCAGGTGGTGGATTACTTCGCAGCCGAGGATCTCGATGATGCCGAGCTCCGATTGATGCCGCCTCGAATGAACTCGTCCCGCTAGTCACGAGCGGCGGCCCCGTGCCGCCCGCGCTTCCCCTTCCCTCGATCAGGAGCCTGCTCATGCGCTTCATCCGACCGGCACTCGCTCTGCTCTCGACCCTCGCCTTCGCGGCGCCCGCCGCCGCGGACGTCAGCGGCAACTTCGTGGTCAAGCTGGGTCAGGACACCACGTCGTTCGAGCACTACACCCGCAGCGCCACGCGCCTCGACATCCAGCAGGTGGGCCGCGCTCCGCGCGTGTTCCAGCGCCACCTCGCGTACGACTACGGAAAGGACGGCGCGGTCACGCATTTCTCCCTCACGGTCACGGCCCCCGGCGCGGCCGCTGGCGCTGCGCCGGTGCAGCAGATCGACGCCGTGTTCACCGCAGACTCGATGCGGATGGAAAGCAAGCGCGACACCACGGTCCAGCGCTCGACTTTCGCGGTGCCGGCCGGCGCCCTGGTTTGGACGGGCGCCAGCCCGTGGTCGGTGTACGAAGGCCAGACCATGAAGCTCGCGAAGCAGAAGGGCGACAGCCTGACGTCCGTCGGGGGCTACCTCGGTTCCGCGACGCTCGGGTCCATCACCGCGCGCCGGCTGGGGCGGGATTCCATGGTGGTCCAGACCACGAACGACCTCTATCACGTACGGGTCGATGGCGACGGGCGCATCCTCTCCATGGTGCCGATCATCGGCACCGCGAAGTTCTCGGTGCAGCGCGTGGACAAGCTGGACCTGGCCGGCATGACCGCGGGGTTCGTCGCGCGCGAGCAGCAGGCCGGAGCGATGGGCGTGCTCTCGCCGCGCGACACCGTGCGCGCGGGCGTCGCGGGGGCTCAGGTGTCGGTGGACTACAGCCGGCCCGGCAAGCGCGGCCGCTCGATCTTCGGGGGCGTGGTGCCGTGGAACGTGGTGTGGCGCACCGGCGCGAACGCGGCGACGCAGTTCCACACCGACAAGGCGCTGCAGTTCGGGTCGAACGACGTGCCGGCCGGCACCTACACGCTGTGGACGCTTCCGGCCCCGGGGGGTTGGAAGTTCATCGTGAACAGCGACACCGGCGAGTGGGGCACGGAGCACAAACCCGAGAAGGACATGTTCTCGGTGGACATGAACGTCACCTCGCTTCCGCAGCCGGTCGAGCGTTTCACCATCAGCGTCGAGTCGCTCGGCCAGGGCGGCCTGCTTCATCTCGACTGGGACACCACGCGCGCCTCGGTGCCGTTCACTGTCAAGCCCTAGCCCACCGGATACACCGCGATCGCGGCCGTCC
>Ga0137399_10001007_pt1 | contig 12384 bp, 10 predicted proteins | sample czorhiz316metaG_FD_104810 | JGI IMG/M metagenome (GOLD analysis project Ga0137399, IMG submission 104810) | Vadose zone soil microbial communities from Angelo Coast Range Reserve, California, USA - czorhiz3.16 metaG | ecosystem: Environmental > Terrestrial > Soil > Vadose zone | place: USA...
CAAACGTAATCCGCTGAAAAAGGTTACTCTCACGTTCGAGGTGAACAACGGATTCCTGACCGTGCACGTTCAGGATGAAGGGAGCGGTGTCGACCCCAAGAATCTGCCCAACCCCCTCGCGGAGGAAAACCTGATGCGGGAGAATGGACGGGGTGTCTTCCTGATGCGCTCCCTGATGGACAGCGTGGAATTCGACCGGATCCCCGGCGGTGCGGAGGTTGTAATGAAAATGGATTTGAAGGACTGACGACCGGACCGGGGAGTGACACCCGGCCGGCGGCGAGGCGGGCTACAGCTTGAGCTTTCCGATATTCGATTTCACTTCATCGGCAGATTTTGTCAATGCCGTCTTTTCCTCCGGCGTCAACGGGACCTCGATAACCTGTTCAATTCCCTTCCTGCCGAGCTTGACCGGCACACCGATATAGGTGTCGCGCAAGCCGTATTCCCCCTGCAGATAGGCGGCGCAGGGGAGGATTCTCTTCTTGTCTTTCACGATCGCCCCGACCATTTCGACGGCGGCGGCAGAGGGCGCGTAGTATGCGCTTCCGGTCTTTAAATAGTTCACGATTTCGATCCCTCCGTCCCTCGTCCGCTGGACAATCTTGTCGATCGTGGGGCGGTCCATAAGTTCCGAGAGGGGAACGCCTGCGATCGTCGTGTAGCGCACGAGCGGCACCATCGAATCGCCGTGCCCGCCGAGAACGAGCGCCTGGATGTCTCTGACGGATACCCCGAGCTCCATCGCGATGAACGTCCGGTACCGTGCGGTGTCAAGAATCCCCGCCATGCCGATCACCCGGTGCCGCTCGAAGCCGCTGACTTTATACGCAACGTACGTCATGACATCGAGCGGGTTCGAGACTACGATCAGGATCGCCTGCGGCGATTTTGCCACAACCGCCTCGGTCACCCCCTTCACAATCTGAGCGTTGGTGTCCTGAAGCTGCTCGCGCGTCATACCGGGCTTTCGCGCGATCCCCGCGGTTATGACGACAATGTTCGAGCCCGCCGTGTCGTCGTAGGAATTCGACCCGCGAACCCGGGTATCGGTGCCCTCGATGGGCGTCGATTCGTACATATCGAGTCCTTTACCCTGGGGCAGGCCCTCGATGATGTCGACGAGAACCACTTCATTGGCGAGCTCTTTATCGACGATGCGCTGCGCAGCGGTGGCGCCGACATTTCCGGCTCCGACAACGGTAATTTTCATTGGGATTGTCGAGAAGGCATCCGGCATAAAAGAATGCCCGCCAAAGCGGGCACCGGATACTGGTTATGTTCCTCCGGCGCTTATGCCGGGATGATACTGACGATTTTTTTGGATTTGCCGAAACGCCGGAACTTCACGAAGCCTTCCTGTAATGCGAAGAGCGTGTCGTCGCTTCCGATTCCTACATTCAAACCCGGGGCAAAGCGGGTTCCCCTCTGTCGCACGAGTATGCTTCCGGCCGAGACCTTCTGACCGCCGAATCGTTTCACGCCGAGACGCTGCGCGTTGCTGTCACGGCCATTGCGGGAACTTCCGCCGCCTTTTTTATGAGCCATCCGACGTTACTCCTTATCCGATTCCGGTGATTTCGACTTCTGTGTAGTGCTGCCTGTGACCGCGGCGGACGCGGTATCCCTTGCGCTTCTTTTTCTTGAACACAATCACTTTATCATCCTTCACATGGCCGAGTACCTTGGCCTGAACGGCCATGCTTTTCACGAAGGGGTTTCCGATTTTGACGCCGCTTTCATCGGAGACGAGCAGCACCCGGTCAAATTTCACGGTGGCGCCCACCTCGCTCGGGAGGCTGGGCACAAACACCCGCTCGGAGGGGCTCACCTTTAGCTGCTGACCCCTGACATCAACAATTGCAAACATGATTATCGCACCTGGATTTGCTTATTCTTGCGGAAAACTGAGGGGATAATTTAACAAAATCCCGGCTCAAAGTCAACGAGCGGAGGCACGTTGGAACGCTGCTTTATTGCTGGCGCCCCCGCCAGTCTGAGCAGCCCCAGGTGCGCATTGGCGGCAGTCAATGAGCGCCCATTGACTTTTAGTTCAATTTTATCTATGTTCCGGTACATTCCTTCTCCACCATCATCTGGATTTTCACAACGACAGTTCGATGCCTCCGGCTCATGAAAAAAACAGCGCGCCGCAACAGTCCATGAAGAAGAAAACGGTTCTCATCGTCGAGGACAGCCCGGGGTTTTCTGAGCTGATGAAATTCGTCGTGGAGGACGAGGGATTCAAGGGGGTCCTCTTCCCCCTGGAAGAGAACTTCCTTCAATGGGTGGATCGGGAGAAGCCATCCGCGATTATCATGGACCTCGCCCTCAACCGGTTAAGCGGTTTCGATCTCATCCGTGAACTTAAGGAACATTCGAGGCATAAGACCGTCCCCGTCATCGTGATCACCGGCCGTGATCTCGACGTTAAGGATATCGCCATCCTGAAAATGCACGGCATACCCTATCTTCGCAAGGGTCGCGTCGATATGCACGAAATTCATCAAACAATCCGAAGCGTGGTTCTGCAGACGGAAGCGTGAAAAGCGCCCCTCAAAGGGCCTTTTCGCCGTTTACCTGCCTGGATTCTCCGATTAAATCGTCCCCCGCCGTGCTTTTGTGTTGCTATTTGTCATTGACAAAAGTATATTTTGGGGAGGGATGTTAACCGTTCAGGAGAGATGAATGACTGAAGTACTGCAGGAAAGGATCCTACTCTTGCTGGAGTGGGGTATCTCGCTGGGGATCACGCTGTATTTGGCCCTCGGCGTCATCAATACCTATATCGTCGTAACGGAATATTAGCCGATCCGGCGCAACCGGTTGTTCGGTCAGAACCGGCGGGGTGGTGCATCCCGTTCCCCCGCTTATCGCCCCGCTTTAAGCACCCCCAAAAGCAATCCGTTCAGATCGGTGAGTCATGGCTCTGTCGCCGGCGAACACAGCCGTTCAGAGTCCTTCCCGCCCCAGAATCACGTGAATCACATTTCAATGGCTGCCCAAGCGCCGGTATCGCTCCCTGTACTTTTCATAAAGATGCGTATGCCGGCTGTCGAGGCTGATCTTTTTCCCGCGGATGAATTCCATCTCCACGTGCGTCATGATTTCCAGCGGGTCCCCGTCGGTCACGATTATCGTGGCGTCCTTTCCCGCGTCAAGAGATCCGACGCGGTCGGCGATCCCGAGGATTTCGGCGGGGTAGAGGGTCACCGATTTAAGGGCTTCGTCCTTCGGTAACCCGTACGCCGCCGCCGTGGCGGCGTGGTAGGGAACGTTGCGCTCGTTGGAAGCGCCCCCCTCTCCCGCAATGCAGAATCGAACGCCCGCATCGTATAATTTCTTCGGCAGCGTGAACGGCTCATCATACGATTCCCAACGCCGTTCGGGGGTGCGATGAATCGGATTGATTATAACGGGAATTCCTTTTTCCTTTAGGAGATTCGCCGCCCTCCACGAATCATAACCGCCGATGATGACAAGTTTTACATTCTCCTGCTCGGCCCACGCGACGGCTGCCTCGATCTGCTCGAGATCCCCCGCATCCATCATCACGGGAATGGTCCGATCCAGTACGGGAGCCATCGCTTCCCAGCGCGAATCGGTCTTGTGATGAGGGGTGTTCTGCCGGGATTCTGACCGCTTCGCTTGCAGATAAGCCCGTGCGTCCCGAAATGCATTTCGGAGCTCAGCGAGACTCTTTTCCCGCGCCTTTTTCTGATCCTCTTCGGAGCGCTGTTCCCACCACGCCTTATTAATTCGCATCGAAGGCCAACTCACTAAGAGTCCGACCGGCGCCTTCAACGTCATCTCGTCCCATGTCCACCCCTCAAGCTCGATGGCGGCCGCAGAGCCGCTGATCGTGCCGCCCGAAGGCATGGTGAGGGCGACGGTAACGCCGTTCGCCCGGGTAACGGGAATGACTTCGCTTTCCGGATTGACCGCGACCTCCGCGCGTACATCGGGGTTGATGCTGCCGGTCTCTGACACGTCGCGCGTCGCACGAACGGCCTCAATCTCAATCAGCCCGATATTCGATCTTGCGTCGATCATCCCCGGATAGATGTGCTTTCCGCGCACGTCAATTTTCTCGGCAGAGGGCGGAATCTCGATATCCGAACCGATCGCGGTGATTTTGCCCTTATCGAAAATCACCGTTGCGTTCTTGAACTCCCCCCTGCTGACGGTGTGAACGGTTCCGCCGGTCAGGGCGATCGGATGATCCTGGGGCTTTGCCGGAATTTCACCGGCTTCCAGAAGGCCGAACCGGGCCGAGATGAAAACGATCAATAATGATAGTGTCCGCATGTTACTGCTGCTCCTTTCCGGTCTCTTCTTCGTGACAGGAGTATGGCTGCTTGACCTCCATTGAGGCGGTGGGTTTTGACTCCGCGGGCGGCCCTTTCTTAGATTGCAGGGCCTTCTGAATGAGTACTGCTCGCTCCCGCATCACTTCGTCGCCCATCTTCCTGTCCTCATCCCGGTCGAAATACTTCCTGCCGTCGATCCATGTCTGCTCGCAGATCGAATAGGTCGAGAGGGGATCGCCGCTCCAGAGCACGAAGTCGGCGTCCTTCCCCGCTTCGAGCGAGCCGGTGCGCTTATCGATCCATAGCTGCTTCGCGGGATTGATCGTGACAAATTTCAGGGCCTCCTCCTCCGAAAGGCCGCCGTACTTGACGGCCTTTGCCGCCTCGGTGTTCAACCGTCTGGCCATCTCATCGCTGTCGGAATTGAAGGAAACCACCACTCCCTCGTCGTGCATCAGGGCGCCGTTATAAGGTATGGCATCGTACACCTCGAACTTGTAGGCCCACCAATCGCTGAACGACGAAGCTCCCGCTCCATGTTTGGCGAGCTGATCGGCAACCTTGTACCCTTCGAGCACGTGCTGGAAGGTTGCAACCCGGAATCCGAAACTCTCTGCCACCCTCATCAGCATCTCAATCTCGTCCTGACGATACGAGTGTGCATGGACCAGTCGTTTTCCCTTCAAGATTTCCAGAATCGCCTCCGGCTGCAGGTCGCGCCGGGGGGGGATTTTATGCTTTCCTCCCTCATAATCCTTCCACGCGCGCTCATAATCAAGCGCTGCGCGGAACTCATCCCGGATAATTTCTTCGACTCCCTGGCGGGTCTGCGGATAGCGGGTCGTATAATGGTCGCCCCAGTTGCTCTGTTTGACATTCTCACCCAGGGCAAACTTGATCCCGGGCATTGCTCCTTCAAATTTCATTGCTTCCGGGAGAACTCCCCACCGGAGTTTGACAACCTGATTCTGGCCTCCGATCGGGTTCGCAGAGCCGTGGAGAAGGTTAGCCGAGGTGAGTCCCCCGGCGAGCTCACGATAAATAGCAATGTCGTCGGCGTCGACAACATCGCCGATCCGCACCATCGCCGTCACTGCGGCCCCGGATTCATTGACGCTCCCGGCGATCGCCGTATGCGAATGGCAGTCGACAAGCCCGGCTGAAAGGTGTTTCCCGCTTCCGTCCACGATGACCGCACTCGCGGGCGCAGCCAGGTGGCGCCCCACTTTTGCGATCTTGCCCGATTCCACCAGCAGGTCGGCATGTTCCAGCTTCCCCTGGGGACCGCTCGTCCAGATCGTTGCATCTCTAATCAGCAAATGCTGCGGTTGTTCGGGCCCTTTCGCCCTTCCGAAGGCGCCCGGCGGATAGACGGAACTGAACGATGCCGGAAGCGTCGCCTTTGGTTTTACGGTGTCGGGTTCGGGACGGAATCGATCCGAACGTATCGAAACCCAGTTAAAAATCCGTCCGTCCGAGAGCTCGCCTGTTCCCACAAGCTTCTCCCCGAAAGCGGTGCCGGACATGCGGATGACTTTTTCGAGGCCGACGGTATCCCCGTTAAAGGAGAGTTTGATCAAGAGATCTGAAAACGAGGCTGTGCTCAATTTCGTCTCTTTCCCTCTCCTCTTCACCGTTCCCTGAAGGGCATCGATATCGCCTTTGAGGACGATGGTGATCGAGTCGACCGGCGCGCCGGAGAGCGCCGCCTGCCATGTTCCGCGCGGGTCTACTTCGGGCTTCGGCTTGACCTCGTATCGCTTGCCGTCAACCCAGGTCTCGCGTATCTTGGATTTCTCGCTGAAAATGTCGCTGTCCGCGACGACAAAATTAGCCAGTTTTCCGGCGTCCAATGTCCCGGCTTTCTGATCGATTCCGCAGAGCTTCGCAGGAACGGTGGTCAGTGCGGCAAGGGCGGCCTCGCGGGGAAGTCCCCTTTCGATCGCCTTCCGGACTTTATCGAGAAACGTTGCGGGATCCTTGAGCGTTGCCGTCGTGAGCGCGAACGTCATGCCGGCATCCAGAAGCTTTTTGGGATTGTCGGGCGCCTCGTCCCAGTAGCGCAGTTCCTCCAGGCCTGTGTTGAGAGCTTCTTCGGGCGATTGTACAGGCGGAGCGTCGGGGAAATTAAGGGGAAGAATAATCGGCACGCCCGTTTGCTTTATGGCATCGATCCGCCGGTATTCGTAACCGCTGCCCCGCACCCAGAGATGAAGGGAAAACTCCTTGGCGATTTTTACAGCTCGAAGCAAGCTTATCTCATCGGTGGACTCAAAGACGACCGATTGTCTTCCGGTGACCGCATCATCGAGCGAGGCAAGGTCTGCCACGAATTCAGGACGGGGCTCATCCGGGTATTTCGCCGACGCCTGCATGGCGCTGCGATACCACTGCGCATCGAGAAACGTCTGGCGGAGGAGAGCGATCGTGCCCATCAGTGAGTTTGGAAAGCCGTCGCCTGCGGATGTCTCGAACGTCACGTGCTGTGCGACGTGCGGTTTCAGAAGAAGCTGATTTGGCGTCCCATCGCCGAGCTGGAATACAGCGCTCGTCCCGCGAAAGATCCCCTTCTGCGGCACGACCAGCGCGCTCGTAAATCCGATCCCGCGCAACTTCTCGGCGGCCTTTGCATCCGGTACGAAGAGCTCGTCGGCGTTTTGCGAGGAAAGTACATTATCATTCCAGTGTTTCGGTCCGCGGGCCTCCGCCGGCTTTGGCGGGGGTTGTTGCTCCTGGCCTGTCCCGGGTTGAGGCTTTTTGGGCACGCCGATATCCGAATAGGCGTCGATAAAGCCCGGATAGATCGTCATTCCTGCGAGATCCCAAACGCGGGCATCGGCCGGAACCGCGATTCCGGCGCCGATGGCAGAGATCGTCCCATTTCTTATAACAAGCGTGCCTTTCCCGATCACTCTGCCCGGACCGACGACGATTCTTGCATTGATGAATGCATGAACGTTGGGTGTGTTCTGCCGGATTCCCGTGGCCGGTTTGATCTGACCCAGACCGATCCCGGCAGACATCAAGACAGCCGCAAGAAAGGCCAATGATCGAGTTATTCGCAATCCAGAACAGCGGGGCATAGAGACTCCTGTGAAGGGTGATGAGGCGAGGTAATTCCAACTAACTGATACAGTTGACGGCCTGGGATTGCCGATGTTTCACTGCCCTTGAAATTACCTCTTTTCGCCTGGAAAAGCAAGGCTGCTCTACAGCATCCCGCTCCTTTTCCGGAGAAACCATTCAACGGCGAAGAGAGCGATGACGACCGCGGCGAGATAGTGCCAGTTCCATAATTCGATTTCACTCGTCGTTACCGTTTCTTTCGGCCCGAGTTTCGCACCTGCCGCCAGGTCCCGGGCGAGCCCTTCCGCTCCATCGATATCGTAATATTTTCCCCCCGTTTGATAGGCGATTTGCTCGAGCAGCGGTTTGTTCATTCTTGTCTGGAGGAATTCCACGTTCACCTGACCGACCGAGAACTTGCCCCGATCCTCTCCGAGCGATGTCCCCCCGGCTGTCGCGCTTCCTGTGTACGTATAATCGCCTTCTGCCAGTCCCTCGATCGCTCCCTCATAGCGCCCGTTTCCCACGGCGTTGAGTGAGAACCGGCTCCGTTCCTTTTCTCTCTCGAGCTCGACAACCACCTCGGCATTCTCCACCGGCCTGAGCTGTTCATCGTACACCTGCCCCGTGAAATCCGCGGCTTCGGCCGTGGTAAAAACTTCCTTCAGCGGCGCGATGCGGACTCGTTTCTGATCTTCCTTCGTCGTCAGCCATCGCACCGCGTTTCCCATCAGTATTGGAAAGAACTTGCCGATCTCTGTGTTATCCTGAACCAGCAGCCGCCAGCGCCAGATACCGTGGCCCGTGATGGCACACGATTTTTGGCCGTTGAGATTTCGGGTGAGCATAAGGGGTTCGCCGAGGGGCACGTTCTGGAATGTCAGCGAAACGAGCACATCCGACTCGGGCTTCGCCCGGAATGAGGTCTGCGTCTTGTAGATTGGCGGGAGCTGCTGCCAGGTTTGATCCGTCGCGTTTCCTTCGAGCGTTATGAGAGGGTGGTTCTTGCGGGCGGGGAGGACCGTTGCGCCGACAAGCATTTCGTTCTGATTTGCCCCCGACCAGTTGAAGGGAAGGACCATTTCGAGCTGCCGGAGTTTTGTATAGTCGGTTGACTTACTGTTTATAAATAGCAGCGGTTTTTTCTCCCTGTCGACCGCGTCCCTGACCTGCTCGAGAAGCGCGCCGCTCGATGCCGCGGAGGGATAGCCGACGAGAACGAGACAATCGGCGGTGTCCAGAAGAGCCCGCGAGAAGGCGAGCTCGTAGAATTCGTCGGCGCTTTTTTGAATTAATGCCGTCACGCGGAAGCGGCCGTCTTCCGTCAGCGCCTGCCGCACGGCGGAGACGTCCGGGCTCGGCGCTCCGGCAAGCAGAAGAATCTTGAGCTTGCTCCTGAGGACCTTGATGAAGAAGGACCGCGCGTTGTTTTTCCCGGTAAGCTCACCGGGCAGGCCCGAGACCTTCACGGTATATTTTTTCGTCCCCTCTTCTTTCGGCTCGACAAACAGTCTCAACGAATATTCGTGCACGCCTTCTTTCAGCTTCACCGTCGCACGATCGATGAGCGAGGATCCTTCGGCGACGGTCACCTCGACATTTTCGCCGTTGTACCCCGAGGATTTAATGGTGACATCGACGGGGACGCGAGTCTCCGAATAGGCGATGCTGTTGGAAACTACCTTCTGGACCAGAATATCCTTCTGCTCGTTCGTATCGCCGATGCCGACCGTAAAGACGGGGACCCCAAGCGCTTCCGCGTCATAGAGCGGATTTCTGCCGGCGGTGTAATTTCCGTCGGAAATCAGGGCGACCGCACGGATGTTATCCTTTGACAGCCGGCTTTTCAATTCGGCCATCGCGCCGGAGAGGTCGGTGATCTCGCCGTTGAACGTGAGGGAATCAGGAGCACGCGACTCCAGCGGCTGCAGTCTGGATGCAAAAAGGTAACCTTTCATAACCGCTCCCGATGGGAGGCGATTGAATTCACCCCCTTTGAGGAGCCGTTCGATTTCCGAGGAACGATTGTGCGCCGAGGGAACGGTCATGCTCTGCGAATTGTCGACGAGCACGGCGATGGCAGGAGGCTGTTCATCGCTCAGCACCAGCCTGAACACCGGCTCGAAAAAAATGAGAACCAGCAGGGTGAGCGCGAGCGCCCGTATCGCCGTGAGAACCGTTCTCCGGGCCGGGGGAAGAGGAGGAAGCGTATAGCGGTAAAACAGGAACGCCGCGGCAAGAAGAGCGGCGATCAGGGCAACTGCGATTCCCCAGTTCCCGCCGAGGGAGAGAGAGACCTTCGGGATGGCCATGCCGCTAACGGAGAACCATCATTTTTTTTGTCACCGTGAATGCAGGCGTGCTCATCCGGTAAAAATAAACCCCGCTTGCGAGGCTGCCGGCACCGAAACCGACGGAGTGAGCGTATCCCGCTTTCTGAGAGCGATGGACGAGCACTTCCACCTCTCTTCCCGTGAGATCGAAGACCCGTATGTCGACAAATTCATCGGCCGGCAGGTCGTACTCAATGACCGTCTCATTGTTAAACGGATTAGGGTAATTCTGTGCAAGAGCAAAAACACCGGGTATCGAGGGATTCCTGCCCCCGCCGGTTTCGCCATACCGCAGGTTCCATACCGTTCCCGTCGAAGCTGCCGGACTCCGGTAGGAATGACCCCCGCTATCGGACGCATCAATGTAAAACTGAACCAGCGTGCCGTAGGGCTGACGCGGAATCGCCGCTCGATACCTGCCTGAGGTCGGATAAAACATCGCCGAATCGAATGACATCGAAATCGCGGAATACCCTCCGTTGCCGCCGGCGAGGTAGTGCAGAACAACTCCGTCCGGGCGGATGCCGTTGCGGGATGCGATTCCGGTGGAGACGACGCTGCCCGAGTCGCCGGCTGTAATACGCGGCACGTTGCTGAATACAGGCCCAAAGCTCAGGGCCGCTTCAAACGCATTCACGAGGCCCCAACCCGTGAAGTTATTCGGGCTTAGCGGAAACCTTGCGCTGTCTATTATAGGCGCTGCCGTGGCGCGCATCGCGTCCCGCACCTGAACGGGTGATAGCTCCGGCCTTACGGAAAGCACGAGCGCCGCGGAGCCCGCTGCAAGGGGCGTCGCAAGGGAAGTGCCCTGCTGGGTGCCGTAAGAGTTGGGAACGATCGCGCAGAATACCGACACGCCCGGAGTGACAATATCGGGTTTCGTGCGGCCGTCGTTCGTGGGACCGGTCGAGCTGAAACCGGCTAGCTGTTTCGAAAATGTGACCGCGCCGACGGAGATGATGCTGTCGGCGTCTGCGGGGGTGAGCATCGTACCCATACTTCCGTCGCCATTCCCTTCATTCCCCATTGCATCGCACACGACGACGCCGAGCCGGGCAGCCCGGACGGCCGCGAGGGCCGTCACCGATGTTTTACCGTTGAAGTCTCCGCGGGACCACAGGTATCCGCTTCCATCGTCGAAAATGTTGTATCCGAGCGAGCTGCTGACAAGATCGGCTCCATGCCCCTCCATCCATTCGATCCCCGCCGCCCAGTTGTCTTCTTCCACCGGAGTCTCGCTGTGGATATTCTCGGTTTTGCCGAGGATAAAGTCGGCGTCGAACGCCGGGCCGACGAGCCGGCCTGGCATATATCCGCCCAGAACCGACATTGTGAGTGTTCCGTGAAGATCCTGGCCCGCATCCGCGGGACCCTGATCGGACGTGGTATCGTCGTTGAAAACAAAATCGTGTTCGGCGATGACGTGCCGGGTCCGGAGCGCCTCGTGGACCCTCCACCGAAACCCGCTGTCGAGCATGCCAATAAGAACGCCGGATCCCGTAATTCCAAGATCGTGCAGCTGGGGAACATTGATGACCCGGAGCTGAGTCGCGGACTGCCCATAGTCGATCGTGGGTGTCGCTTGACCCGCAACGCGCGACGGGCGGGACGATACCGGCTGAGGGAAAAGCGGGGCCGGTTCTCCCGCGCTCGAAACGGGTTGCTTGCGGCGGCGATATGCAACGACCGGCTCGACGCTCTTCACGAAGCCGAGGCGCGAAACAGCGCCGATTATCCCGGGGGTCAGGAAAAAGCTTGCGGCATTCAGCCAGCGGCTCTCATGCACAAGAAATCCGCCGAGCTCCTGTACCGATTGAAGATACGGCTTCGATAAGGGCAAATCCTGATCGTCGATAAGGCTGCCGGCGGGTAGGACTTTTGCCCGGCGCCGCAGCGCGCGGGGATTCACATACTCCGGCGCTTTCTCACGGGTTGCGTGGAGCGCCGGACCCTTGTCGGTGAAGTAGACCCAGTATTTCTTCGAGGATTGCGGCCGGGATGCCGAGGAAAGCGAAACGAGAAGAACCAGGTTCAATATGAGAGTTGAAGGAGAAAAAGCCGATCGAACGTTCGGCATGCGGGAAGCGTCAATCGTTCTCCAGCAGCTTCTCGACAATCTGAATTGCCGTTACGGCATCCGCCTCGGCATTAAAATTCGGTACGATCCGATGCCGCAGCACCGGGCCGACAACCCTGCGGACGTCATCGACGTCGGGGGAATGCCTGCCCTCGAGAACGGAGCGGGTCTTCGCACCGAGGATCAGGTATTGCGAGGCTCTCGGGCCCGCTCCCCAGCTCAGCCAGTCCTTAATGAATTGAGGCGCGCCGGACGATTTCGGCCTCGTTCTGGTCACGATATTCACGGCGTAGGCGATGACATGGTCGGCCACCGGGACGCGCCGGACCAGATCCTGAAAAAACAGAATCTCCTCCGTCCCGAGAATGTGATCGAGTTTCGGAGCATACATACTGGTCGTGGACTTGACGATCTCGAGCTCCTCCTTTTCGGAAGGGTACTCCAGCCACAAATTGAACATGAATCGATCGAGCTGCGCTTCGGGAAGAGGGTAGGTGCCTTCCTGCTCGATCGGGTTCTGCGTCGCCAGCACGAAGAAGGGTTCTTCAAGCGTGTACTTTTGCCCCGCGGCCGTAACATGGTGCTCCTGCATCGCTTC
>Ga0137399_10001017_pt1 | contig 12340 bp, 5 predicted proteins | sample czorhiz316metaG_FD_104810 | JGI IMG/M metagenome (GOLD analysis project Ga0137399, IMG submission 104810) | Vadose zone soil microbial communities from Angelo Coast Range Reserve, California, USA - czorhiz3.16 metaG | ecosystem: Environmental > Terrestrial > Soil > Vadose zone | place: USA...
CACCGATACACACGCATAGGTTGACGATCGCCAAAACTCGTCCCCGTTGATTTTCGCACCGACGCCAGACAGGATCGTTTTTGCGGACCACAGCCGATTCGAACGACCCAGTACGTGCAGCTGATGGCGGAGGGCAAGGATCTCGAGCAGCAGGTCACGACGCGTCGACAGGGCGAACCGGGTCGCAACGACCATCCGGACGACGTGACGCATCGCGCGTAGAATGGCCAGCTACCGCGCCAACGTCAAACGATTTTTCCGGACGCAGTATTGCCGAGGGACACCTCGCGAATAAACTGATCGCGGCCGAACCAGCGGTGAAGGACTCTCGCGGCCGCGTTCGCTGCCGTTCGCGTCTCGGCGGGCTTCTCAATTATTACTGTCGTGCGGCGTGATGCGGGGCGAACTTCAGTTCCAAGTCTCGGCTCTGTGCTGGGACACTACGGAGCCGAACGCTAGAGCGGTCGGTATCCGTGCAGCGCGTGTCGGTACTGAGAATCGATCAATTCGCCCATGTGCTCCCTACGTCCGCTAGGATCAAAGGATGAACTTTTTCCGCCTCCGGCACGCCGCCTGGCATGTGCTTGCCATTCTGCTTGCCGCCGCCGCCGTTTCGGTCACGTCGGCGCAGATGCCGCAGTCCGGGCGCGAGACGTCGGCAGCGTCGGTCGCCTCCTACGTTCTTGGAGATCAGATGCCCGTCGACCCGGAGGTCCTCGTCGGCGCGCTTCCGAACGGTCTCCGCTTCTACGTCCGGCCGAACGGGAAGCCCGCACGTCAGGCCGAGTTGCGGCTGGTCGTCAAGGCTGGCTCTGTCCTGGAGGACGATGATCAGCGAGGGCTGGCGCACTTCGTCGAGCACATGCAGTTCGAGGGCACGGAACACTTCCCGGGACAGGGGATCAACGAATTTCTCGGCTCGCTCGGACTCAGCATCGGCGCAGATGCGAACGCGGCAACCGGCTTCGACGAAACGCAGTACACGCTCCGCGTCCCGACCGATATGCCAGGCGTTCTCGACCGCGCGCTGACGATCCTCGCGGACTGGGCGGGCAGCGCCACGTTCGATCCCAATGGTATCGAACGCCAACGCCCGATCGTGCTCGCCGAGTGGCGCATGAACCTCGGCGCCGACGAGCGCACAGCGGACAAGGTCCGCCGCGTGCAGCTCGAAGGATCGCGCTTTGCGGACCGATCCCCCATTGGCACCCCTGACGCCATCGAGCATGCCCAGCGCGAGCAACTGGTGCGGTTCTACCGCGACTGGTATCGGCCAGACCTGATGGCCGTCATCGTCGTCGGCGACGTCGATCGCGTCGCTGTGTCACGGATGATCGCGCAACATTTCCTGCCGCTCTCCGACCCGTCGCCCGAGCGGCCGAGACCGGCGTTCGACGTGCAGGGACATCCGGGCACGCGCTACGCGCTCGTGACCGACAAGGAGACCACCGCGACCGCAGTCATGATCTCGACGCTTCGTCCGGCGCGCAATCAGGGCTCAGTCGGCGGCTATCGCGAGATCCTGCTGGATCAGTTGTTCGGCGCCATGTTCAGCGCGCGGCTCGACGAGCTCAGTCAAAGGGAGACGCCGCCCTTCCTCAGAGCGGCCGCGGATCGGTCGCTCTTTCCGGCACCAAGAACAAGGGACCAGGCGGTCGTTCAGGCACTCGTGTCGAATGATGGCGTGACGCGAGGCCTCGACGCCGTTGCGACCGAACTCCAGCGCATCAGACGGTTTGGGTTCACGGCCACCGAGCTCGACCGAGCGAAGCAGGCCAACATGGCCGGCTCCGAACGCGTGGTGGCGCAGAGTTCCGACCGTGAGTCCTCAAGTCGCGCCGACGAGTACACGAGGAACTTCCTCGGAGGCGAAGCGCTGCCGACGATCTGGCAGGAGCTCGCGTTTCACCGGCGGTTTTTCCCCGCAATCACGTTGCGCGAAGTTAACGCGCTCGCCGACGACTGGTTCCCCGACGGCAATCGGCTCGTGGTCGTGTCGGCGCCGGAAGCCGTGGGGGTGGTCCTGCCCGTCGAGGCGCAACTCGCGGCGGTCGTCAAGACCGCGTCCGAGAAGCGGTTGGAACGGTATGTCGATGCCGGCGCGGGCCAAGCGCTCATGGATGCGCGGCCGGCGCCAGGCAGTGTCGTGAAGACGGCAGTCCGCGCCGGCGGCGGGATTACCGAATGGACGCTGTCGAACGGCGCGACGGTCGTGCTCAAACCGACGACGGTCAAGGCCGATCAGATCCTGTTCCGGGCGGTGGCTCCGGGCGGCACATCGCTGGTGAGCGACGACGAATTCATCTACGCCAGGGTCGCCGATGATGTGATCCCTGCCGGCGGCGCTGGCCGCTTCAATGCGGTGGCGCTCGACAAAGTCCTGGCTGGCAAGGCGGTCAGCGTCCGGCCTTTCATCAATGAAATCAACCAAGGGATGAGAGGTGGGGCGACGCCGCGGGACCTTGAGACGATGTTCCAGCTCCTGTACCTTCGCTTCACGCAACCGCGCGCCGATCCGACGGCGTTCGCCGCGATGAGGTCGCAGGCGCTGGCGTTGCTGGTGAACCAGATGGCGAGTCCGGATGTGGTGTTCAATCAGGCCGTTGACGCCGCACTCAACGGTGGTAGTCCCCGGCGACAGCCCGAGACGCCGGCGATCGTCGAGCGGTGGAATCTCGAGAAATCGCTGGCGTTCTACGAAGCGCGCTTCGCGGATGCGAGCCACTTCACCTTCGTGTTCGTCGGCAGCTTCACGCCCGAGAGCATCAAACCGCTCGTCGAGACCTACATCGCCAGCCTGCCGGCCACGCATGCGAACGAGACGTGGCGCGACCTCGGCGTCGCACCGCCGAGAGGCGTGATTGAAAAAACGATCGAAAAGGGAATCGCGCCGAAGAGCGAGGTCGCGATTGTCTTCGCCGGTCCGTTCGTGTACGACGATGCGAACAAGCTCGCTCTGCAGATCGTGACGCTTCTGCTCCAGTCGCGGTTGAGCGACGCGATCCGCGAGGAGCTCGGGGGCACCTATAGCATCGCCGTCAACTTGGAGACGGCCAAGGACCCGAAACCGCAATACCGGGTGCGGATTGACTGGTCCTGCGACCCTGCGCGCACGGCGAGTCTCGTTCAGCGCGTGATGGAAGAGGTCTCGTTTGTTAGAAAGACGCTGCTCTCGCCTGACCAGATGTCGCGCGTGCGCAGCATCCTGATGAAGGACTTTGAGCGAGACAGCCAGGATAACGGGTACCTGCTCGCCGAGATCTCGCGGCGCTACGACAACGGGGACGCGGCGAACGTTGATATCGCAGTCCAATCGCCACAACAGATTTCGGAATTGAGCGGCGCCGCGATTCAGCTGGCCGCGCAGAGGTACCTCGACACGGAGAATTACGTGCGGGTCACGCTCGTGCCGGCAACGCCGTAGCATGAGCGTTGACGACTCGATTGCACACGAAGTGAAACTCAGCGATCAAGACGTGCAGGGTGCAGGAATTCGGATCCAGACATGCGGACTTGGGAACGCCGTCGAATCGGTCGAGACGTGACGCGCGGCAGCAGACCTTGCCGTCTCCAAACCGTCTCCAAGACTACGGTCGATTCGCGGGCTCTCCGGAGCAGCGGAGAGAACTGAATTCGGGCGCCTAACTGTTTCGGCATCACACGCTTGGACCAAAAGTCGCGCGCCATCAGCCAGTTAGCAAAACAGGCTATCGAGGGTTCGAGTCCCGTCGACCCCGCCAACTACCTGCCAATCAGTCACTGACATTGTTGAGGCGATCCTTTCGGCCTCCGGCAGTTAGCCGGAGGTCGAATGCTGTTGCGTCAACACCAATAACTCGAAGGAAAAGACGGCTGGATCGGCGAACTCCCAACGCGCGATGCCGCGCGCCCAGGCGCTTCGTAGCCGGTTGCGCGCAGCTCCATGGAGCCGCTTCTTTGCGTTCCTCCACGCCTCTTCAACGTTGGCTCGATGCTTCTTCGCCACGCCACCATCAACTCGTGCGGTCTGGATCGGAGATCGAACAACCCCAACCCGACGGCCACCTGTGAAAGAATACGTCAACTCGTCACCACCATTAGCCATTCCAATTACGGGCAGGACATGCAGAGCCGGCCATCGCAACCCGACCCAATTGCCGTTACCGAGACCGAGATGTATCAGACGCTGCTCACGCGCGCCCAGCGGCGGACCGGGGCCGTGCCGCCCGAGAGCATCGTGCGGCACGTCCTTTCGGTCACACACGGAGGCGACTGGCCGGTTCAGCGCGAGGCGCTCGAGGCGGTACTTCGCCGCTGCGCGTCTGTCCACGCCGACGAGATTCAGATTGTCGGGCGGCCTCGTGGCGGTGTGCTCGGTCTGTACCGCACGCGGCGCCATCACTCGCGCGCACGCCCGTATCGCACGCGGCTTGATCGGATCGAGCCACTCGCCGGCAGTTGCGACTGCGCAGATTTCGTCCGGAACTCGCTCGGCCTGTGCAAGCACCTGGTTGCCCTGCTGGAGCACGCGCGCTCGAAGCGACGTCGCGACGAGCGCGAGTCGGCGCCAGAGCCTGCACCTTTGCGCTGGGATCCGGTCCGTCCGCTGACCGGCCCCGGCGACTGGCTGGCGCGCATTCGCTGGGCGGACGGCACGCCCGGCCGCGATCTGCGGCGCTGGCTGCGTCCAGCAAACGGCCGCGGCTGGACGGTCGCGATTCCGCACACGCCGCGGCTGCGGCTCGCGCTGGTGAATCGATTGCTCGCCGTGCTTCGCGACGGAGAGAGCGAGCCGGCACTGCACGCGCTGCTGCAGCACGAGCGCGCGCGGCTCGTGCGCGAGAGCGAGGCCGCGAGCACCCGGAACCGCCTGCAGCACGCGTTGCGCACCCTCAAGCAATCGCTTTACCCCTATCAACATGAAGGCGTCGAACGGTTCCTGGTGTGCGGGCGCCTGCTCCTGGCCGACGACATGGGCCTCGGCAAGACCGCCCAGGCGATTGCCGCCTGTCACGCGCTTTGGCACACCGGTAACGTCCGGCGTGGTCTCCTCATCGTCCCTGCGGCGCTCAAACCGCAGTGGCTTCGAGAGTGGCAGGCCTTCACCGACGCTCCCGCCACTCTCGTAGAGGGGACTCCCTCCGAGCGCCGCGCCGCATTCAAGGCGTGCCGGCGCGGATTCCTGCTGGGCAATTACGAACAGCTCCTTCGTGACCTCGACGTGATGCGCGACTGGGCACCGGACATCGTCGTCCTCGACGAAGCCCAGCGCATCAAGAACTGGGCGACGAAAACCGCGCTCGCCGTGAAGCGCCTGGATCCACCGTACCGTCTCGTGCTGACGGGCACACCAATGGAAAACCGGCTCGACGAGCTTGCATCGATTGTCGAGTGGGTCGACGACCTCGCGCTGGAACCGAAATGGCGCCTGGCCGCATGGCACACCATGCCCGTGGATGGAAAGGCGGGGATCGGTGGTGCACGGAATCTCCAGACGCTCCGAAGCCGCCTGGCCACCTGCATGGTCCGACGCGTGCGACACGAGGTCCTGTCGCAGCTGCCGGCGCGGACTGACACGCGCATTCCGGTCGAGATGACCGCGGAGCAGATCGAGGAGCACGATGCGCTCAACATGCCCATCGCGCAGATTCTCGGCCGCGCGAAGCGGCGGCCCCTCACGCAGGCGGAGTTTTTGCGTCTGATGATGCTCCTGACCACGCAGCGCATCATCGCCAACGGACTGGCGCAGCTGCGTTTCGAGGAGACCTGGCCCGACCTCTCGCGGATCCAGCGGCCGACGGAATCGACGTTGCGGGGACTCGCGAGTCCGAAACTCGTGGAGTTGCGGGAGCTGATCACCCAGCTCACCCTCGTCCAGGGGCGCAAGGTGGTGGTGTTCAGCCAATGGCGGCGAATGCTCCGGCTCGCACACTGGGCGACCCGCGACCAGCTTGTGCGTGAGGGTGTCAAGGCCGCGTTCTTTACGGGCGAGGAGGGCCAGAAGCGGCGCACCCAGAACATCGTGGACTTCCACGACGATCCTGCCTGTCGCGTGCTCTTCGCGACTGACGCCGGCGGCGTGGGCCTCAACCTGCAACGAGCCGCGAGTGCCTGCGTCAACATCGAGCTTCCGTGGAACCCCGCGGTGCTCGAGCAACGAATCGGCCGGATCTACCGCCTCGGGCAGCGCCGTCCGATTGACGTCTACAACCTGGTGAGCGAGCCCGGGATCGAGTCGCGGATCGCCGATCTCGTCGGGTCCAAGATGGCACTCTTCACCGGACTGTTCGATGGGACGTCCGACGAGGTGGCGTTCGAGCGTTCCGGAAGCTTCCTCTCCCGCGTCGAGCGAATCATCGCGCCGACGATCTCGCCCGCGTCAGCCCGCGAAGATGTCAACATTCCCGAGGACGATGGCGCTGAGCGCGAGATCGAGGCGGTTGTGGCGGCTGGGGATGAGTCGCGTGACGTGGCGATCACGACGGCAACGTCGGATAGGGCCGCCACGGTCCCGCAGTTCTTCGCCGGCCTGACCGTGCAGCGCACCGCCAGCGGTGGTCTGGTCATCGAAGCGCCGCCTGAAAGCGCGTCAGCGTTGGCGGCGCTGTTCTCCGGGATGGCACAGCTTCTTCAGGCCGCCGCTTCGCCGGTCACGCGAGGAGGCTCCGTTGGGCAGTGATCACGTATACGGCATCTGAACCCGCCACCGTCCGCAGCGCCAGGATGTGCGCCGGTGCGAACTCACGCGTCGCCAACCTCGAGTTGAAATGAACACTCGTGGGTTCGAAGGCCCTCGTCCACCGTTGCCGGGCCGGCGTGGAATCTCGCCGGGATCACAATGGGATGTCGTCATCACACGCCGCTTTCGGATCGTCTGGCCGGCTGGGCTGGGCGCGGCGGGAGCGGAAGGCATCTCCCGTCGAGTCTCACTGCTCGAACCGGTAGCGAATACCAAACTCCTGACGGCCGGCGGTGTCGATGGTCCCATTCGAGACGACCGCCAGATTCACCGCGTTCCACGGAGTCGCACACAGGAGATTTGAATCGGAAGCGGTGAAGCGGAGTTGAACTTCCGTATAGCTGTTTCCGCGAAGCGTAACCGGCGGTGCCGTGGCGGCCAAACAGGCAATTTTGCTCTGGCCATGCAGCGAGGCGGTCACGCTCGAAACCGGTCCGCCCGCCCGACTGAGCAATCGTACCCAGATGGTCAGCTCGCCCGCGCAGCCACGAACCGTGTCGCCACAGCCTGTGACTATGGCTCCAGGCTGCGGACTTGCGCGAATGAATTCAATCTTCGCCGGACCCTGCGCCGCACCAGGGATCACGCCAGGCGTCGTAGGAATGGAATCGTGACACCCCGCGGTCAGGAGCGCCGCCAGAATTGGACCGATACCGCTGGCGTACGTCATCAGGTGAGTGATGAAGCAATGGGCATTCCTCTCTGACATTCCCGACTCGACGCCATGTGCCACGAGCGCCGCTCATGTCTTCCGGATCCGCTTTCGATCGCTTGACGTCGACCGCCGGCTGAGCAGCTCCAGCACGGGCGGCGGAGATGACCGCGGTCAACCGCGCCGTCTCCGCTTCCTTGGTCTTACGGGCGCTGCTGCTTCCTCGCCTGATGCTGCGGACCACAGGTAACCAGCCGGCTCGACGCGGGCGAGGAGGTCATGGCGCGGAATAGAAACGCGCAAGGTAAACTGTGTTCGATGCATCACAAAGGAATTGGAACATGCTGTGTTTGGACATCGCGGTAAACGGCGAGCGGCATTGTGTGGCTGGAGCGGATGACCTCGCGATGTTCGCCGCAACGATCGGCCGTGCCGGGGGTCTTAGAGCTGTTCGCGACAAGACGCAGCTTAGTGTCAACGCCTTTTCCAGTAACCTGGCCACTCGCTACGTCTGGGGTGGACAGCCGCGTCACCTGAAAATCGGCGACGTCGTGACTATTCGTGTAGTCGAAGCGAGCGTACCCGACATTCCGATACTTTCGGAAACTGGCTTTCACTGCGAGGAAGGCAAGGTTCTGCTTGATTCCGACCCCTCGCGCGTTCGCTACAAGCCGCTGTTCGAAGATACGGCGCATATTCGAGATGGACTCGGAGGTCTGTTGTTTTGGGTCGGCGTCGCGGTGCTTGGAATCGTGATGATGTACGTTACCGAGCGCTTACGTTAGGAACGGACTTGCCACGAGCACGTTAGTGAGTGTGGGTTTGTGCCCGCGAGAAATCAAATCCTGGTCGCTTCTCCAAATGTTTTGAGGAGGCAGTATGCACGCTATCCGGCCAGTGGGCGGCGCTCTCACGATACTTCTCGCATTGAACACGCTCGTCTTCGCGCAGGGCACTGCCGATATCGTCGGCCGGGTCACCGACAGCAGCGGCGGCGTGCTGCCTGCGGTGACGGTTACCGCGGAAAACATCGCGACGAAAAACGTACGTACAACCGTCACCAGCGAGACAGGTGACTATATGTTCACGCTGCTGCCGATCGGCGTCTACGCCGTGAAGATTGAGTTGCAGGGTTTTCAGTCGACCAACTCTCGCGTCGAGCTCGCCACCGGCGATCGCGCACGCGTCGACGCGAGACTACAGATCGGGGCCGTCGAAGAGAGCCTGACTGTCACGGGCCAGTCGCCTCTGTTGCAGACCGACTCGGCCACCGTCAGCTCGCTCATCGACCAGAAAACGGTGCAGGATGCGCCCATACCGGGGCGGAACATCATCCGCATGGTGCAGCTCATCCCGGGCGCCAACGAGGGAGCGCTGAGCTCCCTTGCCAACGGCACGCGGCCTGACGAACGGCGACAGACGTCGTCTGTCTCGATCAACGGCGTCAACGACGTCCTGAACAATCAGCTGGTCGACGGCATGGACAACAATGAGCGGTCGATCGGCACGGTTGCAATCAAGCCGTCGATCGATGCAATCGCCGAGGTCCGCGTCCAGACCAACATGTACACCGCCGAGACGGGGCGCACGCTCGGCGGCGTCATCAACATCATCACCAAGTCTGGCAGCAACCAGTCCCACGGCTCGGGCTTCGAGTTCGTTCGCCACGACACGTTCGACTCGCGCCTTTTCTTTGCCCAGGACAAGCCGCTCATGCGCCAGAACCAGTTTGGCGGCAGCATTGGCGGGCCGCTGCGCCGGGATCGGACGTTTTTCTTCGCCGACTACGAGGGTTATCGGCTCAAGCAGGGTGTGCCGACCGTGGTCACGGTGCCGACCGTGAAGATGCGAAACGGCGACTTCTCGGAGCTGTCGACGCAGATTTTCGACCCGCTCACCGCTGTTCGCACTCCGTTTCCGGGCAATGTGATTCCGGCCGGCCGATTCGATCCGATCGCGGTCAAGTACATGCAGCTCTATCCGATGCCGACCGGTCCCGGGTTGTCCAATAATTTCGCGTACACGAACCTGCGTACGCAGGACAACGACGCGACCGATGTTCGTGTCGATCACCGCTTCAACGATCAGAACACCGTGTTCATGCGCTATTCGTACAACAAGACCGACACCGTCACGCCGAGCCTCTGCCCGCCGGTTACCGTCGGGGGGAAAACCGTCGATCCGACCTGCATCGTTGGCGGCGCGGCAACCGGCAACTACGCCGGACCCAACTACACGACCGCGCACAACATCGTGGGCAGCTGGGTTCGTGTCTACAGCTCCACGCTCATCTCCGAGATCAAAGCCAGCTATTCGAAGCCAGATATCCTCTCGCTGGGCCCGAACCACAAGTCGAATCTCGGCGATTTGTTCGGTGTCCCGAATGCCAACACCGGCGCCGAGGAGACGAGCGGGCTCCCGCTCATGGAAATGCGCCCGACCACGATTGCTGCAGTCGGTGAGACTCAATGGGTTCCGCTCCAGATCTATAACCGCACCTCCCAAGTCGCCGGCTCGATCACCAAGGCTCGCGGCGCGCACAATCTGAGAGCCGGGGCCGGCGTGATCTTCAGGAGCTTCGGCGTCCTGCAGTCGAACTCGGCGCAGGGCCTCTGGGGATTCGATTCCACGCCGACAAATAGCGGCACGGGTGCCGGCGGCGGCCATGCGTTCGCATCCTTCCTGCTGGGATATCCGACAGACGTGCGCCGGCTCTACACGCCGGGCATGCCGCACTATCACACGAACGAGCCGAGCGTGTACGTGCAGGATGACTGGCGCGCGACCTCGTGGCTCACCGTCAACCTGGGTGTGCGGTACGACGTGTTCACGCCGCTGACCGAGGAGGACGATCATCTGTCCAACTTCGTGCCGGCGCTGGGAAAACTTCTCGTGGCGGGCCAGGACGGCGTGGGCCGTACCGCAGGGGTCAAGACCGACTACTCGAACATCGGACCCCGGTTCGGCTTCTCGGCAGGCCTGCCGGCTCAGATGGTGCTGCGCGGCGGGTATGGGCTGGCCTTTTATCCGAACAACAAGAACGCCGGCGCCTTCATGAAGAACCCGCCATTTACCGCGAACTACGGGCCCATCACGAGCAACGCGGCCTCCAACGGCGTGCCGAACATGTTTCTGAAGGATGGCCTGCCCGTGGTGACCTTCAGCAGTCCATCGTCTCCAGCGGGCAACGTGATTGGCACCGATGTGAACTTCAAGTCCGATCGCTCGCAGCAGTTCAACATCATGATCGAGAAGGAGTTCTCCGGGAACGTGGTGACGGCGGGCTACATCGGCTACCGCGCCGACCGGCTGAATCTGGGTGTGGCGAAGAACTACAACTTGGCGCCCGCGGCAGCCGGCCCCGTTCAGGCGCGTCGCCCGTACTTTGCGCAGTATCCGCAGATGGCGAACGTCAATATCCTGTCGAACGTCGGCAAGTCAGCCTACAACGCAGCGCAGTTCGTGTTCAACCGCCGCAATCGGGGCGGCCTCACGATGACGTCTCACTACACCTGGGCCCATTCCCGGCAGATGACGCCGGTGCCGTGGGACTTCAGCCAGTTCGAGTGGGGAGACACGCAGCAGTTCGACGTCCGGCACCGCTTTGTGGCGACCGCAAGCTATGAGTTGCCGTTTGGCAAGTCGCTCACTGGCGTCGCGCACGGATTCCTGTCCGCCTGGCAGATTAACGCCACTGCGTATCTGCAATCCGGTGTGGCGTACACCGTGGTCAACGCGGCCTCACGGACCAACACCGGCAATAACGCTGGGACGCTCAACGGCGGGGATCGGCCCAATGTCAACGGCAACCCGAATCTTCCGGCGGATCAGCGGACCGTGGATCGGTGGTTCGACACCAGCGTCTTTTCGGCGGCGCCGCAATTCACGTCCGGCAACGTTGGGCTGTCCCTGATGCATGGCCCCCCGCAGCGGCGTTTGGACATGTCGATCTTCAAGGATTTGTCGGCGGGCGGTAGTCGCAGGTTGCAGTTGCGCGCCGAGGTGTACAACGTGACGAATACTCCGAGCTTCGGGTTGCCTGATTTCAATTTCGGAAGCACCGGGTTCGGCAGCATCTCCAGCACCGGTAACTCGATTCCGCGGCAGATGCAGTTTGGTGTGAAGTACCTGTTCTGAGGTGGGAGATAGGAGGAGCCAAAGCTGCAGACGATGGTGGTTGCGAGCCCCCGATTTGAACCTTCGAAGAGGGCCAACTGGTCGAGGCCGTCCGGTGGTTGATCACGCCCGAACGTGCCGGCGCTTGCAAGAACTTTGCAAGATGTTCCGGAACAGGCGTCCACGATCGGCATCGACCGGCGATCAAGCGGGAGAGCCGATCCCGATTTTCCGCGTCGGCTGCGATGTGCTGTCATCGCCTCCCTGCCTGTCACGCCGCTCGCTCATTGTTGGCTAGGGCAAAAATAGACGGTCAGGGAAGCGACGTCGACTACGGACGTTTGAGCACCGGGACGTCGCCGCTCGAGCCCAAGACTTTCTCGATCCACGTCGCGTAGTTCGTCGTCGATTGTGCGACGAGCCATGTGCCGATCGACGGGCGATACACAGCGACGTCGGCTTTGCCGTCGCCATCGTAATCGCCCGGCACCGGGACGTCCGTACTGAGGCCCCACTGACACACCACGTACGTGGTGTAGTTCGTGCGCGACTGTAGGATGTACCACGTTCCCGTCGATGACCGATACACGGCGATGTCCGTCCTCCCGTCGCCGTCGTAGTCATCCGACACTGGCGTGTCGGTGGCGATGCCCCACGCGTGCACCATGTACGTCGTGCCGTTCGTGCTCGACTGCAGGATGTACCATGTCGCGCTCGACGGACGGTACACCGCGACGTCGGCGACGCCGTCGCCGTCGTAGTCGCCCGGCACCGGGACGTCCGAACTGAGGCCCCACTGACGGGTCACGTAGGTGGTGTAGTTCGTGCGCGACTGCAGGATGTACCACGTTCCG
>Ga0137399_10001019_pt1 | contig 12333 bp, 9 predicted proteins | sample czorhiz316metaG_FD_104810 | JGI IMG/M metagenome (GOLD analysis project Ga0137399, IMG submission 104810) | Vadose zone soil microbial communities from Angelo Coast Range Reserve, California, USA - czorhiz3.16 metaG | ecosystem: Environmental > Terrestrial > Soil > Vadose zone | place: USA...
AATCGAACTAAGCTCCTCAACGGACTTTACTCCGCGGCGAATTTTCGGGTTCAAACTATGACTGGTTGTAAGTTATTGAACCGGTTGGTGCCGGGGGCGGGAGTCGAACCCGCACGGTGGAAATCCACCAACGGATTTTAAGTCCGTAACGTCTGCCATTCCGTCACCCCGGCGACCTTGGCAGAAGTCGAGAATAACATGGGCGAGCCGGAGAGACACTTCGGGCACATGCCGCTCACAGAATGTGTGTTCGACTCGAACATCGGGTCACCACACACGCCATGTGTTTCAACGAATTCCGTGAGGGGGACAGGGCTGTCGATGAAGTGCCATCCAGAAAATCACTGCAAAGGAACCGGCCCGATCGCTAGTCGGGTTCCTGGGTGACGATGTGGACATCGACGGCGGGAGCATCCCGCAGGAACCGATGTATGGCTGACATATAGAGGTATTTCCGCCATCCTTCCACGGCTGAGCGGCCGAAAATGACCTGTGTGACGTGTTTATCGCGCACGAATGCGGCTGTTGCGCTGGCCACGGTATCGCCTTTGAGGCGCACTACCTTCGCACCTAGGTTCTCGGCGAATTGCAAGTTGGCGGCAAGGGACTTCAGGTTTTCTTCGCCGTGGTCCTGACCGATATCGACATAAACCACATACAACTCCGCGTCCATGCGCCGGGCCATCCTGGCTGCCCGGGCAATCAGGTATTGAGCTCTGGGGTTGGAGCTGACGCACACCGCGATACGCTCGCGTACCGGCCAATTTTCTCGGATGTCCTCGCTGATCATATAGGATTCGAGGGAGCGGTCCACCTGCTCGGCCACTTGCCTCAAGGCCAGCTCGCGCAGCGCGATCAAATTACCCCGGCGGAAGAAGTTCTTCAGGGCCTGGTCCACCTTTTCCGTGCTGTACACATCCCCTCGCCGCATCCGGTTCTGCAGCGCCTCGGGGGTTAGATCCACCATTACGGTTTCCGTTGCGTTTTCCAGCACCCAATCGGGCACCGTCTCCCGGACCTTGATCCCGGTGATGGACCGGACCACGGGGGCGATACTCTCCACGTGCTGGATGTTGACCGTCGACAGGACATCCAGCTTCGCGGACAGAAGCTCGAGCACGTCTTCATACCGTTTGCGATGCTTGCTCCCTGGAATATTCGTGTGCGCCAGCTCATCGACTAAGACGACCTGCGGCCGCCGGGCGAGAACAGCATCGACGTCCATTTCCTCGAAGGTGGTTCCCTTGTACTCGATTTTCTTGCGGGGGACTGTTTCCAGTTGGGCGGCGAGATCGGCAATGGCTTTACGGCCGTGTGTTTCAACAACTCCGATGACTACATCCTCGCCACGGCTGTGGCGTCGAATGGCTTCGCTGAGCATGCTGTAGGTCTTGCCCACGCCGGGGGCGTAGCCCAGAAACAGCTTGAAAATGCCCCGGGTTTTCTGCGCAGGCGATGCTTCTTCCAGCCATTGCTCCGGAGTCTTGGCCATGAGCTTATTCTCTTCCAAGCGCCCCTCGGAATACTACGCTAGAATCAAGTCCATGCGGGCGCGTTTGCCAAGCCGTGCCTTCCGCTTTGCCGCAGCTCTGGGCATCGTCCTTGCCATCACATTCGTGTACCAGAAGGCGCTCGGCGTCAACGCCACCACCGTCGCACTCACATTTCTCCTTGCCATCTTGGTCGTTTCGACTGTCTGGGGTCTCGCGGTTTCCGTGTTCATGTCCATCGCAGCCACGCTCGCTTATAACTACTACTTCCTGCCTCCTATCGGCGAACTCACGATTGCCGATCCACAGAACTGGGTGGCACTCTTTGCTTTTCTGGTTACGGCGGTCATGGCCAGCCATCTTTCCGCGCGGGCAAAGCAGCAGGCAGACGACGCTCACCGGCGCCGGCGCGAAATCGAGAAACTGTATGCATTCAGCCAGCAGCTGCTTAGTGCGGGAAATGTGATCGAGCTGTTGAATGCGATTCCGGGCCACGTCGCCGAGTCGTTCGAAGCGGGCGCCGCCGCATTGTTTCTGGCCAGCAAAGAAAAAATCTACCGGTCGGGCCAGGATATACCGCAGCTCGATGCGGATCGCTTGAAAACCGTCATCGCGCGCGAAGAGCCGGTGGTGGATGCGGAACGCAGGTTGTGTTTCATGCCCGTGCGCCTGGGTGTGCGCGTCATCGGCAGCCTGGGAATTTCCGGGCCGGTCCTTTCCCGCCAGACGCTGGAAGCACTCGGAACATTGATCGCCATCGCAATCGAAAGGGCACGAGCGGTCGAGCAGCTCAGCAAGACCGAGGCCTCCAGAGAAGGCGAACGCTTGAAGTCCGCTCTGCTGGATTCGATTACCCACGATTTCAGAACTCCACTGACCTCGATCAAGGCCTCGGTGACGAGCCTGCTGACGAACCCCACCCTGAACGAGAAGCAGCGGCAGGAGCTTCTGACTGTCATCAACGAGGAAAGCGACCGGCTCAATCGCTTGGTGGGAGAAGCGGCTGAGATGGCACGGCTAGATGCAGGAGAGGTCGAGCTGAAGTTGGAACCACACCGCATCGAAGAGGTGATCTCCGCTGCTCTCGAGGAGTGTAAAAGCTTGCTGGGTAACCGGCCAGTGCAACTACATATCCCGGAGAATCTTCCTCCGGTTCGCGCGGACTTAAGCCGAGCCAAAGAGGTCCTGATCCAGTTGCTGGAAAACGCCCATCAGTACTCGCCAAAGGACCAGCCCGTTTCCGTCAGCGCGGAGGTGAACAGCGATTTCGTGGTGACCAGCGTAGCGGACCGCGGTCCTGGCATCGAAGAGTTGGAGCTAGGTCTCATCTTCGATAAGTTCTACCGCGGCAGGGACCAGCGATACCGCGTACAGGGAACCGGAATGGGCTTGCCGATCGCCAAAGCCATCGTCGAGGCCCACGGAGGCACAATCGGAGTGATTTGCCAGTTAGGAAAAGGCTCGGTCTTTTCCTTCAGCCTTCCAATCGATGGAGGACTGAGCCGGCGAAGATGACTTCCGCAACGATCCTCGTGGTAGATGATGAGCCACAGATCCGCCGCGTGATGCGCACCAATCTAACGAGCCATGGCTACACCGTCCTGGAAGCGCGAAGCGGCGAGGAGGCCCTGGAGAAGCTGCGCAGCGAGCGCCCGGATCTGGTCCTGTTGGACATCAACATGCCCGGCATCGGAGGGCTGGAGGCCTGTCGAGAAATCCGCGACCTCTCCGACGTGCCCATTGTCATGCTCACCGTTAGGAACACCGAAAGAGATAAGGTGCGCGCCCTCGACGCCGGCGCCGACGACTATGTGGTCAAGCCTTTCGGCATGGAGGAGCTGCTCGCCCGCATCCGCGCCGCACTTCGGCGCGCCTCTCCGGCAGAACCCACACCTCCCTTCATCTCACCAGAACTTCAAATTGATTTTGAACAACGGAGGGTGACCGTAAAAGGACAGCCGGTTCGGCTCACCCCCAAGGAGTTTGAGCTGCTTCGGCATCTTGCCACCAACCCGGGAAAGCCTGTCTCGCATCGCCGGCTGCTCCAGGCTGTGTGGGGTCCCGACTACGGTAACGAAACGGAATACCTGCGGGTCTTCATCAACCAACTGAGGAAAAAGATCGAGCCCGATCCCAGCAATCCCCGATACATCCGCACGGACCCCTGGGTTGGCTACCGGTTCGAGCCACCGCGCGAGGCGCTCTCAAAAGGCCGCCGGTCACAGGGATAGCCTTTCAGCGAAGCGGGTGACGGGCATCGAGTTCTAAATTCAATTCGAGCACATTCACGCGCGGCTCGCCGAGGAAGCCAAACTGCCGTCCTTTTGTATGCCGCCTGACGAGAGCACGAACAGCATCTTCGCTAGTGCCTCGTTCGCGCGCCACCCGGGGAACTTGAAATTCCGCCGCGGCGGGAGAAATGTCCGGATCCAGACCAGAGCCGGATGCTGTCACTAAATCGATAGGAACGGGCGCATTTGGATTCTCCGCTTGCAGCGCCTGGACGCTGGCGGAAACCCGATCGAGCAATGCTTTGTTCGTCGGGCCGAGATTCGATCCTCCCGAAGCCGTGCCGTCATAACCGGCCGCCCCGGCAGCAGATGGCCGCGAGTGGAAATATCGGGACGAGGTGAAAGGCTGACCGATCAGGTGCGAGCCGATCGTCCTCCCTCCGGCGCGAATCAGTTCTCCGTTCGCCTGAGACGGGAACATGACCTGCGCCAGCCCAGTGACGACAAGAGGATAAATGATGCCCAGCACAACGGTAGTGGCAAGCGTCATCCAGATCGAAATCAACAGTTGTTTCTTCATCTTGTTCTGCCTCAAGCCCAATGAAGCCAAGTGATGAACAAATCGATCAGCTTAATGCCGATGAATGGCGCGATGACTCCACCCAGTCCATAGATCAATAGGTTTCGCCGCAGCAGCGCCTCAGCGCCAACGGCCCGATAGCGCACTCCCCGAAGAGCCAGGGGAATTAGAATGATGATGATTACGGCGTTGAATATGACAGCCGAAAGCACAGCCGATTGCGGAGTCTTCAGTCCCATGATGTTGAGCACATTGAGCTGCGGAAACGCGCCCGCAAACATCGCCGGGATGATCGCAAAATACTTCGCCACGTCGTTGGCCACGGAAAAAGTAGTCAGGGCGCCGCGCGTGATCAGCAATTGCTTGCCGATCTCGACGATCTCGATGAGCTTCGTAGGATTGGAATCGAGATCCACCATGTTACCCGCCTCTTTCGCGGCTTGCGTACCAGCATTCATGGCCACTCCCACATCGGCTTGAGCGAGCGCCGGCGCGTCGTTCGTGCCGTCGCCGGTCATGGCCACGAGCTTTCCCTTGGCCTGCTCGCTCCGGATCAGCGCCAGCTTGTCTTCCGGCTTCGCCTGAGCCAGAAAATCGTCCACGCCCGCTTCACGCGCGATGGCCGCGGCAGTGAGCGGGTTATCTCCGGTGATCATGATTGTGCGGATTCCCATCGCCCGCAACTGATCGAAGCGTTCGCGCATGCCCCCCTTCACAATGTCCTTCAAGTGGATCGCGCCAAGAACGCGGCGATCCTCGGTCACCAGTAACGGCGTCCCGCCGGAATTTGCGATGATCTTGACGACCTCTTCGACCTCCCACGGAACATGATTGCCATTCTTGTAGGCATATTGGGCAATGGCGTCCGGCGCGCCTTTGCGGATTTCGCGGCCGTGGAGATCAACCCCCGACATGCGGGTCGTCGCTGAAAACGGGATGAACGTTGCCGCTGCTGAAGACAGCTCCCGTCCGCGCAGGGCGTATTTCTCTTTGGCCAGCACGACAATGGATCGTCCTTCAGGGGTTTCATCGGCCAGCGAGGCGAGTTGGGCCGCGTCGGCGAGATCGGTTTCCTTAACACCGGGCGCGGGGATAAATTCCGTCGCCCGGCGGTTGCCCAGCGTGATTGTGCCCGTCTTGTCCAAGAGCAGCGTATCCACGTCGCCGGCTGCTTCTACGGCTCGTCCTGACATCGCCAACACGTTCCTCTGGACAACCCGGTCCATTCCCGCAATTCCGATGGCAGACAGCAAACCTCCGATCGTTGTGGGGATCAGGCAAACCAATAGCGACACGAGAACAAATAAGGATTGGGGCGCTCCCGAGTAGATAGCCATCGGCTGGAGCGTGACCACCGCCAGAAGAAAGATGATCGTTAAACCAGCCAAGAGGATATTCAGAGCGATCTCATTGGGCGTTTTTTGACGTTCTGCGCCCTCCACGAGCTTAATCATGCGGTCGAGGAATGTTTCTCCCGGATTCGACGTGATCTTGACCTTGATTTCATCGGAGAGCACGCGAGTCCCGCCAGTCACCGCCGAGCGATCGCCGCCCGCTTCTCGGATGACCGGAGCCGACTCACCCGTGATGGCGGATTCATCCACGGAGGCAACTCCTTCGACCACTTCACCGTCCCCCGGGATGAACTCGCCGGCCGCAACCATCACGAGATCGCCGGCGCGGAGCTTTGAACCCGGCACTCCGTCCGTACAGCCGTCCGGCCGAAGGCGGCGCGCCATTGTCTCGGCGCGAGCCTTGCGCAAGGTGTCGGCCTGAGCTTTCCCACGTCCCTCCGCCATGGCTTCAGCGAAATTCGCAAACAGGACGGTGAACCAGAGCCACAGGGTAATCTGCAATGCAAAGCCAAACCCGGGTATGTGATGTGCCAGATTCCATGCGAGCTCAACCGTCGTCAGCGCCGCGCCGACTTCGACGACAAACATCACCGGGTTCTTCATGAGCGTCCGCGGGTTGAGTTTCAAGACGCAATCCCAGAGGGCCCGGCTGACAATTCCCGAAGTCCAGAGGGACTTCTTTCCTTTTTGTGATGTACCGTTCATGCTGGCCTCAAAACACCTTTCCCCCGTTCATCAGTAAATGTTCCAGAATCGGACCCAGGCTGAGCGCCGGGAAAAAGGTCAGCGCGCTCACAATCAGAATCACCGAAATCAGCAGCACGGTGAAAAGCGGCGTCGTGACGGGGAACGAGCCTGCGGACTCGGGCACCAGCTTCTTGCCGGCGAGGCTCCCGGCGATCGCCAGAATGGGGATGTGGGAAATAAAGCGGCCCAGGAGTGTGGCGAAGCCGGTCGTGGTGTTGTACCAGAGGGTGTTCGCATTGATCCCGGCGAATGCCGATCCGTTGTTGCCGGCGGCAGACGTAAAGGCATACAGAACTTGTGACAGTCCGTGCGGCCCCGCGTTGGTAATGCTGGAGGTCCCGAATCTCGCTATGACCGAGATGGCCGTAAAGACAAGAATCGTCAGCGAAAAGATGAGCACCGAAAGCATCGCCATTTTGACGTCGTAAGCCTCGATTTTCTTTCCGAGATATTCCGGTGTCCTGCCCACCATCAAGCCGGCGATGAATACCGCCAGGATTACGAAGACGATCATTCCATAGAGTCCCGCGCCCACTCCGCCGAAGACAACCTCGCCGAGCATGATGTTGATAAGCGGAATCATCCCCCCCAGCGGCGTGAACGAATCATGCATGCCGTTCACAGCACCGCAGCTCGCATCGGTCGTCACCGTGGCGTACAAGGCCGAGTTCGCGATGCCGAAGCGGACTTCCTTGCCTTCCATGTTGCCGCCCGGCTGCGCCGTGCTGGCTCTCTGGTCCACGCCGCGCAGCATCGGGTTTCCCCACGCTTCCGCCGCATACGCCGCCGCAACACCCGCAAGGAATAGCAAGGCCATCGCGGCCCACACGGCCCATCCGTGCCGCTGCGAACGCGTCATTCGCCCGAGTGTGTAGGTAAGTCCCGCGGGGATCGCGAAAATCAGAACAAGTTGCAGGAAATTTGTGAACGGCGTGGGGTTTTCGAAGGGGTGCGCACTATTGGCGTTAAAAAAGCCTCCTCCGTTAGTGCCAAAAATCTTGATGGCTTCCTGGGATGCGACAGGCCCCTGTGCGATCACCTGGCTAGTCAGCGTTTGAGTGGTCGTCTTTCCATCCGGACCCGTTTGCTGGACCGTTTGCGGGTTCAGTAGCTGTGCGGTTTCGTAGGGTTTGAGGTTTTGGATCACGCCCTGGGAGACAAAGACCAGCGAGACCAGTAAGCATACGGGCAGCAAGACCCAAAAGGTGCATCGCGTGAGGTCCACCCAGAAGTTTCCGATTGTCTCGGACTCCCGCCGCGCGATTCCGCGGACCAGCGCGATAGCGATGGCGATCCCCACCGCCGCGGACATGAAATTGTGATAGGCAAGGCCGGCCATCTGCGTGAAATAGCTGATCGTGGTCTCGGGCACATAGGCCTGCCAGTTCGTGTTCGTCGTAAACGAAGCGGCCGTATTGAACGCGAGATCCGGTGCCACGGCTGCCAGATGCTGCGGGTTCCACGGTAGCCACTGCTGGACGCGCTCAATCACATAAAGCAGGAGCATGGAAACGCCGCTGAAGAACAGCATCGCGATCGTGTATTCCGTCCAGCGCATTTCGCGCTTTTCGTCCACGCCCGTCAGGCGGTACAGCCCGCGCTCGATCGGGCGCAGCGCCGGGTCAAGAAACGTCTTCTCGCCGGAGAACACACGCGCCATGAAGATGCCAAGCGGTTTCGTCACCGCCAGGATGACCAGCAGAAAGATCGTGATTTGCAGCCAACCGTTTGTGGTCATGGTCAAAACTTCTCCGGCCACAGCAGGGCCATCACCAGATAGCCGAAGACCAGAATGCAAACCACAAGCAGAAGAATATTAGCCAGCACGTTGAAAGCCCTCCTTACTTCAGCCGCTCGCAGCCGTGCACATAAACAATCGCGACTACAAAAAACGCCAGCGTTGCTGCGATGAAGATAGCATCTTGCATCTGGTTGACCCTCTCTTGAGCAGTTGCCTGCTCTGATGTCATTCCCGCTTCAGTCGTCGGCCAAGCCTTGCCCGGAGACGGAGCTAGAAAAAGAAGATTGCGCCCTCCTCCGAATGTGATGTCAAACATGTCGCCCTCACATCAATAAAACCGAGACCGTAAGCACGCCTGCGACTCTCTGCGCCAGGATTAGAATTTGACGAGCAGAGCGAGATTGATCCGGTTCTCAATCTTGCGGAGATCCGGAGTAAAACCTGGTACCAGTGAGCCAGGCGGACCGGTATTGCCACCCGGCGGCGTAATGCCGCCTCGTCCGGAGAAATACGGGACATTCGCTGCTCGATGATCAAACTCCCAGCGGAAAGTAATGTACTGGCTGGGCATATAATCGAAGGTGGCTGAAGCGTCCCAGGCTATGTATGGGTCCCCTGGATTCTGTGTGAAGTAGGGCGTCCCTGAGGCTGCGGTCGCACCATTGATCGGCGGCAGCAGCACCAGATAGCGGCCGGGATTGTTGATCTTGCCGCCGCCGAGCGTCAGACCAAACAAATCCTTGTGGAACCAGAAGCGGTTGTAGAACATGTAACCCAGGAAGCTCTGCTTCGGACCACCCTTGCGATTGCCGAAGCAACTCACTCCCCCACCGGTTTCACATCCGGCATCGAGAGTCAACGAGAATGCGGCCTTATCGAAGAACTTTTCCTCGTTGTCGTAGTACTTGACCTCGATGCTATCGTCGGTGTGCAGGCGCGTGCGGCCAGGCGTGGCCAGCGTGTCCTGGCCCAACCCGTACTGGTTGCCGAGTATCGAAAGCCATCCATTCGGACGCCACAAGACCTGCATGCCGAGACCCGGCCGGTTGTTGAACCGTCCGTAGGACTGCCAGCCGTTAATGAACCACGGCTCAATCTTTAAATGTTCCGTTGGAAAGATCTGCACGCGCACGCCATTGAAGAACCATGGCGTGTTGGACGAAACATACGACGGCTGATACGTCCAGTTATCGAACTGGTAGTAACTGGCAAGGCCAATATAGGACAGGAAGATCCCCGCATCGACGTTGATCCCGTGCAAGACGTTAAAATGGTAGCCGCCGTACGCCTCAGAAAGGTAGCGGTAGGCATTGTCGAGGTTCCATTGGCCACGTGAGGGGCTGGCATCATTCCGCGGAGTCGTCTGTGAATACATACCAAACTGCGTCATCAACCTGCCGCGAACGTTATCATAGTGGAAGTCGCCGCCGACGCCGAGCTGCGTCACCTGGACTTCGCCCGACCGAAAGACCTCGCTCGACCCGCCGATCGTATCGTCTTGGGGATGGTTGAAATCGTAGATATAGTCCACGTCGGCCCTGAACTCTGGCGTAAAGAATTTTGTATCCATCGCCGACTTTTTGGTGCGGGCATTGCCGTTCAGCCAGGTGAAGTCTGCGAACGCAAAGGGCTCCGAAGCCGAAGCCTTGTTGGAAGGCTTGGTGGACGGCAAAGGCCTGGCCTCACCTTGCGCTTGCGCGGGCGCAGCGAGGGCCGGACTGGACGGCGCGGTGAGCGGCTGTGATTCCTGCCGCGTGGTGCTATTTACTCCGCGGAAGATGCCAAACCCGAAGGGCAGCTTCCTAGCCGACGCGACCTGCCCCACAACTTGTTTTTGAGTCGCGTCAGCCTTCAACCAATCCGCGCTCGCAGCAGCATTGTTAGCCGGGTTGTCTGGAGATTGGTCGGAGCCCGGACTAGAACCGGCCGCGGTAGCGGCATGCGCTGCCTGCGAGGTCCGAGGGGTGATACTTGGTTCCGAAGACGCGTTGATCGATGCCTTATCGACCATTCGTGCCTCCAATTCCGCCAAGCGGCGCTCGAGCCTATCAATGCGTTCGAGCAGCACGCGCTCACGTTCCTCGCTGGCTTTCGCCGACGTGGGCTTCTCCTGGCAGTGAGCCGCCCATGGATGCAGTCCGATAACTAGCAAGGCGACGGCCGCGCCGGAGATGCCTCGTTGGCCTTGCCATCCGCTCGTACTCTCGCTGAGACTGGCTGGGCGCCTCTGCGATCTTACAAGACGAAGTTGTGGCCTGCCTGCTTGCGACGTTGGCCGCATCACTGCGCGGGATTGCTTCTCCTCCCGCCACAACTGGACGAAGACATAGATTAGGAATGCGCAGGACGCGAAGCAGAGCAACTCGAAAAATAGAACGACCATCTGGGGCCTCCTCGGTTGCGGGATTTGCAGTAGGCTATTCCGCGGCTATCAACTCCGGCTGATATTCAAAGCTACGAGTCCGGTCGTAAGGAAGGGATAAGAGGTTCATAAGGATTTCGTAAGTGCGCAAAAGATCATAAGCGCAGGATGCTAGCTGTGTCGAACCTGTAGTCCCGCCTTGGAGAGCCCAGTTTGCCGGCTCTCCTCTGGGTGCGCTGATGGCCCGGCAGAAGGGGTGCAGGATAGGCACGCCCCATCGACTCGGTGCTGCGAGACTAGCCCACTTTCCTTCTCTAGTAGACCGCGGGAGCAAGTTCCTCTAGACTTCGTGTCGCAATCGCAGTGGCAGGAGGTCGCAGAATGGCGAGATGGAAATTCGAACCAGGTCATACCGCCGCGGAATTTTCCGTGCGGCACATGATGGTGACCTACGTTCGGGGTCACTTCAAAAACATTCAGGGTAGGCTGGAGTTCGATCCCGAGCATCCCGAGGATGGATCGCTGCAGATAAGTATCGACGCCACCAAACTCTGGACAGACGAACCGGAACGGGATGCGCACCTGCGTAGTGCAGACTTCTTGGACGTCGAACATCACCCGACTATCACCTTCAAGAGCACTAAGGTCGAGCCAACCGCCCGGACTGAGTACAAAGTCACCGGCGACCTCACCATCCGAGGCGTCACCCGGCGGGTAACGCTGGACGTTCGCTACCTGGGCAAGGGGCGGTCGCCCTTCGGCGACACCCGCGTTGGGTTCACTGCAGAGGCCAGCATCAACCGGCACCAGTTCGGCGTGGACTGGAATGCTGACATGAAAGACGGTGGGGTGGTTGTCGGCGCAGATGTTCTGATCACTATCGACGCCGAGGCGATCCTCGAGGGGGTCTAGTTCGAGGCCCCGATTTGCAATTTCGGGCAATTCCCCAAGGATTTTTCTCTTCGCCATTTGACTTGCTCTTCGGAAATCCGCTATCCTCGAATCTTCTTGATAGAGGCGCGGAGGCCATCAGTAGCCGGCCCGGCGGTTCCGAGCAGCTTCGGAGGCCAGAGCGAAAGGGGCTCCTCTCAATCTTTCTGCCGAAATCGTCACCGGGAGCTGACCACCGGGGCGATTGGGGGACAAGGCTAAGACTTGCCCACTGTCATCCGTCACAAGCGGATGGAGCGCTATTGAGAAGCGAAGAGACTCGAGTCAGCCCCCTCGCGGATTTTCCTTCTCCTACTTCTTCATCCGATAGTAAATTTCATGGATCTATTTGAACTCACTCGAGCCCTGATCGATATTGAGTCGATCAGCGGCAAGGAAAAGCAGGTCGGGTTGTTTCTCTTCGGCTGCTTATCCAAACTTGCCGCGCGCCATCAGGGTCGCGTCGAGCGAATGGAGGTCGAACCGAATCGTTTCAATCTCTTCGCGCAGTGGGGCGAACCCATCGTCACGCTGTCCAGCCACATGGACACCGTGCCTCCGTTCATTCCTTTCCGGGAGGACGCAGAGTACATCTGGGGGCGCGGGGCCTGCGACGCGAAGGGAATTATCGGCTCGATGATTGCGGCCGCCGACCAGTTGCTCGCGGAAGGCACGCGGAATTTCGGGCTCCTGTTCGTTGTGGGCGAAGAACGGAACAGCGCAGGAGCGATGGCGGCCGCCAAGGCGCCTCGGGGATCGCGGTACCTGATCAACGGCGAACCCACGGAGAACAAGTTGGCCATTGGATCGAAAGGCGCGCTGCGGTTCGAGGTGGTTACCCACGGCAGGATGGCACACTCGGCTTATCCCGAACTGGGCGAGTCGGGCATTGAAAAG
>Ga0137399_10001021_pt1 | contig 12328 bp, 8 predicted proteins | sample czorhiz316metaG_FD_104810 | JGI IMG/M metagenome (GOLD analysis project Ga0137399, IMG submission 104810) | Vadose zone soil microbial communities from Angelo Coast Range Reserve, California, USA - czorhiz3.16 metaG | ecosystem: Environmental > Terrestrial > Soil > Vadose zone | place: USA...
AGACCGAGATAGATAGCCTCCTTCCAGAGACGGCGGAAACAGCCGCATAGCGATCGCTTGCACGGCGATCATCGGCCTACCTTGCTACAGGTAGGCCTGTGAGAAGCGCAGCTCAGGGTCGCGCGGGCTCGACCTGTGCGATCTCCACTAGATTGGACGCAGGGTCAACATGCACGACTAGCAAGGCATGTTGACCTTCGTGGCCCTTAGCGTCGGGGTTGCTGTCGCTATAACTCTTCTTGTTCTTGTCATCAACGACAATCTTGCCGTCCTTGCTGACTTTGGCTGACATGTTTTCCGATGGCTTACGATCTGCGCGATGTGAATCGTGCCGCTATCCGGATCAACGTGGACCAGGACTGCCACATGCTGATTTTCATAGTCCTTCAGTTCTTCCGGGAGGCCTACTTGTCCGCGTTCGGTCGGAGCCATATACTTCCTCGAATTCATCCCTATGCCTTTGCTTAGCTGTTTCCGCCACCATAAATGAGTTCCTCCCCTGACGCGTCCACGCCACAACTTCATCGGGGGCTAACGCTCGCTCACACGATCTCTCTTGTCGTGGGGACGGTGATTGGCACGGGAGTTTTTCTTAAGGCCGCCGTGATGGCTCAGACCGTCGGTTCACCCGGTATCGTGCTATGGGCTTGGGTGCTCGCCGGGCTGCTCTCAATGGCGGGAGCCCTCACCTATGCCGAACTGGGCGGTCTGCTGCCACGTGCAGGAGGCGAATACGCCTACTTACTTGAGGCCTATGGCGAAGGTACTGCTTTCCTCTATGGATGGATGCGATTCGTGATGGGATCCGCCGGATCGATTGCGAGCCTGGCGGTTGGTTTTGCAACTTTTCTTGCCGCGATCTTGCCGATCAACCATCTCTGGGCCGAATACACGTACCACGCCTTTGGCCAAACCCTGGTTTGGCGATTCGGAACACAACAGGTGTTAGCTCTGACCGTCATCGTCGTGCTTTCTGCACTGAACTGCGGTCGCGTTGTGCTGGGCGGCCACGTTCAATTGCTGATGACGTTTCTCAAAGTCGCCGGCATTGCAGTCATCGTCGGCGGCATCCTCCTCTTTTCCAAAAGCGGCACTCTGGCCAATCTCGCGCGGCCCGAGGGCGCCAGACCATGGGCCGGACTTGCCCCGTTCGGGACAGCAATGCTCGCGGCACTCTGGGCATACGAAGGCTGGAATCAAATGCCCATGGTTGCCGGAGAAGTACAAAATCCCACGCGCAATGTTCCGCGCGGCCTGATCATAGGCCTCGCTCTTGTAGTGGTGATTTATTGCGTCGCAAACTTTTCGTACTTCTACGCGCTCCCGTTTTCGGATGCCTTAACCTCAAATTCCACAACCTACCGCGACGCACTGCCCGTCGCTGCCAAAGCCGCCCAGACTTTTATGGCGCGCTACGGCGCAACCTTAGTCTCTCTGGTCTTTGTGATCTCCACGCTAGGCGCGTTGAACGGCACGATTCTTTCTTCGGCGCGCGTGCCCTACGCCATGGCGCGCGATCGCCTGTTTTTTGCTCCGTTTGGTCGCGTGAGTGCCGGAACGCATGTTCCCGTGTTCTCGATTGTCTTGCAGGGAATCTGGGCCAGCTTGCTGGCCATTTCAGGGACGTATGATCAGCTCACTGACTGCGTGGTATTCGCGTCGTGGATCTTCTATGCGCTGGTGACCACTTCTGTTTTCATTCTGCGCCGCAAAATGCTTCAGGCAGAGCGCCCCTACAAGACCCTGGCATATCCGTTCTTGCCTATCGTGTTCGTGCTGGTCGCCAGTTGGCTGGTCTGGAACACGATTCACACTCGTCCCCTGGAATCCACCGTCGGCCTCGGATTGATCGGCGCCGGGCTACCGCTCTACTTTTACTTCCGCAAGTCCCGCGCGAGTATGTCGCCACCGGCTCGCTAAAGCGACCGGTGCAACTCTGTCACTTCGCCCGGCGGCCCTTCTTTTTGCTTTTCTTTGCGGGTGTACTGGCCTTTCCCTTCCGTGCGGGAGAGCTCCGTTGCGGAGCGTAGGCAACGCAATCCGCTTCAATCAACATGCCGGGCAACTGGCGCAAGTCGCTTCCGACCGTCGTACGCACCGGATAAGGTTGGGAGAAACGGCGAGCGTATACGGCGTTGTACCGTGTGAATAGAGCGGTGTCGCTCAGGTGGACGGTCACCTTGATCACATCAGCCAGGCTGGCATGGTCGGCAGCGAGGACAGATTCCATGTTGCTGATCACCTGTTCGGTCTGTTCTTCAATCGACTCTCCCGCCAGGTTGCCGGTCTCGGCATCTACCGGACCCGTTCCGGTTACGAAGATGAAGTCCCCGGCGCGCCAGCCTTGCGAGTAAGCGCCCCGCGGTGCAGCCCCCTGCTCGCTTTGAATCACGTACTTTGACATCGAAAATCCTCTCTTGATCAGTGCCCAGATTTAAGTTCGAAGCCCTCGTGCCCGCACCGGCCAAACGACCTCAACTCGCTCGCCCCGGAATCCGATGATCTCATCGCTCAGGTTTGCACAAGTGCAGGCGTGATATGGATAAAAACGGATTTTCTCTCCCAACTTCACCGCATTGTCGGCACGAGCGATCCCATGTTCTTCGCTCAGGCGTTCCACAAAAAGTTGGCGATCCACGGCCCTGGCAATGGCCGCAGGAGTCGTCTGGTTGCCACCTACACCGCCGGCGTCACCGCTAAAAGTTTTTGATCCACCGTCAATGGTTAGGCGACCGTCTCCATTGTGGCTCACCACCGTACACAGGACCGAGAGGGCCAACTGGTCTTCGTCCGCGATACCATTGTTCAGTTGCATGAGGTCGTTGAAAACGTAATTGCCAGCCCGCACTTCCGTGACACCCGGCACTTCCGCAACCCACTTTCCCGTCGGAGTACTGCCCGCTGTCACGTCGCGCACTTCGACACCGGCCGCCCCAAGCCTATTGGCTATGTCCACCAACAATTTTCCTTCCGCGTGTCCGGCATCTTTTGAAGGCGGCGCGCCAGGAAATCCGCTTGAGCGAAAGGTCGTGACTCCACCAAACTGCAGACCCGGCAGAGACGCGATTTTGCGTGCCAATTCGTGAATCCCGGATTGGTCGTCCTGCGGAATCCCTCCCCGATGCAGACCACTGTCAATATCGATCTGCACCTGAATCGTGACACCGGCTCTGGCGGCCGCCTCTGACAATCCCCGAGCAGCTTCTTCGCAGTCGCAGTTCACTGTTATGCGCTTTGTGCTCTTTGCCAGTTCGGCAATGCGCCGCCACTTCACTTCACCAACCACTGGATACGCAATGCATATGTCTTCGATCCGGGCTGTCGCAAATGGTTCCGCCTCGCTGACTTTCGCGCAAACGATTCCGATTGCGCCCGCATCCACTTGCATCCGGGCAATCTCCGGAATCTTGTGTGTCTTGATGTGCGGACGAAACTTGACTCCACATCGGCTCATGCTCGCCTGCCAATCCCGAATGTTCCTTTCGAGTCGATCAAGATCAATCAGGGTGGTTGGAGTGTCGAGATCGTAGATCGATGCTCCTGACTTGGGTTGCGAAGCCGGCAACGTCGGTTCTCCTCTTTCGAATTCAGGCACGCATAGGATATCGTGTTGCCATGTCACGCGGAATTCTTCTTGTAGCGCTGCTCACTCCGTTCACCTCGGAGGGAGACATCGACACAGATGCGCTGCAAGCTCATGTCTCAGATCTCCGCGGCACCGGTGTGGATGGTTTTTTTCTGTGTGGCACTACGGGCGAGGGTCCCTTGCTCGACGACGACGAAGTGTTGCTCATCACGCGGACCGTGCTCGGTGCATGCGTCGATGGGTCAATCGTGATTACACAAGTTGGCCGGCCGAGCACCAGGGCTACTCTGCGATTGCTGGAAAAAGCGCTCGACGCCGGCGCCCACGGCGCGACCGCCGTCACTCCTTATTACTACGAACTCGACGGCCCGCGTCTGGAAGCTCACTACCGTGAACTGTTGAACGCAAGCAGTGGCTATCCATTGTACGCATACGTAATTCCCAGGAGAGCAGGAAACGACATTGACGCCGACTTGGCGCGCAGGCTCGCTCACGCGGGCTTGGCCGGAATTAAGGACTCGACGCGCTCCATTGAACGCCACAGCGAATATTTGAAGATAGCCTCGAAACGGGAAACCCCGTTCGAGGTGTACATGGGTACCGACGGTTTGGCGCTGGAGGCACTTCAGCGCGGATCAACCGGAATCGTGTCCGCCATCGCGAATCTCCGCCCTGAACTCTTTCTCAACCTGCGAAACGCCGCACTAAACGGCCATTCCCAGAACGCAATCACATTCCAGGATGAGATTAATCGGTTGCGGAACTCGTTGCATCCGGGCGACACTATCGCCCATCTCAAACTGGGTGTGCGGCGGCGATTGGAAAAAAGTCGAGTGCGATATCCATCCTCACTGCGATTGCCTCTCGGAGTAACGGAACCGTGATCTACGACCTGATCGCTTTGGGCGAGACGATGGCAACTCTCTGTCCTCCGCCGGGCACTGCTCTCCGTGACGCAACGAACTTCATCGTCGACCACGGAGGCGCCGAAAGTAACACCTGTGTTGGACTGGCGCGCCTCGGGTTTAAGGCGGCGTGGATAAGTAAACTGGGCACCGACCCGCTGGGCGATCGAGTGCTCGACCCGCTGCAGAAAGAAGGAATCGATACCCAATGGGTGATTCGCGATAGCGCACGGCAAACCGGGATCATGGTCAAGGATCCCGTGAATCGCCGCGTCCACTACTACCGCGCGGGATCCGCAGCGAGTACTCTTCATCCGCGGGATCTTGAGCAAGTTCCTATATCAGATGCGCGCGCAGTCCTAGTCACGGGAATCACCGCTCTAATTGGCGCTGATCCCCAATCCGCCGCCATCGCGCTGCTGGAGACTTCGCGCGGCCTTCGCGTTGTGGATCCTAATTTTCGGCGCGGACTCTGGGGCTCCGACCGTCGCGTCGAACTTGTGTTGCCTCTCATCGAGCGCTGCAACCTTGTAGTCGCCGGAGAGCAGGAACTCGCCGAGATCTTCGGCCAAGCGAAACCCGAGGAACTTGCAAGACGATGTGCCCAACGCGGTCCACGAGAGGTTGTTGTACGTTGCGACGACAGAGTAGGTACCCTCAGAGTATCCGGCGAGTGGACCGAACTGCCGATTCAGGCCGAACAGACTTCTGACCCGATGGGCGCCGGCGACGCCTTCAATGCCGGCTACATTGCCTCTTGTCTGCTTGGGAAACCAATCGATGAGACGCTGCGTTTCGCCGTTCATTGCGGTCGTGCAGTCGCAACTTCTCCCGGCGATACTGCAGGCTTCCCGCGCAATCACAAGGTGAGTGTTTAACACCGTTCGCCCCTGCTTCGGGGACTTTCATCTCTTCGTCCCAGTGAGCTGCCGAATCAAATTTACCTCCGCCTCGCGATACGGTTTTCCGTCGGGACGCAGCACTTCATGAAACCACACCGGCGGCTGGTCAAGGGTATAAGGATGCTGCCATGACTCCCACGGCAAGTTCGTTTGAGTCTTGCCAACCACGAAGCCCCAGTTAATCGCGCCGACGCGCTCATCCTTCGCGATCGGCAGAATTGCATCAAACGTACTGCCCACCGATCGCGCCATGTATTCCGTGCAGATCACTGGCCGATTGTGCTTCTTGAGCCACGCCACTTCGCGGCTGAAGTCTTCCGGCCAGCTGTAGTTGTGAAAGGTAATGATGTCAGACTCGCGCAGTTGAATCCGCTGCAGTTCCCCGATGTCAGCCCCATCCGGAGAAGTATCGACTGCCCACACTCCGCTGGTGAGAGGCTGGACGGGATTCGCCTCGCGCGCCCACTCGAACACCTGAGGCAAGAGTACCGTCACCAGAGCAGTCTTGTCTTTCTCCTTCAACTCTTCCTTCGGATAGCTGCCAGCGTTGTCCGATCCCGGCTCGTTCCAGACGTCCCAGCCAAGAACCCGCTCGTCCTTTGCGAAGACTCCCACCACACCCTGCACGTATGACTTCAGGCGCGGATATTGATTGCGGTCCGCCAATGCCGACGCTCCTGGGCTCTGTACCCAACCCGAGTTGTGAACTCCCGGAATTGGCGGATGCTGCGGGCCCAAATGAGGCAGTGGATCCCAGCACGAGTCGAAAAGCACCAGCAGTGGACGAATATGATGCCGTGACGCGATCGTCAAAAACTGGTCGATCCGCTTCTGAAAGCCTGCTTGATCCTGTTGCCAGAGCAGATCGTGCAGGAACACCCTCATCGTATCCATGCCCATCGCTTCAGCCCAACCCAACTCCTTATCGATCTGATTGGGATCAAACGTGGCGGCCTGCCACATTTCCAACTGGTTAATTGCCGACTTGGGAACGTAATTACTTCCCACCAGCCACGGCTGCTGCGCATACCAGGCATTCGCTTTCTGCTCAGGCCACCGGGTTGTTTGGCCTCCGGCTGCGGCCGCGTACAAACCGACCGCGATCAACAATGCTCTCGTAAAAACGAACCGCAGTTTTTTCACCTGTGCACTCCCCGCTTGTATTTATATCCCGGCATTCCGGACCTAAACAAGGGGATCCCTTAAGCAAAGACTGGTCGGGTCAGGGCACGGCACAAGGCTACCCGGATGTAGCGCTTCTCAAACTCAACGAACACTTACCTGCAGATCTTGCTCAGCCCGACGCGACCGATCCGTTCTGTCGCGGAGGACTTATCGACAGAGTCCCGGGGTTGTGCGAACCCTCACGGCCGCGAACTGACCTCGAGCAGCAGATGATCCTTGAACTCAGCTGCCAGTTTCGCCACACCGTTTGGCGTCGCTTCCACTGGACCGAGATCTTTACCCTCGCTGTAGTCACTCACCCGATACTTGCCGGGCTGTAACCCGCGCAACTCGACTTCACCTTTCCAGCCTAAGGCCGGTGCGAAGAACGCGTAATACATTTTGCCGTCCTTTGCGATCGCATATCCCTCAGGCGTGTCGTAGCCCGTCACATAGAGGTCCCTGAACTCGCCCTTCGAAAGCATCCTCTGGTTGTACAAGCCGATCCATTTCTTCCAGCGTTCTTCTTTCGCAACGGTCAGATTGACGTCCTTGAATTTCGGGCCGGGATCAGGCCAAACGAACTTCGTGCCGACCACGCCTCCAGTTCCAATCGTGGAAGTAAAATCATCGCCGTGTTCCTTCCATTCGTTCCCCACTTTCGTCATACCAGACAGTTCGACGTGATCGCCGTAGACCGCCGAGTCAGGTCCGAGTAACGCTTTATACATCTTGATCCGGCGCCGTACCTGGACCGCCCCGACCGGGTCAGCGGTAACCGCCTGGTCCATGAACGGCAGCCAAGCCAACGACGGAGGCGTACCGCACGGACAACTCTGCGTCACGCTTTGCGGCTTCAGCGCTCGCGTCGTCTGAAAGATTTCCTTGTAGACGTCTCCCATCGCATTCACCGAATCCTGCGGCGACTTGTGATGGTGCGCCGGGTTGTAGCACTCCGGGACCGTGTAGATATTGTCCAACTTGCTGCCGTCGTATCCCCAATCGCGAATGAACTTCTCCGTCAACTGTTTGTGATACGCTCGCACTTCCGGCACTGCCGGACACATCACGGCCAGCCCGCGAGTCATGCGCGCATGCCTGCCGTTCTTGTCCAGGATCAACCACTCCGGATGCTCCTGCACGATTTTTGAAACTCCATATTTATGTGACTCGTATTTTCCCTGACCGTCTTCCACCCCGAGTGGCAGCCACCACAACTGCGCGAGCATGCCTTCCTTGTGGAAATCGTCTGTCATCTTCTTGATCGAATCTCCTGGAAAAGTATCCTTTCGTGGATTCCAATCGCCATACACGTCGAACCAGCGATCGTCGAGCGTGATCCACTTGATGCCCATTTCTTTTAGTTTCGGAATTGTGCCGAGCATCTGTGCCGGGGTTACGTCGGCCTCATATCCCCAGCCACACCAGCTCACGTTGTAGGCCTCGCTTGACGGCTTCGTCAGCTCCCAGCCTTCTTTCTGGAGAACGCTCGACCAGATCCGCAGCGGTTCATAAAAATCGCCCGCGAAGACCGAAACGAAACTGCGTGGAGTAGAGTACGTCTCCCCCGGCTTCAGTGTGACGCTGGTTGCATAATCTACCTCCGTGTTCACGCGCCCGTCAGTTCCAACCTTTGTTGGGATGGACGCGGAAACCGGAATTGTCTCTACGTGTCCGACCGCCTCGCCCACCTCGCGAGTCCAGAAAGCCACGACCGGAATCCCGCCACCATAGCCGCCTTTCACCACCCCACCCATGACATTCGGTTGAGAAAAGGCCGGCGTCAGCTTCACCACATCGTCTTTTCCCCAGTCATAGCTCGATCCATGAAATGACCACATCTCCCACGATTGCGCGTTTGCGTCGCCGAGTCTTGCGTTTAGCCTGCGTCGCTCGTCTACCGTTTTTTCGAGCGTGACTTCCTTCGCGCCGCCCGTGTTCTTGTATTCGACCGTGCTGAGCAGGATGTTCGGAAACTTGTCATAAATTTCAAACGCCAGCACGCGCTGCAATTCCGTCCCCGACGGCCCCAGGGGACGCGCCGGAATTTCCACTCGCTTTCCGACCCCCATCTTCCCGATTGCTTCCTGTACTTTTGACTGTTGGAAATCCAGCGTGAAATGGACGTCCTTGCCGCCCACCCGCACAAAATCGCTATCCAATGGAGCGCCGCTATGTGGCTCATCAAGCGAGAGCTTCTTGCCATCTTTCAACAGAAATGCCTGGACATAGCCATCCGGCCTCAACTGAAACTCTGCGGCGCTCGTCGTGACAGTGATTGGGCCGCCGTCATCAACCTTTACAAGAATTGCCGAGGGCTGTGTAGGTTCAGGTTTCGGAGTCGCAGTCTTCCCCGGCCCGTTCGATAGGTTCGAGCAAGCAGTAAGCGCGAGTATGAGAGTGAGTTTTGCAATCAGCGCCATCCGATTATTCGCGGCCGTCATTGTGAACCTTTCCCTTTAAATGCTAGCCTCGACCAAAATATCGCAGTTGACAAACGCTACGAAACGAAAGTAAAAGTAATAGTTCGTAATATAACCGAAGACGTAGTGTTCCAGCACCCGAAATTTTCGCCGACCGACAGCGGTTCGTGAGCATTCGGGTGATCGCCCAGGAGCCACTCCATGCCCAATCGTCTCTCATATCGGAAAACTCTCTCAGGCTTCGTTCTTATTCTGATCCTGATTACGGTCACGCCCCTGTGGGCGCAAAAAGATGCTGGAGCCATTGTAGGTCTGGTGCGGGACGCCAGCGGCGCGGTGATTGCGGGCGTCAAGGTCACCGTTGAGGATGTCGATCGGGGCATTCAATTGACTGTTTCCACCAACGATCAGGGAGAGTACGTCGCCAGCCCGCTGCGGATCGGCCGTTACAGCGTCACCGTCGAGAAGCAGGGATTCAAGAAGGCCGTTGCCGGTCCGGTGCAAGTAAACATTCAGGACCGCGTCGGCATCGATCTTAAACTTGTGCCGGGCATGGCCACGGAAGTTGTCACCGTATCAAGCGAGCGGCCCCAACTCGAAACTGAAACCTCAGAACTCGGCCAGGTCGTCGATAGCCGCCGAATCAATGCGCTTCCCTTGAACGGACGCAACTACGCCCAACTCGCCCTCCTCAGTGCCGGCGTCGCTCCGGCTGAGCCGGGATCGCGCGTCGAAACCAGTTTCGGCTTCAGCGCCAACGGCGCCCGCTCATTGCAGAACAATTTCCTGCTCGATGGCATCGACAACAACGCGAACCTTGGCGACGTCCTCAACGGCGCAGCCTACGTTGTTCAGCCGTCGGTGGACGCGATCGCCGAGTTCAAGGTCGAGACCAATTCCTACAGCGCCGAATTCGGACGCGGCAATGGCGCCATCATGAATGCGGTCATCAAGTCGGGCAGCAACAAAATCCACGGCGACGTTTTCGAATTCCTGCGGAACGAAAAGTTTGATGCCACCAACGCGTTCGACGCCTTTGGCCGTCAGCCTTACAAGCAAAACCAGTTCGGCTTTACGCTGGGCGGGCCCATCATCAAGAACAAGACGTTCTTTTTCGGAGACTACGAGGGTCTGCGAATCCGCCAGGCACTGCCCCAATTGTCGACGGTCCCCACGCCGGACGAGATTGGTGGAAATTTTTCCGGCATTCTCACCGACACGATCGCTCCTCAGGTTGATCCGGACAGCGGACTGCCGATCGACGGAACCACCGCCCTCGATTGCAATGGCAATCCGACGTTTGACGGAGAAATTTTCAACACGCGGCTTACGCAGAACAACCGGACCGACCTAAATCCGAACGGCCTGTGTGGCGTGCCGATTGGTAGCTCAGGCGGGGCGCCCACGAACATCTTCCCCGACGGTAGCATCGATCCTCTGGCTGCGCGTCTCGCCGCGTTGTTTCCCGCGCCCAATGCCCCTCAACTGGGCGACAACACTTTCCTTTCCGATCCCAAACGCAGCGAAACGGAAAATAAGTTCGATATCCGCATCGACCACGTGATCAGCGGAAAAGACAATTTCTTTGCCCGCTTCAGCTACGGCAACGACAGCTTTTTCCTGCCGTCGCCTTTCAACAACGTACTCGACGGAGGCAGCTTTCAGGATGGCTTCAGCGAAAATTCAGCGCGTGGCCTGGCCGCCAGCGAGGTCCACACCTTTCGCAATAACCTCGTCAACGAATTCCGTTTCGGCTTCAATCATCTGAACTCTCACCGCTTAAACCTGAACTACAACGTCGACGTTTCGAAGCAACTGGGTTTCCCCGGAGTGCCGTTCGGACCGAACATCGGCGGCCTGCCCTCGATCAGCTTCTCCGATGGCACCACTGCGATTGGGAGTTCCGGATTCCTGCCCTCGATCGAGAAGCAGCACAGCTACGTATTCAGCGACAATCTAAGCTGGACTCATGGCCGCCACGCGGCGAAATTCGGCGCCGAACTTCGTTTCGAGCAATTCACTATATTTCAGCCAGCCTCTCCCCGCGGCGATATGAGTTTCGGCAGCGACTTCACCGACAACCCCGCCTCACCGGGATCAGGCGGCGAGGCCGTCGCAACCTTCCTGCTCGGAATTCCTGACGGCGGAGATATCACCAGCCTGCACAACGTCGACTATCGCCGCCAGATTTACGCGCTCTATGCCCTCGACGACTTCAAAGTAACTCCGCGGCTCACCCTCAATCTTGGCCTTCGTTACGAACTGTTCACGACCATTAAAGAAGCCAACAGGCAGGCCGCAACGTTCGATTTCAACTCCCTCTCCCTGATCGTTCCTCGCGGACAGAACCAGCAATTAACGCCCACGCTTGGCTCCGAACTGAATGTTCTGCGTAACGGATCGCCCGGGCTCATTCATCCCGACCTCAACAATTTTGCGCCCCGCATCGGGCTGGCCTACCAATTGATGGACAAGCTCGTCTTCCGTGGCGGTTACGGACTTTTCTATGGCGGACAGGAGAACGGTCCATTCTCCAACCCAAGCCCCGGCTTTAACCCGCCGTTCTTTGACTCACAGAATTTTTCCACACCATGTAGCGCAGCCTCTGCTAATCCCGATGGGCTTGACTGCTCGATTTCCGCCGCGAACTCCGGCCTGCCGTTGAACGTTCTGTCGGAGGGTTTTCCAGCAGACGCGCTTACCGACCCAAACACGCCGAACCTCTACTCGCTCGATCCGCACCTGGTCACGCCTTACACGCAGCAGTGGCACATGGGTCTGGAGTATCAGTTGCCCCACGATACCGTTCTCGAGGTTTCCTATGCGGGCTCTCGCGGGTTGAAACTTTTCGCCTTCTACAACGGCAACCAAACTACTCCTACCGCCGATCCTAGCCAGGCCACCGCACCGCGGCGTCCTGCCAATAGCGCTGCGCCCGGTGCTCCGGGCTCATGCAGCCTCGATACTCCGGACAACTGCAATCCCGCTCTCGATACCAGCATCGGCACTTTTCGATCGAATACGCAATCGAATTACAACTCGCTCCAGGTTCGACTCGAGAAGCGTTTCTCGCATGGGCTGCAGTACGAAGCGGCCTACACCTACGCGCATACCCTCGATAACGCCTCCAGCGCCAGCCTGGGATCGGTGAACAACGGAGACTTCCGCGACCAGCGCTTTCCCAACGCCGAATATGGCAATGCTGACTTCGACGTTCGCCATCGCTTTGTATTCAGTTACGTCTACGAATTACCATTCGGCCGCGGACGCGCGTTTGCGAAGAACGCTTCCGGCTTCGTAAATCACATTCTAGGCAATTGGCAGATGAGCGGCGTCTTCTCCGCCGCC
>Ga0137399_10001022_pt1 | contig 12321 bp, 13 predicted proteins | sample czorhiz316metaG_FD_104810 | JGI IMG/M metagenome (GOLD analysis project Ga0137399, IMG submission 104810) | Vadose zone soil microbial communities from Angelo Coast Range Reserve, California, USA - czorhiz3.16 metaG | ecosystem: Environmental > Terrestrial > Soil > Vadose zone | place: USA...
CGTGATCGCGATGACGCTCTATCCCGCCGGGACCGGGCTCGGCGAGCGGGCGATCCGGACCGCGGCCAAGGCGGAAGGCGCGGTCAGGAACAAGGACTACGCATGGCTCGGCTACAAATCGGGCTTCCAGGTCGTGATCATCGGCATCGGCGAAAAACTGCGAGCGATGTACCCGGTCGATTTCTACGGGACCCCGCTCGACTCCATCCCGGTGACGCGCGGGGTGAATTCCTACCGCCAGATGGCGATGGTGATCAATCTGAGCGGATCCTCCGCCACCGATTACTGGATCCAGTTCGCGCAGGGGCGCTTCCACGCGCCGCTCGTCGTGGGATGCACCGCGGTCATGGCGACCGACTACTACCCCTATCTCTCCTCGAGGCAAATCCTGGGATTGATCGGCGGCATGAAAGGCGCCGCCGAGTACGAGCGCATGATCGACACGGTCGGCGACGCCCGGCGCGGGATGGACGCGCAGAGCCTGGTGCACCTGATCATCGTGCTGCTCGTGATCGTGGGGAATGCGGCGCTGTTCCTCAGCAGAAGGTCGGGGGAGGACACCGGCCGCGCGCCCGGGGGCCTGACGCGGTGATCGGGACCTGGATCGCCGCCTTCCTCACCCTCTGCGTCTTCTCGTTCCTCTACAAGGACAACCCGTTCTACCGCTTCGCGGAGCATCTCTTTGTCGGGGCCGCGGCGGGGTACCTGCTCGCGGTGCAATGGCAGAGCGTGCTCCTCCCGAACGTGTGGACGCCGCTCTACCACGATCACGATCGGGTCGTGCTGATTCCGTTGGCGCTCGGCCTCATGATGCTCGCCCGCCTCTGGAGCAAGGGGGCCGGCATCGCGCGCTGGTCGATCGCCTTCTACGTGGGCATCTACTCCGGCGTCGCCGTCCCGGGGTACATGCAGGCGCAGATCTTCGCCCAGCTCGCCGACGCGTCGAAGCCCTGGGCGCCCGGCTGGGCCGCGGTCAGCTCCGCCCTCGTCTTCATCGGCTTCCTCACGGTCCTGTCCTATTTCTTCTTCTCGCTGCCGCACCGGGGTGTGCACGGCGCGAGCGCCAGGGTGGGGACCTACTTCCTCATGGTGGCCTTCGGCGCGAGCTTCGGCTACACCGTGATGGCGCGCGTCTCGCTCCTCATCGCGCGCGTCCAGTTCCTCCTGAGAGACTGGCTACACGTGCTCCCGGGCCCGTAGATCCGGGGGAGACAGCGCCTCGAAGGCGGCTTCGAGCGCCGCATGGTCGCCCACCAAGACCAGGATGTCCCCCGGCTGGAACGTGAACTCGGGTTCAGGGCTCGGATGGTGCTTGCCCCCGCGCACCGCCGCGATGACGAGCGCCCCCGTGCTTCTCCGGAGATTCAGCTGGCCGAGCGTCCTCCCCACGGCGGGCGAATCCGGACCGAGGTAGAACGTGTCGGTCGTCGTCCCCTCGATCATCCGCGAGACGGAATCGACCAGCGTTCCGGCCCCGTCCCCTTCGCGCAGGAACCCGTACCCCTCCTCGCGAAGCGCACGCTCTTGCAATCGGACCACGTTCCCGGGGACGTGGAATCTCCGGAGCACGCGGGCGAAGATCGCGATCGAAGTCTCGAACTCCTCGGGGATCACCTCGTCGGCGCCGAGCCGCGTCAATTCCGCGACCTCGGACACGAGGCGGGTCCGCGCGATGATGTGGGCCTTCGGGTTGATTTCATGGGTCAGGGCGACCGCGACCCGCGTCGCCGAGGGATCCGAGATCGCGAGCACCACGACCGCCGCCTCGCGCACGCCGCACGCGGCGACCGCTTCCCGCCGGGACGCGTCTCCAAGCCGGACGGGCTGCCCTTCCCGCAGCGCGCGCCGGACCAGGACCGGGTTCACCTCGAGGATCACGTAGGGGATCCCCGTCTCGCGCAGCACGCGCGCCAGGTTGCGTCCGTTGATCCCGTAGCCGACAACGATCACGTGGCCGGTATCGGACGGCGCCCGCTCCACGGGCGCGGCCACGCCCCCGGCGGGCCGCGTCGCACCTCGGGTTCCCACCCAGGCGCCGAGGTTGACGAGAACGGGCGTGAGGGCGAGCGAGAGGACGGCGATGGCCAGGAAGCTCTGCTCCTGCTCCGGAGTCATGAGCCCGTGGGCGCGGCCCACCGACGCCAGCACGAAGGAGAATTCCCCCACCTGCGCGAGCGAGATCCCGGTCACCGCGGCGATGCGGGCCGGGAATCCGAGCGCCCGCACGACGAGACCGCCGACCAGCGATTTGGCGACGAGGATGAGCACGAGCCATGCGCCCACCTCCTGCCACTGTCCCGCGAGACGCGCGGGAATGAGGAGCATTCCGATCGAGACGAAGAAGAGACTCGTGAAGAGATCCCGGAACGGAAGGATCTCGGCCACGATCTGGTGCGCGTACTCCGATTCGCTCACGAGGATGCCGGCGAGAAAGGCGCCGAGCGCCGGCGAGAGGCCCAACGTCTTCGTCACGAGCGAGGCGCCGAGGCAGACCGCCACCGCCATCATGACGTAGAGCTCCCGCACGCCGCTCCGGATCACGACGTTCACCAAGCGGGGCATCAGGTACCGCGCCACGAGGAACACGGCGGCGGCCGAGGCCATTCCCACCACCGCTCCCGACGCGGCGGCGAGGCCGCGCTCCCCCGCGAGCGCGGGTATCAGGATCAGCATGGGGACGAGGGCGAAGTCCTGGAACAGGAGAATGCCGAGGATGAGGCGGCCTTGTGGCGCGTGGATCTCGCCGCGCTGCGTGAGTAGCGGCAGGAGCATCGCCGTCGAGGAGAGCGCGGCGAGCATCCCGGCGAAGACCGCTGTCTTCGGCGTCGCTCCCACGGGAGGGACGAGGAGGAGCCCCGCGACGACCGCGATCGTGCCCACCACTTGCAACGGGCCGGCCAGCAGGAATGCGCGGCCGATCTCCCGAAGCCGGGCGAACGAGAACTCCAGGCCGATCACGAAGAGCAGGACCGACACGCCCACCTCGGCCAGCATCTCCACGTGGCGCGGATCGTCGATCAGACCGAGAGCGCCGGGGCCGATGATCGAGCCGGTTAGGAGGAATCCCACCGCCGACGGGATCCGGAGCCGCCGGCTCGGCAGAAGGACGAGGAGCGCGGCGCTCAGCGTGATGACGAGGTCGCGTAGGAACGAGGATTCGCTCATGGCTCAGGAGCTCCCGATCAAGAGTCCGGCCAGGAACACGAGCCCGCCGCCGAACGCGACCTGAAGGGCCGCCGAGGCGATCGGGGTGTCCATGTAGCGGTGGCGGATGTAGCTGATCACGGCCAGCTCCAGGGCAACCACGACGACCGCGAGCGTGAGGGCCATGTGGAAATTCGGGACGAGGAAGGGGATCGTGTGGCCGAGCCCGCCCGCCGACGTCATCAGACCGCAGATGAGCCCCCGCATCCACGGGTGACCGCGTCCGGTCAAGGAGCCGTCGTCCGAGAGCGCTTCGGCGAAGCCCATCGAGATCCCCGCGCCCACGGAGGCGGCGAGACCGACGAGGAAGGCGTCGTGGCTGCTCCGGGTCGCGAACGCCGCCGCGAAGAGAGGCGCGAGCGTGGACACGGAGCCGTCCATCAGCCCGGCGAGTCCCGGCTGCACGATCTGCAAGACGAAGAGCCGGCGCTCGGCCCTGTCCTCCACCTCCCGCGCGGAGGGGGTCAGGATCTCCCGCTCGAGGGCTTCGGCGCGCGCGTAATGCTGGCGCTCGGTCGCCGCGAGGTCACCCAGGAGCTTCCGGGTCGAGGGATCGCTCACCCGTTCGGCCGCCCGCTCGTAGAAACGCCGCGTCTCGAGCTCCAGGGCCGCCGCCTGCTTGCGCACGGCGGAGAGACCGAGCGGGCGCACCAGCCACACGGGCCGGCGCTGCACCAGTCCCCTCACGTCCTGTCGGCGCACGAGCGGGATGTGGTCGCCGAACCGCCGCCGGAAGATATCGATGAGCCTGGCGCGGTGCCCCGATTCCTCCTGACGCATCGCATCGAACACCTGAGCCGAGGCCGGGTAGGGGGCCCGCAACCCGTCGGCGAAGTCAGCGTAGATGCGCTCGTCTTCCTCTTCGAGAGAGATCGCGAGCGCGAGAATTTCCTCTTCGGACAGGTCCCGGAAGTTCTTGGGCATCCCTGCACCCCCCAAATTCAGACGCCGATGAAGATGTCCTCCCCCTCGATCTTCACCTCGAACGTGCGCACGCCGACGACTTCCGATTCGGGGTTCTTCCCTGTCTTGATGTTGAACCGCCAGCCGTGCCAGGGGCAGGTCACGACGTCCCCGGCGAGCAAGCCCTCCCCCAGGTCGCCGCCCATGTGGGGGCAGGTATTCCGGATCGCGTAGAAGGTCCCCCCGCAGTTGAAGAGCGCGATGCGGGTCCCGTTCACCACGACCACCATGCCCTTCCCGGCCTCCAGGTCCTGAACGCTCGCAACTTTGGTGAACTCAGCCGCCAACCGGGGTGCCCCCCTGAAACGAAAAATCCGGCGCCCGTTGGACGGGACGCCGGACTGAGTGCCGATCGTGGAGCCCGCGACCGCTAGTGGCTGCCGCAGCCTCCACCGCCGCCGCCGCAGCCGCAACCTCCGCCGGACGCAGGCTCCTCGCCCTCGGCCGTCGCGAATGAATTACCGCAGCCGCAGCTCTTCACGGCGTTGGGATTGTTGACCTTGAATCCCGCCCCGCCGAGCGAATCGTCGAAATCGATGGACGCGCCCTTCAGGTATTCGTAGCTCGCCAGATCGACGATCACCTTCACCCCCAAGGTCTCGAAAGTCTGATCCTCGGCCGTGGCGGGCTCCTCGCAGATCTCCATGCCGTAAGAAAGGCCGGAACATCCGCCTCCCGCAACGAACACGCGGACACCTTGGTACGTGCCGCCGTTCTGCTCCATGATGGCCCTGATCTCGGCCGCCGCTTTTTCGGTCAGGTTGACCATGTTCGGATGATTCCTCCTCAGGTACCAAGTGTACGGGGCACGTTCCCCCATGTCAATTTGGATTACCCCCGCGACCGGGAGATTCTGCGGGAATTCGATCCGGGCACGATGTCGGGGCGCCGCCCCACTTGCAAAATGCGAAGCAAGTTGGTCCCGCCGGCGCGCGTCGTCGTCCCGGCAACCGCGACGACCCATTCCCCGCGCCGGATCAGCCTCTTCTGCAAGAGCACCCGCATGCCCAACTCCACCATCCCCTCGGCCGTCCGCCAGTGCGGAACCCGGACCGCCGTGACCCCCCAGGACAGCGTGAGGCGGCGGCGGGTCGACTCGAGCGGGGTCAGCGCGATGATCGGAGCGGCCGGCCGCGCCTTGCTCGCGAGGCGCGCGGAGTAGCCGGTGTGCGTGAAGACCGCGAGCGCCTTCGCGCGGAGCTCGTGAGCCGCCTGGTACGCGGTGTGCGCCAGCGCGTGGGTCGGCGAAGAGAGCGCGCCCGTGTAGTCCTCCGTCCGCCGGCGCAGCATGGGGATGGTCACTTCCTCCGCTTCCGAGGCGATCCGGCTCATGGTCCGGACGGCGCGCTCGGGGAACCTGCCCACCGCGGTCTCGGCGCTCAGCATGACCGCGTCGGTTCCGTCGAAGATCGCGTTGGCGACATCGGATGCCTCGGCGCGCGTCGGTCGCGGCGAGGACACCATGGACTCGAGCATCTGGGTCGCCGTGATGACCAGAACCTCCCGGGCGTTCGCGCGCTGGATGATCCGCTTCTGCAAGATCGGCACCCGTTCGGGGGGATACTCGACGCCCAGGTCCCCGCGGGCCACCATGACGCCGTCCGCCCCGCCCAGGATCTCCTCCAGATTCTCGATGGCCTCGCGCCGCTCGATCTTCGCGATCACCATGGGGGGATGCTTCGCCCGGCGCAGCAGGCGGCGCAGTTTCAAAATGTCGTCGGCGCTGCGCACGAAGGAAAGAGCGACAAAATCGATCCCCTTCTTGAGCCCGAAGGCGAGATCTCCGCGGTCCTTCGCGGTGAGCGAATCGGCGCTCAGCGCGACGCCCGGAAAATTGAGGCCCTTGTGGTCCGCGAGCTTCCCCCCGACCACGATCCGGCAGCGAAGGCCGTTCCGCTCCTTGCGCACCACGCGCAGCTCGAGCTGGCCGTCATCGAGGAGCACGCGGTCTCCTACCTTCACGTCCCGCATGAGCCCGGAGTAAACCGCCGGGATGAGATTCGCGGTGCCCTTCACCCGACGGTTCGTGACCAGGGTCTCCTCCCCCGCGCGGAGCCACACGGCTCCGCCCTGGAATTCCCCGACGCGCAGTTTGGGGCCTTGAAGATCGAGAAGAAGGCCGATGGGACGGCCGACGTGGAGGGCCGCGCTCTGGATGCGCCGGATGGCGCGGGCGTGGGACGCCCGGCTCCCGTGGGAGAAATTGAGGCGCGCGACGTCCATCCCGGCGCGCATCATGCGCGCGAGCACGGCCTCCTCGGCGGAGCTCGGACCGACGGTCGCTATGATCTTGGTGCGGCGCACTAGAGAGCCAGTGTAGCCATCACCTCTTCGGCATGACCCTCCACCTTTACCCGCCGGAACACGTGCTCCACGCGCCCCTCACGGTCGATCACGAAGGTGGTGCGCTCGATCCCCCAGAAGCTTCTGCCGTAGAGGTTCTTTTCCTTGTAGGTCCCGTATTGGCGCGAGACGGCGGCGTCCTTGTCCGAGAGAAGCGGAAACGGGAGGTTGTACTTCTGCGCGAAGCGTTCGTGGCTCAGCTCGTCATCGAGGCTGATGCCCAGGACGATCGCGTCCTTCGATTCGATGCGCGGAAAGGAATCCCGGAACCCGCACGCTTCCATCGTGCAGCCGGGCGTGTCGTCCTTGGGATAGAAGTAGAGGATGACCCGCTTGCCGCGGAATTCGTTGAGCCCGACGCGGCGGCCGAGCGTGCTCGGAAGGGAGAACTCGGGGGCGGGCATGCCGACGGTGAGGCTCTCCCCCGGGTAGTCGAGCATGTTGAGCTGGCCCCCTTTGCCGCGCCGTTTCTTCGGCATCGGGGGAGGGCCCAGAGCCGGGTCGCGAGGAGGACCGGTAGCCGCCGGGCCCCCGTCGAACTCGAGGAGACCTTGTGGGGTGCCGCGCTCGGAGGCGCTCCGGGCCTGGAACTTCGATTTCCCGCGCGCGCCCGACTTCGCGGTCATCGCCGCGGCGCTCACGCCGGGGGGCTTCAATATCCCGATGGGCTTGGCCGCCCGCGTGGGCCTTTGCCTTGCCCCGCTCCCCGCCGCCCGCCGCGCCCTGGATTTGGTCGCCCGCGCGGACGATCGCTTCACTTTCGGACGTGATCTCGGGCGCGCCCTCGAGCGGGATTTCGCTCGGGCTTTCGGGCGCGACCTGGGCTTGGCCTTCCGCCGCGTGGAGGGAGTCCTCTTCTTTATCTTATTGGGCCTACGTGACTTAGACCTCTTTCCCGACCGCTTCCCAGCCATGAAGGACTCCTATTTAGGAGACGAGCTGTTCTACCTCCGATGGCGGCATAGTAATTGGAGCCTACCCGGCGTTCAAGATTGCAACGAAGCGGAGGTTCCGAGAGGGGAGTTTCAGTACTTCGGACGAGCGTCCGCGAATATCGACTCGTCCATCGTGGCGGGGAGCTCGACGTTCTCGAAGCGCAGCATCGTCGGCTTTCCCTCGAAACGGTGGACCGTGGAGAGACGCACCGGGCCGAGCTTGGTCCACGCTTCCCAGGTCGCGCTCTGCGCCGGAGGCTTCATTTCTTGAAGGAGATACTCCCACTTGTCCATGAGGTGCGACTTGCGGTTGATGTAGAGCCAGTAGTGATCCTTCGGCGTGAGTCCGACACCGGGGTCGAACGTGAGCTCGAGCACGTCCCACTCCACGCCGCCCGGCCCCTTCTTCACACCGTCGTACTTGAGGTTGGCACCGGGATCGCCGAGCTTGAACGGCATCATGAGCCAGTACGTATCGTTCACCCACCGCTCGTAGCCCGCCTGCACGTGGGCGGCGGCTTCGGCGGAATCCTTGTCGGCGAACGCGGCGGTGAAGGACCTTCCCTTGCGGTTGGCGAGATTGACGATCGCGGCCACGACCCGCCCCTTGTCGTCCGGCCCTTCCACCCGGTCGCGTCCGCGGCGCTTGTCCCACCAGTGACGGAACCGCGCGATCTCTTTCCCATCCTTCACCACGACGAAATCGAAACGGACGTAGGGGACCGATTCCCACCTGGCGAGCCCGCCCATCGCTTCCTCGAACGAGCGGGCGACAGCGGCCGCCTTCGCGTCGGCCTTCGCCATCGGGCGCGGAGGTAGCGCGGCACGAACGACCGCGAAGGAGGCGGTCGCGAGGAACAGAGCGAGGGCGACGGCTGTCGCCGCCGCCCTCCGCACGCGCGGTCCTGACGGACCTTTTTGGGTTGCCCAACCCATTCGCGCCATCGGTATCGATTATCTCACGTTTCTCAGGATGTCGAGCAGCTTCGCGCGATCCGGGACCTTTCCGATCTCGTGTACTTCAATGTGGCGGATGATTCCTTTCTTGTCGATCACAAACGTGGCGCGCTCCGAATACCCCTCGGCGCGGAGGATTCCGTACTTCTTCGCGACTTCGCCGTGGGGCCAGAAATCCGCGAGGAGCGGATACTCGATCCCCCCGATTTGCTCGGCCCACGCCTTGTGCGCCGGAGCGGAATCCACGCTCAACCCGAGCACCTGCGCGTCGAGCCCTTCGAACGACTGCCGCTCCTTGCTGTATCCGGGCATCTGCACCGTGCAGACCGAAGTGAACGCGAGGGGATGAAACACGAGGACCACGTTCTTCGTTCCGCGGAACGAGGAGAGCGTGACTTTGTTTCCGTTCTGGTCGGGCAGCGTGAAATCGGGCGCCGTATCGCCGACTTTGAGCGTGGCGGTGCGGTCCATGGCGGTCGTCTCCATCGTTCGGCCTCCTCGAGCTACGATGTCTATGAATTGTGGGTCGGGACGTCCACCGTGGCCGCGGTCTCCTCCGCCAGCCGCTTCGCCTCTTCGGCGAGCCGCTTCAGCGTCTCCGCATCGTTGACGCCCTTCTGGATTTCCTTGGGAATGAAATCGAGCAGATGCTTGAGGCCCAGCGACTCCTTGACGAGGGACCGGGCGACGACCATGCGCTGCACCTGGTTCGTGCCCTCGTAAATCTGCGTGATCTTGGCGTCGCGCATGTACTTTTCAATCGGATAGTCCCGCATGTAGCCGTAGCCGCCGAAGATCTGCACCGCGTCGGTGGTCACCTCCATCGCGGTGTCGGTGGCGAAGAGTTTGCACATCGCCGAAAGCTTCGAGACGTTGGGCTCCCCCCGGTCCACGGCAAGGGCGGCAACGTAAACGAGATTCCGGGCGGCCTCGACCTTGGTGGCCATGTCGGCGAGGAGGCCCTGGATCATCTGGAAGGAGGAGATCGGCGCTCCGAATTGCTCGCGGTACCCGGCGTAGACCATCGCGTATTCGAGCGCGCCCTGACCCAGTCCCACCGCCTGCGCGGCCACTCCGGGGCGGGCCTTGTCGAGCGTCATCATCGCGTGCTTGAACCCCATCCCGGGGACCTCGCCGAGCAGATTCTTCGCGGGAACGCGGCAGTTCTCGAAGTGGATCTCCACCACCGGCACGCACCGGATCCCCATCTTGTCTTCAAACTTCCCGATCCGGAATCCGGGCGTTCCCTTCTCCACCATGATCGCGCTCGTGCGGCGGGATTTCGACGCGGGATCGGTGACCGCGAAGACGGTGTAGATGTCGGCAGCCCCGCCGTTCGTGTTCCACTTCTTCTCGCCGTTCAGGACGTAGGAATCGCCGTCCCGGACGGCCGTGGCGCGAAGGCTCGCGGCGTCGCTGCCCGCGAATTTCTCCGAGAGGCCGAAGGAGATGAGCTTCTCCCCCTTGGCGATGGGCCGAAGGAACCGGTGCTTCTGCTCCTCGGTGCCGCCGACCAGGACCGGGAAGGTCCCGAGCGCGTTCACGGCGTAGAGCACCCCGACGCCGCCGCATGCGCGCGACAACTCCTCGACGCAGATGCAGAGGTCGATGACGCCGCCGCCCGAGCCGCCGTATTCCTCGGGGATCCACACGCCCATGAGACCCGCCTCGGCGATCGCCTCCTTGATCTCCCAGGGATATTCTTGCAGACGGTCGTACTTCGCCGCGAGCGGCCGGACCACCTTTTCGGCGACGGCCCGAGCGCGGTCGCGCCACATCAGATTTTTCTCGGTGAGAAATCCCGGCAATGGAGTCCCCTCAGCGGCTGGGTGGGTTGCGGATGCTTCGTCTGCCCTGTGCGCGTCCCGCGGAGGCGACGCGTGGGCTCCGATTATTCCCGATCCCACGCGCCTTTGTCACCAGAAGATTCCGCGCCGCCCTCCCCGGGGTCACGTGGGGGGATTGGGCTACGTAGAATCGCCAGGGGATCGTGCCCCAGGGTGGAGGGACGTTCTGGCAGCCGATCCTCGGCGATGTGGCGACGTCCCGGTCGGGCACCGGCTCCCCCGTCTCGATCCAGAGGTCCCCGGCGCAGAGGTCGGAGCGGTTCCATTTGAGGTCGAGGCCGAACGCCTGGCAGAGCCGCGCGGGACCGGAGGCGAGAAGATGCCGCTTCGTGAGGCCGCGGGCCTCCTCCATCCACGCGACTCCTTGAATCGGCTCCGCGGCGCGGAGCAGCACCGCGGCCGGTCTTCCTTCGGCCTCGGTCACCGCGTTCAGGAGGTAGTGCATTCCATAGGTGAGGTAGACGTAGGCGAGCCCCGGCGGCCCGTAGAGCGGCTCGGTGCGGGGGGTGACGCCCGCGCGCGCGTGACACGCCAAATCCTCCTCGCCGACGTAGGCCTCGGTCTCGACGATGCGGCCGCGCAGGAGCTGCCCGCCCACGCGCCGGCACAGGACGGCGCCGAGGAGCTCGCGCGCGACCGTGAGGGTGGGTCGGGAGTAGAAGGAACGTCGGAGCGGGAAGCTCACGGCGCGAGTATACATCGGCGGAGCGCGTAGCCTACACTCCGCCCGTGCCGCGATCCTCCGACGAGCCGCTTCCGATCTCCCCGGAATCGCGGGCCATTCTCTTCCTCACCGTCTTCATCCATCTCCTCGGATTCGGGATCATCATCCCGCTTCTCCCCTACTACGCGGAAACCTACGGGGCGACCGGATTCACCGTGGGCCTTCTCACGACGTCGTTCTCTTTCTGCCAGTTTCTCTTCGCGCCGGTCTGGGGAAGGCTGAGCGACCGCGTCGGGCGGAGACCCGTCCTGATCGGAAGCCTCCTGGTGACCGGCCTCTCCTATCTGATCTACGCCGGGGCCGGCACCCTCGCGATGCTCTTCGCGTCCCGGATGCTGGCGGGCGTGGCGGGCGCGGTGCTCTCGACCGCGCAGGCGTATGTCGCGGACACCACGACCCGCGAGAACCGGACGAAGGGCATGGGCCTGATCGGCGCCGCGTTCGGAATGGGGTTCATCTTCGGGCCCGCGATCGGAGGGATCCTGAGCCGCTGGGGCTTCGCGGTCCCCGCATACGCTTCGGCGGGGCTCGCCCTGGCGGCCGCTCTCTTCGCGCTCCTCCGGCTTCCCGAGTCGCTGCCCGCCGGAATCCGCGCGGAAGCTTCGGCGAGGCGCACGTCGAGGACATCGTTTCGCGAGGCGTTCCGGAGACCGGTGGTCGGCGCGGTGCTGGGTCTCTTCTTCGTAGCGACGCTGTGTTTCTCGGGGATGGAGGCGATCCTGGCATTGTTCTCACAGCGGTTCTTCGGCTGGGGCCCGCATGAGATCGGCTATCTCTTCGCCTACGTCGGCGTCGTGGCGGCTTCGATGCAGATGGGGATCGTCGGCAATCTCGCGCGCCGCTTCGGGGAGCGAGCGCTCGTGCGCGCCGGACTCTTTCTCATGGGCGGCGCGTTCGTGGCAGCGGGGCTCGTCCCGCCGCTCGCGCTGTTCCTCGTCGTGATGGGCGCGATCGCCGTGGCGAGCGGGCTTCTGACGCCATCGCTCTCGGGGCTCGTCTCGATCGCGACCCCTCCCGAGGAGCAGGGCGGGATACTCGGAATCTACCAGTCCCTCGGGAGTCTCGCGCGCGCCGTGGGCCCCTTTCTCGGCGGGCTCGTGTTCGACGTCGTGAGCCCGGGAGCGCCGCTCTGGATGGCGGGGATCGTGCTGTTCGCCGCCGCCCTCGCCGCGGCGCGGTTGCCGCGTCGAGAGGCGGTGAGCCAGGATGGAGCGGGGAGCGACGAAGCGGGGCCGGTTACCCCGCGATCGACTTCCTGATGCTTGAGCGCAGCTTCTCGAGACCTTCCGCCAGCGCTTCCTTCGAGAGGATGAGCGGCGGACGGAACCGGATCGAGGTGGGACCGGAG
>Ga0137399_10001024_pt1 | contig 12299 bp, 8 predicted proteins | sample czorhiz316metaG_FD_104810 | JGI IMG/M metagenome (GOLD analysis project Ga0137399, IMG submission 104810) | Vadose zone soil microbial communities from Angelo Coast Range Reserve, California, USA - czorhiz3.16 metaG | ecosystem: Environmental > Terrestrial > Soil > Vadose zone | place: USA...
AAGATATTTCGAGATTCCAGCGCGTCACAGTGTCCCGCTGAGCTGCGTTGGAACGGGTTTGACCAAGGACGGGCATGACTGACGAAGCCCGTGGATGGCATATGGACCTCAGTCCAGCGAGTACTAGTGGTGAAATATAGGTAAGAGCATAATGCATTGCATATCTCCCAGGAGAGGAAATATCTACGGGGAAGACGCGCCGCCATGGGAACATTTCATGACAGATGGCAATCAGGTCTAGAGTTTCCTGAAGCGATTTGCTTCCACTTGACACTATTGAATCTGGGGGCAGGACAGCAGGATAGATCCCATTGGAGTAGAAGTTGTACGGATTGACGCCACACAGCAGGAGATGGTAAGTAAACGAACGGCAACTAAGGGTGGCAGCACCTGAAATTGGGTAGGCCAATGTCATGAAATCCCCAATCGTTCTTGTTACCCTTCTTATTGCTTCCTGTTCTGCTTGTGCTGCGATTGCCATTGCGTCGTCTCAGAAGGATCCCTCGGGTGTCCGCGTTTGTACCGAAATCTATCGCCCTCCAAAGGGGTTGGCGCAACGGGCTTGCGTGTGGCCCAAGAGAAGCCTCACCGTTCATTTTCTGCAAGGCGACCCGGTGGTGGAGAAACGAGTTGAGAAAGCTGCGAAGGAGTGGACGCAGTACTCTGGGATCGCCTTTTTTTTTGGGGATTTCCCAGACGCGGCGGATGTCAGGATTACCTTCAATCCCGACTCTGGTTCCTGGTCCTATATCGGGTCATGCCAGTCTAATCTCAAACCTGCTGATGCCACCATGAATTTCGGCTGGCTCACGCCCGATACCAATGACATAGAATACCAGCGAGTTGTGCTTCATGAATTCGGTCATGCCCTGGGCTTGCTGCACGAACATCAGCACCCCGCAGCCAACATTCCCTGGAATCGTCAAGCTGTCTACGAGTATTACAAACGGACACAAGGCTGGGATGAGGCTAAGATCGACCAGAGCATCTTTGAGAAATACGGCGAAACCGAGACCAATCACAGCGCCTATGATCCGCAGTCCATCATGGAATATGCCATTCCGAAAGAGCTGACCCTCAATGGGTTTGAGATTGGCTGGAATTACGATCTCTCACAACAAGACAAAGAATTTATCAAGGAATTGTATGCGGCAAACTGACTCTGCACCAGAAGGTTCCTCGATCGTCTTTCATGCGGGTCGTCGAGCAATCACTGCACGCCGGAACACCTGAGAGCGTTCCGGAAGTCCCGGCGTCCTAATGCACATTGGCTACTTTTGCCCGCGACGAAAGTACCAAAGGCAGGCTGTCACGATTTGTTTACAGAGAAAATGTGTATTGCAGCGGTGGAATCTTGCAACTGAGGCCAGCGGGCAAGACACCGGCACCAGCAAGAGGTATACTCCTGCCGCTTGCAGCGGGCAAACGCTTTCCATGTTGGAGGCGCACGGCAGTGAATAGCGGGGGACTAGGGTATGTTTGGCATTCGATAATCCAGTTGGTGCTTGTTTCCTTACTTGTGCTAACCGCTTGGGGTCAATCCACACCGAAGCCCAAGGTAGGCGCCCAGTTCGAGCCGGTGAAAAGCACCTTCGAGATTCAGGTAAAGAATTTGAATACGAGGGTTCGCGGCGAAGAGCAGGGATATGACCCTATTGACGTCAATGCCGCACTTCGACGGACGAAAGACGCGGCCCTGTCTCCGATTCCGCCTAAAGATAAGCCGCTGCGCGGTTACGTGGAGCGCAACTTTCCTGCAGACGTGGACGAATCCAAGGACATCGTGCAACGGGAGGAGGTGGAAAGACGATTCAGTCTTGTGCGTGAGCTTCTGGCAAAGCTCTCTCGCCTCGATTCTTTTCGTCTCGATTTAACCGTGAATACGCGCCCATCCAGTGCTCGCTTCGTCCTCTCTCCCAAAGTCGGCACACCTGTTTCAATCGCTACTAACGGTCGTCTCACCAACATCTATCGTGGCGAATACGACTACTCCGTAACCAAAGCTGGATACAAGCGCGTTCACGAAACCATTAACTTCATCGACCGTTCAGGAAGTGTTCTTGAGTGCGAACTGCAGCCGGACAAAGGTCCGGAAGAAGCCTTGCCATGCCAGTTTAGGTGAAAGATACGGTCGAGGCAGGCCGAACGCGCAATGATTTAGACTTGGAGAGGCATTGGAACACGGGAGGAATGACGCCCGATCGCCATCCGAGCCACAGCAACGCTGCCGAACGATTTGAGGCGATAGTTGTGAACTTGCAAGACGACGTTGCGGTCTAAACGGCGCTATAGTATTCCGCAACCCGATGGGCTGCATAGCGAATTGTCTAACTCGCCGCCGCAGGGGACGGAAAAAAGCGCGACACGCCTTTGCGCCACGACTTTCTGTCGCGGCAGAGTTGCCCAAGAAGGGTTCCCTCGGGAAGAGGACAGCTCCGCCTCGAGAGTGTGGTCATGGCAGGAGTCTTCATAAGTTATCGACGCAATGACAGCGATGTCGCCGCAGGGCGGCTCGCTGACGATCTGATGGAGATCTTCGGGCGCGACGCGATTTTCCGCGATGTGGATACATTGGAAGCGGGCCAAGATTATACGACAGCGCTGGACGGTGCGCTCAATTCCTGTGTTGCGCTGATAGCTATCATAGGTCCGCGCTGGTCCAATATCACCGACGATCAGGGCCGCCGCCGACTCGAGAATCCGACGGACTGGGTGCGCCTAGAGATCAAGCGAGGCCTGGAGCGCGGCATCCGCGTAATACCCGTCCTGATCGCGGCAGCAATGCCGCGAGAGGCCGATGTCCCTGCAGATCTAAAGTTGCTCCTCCAGCGGCAAGCACTTGAATTGAGCGACCGGCACTGGAGGCAAGACGTCGAGCTTCTGGCACAGGCGTTGGAAAGGGTCCCTGGATTCGCAAAGCGCGCCACTTCCATCGAACCATCTCAGCAAGACGCGCCGCAAGGTAAGTTCTCCTTCCTTACGAAGCACTGGGTTCAGCTGGTTCTCGGATTCAGCGTCAGCGTCGTCGCGGGACTAGCGCCTTACCTTGGTAAATTCGTGCCTTTATTCGCACCCATGTTGGGTATCCTTCCCGAAGCGGTCCAGCCTATCGCCATTCCACTCTCGGCGTCAGCGATGGGGATTCTAGCGGTGCTCATCCAATGGCGCGGCAGCCAAGAGTTGCAACCAAGCCAATTGAAGACTAGGTTCGCCCGCACGCTTCTCGTTTGTGCAATTGCTTTGTTCGCGCTCGCCGGGATCGAGACGATTGGGGTCGTAAGGGTTGACGTGCCAGCCGTGAATCGAACGGTATCCTTTGCTGTCGGCCCATCTCACCCAGGTACCCCGCCATGTGCTGGCTTGAGTCGAGCCGATTGCATTAAGCACCAGCTGTCCCTCGATGAAGCGCGCATTGATTCCTACTTCGGGGAAAAATGGGTGAATGTCACGAAGTTCCTTCTCGTCATTGTGTATGCAACTTTCATGTCGACGTTCGCCGCGCTGGTCGTGATGTTGGCGCGAGATATGAAACTTGGGTTCACCCAAAAACAGGAATAGTCACGCACCTGAAACGGGGCCGGGAAGCGCGAATGCTCCGGAGCTAAGGATTGCGCTACGTTACGGGAATGCTATACTTAAAGAAGAAGACATCCAACCTGAGCGGCCCCTTATGGAAGAAGGCGGGAACGTCAAAAGTTTCGCGAAGCGTTTTGCTTCGATTTGACACTATTGAATCGAGGGACAGAACGGCAGAATGGATCCCATTGGAGTGAAAGTCTAGGCGCGCGGCGGTTCCTATGCGCAAGAGTCAAGCCCGGGAGACATGTTTACTCGCAGTCCTATTGGCTGCGTTTCTGAGTGGACTTTCGGCCTACGGCCAGAAGCCACCGGCCAGGCGTGAGGTGAAGGACACCACCCCGGCGCGCACATCGACCTTGTCGGCGGGCTCATACTACCTCCTCGTCATCGGAATCAACAATTATCAATCCCTGCCAAAGCTCCAGACTGCCGTCAATGACGCCACCACCTTAGCAAACGTGCTCCAGGAGCAATACGGGTTCGCAGAGAGAAAACTCTTGCTGAATGCCACACGCGAGCAAATTCTGGTCGCACTAAATAGTTACAAGCATAGCCTTCCAGCGAACTCCAACTTGCTGATCTACTATGCAGGCCACGGCTACAGAGATCCAGTCACACAAAGAGCCTACTGGCTCCCGGCGGATGCCCAATCCGACAACGACGTGAATTGGATCGGTGCTAGTACCATCACCGACGAGATCAGCGGGCTTCACTCTACGCACGTCCTTATCATCTCGGACAGTTGCTATTCCGGCGGACTCACTCGAGACGCAGGGATCATCATCAAGCAGAACGAGCGCGACATTTACCTCAAGAGGATGATGGAGTCTCCGTCTCGGACGCTGATGGCCAGCGGCCGCAATGAGCCCGTGGCCGATGGTGGCAAGGACGGGCACTCGATCTTTGCCTATGCGTTGATTGAGAGTTTGCGCACAATTAAGGAAGATGGATTCACGGCTGGTGATCTCTTCCACAAATTCATTCAGGAAAGGGTTGCAGGCACTTCGGATCAGGTGCCGCAGTACAGCATCATCCAGAATTCTGGGCATGAGTTCGGCGATTTTGTTTTTTCTCGCGGCGGGAAAGGCGTCGTCGTTGCAGCTGACACTGGAAAACGGGGTACTGACTCGTCTGATACAAGCGGCACTCTTGACCCGACGACCGTCAGCCTCGAAGCGGATCGTTACGCCATCAATCAGGTGGTGAACACATACGCAGGTTCCTATGATCGCAGGGACACTGTGGCCCTTTGGAAGATCTGGCCCAGCGCGCCCAAGAGTACAAGACAGGCAATCCAGACCTCTTTCAGCGGCGCTTTCTCGTTAGTCATGAAGGTCAGTGATCGCAGTATTGACCTCGCCGGCAGCAGCGCAACTGTGACGGGTCAATACTCACAGGAATATACACCCAAGAGTGGAAGCCCACAAAGATCGAGTGGTGCTATTACTCTCGAACTGTCCAAAGGGAGCGGGACCTGGGTTATTACCGCCGTAAAATAACATGCACCTGGTTTGTAACGAACCTTGAGAATCGCCCACTACAGTGTTGAAGCCGTCGGTTTGAGTAGTATGAAGCATGGTACTGACCGGGGCCGCCATAGCCTTTGGGAACAGTCGTCCGGCTTCGGTCAGCTCGGGATGAAAAGGAGCCGCAGAATGTTCAAACTCTCGCTGGTGATTGCCCTGTTCTCGATGGCGTTGATGTGCGTAACCGCGGATGCGCAAAATCTCTGCCCAGCTGGCGTGGCCAGCGACAAACTGGTCTGTCTCCTACCTGAATCGTTCGCGAGCGGGCTCACTCTGACTAGCAATGGCCACCAAGGTCACTTCGGGGTTGCGAGTTTCCTTAGCAGCAGCCTGCAGCCCTTGAACTCCGCTGTGGGTAGCCAATCGACCCTTCTGCCGCTTTCCTCACCTTCCTCTGGACTCAGTTTCACCTGGGACCCGGCCGCTAAGGTTTTTACACCTTCCACCGACAGTCTCGGGCCGATTCTGGGGGAACGGGCAGAAACAATCGGCAAATACCGATTCTTTCTGGGATTCAGCTATCAGTACTTCAAATTCGACAGCCTCGATGGAGTGGACCTGAAGAAGAATTTGCCGTCAGTCTTTACCCACATCGACGACAGTGTTGATAGACCAACGAGGACATGCTCCGTCAATGGTGATAATTTCACTGACTGTGGCTTCGTAAGAGACGTAATTAAGACTGCCAGCGGAATTGATTTGAAGGTTCATCAGTTCACGACGTTTGTCACTTTCGGGCTTACCAACCGAATCGATGTATCGATGGCCATACCGGTGGAAAACGTCCGCATGGGAGTAACTTCCACGGCCACGATCGTGGACAACTCCAATAGTAATCTTCACGTGTTTCCCATTCGGGCAGGCTGCGGTTCTATTTTTCCTACTTTTGTGCCCTGTCTCAACAATTCGTTCTCCAGTTTTCGCAGCGTGTCTGGAATCGGCGACATTACCCTGCGGGTGAAAGGGACAGCCTGGAAAGGCGAGCGGGTTGCGGTGGCGCTCGGCGTGGATGTGCGTGTTCCCACGGGTGACCAGCGGAATTTTCTAGGTACCGGAGCGGCTGGGGTCCGCCCCTTTGTCGTTGTGTCCGCCAAGGCCAGGATCTCTCCACATGTTATGGTCGGGTATGAAACCAACGGGAGCTCCGTGCTTGCCGGCGACACTTCGACGGGCACGAAAGCGAGGTTGCCAGGCCAACTGACATACACGGGCGGGGCTGACGTTTGGCTCACCAAATGGTTCACTGTGGCTTTCGACTTGGTCGGACAGCAAGTGTTCGAAGCACACCGCACCGCCATCAATACAAATTTTCACGATATCGGCCCATGCGCGCCGCCAGGTCTGATGCCTGGCGATGCCCTCTATTGCACTTCGTCCGGGACGCCTAACACGTACTCAAACCTTTCTGCGGTAACCGGCTCCTACAACATTTCGAACGCAGCGTTCGGCGCGAAGATTAAGCCCTTCGCCGGTCTAGTGATTACTGGCAATGTGCTGACCAAGCTGAACGATGGTGGGCTTCGGGCCAAGGTCGTGCCTCTTGTGGGGGTTTCATACACGTTCTAGGCAGCGGGTGAGCGGCGCTCAGCAGAGGGTCTGGATGTTATTGCAGTTCCGAGCCTTGCTGGACGAGCTAATTGACTTGAATCCCGCCTTCGTAGCCCTCGTGCGGAAACCGAGCGATCGGCTATCTCGGCTGCTCTGCGTCGGGATTGCCTAGCAAGGCTTCTTCACAGCCACCAAAAGGAGAGACGCCATGTCGAGATCATGGATATTTATCGTTCTCGGCCTTTCGACTGGTGTTGTCCTCAGCTCAGGACCAAACGTGTTTGCGCAGGGGACGACCGTCTTTCACATCGATGTTCCCCGCAAACTGCCTCTGGGCGCTTTCCCAACGTTCCCTGCCGGGCCGATGCAGATCATGAATGTAAAGGCCACTGTCAGCGTCGCCTCCGATCTGCCGGTGACTTTCACTATTACGGATCCCCAGGGCAATTCATGGGCTGCCCCAGCCTTGACACCAGGGATGGCCCAGGTTTCCCACGCCTTTCCTCCACCGGCTGGCTCGATCTGCGCAATGCCTTCTGTGGACTGCTTTGATTCGGTGAATATTACGCCCAATTCGAATCCGGTGGGCGATCCCAACCGTGACCGATACACCATGTATTTCTCCCTGAATTCAAACTATGAGGTAAATAACTCCTGTAGATGCACTCAAGATAATCCGACACACACGTCGACGAACAGCTTCACGGTTACAGTGACGGCGGGGTCTCCGAAAATCACGGGTGTGTGTTTGGAAAGCTTCGACGGACTCAGCGCACAATCGTGCACGTCGAGCGTATTCGTCGTACCACTAAACAAACCTGTTGCCACGGTGCACGAGTTCCCCCCTCCCACTCAAGGATGCTTCATGGAGAGACCTGCGGTCGATGTAGCGCTGGTACTGGATAAGTCTGGCAGTATGGCCAGCACGACAACTATGGGGGGACCAACCAGAATGGACGCGTTGCACACAGCTGTGCGTAATTTTGTGGGAGTTTGGAGCGGTCTTCCGCCGACCGCTGGCGACCAGATTGGTGCCGTAGTTTTTGACACGACATCACCCACGCAACCAGCAGTGCCAAACTTTCCGTTGGGCTTGACAGATATGACTTTACTGACGACTCGGACCAATGTCCCTAACTGGGTCGATACCGTCACTCCTGGCGGAGCGACGAGCATCGGTGCCGGGCTGCACCAAGCCGACCAGCTTTTCGCTCCCAACGGCCATAGAAAGGTCGTCCTCTTGATGAGCGACGGGCAACAAAACACAGAGCCGTTAGTGAAGGGTGACGGGGGACTCTACTGTAATAACGCGGCGGTATGCACAAGCCAAGCTCCCCCAATTCCCCAAACTTGCACCGCCACGAATGCATGCCCGCTTTCGAGCCAAGCTCAGATATATACGGTTACTGTTGGGCCAAGCGGGAGTGTTGACCCCGCTATCGCCCAGGCCATAGCGACCGGCTTCTATCTGAACACGGAGATCAACTATCCTCTGCTCAGTCCTTTCTTCCTCGAGCTGCTGCAGAACTTCCTCAAATTCAACAGCTACGAAACTGTCAGGATAATCTCCGAGCCCACGCCTTACTCGGCTATGATTCCCATTTCTACCACTAGCCATAACGTCGCATTCAGCGTCATGTGGCCAAGCCGGGCGCTATTGCGGCTGACAGTAACTCCTCCGGGCGGAGCTGAACCGATCGTCAGGGAGAGCGCGTCGGGATTCATCTCCGTTGTCCAACAGTTGCCCCTGCCTGCGCCATTTAACCCAATGGGAGACTGGAAGATCAAAGTAGAAGCGGTGAACCCCGACGTCGCGGCAGCAGCAGTGACCACAACACCGGGCGGTGTACCGTTTGATCTCCATGTCATGACCGACGACGCCGCTATCAAGACTGATCTGGCCATCGTTCCCGGAGACTACAAGCCGGGCGACAAGATCAAACTACGGGCCAGGCTGACACGGTTAGGCCTTCCGATCGTGGGCTTGGGATCACATCCGGGTGACCAGATAGAGGCCAAGTTGATTCTGCCTGGGAAGAGCATCGGCGACATATTGTCTGACAGCACGGCGAGTGCCGTCCCATCGGGCCCAGACCCACAAACTCCAGCTGAGGCCAAGCTCGACAACACGCTCAAGGTCGTTCCGTCACCTCTCGTCCCTCTTCCTGACCAGGTGACTCTTTACGATGATGGCAAACCGGAGCACGGGGACGATGTGGCGGGCGACGGCATTTACAGCGCCCTTTATCCGGTAACATTGCCCGGCCACTACAATTTCACGCTTGCCGCTGAGAGCGTGGCTCCAGATTTGCTACGTTTCTCCCGCCAGCAGCTAAGAACGGTCTACGTACGTCCGTTCCCGGATGTCGGCAATACCGTCTTCCAAACCAGCATTTTCCGCCGCGACAACGGTAATGTGTTATCGATCGTTATGACGCCGCGCGTTAAGCCTGGGCCAGGGTGCTTGCTAATTGATCCCAAGTGTGGCCGCATGGGACCGGGCTGGGCAAATTACTTCTGGTTCACCGCTCCCGGGCAGACGCCATTCAAGGCCAAAGACAACCTGGACGGAACTTACACGGCTATCTTGGCATTTGCAGGTTCTGTGCCGCCGACAGTCTCGGTGCACTTTGAAAATGTCTTGGCCGTCATCGGCGATTCGGTTCCGCCCGATAAGCTCCCTGATCCTCTAGGACAAGGAAATGTCCTGACCGTTGTGCCGCCACCCTGCTGTCAAACCCGAGGCCGCCTTGCCCTATTCCTCGATGCCGGGGCTGGCATCCCGCATGGCACCTTTGGCAGTGCCTTCAACACCGGCTTCAGCTTGAACGCAGGGCTGGAGTACATCGCCACCAGTCATTTCTCGGCGGAAGCTATCTTCGGTTACCATCACTTTCCCGCCAAGGTCGGGAGCGCTGTGGACCTCTATCAATTCTCTGCAAACGGGAAAGCTTACTTAACCACTGGCGGCTCGCTACGACCTTTCGTCAATGCGGGGATCGGCGGCTACAAGTTCAGTCCGGGATCGACATACTTCGGGGGCAACTTCGGCGCCGGCGTGTTGAAGGAACTCAACGCGCACTGGGGACTGCAAGCGTCATACAACTTCCACGCGGTGAACACGCCGGGGGCGGCGACAAAATTCTCGACGGTTCAGGGCGGAATTCGTTATGTTTTCTAGGTCGGTACACCCGCTATCGGGGTAGGCACGGGGTAGAAGCCTCGTTGATGGCGGTTGCTCTCTTCCCATCTCTTTTGGCAGACCCAAGAGACACTTACATAGAGGAGGGACAGAGACGACGGGACTCGAACCCGCGACCTCCTGCGTGTCAGGCCGGTGCTCTAACCGACTGAACTCTTTCTCGATATCGGTTGCCAGATAAGGGAATTCTCGGTTCAACTTCGGTGCAAGTCTACGGGGTGATGGCACCGTGCGCTTCCACGTAAGCGACACCAACAGCGGCATTCAGTTCATTTGCATCGCCTTGTTAGAAGCAGACGCTCTATCTAGTTGAGCTATGGGCGGCTTGCTTGTCGAATCAGGCGCTGGATTTTGAATTCTTCGACTGCCACAGAGATATCATCCGAAATGGCCGGCCTCCGTATTCAATTTAGATTGAGTGTCGGTTGAGCTCCCCAGATAAAGTCACTACGATTCAAAGGTGATTTCTCAGACCGGCCGACCACTCGAATCGCAATGCAATGGCCCTCTCTAATCGTTCCACACAAACTCTCAACCTCTGCTCCTTCCACGGGTTAGGTTCCAGTTCCTCTGCTGCTCAGCAAAATAACGCTTTCGTTTGTGTTGGCTTAGGTCAGGAGCGCGAACGCAACTGGCCTCCTGTTGGTTTGGCCTTCTCACTGTATGTCCGGACTTCACAAGGGCTTGCGGGCGGACGCTGCCCCGATGCGAACAACGAGGGCAGTTTCTGGAATTCTCTCCGGGTGAATGCGACAGTCACCTTCATCCGAGGCAATCGCATCGATCCCACGTGAGACCGAAGTGTAATGTTCAGAATATCCGACACAATCCGGCGAACCGAGACCGTGGATGGGGGAATTCTCCTCGACATTCATCACGGCCAGATGTTTTGCCTCAATGTTGTCGGAGCCAAGATCCTCGAATTGATGCAACGGGGATATGACGAGACAAGAATCGCAGACGAAATCAGCCGTACCTACGGGGCCAGCAGGGAAGTGGTGCGCGCCGATGTGCTCGAATTCATCGAGACGCTGCATAAGCATCACATCCTTCAACCCGTCCGATCCGCTGACGTCGTTTGACGATTTGCATGAAAGAGAGGCTCGCATGCAATCCCCTCACAATCCCGGGGACAGCTACCGGCTGATTGTCACGCGGCGAAACGCCTCCGAGATTCTCCTTTCACAAGGGGGCTCCGGTTGGACGCTTCCCCAAGTTGCCGTTCGACCACGACAAAGGGTGGCGGAACAGCTGGTGTCCGAGCTTCACGGGGAGTGGGGGCTAGAAGCCTACTGCCTATTTGTTCCAACCGCTCCGAATTTCGGCCGAAATGGAGGTGGGACAAAGTACGCCGTCATCGAGACTGTCCGGTATGACGACAAAGCGCCTGCCGGAACCTGCTGGATGCCGCCCTCTGCAACCGCTGACTGCAGTGATGCGGGAGAGGCCGCGGCTATCAGGGGAGCTCTCGAAGAACTTGATTCTTACCCGAGAGGCGAGAAGCCCGGCCCATTCGCTCGGCCCGGCTGGCTGCGAGAGCTCTTCCGGTGGACAGAAGAACAAATGGCTCCGTTAGGCCTCCGAGTCACCGGCGGCTTTCGGCAATGGAATGCCAGCCCAACCTTCAGCCTCGTCCGCCTGGAAACAAATGATGGCGCTCTTTGGTTCAAGGCCACCGGGGAACCCAACTCCCATGAGATGCCTGTTTCTCTGCTTCTCGCCCGGCTTTTTCCGAGCCATCTCCCCCGCATCCTCGGAGTCCACCCCTCCTGGAATGGCTGGTTATCGGCAGAAGTATCGGGCACCGCTCTCGATGAAATCTCAGACTGTTTGACCTGGGAGCGAGTCGCGGGGGAACTCGCTGAACTCCAAATTGCGTCCATCGGCAAGAGCGCTGAATTGCTGGAAGGGAAGTGCAAGGATTTGCGGATTCCCGGGCTTGTGAATTTGATCGATCCCTTCCTTTCTCGCATGGCCGATTTCATGGCTGCCCAGGAAAAGACTTCTCCTGCGCCGCTCTCGAGATCGGAACTTGATTCCCTCAGTGAAGGACTGAAGGAATCCTGCTCGCTTCTTAGGAGCTTTGGCTTGCCGGATACCCTCGGCCACATCGACTTCAATCCCGGAAACATCCTGGTGTCTCCCGAACACTGCGTGTTTCTCGATTGGGCGGAGGGCTGCGTCACGAATCCAGTGATCACGTTCGAATACCTTCGCCGGCACATGGAACGAGCGGGCGTCGAGGAACCAGCCGGAGATTCGCGGCTCTCCGCCGCCTACCTGCGGCCCTGGGCGGCCTTCTTTTCTCCGGATGATTTGCGGCGGGCACTGACCACGGCTCCCCCGGTTGCGGTATTTGTTCACGCCATTGCAGGCGATGCCTGGCGCACGCTCGACCCTGTTTCGGACCCCGCGCTCGCGGGGTACTTCCGGAGTCTGACGCG
>Ga0137399_10001025_pt1 | contig 12295 bp, 21 predicted proteins | sample czorhiz316metaG_FD_104810 | JGI IMG/M metagenome (GOLD analysis project Ga0137399, IMG submission 104810) | Vadose zone soil microbial communities from Angelo Coast Range Reserve, California, USA - czorhiz3.16 metaG | ecosystem: Environmental > Terrestrial > Soil > Vadose zone | place: USA...
AAGCTGAAATCGAACGGCGAGGGGTGTTGCCGTGATCGTCCGCTGCATCGACAACGCCTTGCAGCGCGACGTGCTGGTCGTCGGCCGCGAATACGAAGTCCGCGCCGAACGCGACGACACCTACATCCTTTCCGGCTTCGAAAAAGGATTTAGCGAGAACCGGTTTGAGATCGCCCGCGTTTGTCGGTCGCCTTCGTTTTCGGCGTTCTAAGGAATGGAAGAGGCCACTGCCGCAACCGTCGTATGCGCAGTTATTGCGCTGGTAGCGATCTGTTCGCTATGGGCGCTGAGGGGCGCAAGACCCCCAAACGTCCTTAGGGATGCGGTGATGAAGCTCCTGCAGGATGCCGAGTGGTCGCATTGGAGCGAATCCGGTTCAAGATCACCCTGCATCAAACTCTCGATCACGACGAACGCGGTATGCGACATATGAAAACAGACCGTGATGGTCGTGAAACTGCCCGGCCAGATTCCAGACTTCGTCTGTTTTGGGTTCATCCCAAACGACCGGTGAGCCTTTCCTCAGTGGTAAGCCTCGAGTACCAGGGATGCCGCCGTCGCGAAGCGCAACGGACCATTCATCGTGGATGTAACGGTTGCGTGACTCTTCGTCTGCCCAGTACTGATCGATACCGTTGAGCAGCTCAGTCGACGAGTCCGGACGTCTGGGCAAGCGCAAGTATCTGTTTTTTGGCATCGTCCGCCTTCAGGATACGTTGAGCCGCCCGCTGATCAATGCTGCCATCGAGTTCAATCACAAGATCAACAAGCGAGGCCTCGGCTTGCGCAAACAGGATAACGAGGTTTCCGAGTGGCTGGATGAGGTCGCGATAGAAACTATCGACGATGTCTTCAGGCACGTCACGATCCTCTCTGGGCGCGCCTTTCACATTGCGGGGGCTAGGTTAAAGTTGCCAGCGCACCATCCTGGCGGCTCCGGTTGTCAGGACAGGGGTTCTAGCGACGAGAGGACAGCCGCACAGCACGAAGCTCGCCACATCCACTGAGCTGGACGCTGCAGGCCCTTGCCATCATGAATCCGCGGGGCAAAGAAGCGGCCCCAGCGCGGGGGCGAGCTGGGGCCGAAGTTTACAGAGAGAAGTGCCGGGGGAGGACCGACACAAAGCCGATGTGGGCTCGCAATCCGCCGATTCCATTATATTCTGTTTTAGAAACACTTTCGGTTGCTTGGCGTTTGGGTCGCCCGTCAATATATCCCGATGCACTTGCATTAGGCGACACGATGGTGAAAGAGCCAAAATTCTTCCGGAAACAGGCCGATAAGGCTGAGCGCATGGCTCGGGCCGTTTCAGACGCGGAAATCTCCCAAAGCTTTCTGAATATGGCTAAGGCCTATCGCAGTCAGGCGGACATGCTGAAGACCAAGAAGCTGAAGACAAAGAAAAAGTCCGATAAAAAGCGGCGCCGGCCAAGTGGCCTATTTTGAATCTGCGAGTGGACCCCTCCCCTTTGACAGCTACGATCTCAGCGAATTTTGGCACTGGCCTGTTTTAACCATCAGTGGCCTACTTTGAATTTCGCAGTGGCCTAATTTGGTTCTAGGAAGAACTGCGGCGTGTTCATTTGGCGGAACACCTTAGTTTTCAAAGCTCGTCTGCCGTTCAGCCGTTTCGTTGAATCAATTTGCACAGCATACCGAGCGATCCCGGAGGGAGGACGCTGTTCCGGTGTGTCCGGGACCCAGGCTAACCCTCAACCGGGTCCCGCCTGACTACCAGATTTTAGCACCCCGCGTCTGCAACCTCCGCCAGAGATGGTTATTGTGTGCTGATGGAGCCCGACTAAGAGAGGGCCCAAACCATGCCCAAATTCTATTTCCGGCAGTACATGAACGGACAACAGATGGCGAAGGACCAGGAGGGCCGTGAATTTGCCAGCCTGGCTGAAGCCTGCACTTACGCCGTTCGCCGCGCGCCCGGCCTTCTTAGAAAAACCCTCCGCTTGGATGCGAATACGTATCTCAGCACAGAGATATCCAAGCATTCGGTGTCCAGTCCGCATCTTCCATGGCACAGCGGACCAATTAATCGAGCCCGAACAGGCGCGGCATCTACACCGGGCGCTGCGCGGTTCCGTCCTGCACCTCGTTGAGGATGCTGGGCACATGGTGACCTATGCCGATGGTGCCGCCATTGCGGAGGCCGTCAATACGGTAGTTGGTGCAAACAGCATCAGGCCGATTCAAAATTAAGCAGTAGCTGCGCCCCGTTCCGAGCCAACCACAGGACGAAAAAAGCCGGCCATGGACATGTCCGGTCAATAAGACGACGGGGCTGTGACTCCGCTAAGAAAAACCTCGGCATGAAAGCCGCGGCTGTGATGCCGCAGCGTACATCCGGCCGCGAACTGCGGACTGATAGCTACGCTATGGCTCTGGATGGCGGTCGGCCCTGAGTCCTCAGCTGCCCGACTTGAAATTCTGCCTCTGGATGGCATCATCCGACAGTGGGAAACCAGGATGGCAGAATACCGTGCTTACGTCGTCGGGCGAGACGGGCATTTCGTAGGTTGGGAGCCACTAGTTTGCGACGATGATGTTGAGGCAATCGAAAAGGCCAAGCGCCTTGTCGAAGCCAATGACATTGAGCTTTGGTGCGGAGAGCGGCTGGTTATCCACCTGAGTTCCACTTCGCCGGAGCCGCCCCCAATAAATTCTCGGCGAGAGACCAACGGACTTGAACAATTTCGCGGCTCCATCGTCTTATTTTAGATGGAGAGCGCAGTGGATCAGAAGCAGATCGTCAGCCATCTTCTCGCCAAGGCCGATAAGTACCGCCAGTTCACGCAGTGGATCGGCGACCACGAAACGGTCCGCCGCATATTGGCCCTGACTGACGAACTGAAACAGCGAGCCCGCGCTATGGCGAAGCCGGAGGAAGCTAAAATCAGAAATCGCGCCCGGGAAATCTGGGAAGAAAATGGCCGCCCAGCCGGAAGGGATCAAGAGTTTTGGTTCCAGGCTGAACGTGAATTTCGGGAAGCTGAGGATCTCGCAAAACGAAGCGGCGAGGATGTTTAACTTGAACCGAAGTTCGGAACAGCAGCTGGTCGCGGGCCTCGGTCAGCTTGATCATGTGTACCGGCTATGGGTATCGCGGCCTGCGGTACGATCGGCATTTCAGCGCCGGAACGAATTCACCCGCTCAAGGCTTGAATAGCGCGGACTTATTCCGACGTTGCGTTGCCGGCTGCAAATGAATGACGATAAGATACGTGGAGGATCCAGAATGTCTCGATTACCATTTGTTTTTTTGTTTTTATCGGTGAGCTTATGTTCTGCATCGGCACAGGGTGGCCATCTCGGAACCCCACAGGAGCAGCAAGCGTGTTCGCGCGATGCTTCCCGCTTTTGCCGAAAACAACTGAGTGATGATATGGCCGTTCAACAATGCTTGCAGCGGAATCGCACAAAGCTGAGTGGAGCCTGTAAAAAAGTATTCGAGAGCCATGGCATGTAATGGGTCACCGATTTTGATTTCGGCCTGTCGCTGCGATCAGAATACGGATCCGCCAACCGAAACTATCCGCTCTGGTCTAATGAACATTTGAGGGCCGTTAGCCACGTTAAAGACAGTCCGGGCGAGCATCGGAGTCGCTGCCTCATTATGAGGCCATCGCAAATGGGACGGTTCTATTGTTGCCGCACTCCGGGACCTTCGCCGATCTCAATCTCCTCGTCGCGCACAGGGCGCCAGCACTTGGGCAAGATCGCGCATGTACTCTTTCTTGCGGCGGACCCTCGCGCTCGCCGCTTGCAATGATCTTAAGCATGGCATCGGCAACGGTCGCTATAGTCGACCCGCTTCATCCCATGCCATCCAGACGTCGCCCAAATGTTCTACTTTCTCGGTTTGTTCCTATCCGCCCCAAGGTACTGGCATGTTTCGACCCTCAGTGGCCTAATTTGAATATTGCAGTTGGCCTAATTTGAATTGTGTTCACTTGTGAACTGACCGCAGGCGGCGGCAAGTTAGAATCGGAGGTGCCATTAACCCCACGGAACCCATAAGCAAAAGGTGTGTCATGCAGCGTCGTCGCCCCGCGCCCCACACATTTGAACATCAGATTGCAGCCGAGAAGACTCGGCTAGAAGCGCAGGCCTCCAAGCTCCCGCCGGGTCCACAGAAGAACGGGCTGCTCAAAAAGATCAGGCAACTAGAAACCGCCTCTCGCTTGAATGAGTGGCTTTCATCCCCGGGATTACAGCCGCCAACCTAAAGGTGAGGCCGCCTCAGTTGGCGGCCTCTTTAATTATAGGCCCTTGCCGTCATCTTCTTCGGGCCGATATTCAAACGGCAATTCTAGTTGATCGTGAAAGCGCGGCCGATGGGTGTCGAGAGTTTTGATGAAGGTGGGGTAATCCGGGCTTACAGTCATATATGCGACGGTCGCGCCCAAGTGCTCCCGAAGTTTTGGGTAGCCGATGTTTCGGGTCAGCGCTTGCGACAATGCTGCCTTGCGGCGGCCTTTTGAATTTTTCGGTATCACGCGCTTTAATTCTTTTGCAACTCCCGGCGCAATCCGCTTCCAAACGATGTCGTTGGTTAATGTCCCAAAGTATTGGGGTCGCTTGACAGAGTCGGCGTTGTACTCAAGCCCTCGCAATCGGAACAGCTGAGCATAGAACTCATCGGGAAATGTTTTCACCCACGGCTGAAGCTCCTTCGTGACAAAGGCTTCCAGAATGCGTGCGAGTGAAGTCCGGGTCCGGTCGTACTGGTAGCCCGTAGCCTCATCAACCAGCGCAATGATGCCAACGCGAGCAAACCCGCGAAGCAAAATCTCACACTGGTCCGCGATATGCTCTTGCTGCTTTTGAAGTGCCCCGGCTTTCCGCGCAGCCAAAACAACATCGCAAATATCCGCCAAGATCGTTGCAGGATAGCCAAAGGCGATTCCGCCGCCGCCAGAATGTTTAAATCTTATTGGCTTTTCGATCAGCGCCAGTAATTCGTTGGAAACAAAGGGAGAAATGAACTTACCCTGCAAAAAACCCGTTAGTCGATCAGCACCACCGCGCGATCCGTATTTCATGCCAAGGCCGCCAACGACCCCGCGCTGCGAGAGAACCCTCGTTTCGTCTTCCAAAACATAGCAAGAGATTTCGATGTCACCGATCCTTAGCGGATGATCGTCGGACCCGTGCGTTGCTTGCTTGATGTCAGAAGACCAGCGAGCCGCCGCACCTTTTTTGGCTAACGCCTTACGCTCTTTGGCGGTCATTGCGCCGATACGGGCGAGGCCGCCCTTGGCCTTTCCTGTCGCCTCTTCCATGCTGGTATCTCCTATCTGATGCCAGCACTATACACGTATCTTGGCCGTTTGCAATATGCGCTTGCACCATGCCAGCAAAAGTGTATTATGCTGGTATATTTGATAGGATGCACCAACAAAATGCGCCCCACCGGCCTTTCGGCTGGCGGGGCGTTTTTGTGTGCGGAAGCGTGGCAGAGTGGCTGCCCCTTTTTCCCTGATTGTCCCCAGCAGGTTGAGTAGATCACGTGTGGATCGGGCCAGCCGATCGAGCCGGGTGACAACCAATACGTCGCCCCTCGCGAGGCGTGCCATAAGCTTGGCTAGCTATTTGCGGTCGGAGCGAGCTCCGCTGATTTCCTCCAATATCTTTTCGCATTTCGCCGCTTTTAGCTCGGCTATCTGCGCGGCCAAGGACTGGCCGTCGGTGCTTACCCGCGCGTATCCGTAAACCGCCATATCGATCTCCATTTCGCACATATAATATGCACACCATAGAGGCCCATTCTGTAGCCGATCGATGTCCGTTATGGAGAGTCGAACGGACTCTCAGGGAATGCGTCGCCACTTCTCAGTTTGACCTCGAAACGGACATTGGCCGCGCCGAGTGGCATTGAGCCTGAGGTCGGGCTTAGTCACCAAGTTCTGGCGATAACATTAGGTTAAAGCGATCGAAGCCGTTCCAAGAGGGATTGCGGTTCACTGAATTAGATTTCGCAGCCGGATGAATTCAAAGCCTTACGCAAGCCACCAAACGCGCTTAGCCGACAGGGCTCGGTGTCGCTGGCGGCCTTTGAACGATCGGGAATAGCAGTTCGCTTGATATCGGTAGTCTTAGGCTTCGACTTACGAAGGGCGGCGGTAGTGACCTTCTTTGTTTTGGGGTCGTGCCGATGGCGGTTGATAAGCCTCGGGGCCTCCGGCGAACCGATAGTGGTAGCTTCCGACGGAGAAATGCGTTCGTCGACTAGACCAGGCTGCGTTGGCGTCTCGCTTTGCGCATAGGTAATTTCAAGTCGATCAGTCTTCGCCAACGCACCATGTGAATCGGAAATGCCTACGGTTGTCTCGGCAAGGGGCTGAACGACCGCTACTGCAGTACGCGGTGGAGTTCTGAGTTCCATTGCCGCTAGTACTCCTACACCCAATGGGATGAGGAGGCCCAACAACACCATTCTCAGCATGATGCTCCCCCGACTAGGATTAGTGCCGGTGGAAATTCTCCGATCTAATGAGGCAACTTGGCGGCGGTCCAGGTAACAACCTGACCCACGTACAGGGCGTTTGCCGACAGGGTTAATGGAGGAGCCCGACGCGAAATGCCGCGACGTCCGAATCCGACCTCAAAGCGGGCGTTGACCTGCCGCACTGCGGAGTTACGCTTCCATCTCCAAGCGAATGGAAGCGATTCATGAAGAAAATCATCTCCGCCGTATTGGGCCTTTGCTCGGCGATATCGGCAAACGCACCGCAATTTTCGGCCGAAGTGCGTCGGGCTGATTTGCGCCGACCCTCTTTGAGCCCAAAACAGGCGAGCCGCATTGCATTGAAAGTGAGCGCCGATCGCGTCGCTAGGAAACCTGTTCGGTGTTCAAAATTTCGGACGGCAATTGGTCGACGGTAATCGATGTGTTCAACCCGTCACCGCCGGCGCCGCGAATACTATCCCCGTCGCCTTTCGTATTGTTGCAGATAGGCGACTTCGTCGAGGTTGACAAAATAGTTGGTATCGTTGCGGGTCAGGTGTTTCCATGCCGTCGCGTCGGTCTCCCCTTTAGGTTGTTGATTCGGCGCCACACGTAACCCAAAAGTCAATGCACAATCTTTCGGCTAGGAGTGGTTGACACAACCGGCGCGACGCCAGAAGGGCTTACTGTTGACCCTCTGCCTTTAAGTGCTCGTTCAAATCGATGCGAATCTCGTCCTTGCTCGGGGTAACGTTTCGGCGACAAAAACGAGCTGCTCGCCGAATTGACGGCGCGCCTATTACGGAGCACAGGCCGCTATGATTCCACCACAAAAACGATTCAGATTATTCAGTAGACACCACTGGATTTATTTAGGGTTCCCGGTATGGTTGTGGCATGGACGCAAAATCCCCGACTCCCCATACAAATGAACAGTTGAATACGATTTTTGCTGATTTTTTGGGAGCGACACGCTTTCAAAAATCAAACGAATTGTCTTCCAGAAGGACTATGAGGCCGCAGGCTCCCGCACAAAGCAAGTCTGTTGCCCGCTAGCGGTGGCGTGCCGAAAGATGGGCCTTGGAATTGAAAGGAGACTGCTTCTGCAGCTAGTGTCCTTCCGCCGCTCTCGATTTCAGCGCGTCTCGCCCAAATCGACTTCAACGATGGGATCTAACTCCGTAACTCCCCTAACTCCGTCTTTCATAATTGCGTCTTTCATAAATGAGGTTGTAACGATTCAGAGCTTTGTGCAATGTATCGCTTTCATGTCAATGATTGAGGTCATCTGAAAACATTAGTCAATAAGTCTGGGGGTTCTTCGTGGGCGTACTTCAATCGGCGCGCTTTTCGCAGGGCGATGCGGCCACAATAAAGAGGCTCGAAGATTGCGCAACCGGACAACCTAGCGAAGTGGCGAGCCATTTCACTATCGGTCAAACCGGCACGCCTGTAATCCAACTGCAGGAAGCGCTTAAGTCAGTCCAACAAAGCAATCCTGGTCTCGGAATTCCGGCTTTTGTTGTAAATGGCGTGTACGATGAAGCTTTCGCCAACGCGATACTCGCATACAAGACGAAAAGAGACATTAGAAATTTCGCAAACAAGTTCGACAACATTGTTGGCATTAAGACGATCCGAAGCCTTGACAGCGAAAAGGGGCCGAAATCAAATCCGACCCCTAAACCGATTCCAAAAAAGCCCGGCGATTTTCCGAAGCCGCTGGGAAATTGCGTGCAGGACAAAGATTGCCCGGCATCGCAAAGTTTCGAGGTAAAGCTTGTCTTAGGGGCTTCGGGCGGCGAGATCGTCGAATTCGCGGAATTCTTTTTCGCTATCCGAGATCTGACGAACGGCCTGTCTTCGGGATACAAATTGCGAGCTGCGGGGTTTGGAGTCAGCCTGCTCCCTGTCGGCGTCGCGGGCGGGGGCGGCCCCTCAATCATTAGAACTACATTGCCAGTACGGGTTACGCGTTTTGGGCCGACCGGCGTAATTGCAGGCCTTGTCAGCCCGATCCCCGGCACTCCCGGGAGTGTCGTTTCGGCTGCACTATTGACTCTGGATTTTCGTCCCGATGGGACAAGCGCGCGAAGCACGCTGCCATTCAAAATCGACACAGGCCCGATCTCGATACCTGGAGTGGCGGCGCACGGGGGGCAGCTGAGCATTATAGGCAGCTGCTTCGGTCAGCCGGGTGCCGTTCGTCGGACTCTCGGCGCCCTGGATTTTCCAAAGTAGCTCAACGGATACTTTGCCGTCTCACTCTAACGGGCGCGCGCGGCAAGCGATACGCAAATCGTAGCGCAATTTCCTTTGCGCGATCGGGGGCTGCTGATACCAAAGGGAGCGCGGAGTGGAGGTGCTGGGCGTGAAGCGCCGCGACGCCGCGCTCTTGCGGGCGTTGGGCACACCGCACAAGAAACAGTCCGAATTGAAGATCGGGAAGCCTAAGCCGAAAAGTGGCGCAGACGCGAATCCGTCAGTGCCGCCCAAGCCCGTTACTTAGGCGCGCACTTCTTGACGAAACTGGTTTTACGTTAGCCGCTTGCCTTCGCCGCCCCTGATCGCTTTTGAGGAGCGCTCGGCGTCTTCAATGCCGAGGCCGCAACGGTTGTTATAGCGGAAGTCGAATTCGGCGAGATACCTATGAAGGAGCGCCTCTCGCTGTTCGTGTGAACGTAGCCGCTAAGGCGCGCATATTCGTTCGCCGAGTGATTGACCGAATGATGGTTCTCGAATTCGTCGCCGATCTTCGGATAGATCGCGCTGTCGTCGGTCATGAGCGTTGAAGGGCGGTTCGCGTTCGTGACGATCAAAGGGCGCACGCTCTTTGCCGTGACGTTGGCGACATAGAACGAAGCGACATGTCCGCCGCGCTCGACAAGCGAGACGACGGCTTTCTTCGGGGCCGGTTCTTTGAACGCGCGGTTCTTGGCTTTGCCGCCGACGTAGGTTTCGTCCGCTTTCGACGACCTTGTTGGCGCCGCCGAGGCCGCCGGTGCTCTTGTGGCTGGTGTCGCCCATGCTTTCGCGGATGCGATGTGCCAGAAACCAAGCCGTCTTGTAAGTCACGCCCACCATCCGATGCAGTTGATGGGCGGTGAACGCTGAACGACACGGCGCCCCGCTGGCCGAGTGATCAGCCGAGCTGGCGAGCTTCGGTTCATGCCCAAGCCCCGACTTCCTCCAGAACATGCCGAAAATCAGGCTGCGGCGCGAGACACATGGTTCTATAAGTGTTCAGGAACGGCACCTCAAAACCCAGCGGCGTTTCGCGTTGTTTTTAAGGCGCGGTGTCCGAAGACGATGGAGGCCGACGGAATCCCCCTACCGCGCGTGATGGACCAAGCGACCCGACCTGATGGGGGCGGAGCCGGGGTCGCCGACAGCGGGCACCGAGCGGGGATAAGGCGATGGGGCCGCCATATTGAAGAAGTAATCCTTCGCCGCAGCATGTTTCAAGGTCGTCCTCACCTCTCATCGTCCGAATGATGCTGGAACTCGCGCTCGTCTGGCAGGATTTTTGCGACGGCCTTTGCTCACCCTGCTTCCTGTGCCAACTCAGAACACTTGGACCAACCACAATGAAACACCAGCGTCATTTCGAGAGCTCGACCGCCTCACGGCAACCGGCGCAAACCAGACTATTGATTGCCGACCTCGATCGCATCGTCCAGATCCTCAACAATGACATCGCCACCGAAGAGGAACATGCCGGGATATTCGATCGTTTCCATCCCGAATATCCGATGCTTGCCAGGGCGCTCGCGGCGCGCCGAGACAATCTCACGGACACCATCGCCGCGCTTGAGCAGCGTGTCGCAACTCAAAGATCCAAGTTCGAATAAACTTCGGCCTAGCGTTCCTCGTCCGGATGTACCCTGCAGCCAAAAAACCCGCCCGCGTGAATCGGCCATCCCCACCTCTCAGCGTCCGGGCGACTGGGGTCACTGTTGCTCTAAAGCATCAGTCAGATTCCAATTTTCGGAACAGCGCGAAATCCTTTTGACTGCGCTGCGTGGCATATCGTTCTGTTCGATCGGGCGCGGGACAATTGGAGACGCTGACCAGCACTCCGAGCGGCAGGTGTACCATGCGCAATCATGACCTCGTGTCCGATGGATTCCTAGCAGTCACCGCAGCCAGCCTTGTGCTGCTTTGCTCCGGCTTGCTCGCTATCGCATTTAGCTAATCTGTCCAGGCTCGCCCTCACCTCTCATCGTCCGGATGGCGCCAACTTCGGCCACCGGAGTTTTTTCTTCGGTAGTGTGATCTCGTTCACACGCGCCGCGCTGGCTGAATTACCAACGGCTCCAACTGGGCTCAATCCCTGGAGGGGCGGAATGGTTGTTATTCAAGATATTGTTGAACGAGATTCGATCGAATCCCAAGCGGACTCGAAAGCGAGCGACCTTTTCTCGATCGCCGTGTTCTGCGGGTTTGGCTTACTCGTCTCCTTGTCGGTCTTGCTTCTCGACCAGTACGTTCCGGGTGACTGGTTCTAAGCCTCACCTCTCGTCGTCCGGATGATCCGCCCTCGGCAGTCACCATCCCCCGCCGTTGCGCTTCCGGCCCCGCGCGCCAGTTTAATATATAAGGGGCCTAAAAGGCGCGCGGCAGCGCTGCGGGGCGGGGACATCAAAAGGGCCTCCAGCTGAAGCGGCCCCTTTGATTCTGATTGTGTGGTCTTTTTCTGCGGTCTATCCGCTGCGATCTTAGAGCCGATAGTTTTGCTTTGCTGACCCGCTCGCGTAGTCGGTCCAATTCGCGTAACTGAGCAATGAGATTAGCTGTCGCGTGGGTGACGGCTGCAATGCGCTGCTGAAGAGAGCTCATTTGAGACCCCAACTATGATCGCTTGGTGGCGCTGCGTATGGAAGCTGGGCCCTCCCCCAGCAAAGGATGCGTCGGCACGAAGCGACCAAGGTTCAAAGAAAATCTCGGATCGCGGGAACAATTCGTGGATTGGCAATTTGGACTCACTCAGCCGGGTGCAAGAACGTCGGCTGGAAGACCATTCCCCCCACCGGTCTCCCTCCAGTCGGAGTTCCGACACAAGCGGCCTCAGTGCCGTCCAGCGCTGGGGCCGTTTCTTTTTAGTCGCCGTCACCTCTCCTCGTCCGGATGCAAGGTGTCAGCCTCGGCCACCCGTGGTTCGCTCCATTTGGTGAGGCCATGATGAAATACGTTCTCGTATTGGCGCTTTTGTTTTCGACCAGCGCATTTGCGCAAACGCCGCCCAAGGCTAAAGCCCCGACCGTCGGTGGCAAACGGCTCATGCAGGTAAAGCCAACGGCTCCGCAAGACTGCAAGCTTGTGGGGACGGTCAAGGGCATAAAACTATGGGCCGGCGATTGCGTAGCAAGCGAAATGCGAGACTCGACCGTAAACGAAGGTGGTGCACCGGCGGGTCTGCCTCCGCCCGCAGGCGAGAAGGAATAGCAAAAAGCCACCGCCGGGGTGAAGCGGTGACGGCTTTCGTTTGCCAGTTAACAAAACGGTAAGGCTGGTCGGGCGTAATGCCAATCTGGCTGGCGGTCTCACAGTGGTGGGCTCTCGCAATGACAGAATATACAGTCAAGGAAATTGGCCATCAATGGATCGTGTACGCTGATCGGCTAAGCATCGGTGCTTGTGCCGATGAAGATTCGGCTTTGAAACTGATTGCCGAAGATAGCGCCACCAACGGCGCAACACGCACGTCTACGGTCCGCGGTACTAGGGCAAGCAAACAAAACCCGCCGGCGTGAACCGGCGGGCTTTCGGCGAGTGTCCAGCCTGTCAGGCGGCGAACTGATCGCGGAGTTGCGCCGCAGCCTCGCCGCCGACGA
>Ga0137399_10001027_pt1 | contig 12293 bp, 11 predicted proteins | sample czorhiz316metaG_FD_104810 | JGI IMG/M metagenome (GOLD analysis project Ga0137399, IMG submission 104810) | Vadose zone soil microbial communities from Angelo Coast Range Reserve, California, USA - czorhiz3.16 metaG | ecosystem: Environmental > Terrestrial > Soil > Vadose zone | place: USA...
CGTTTATATCTCCGCCGGTACCGGGACACCTCAATCCGATGACTACGCTGGCTCGTAAGCTTCGGTCGCGTAATCATGACGTAGTGTTCATTAGTTTGCTGGATGGTGAGCCTTCGGTTCGCGCTGCTGGCTTACCGTTTCTCCCCTGTGGCGCAAAGGAATTCCCGGCCGGCGCGCTCAACGAACGCCTCCGCTGGTTGAGCAAACTCCAGGGAGAGGAAGCGCTGCGAGCTACACTACAGAATGTGGCCGCCAGGACAGAAGCGATGTTGAATTCGTTACCGGCGATGCTAACTGCAGCGGCGGTCGATGCAGTCGTAATCGACACCGTTCTGATCTATACTGAGTTAGCGCCGATGAGCCTTGGTATGCCATATGCCCACGTCGCAAACGCGCTGCACTTCGATTACTCCGGCTGTACGCCGCTCTGTTTCTATGACTGGCCCCACGAAACTAACCCTACAGCTCTGGCCAGGAACCGAAAAGGCGTAGAGAGTTTCCTCGAAACGCTTGCACCAACCATCGCGGTCGCAAAGACATATGCCAAGTGCGTCGGCCTCGATGTCGACTGGAACAACCCCTGCGCCACGATCTCGAAGCTGGCCTGGATCACACAGTGTCCTCGGGAATTTGACTTTGAAAGTTCGCATTGGCCACCGCAGTTCCACCATACCGGGCCTTTCCACGATGGCGCCGGCCGCATGGAAGTCGATTTTCCATGGGAACGACTGACCGGAGAGCCTCTCATCTATGCCTCGATGGGAACACTTATGAACGGGTTGGCCGACGTCTTTCGCACGATTACTGCAGCGACCGGGAAGCGCAAAGGGCTTCAACTCGTGCTTTCCGTTGGCGATCAGCTCGATCCAGAACAGATCGGATCACTCCCGAGCAACACCATCCTCGTCAGGCGCGCACCGCAATTGGAACTGCTCAAGCGCGCCTCGGTCTGCATCACCCATGCCGGACTGAACACGGCGTTGGAAGCGCTTGCTCAAGGCGTTCCTCTAGTTGCCATCCCGGTTACCGTTGATCAGCCCGGTGTTGCTGCCAGGATCACTGAGAAGAAAACCGGACTGTTTGTACCATTGAAAGAGCTGACCGCATCCCGTCTTTCACTCCTCCTTGATCCAGTGCTCAACGACTCTACCTATCGCGATAATGCACATTATTTCCAGAAAGTGATTGCCGAAACCAATGGACTTTCTAAAGCAGCCGATCTGCTGGAACGAGCTTTCGGATTTGCCAACCAAGACCAGCAGCTCTTCGCCCAATAATCGATAGCACCGCTCACCAGCGAAAGATCGAGTCGATTCAATGCACCCCAAGCCGCTCAAAATTCTTGTTTGATATAATGTCAAGTCTTGAAGGTAAACAGTTCAGAATGGATGCAGCCACGGTGAGGCGTTGGCTGCAACTGAGTTTGATTCCTCACAGCCCGACTTAGCCCTGCTGGTGTTGCGTGTATGGATTGGCACGAGCTTGTTCCTAAGAAATGGCCTGGAAAAGCTCTTCGGCAATTCCGAAATGATTACGCATTTTCCTGATCCATTACATATTGGAACCTACGCCAGCTTTGCCGTGTCCACGCTCTCCGATGGTATCTGTTCCATTCTCGTCATATTTGGCTTTGCTGCACGCTGGTCGGCACTGATGATCTTCGCCAACATCTTTGTAGCTTGGGCGACTGTCGTTCACTTTCAATTCTTCGCACACGGCGTGAGCCCCGGTGAGGCAATTGTCATCTACCTCGGTGGCTTCCTGACCGTTGTGTTGGCCGGCCCGGGGCGTTTCAGCCTGGATTCGCTTTTAACAAAATACTGAAATGCGTTTACCCGATATTTCAGATCGTGGGTTACTAAGCTCCGAGGTCAACGGGGGAAGCAAAAGCGTGGGCGAAGGCTACTGGTTTCTTGTGCAGGTGTGATTATGAAAGAAGAAATAGTTGCAGTAAAAACCGAAGCTAAGCGGACGACTCGTCTAAGGCGATTGCTGGCCAACCCAAAGATCCTGGTTGCACCGGGCGCATATGACGGGACGGGTGCCCGGCTGGTCCAGGCGCTCGGCTTCCAAGCGATTTATATGAGCGGATTCGAAACCTCAGCCAGCATCTTGGGAGAGCCGGACGTCGGCTATTTGACGATGACCCAGATGACGGCGCGGCTCGCCACTCTTTCAGCCATCGAGGTCGGAGCATAGGGCCTGAACAACTTCATTCGGGCAGCGGGATGGCAGATGTAAAGATGCCATCCGGGTCAAACTGCCCCTTTGCGGTCTGCAAGCGAGGGGTATTGGTGCCAAATGCCAAAGCGGCTTGGTCGCGCTCGTGAGGCCCCAGAACATTGGGATAACCGCCGGGAAGCGCAGCCGAAGCCAGAACCTGGGACAAATCCCGTGCCCATTGTCTATGAATATTGCCGTTGTCTTTAGTTGTGGGTTCCCATGCAGCAACGATCGTTATCAGGAAGTGCTCGCGACGCAATCCAAATGCTGTAGCCTCGATCGGAACTCGTGTGGGCGTACCATGAAAGTGTTGTAAGATAATATTGGAGAACGTCGATGTCTTTCCGCTGCCGGCATCGAGAAGCGCCCGAATAGGCTCAGGAGTTAATTTTGGCAACCAGCGCGTCTGTAGCTCATAATGGCGACCATTCACGAAATTGGCATCAAATGTACGAAGCAGATCGCTATAGGTCATAGGCCCGATCTTCGCTAATATTGGCCAGCCCAAGCGCTGTAGCTCTGCGATGGCTTGCTTGCCCGGTGCCTGATCGCCGGTCCAGATTGGTGCTAAGAGCACAACTGGGTTCCGTCCGGCCCGGATAATATGTTAGTAATCACCGCGAACTCATCACCCGCCGATGCTGCTATATCGGCATAGCCATGTAGAACCGATTTTGCTTCGGACCAAGGAAATAGGATGATGCCAGCGAGCAGTTCGCGGAGAGGATGCAGCCTAATACGCATGGATGTGACTACCCCGAAATTGCCACCACCGCCACGCAAGGCCCAATACAACTCGGCATTTTCGAATGCATCGGCATTCACCTTTCGGCCATCGCCCAGGACAATCTCGGCGCCGAGCAAGTTGTCGAGTGCTAAACCAAATTGTGGAGTCAAGGGGCCATAACCACCTCCGAGGGTAAGGCCAGCCATGCCGACCCCGCTTGCTGTTCCGGTGACACCGACGAGGTTGTGGGGAGCCGCAGCAGCAACGAGGTCGCCGGCGGTAGCTCCGCCTTCTGCCGTAGCAACCTGAGCTTTTACATCCACCTCGACTCGTCGCATTTTAGAGAGGTCAATTACCAGGCCTCTGTCCCGTAGCGATCTCCCGGCCCAGTCATGTCCTCCACCTCGTACTGATAACCCGAGGTTATGCTCGCGAGCAACGCGCACCGCCGCCTGAACGTCTGCAACAGTCTCACAAAGCGCGCATAGCGCGGGCTGATATTCAACCACACCATTATAGATTTGCCGGGCTTGGAGGTAGCTATCCTCGCCGGGCAGTGCGACCTTACCTGGCATCACTACACGCAGGGCTTGTGCAGCCATCAACCCGAACTCGGAGGCCATATTGGTTGTTGTCTTCATCCGCTGTTGCTTAAAGGTAACTTGCTGATAGCTATGCACTGGTTCGCGCTCGCCGGGCAGCAACTGGCGAATAACGGAAGACGACGTCATGGTTCCGCGCCTGCAGTTGACGCGCTAGTGCTGTCATTGGATCGAGGTGGCCTAGTAAGTTAAGACAGACAAAACCTAATTTCATAGATACGACTCCCGTTACAAGTGTGGCAGCGTTGACCGAATAGTCTGGCCGCATGGATTTACTTGCTGCAGTACTAGAGCCCAGTATTCTGTATACTTGCCGTTCTTTTGTTCCAACTGCCGCTATCTATGTCTGCATTGGCAATTTATCCGGCCCGCTCCTAGACCAAGTAATAAGCTGGCGCGATCTAGGAGGATTCGCCGATCAGGTTTGACCCGCCGCGCCGGAAAAGCGATACCCAGCTACGATGGATAGTGCGAGCCACAACTTAGTCGCCGAGACACTGGGCGATAAACGAGGAAAGCAGCGAATTGCGACATGGTCGGTTATTGCCAGTAGTGGCCTGGCCGCGCTGAAGTTCGCGGTGGGACTGCTCACCGGCAGTCTCGGACTGATAGCGGAAGCCGCCCATTCGCTGCTTGATCTGGTCTCGACCCTCATCACCCTGCTGGTTGTAAGGGTGGCAGCTATCCCACCCGATCGGGATCATCCGTATGGTCATGAAAAAGCGGAAAACCTGGGCGCTTTGGCGGGAATGGCACTATTGGCCGCGACCGCGGCTTTCATTTTATATCACGCTGTCACCAAAATTTTTGTGCATCCAATCGCACCGAACGTAACTATTTGGTCATTTGCCGTTTTAATTATCTCAATAGGCATAGACTTATCCCGCACCAGAGCACTACGCCAAGCAGCGAAAAAACATCATAGTGACGCATTAGCATCCGACGCCGAGCATTTTTGGAACGACATGCTGGGAGCAATGGCAGTGCTCGCTGGGTTGGCTATCGTCGCCGTCTCCCGAGCTGTTCCTGTTCCAGAGTGGCTAACAACCCGGGCGGATGCATTTGCGGCCGCCATCGTAGCTTGTATCGCATTGCGTTCAGTTTGGAGGCTCAGCGTCAAAGCCATCCGCGCATTAATGGACAACATCCCGGCGGATTTAACCGATCGGCTGAAGGAGCGGGTCGAGAGTGTAGATGGCGTGGTTAAAGGTTCCACGGAATTGCGAACCCGATTCGTAGGCAACCGACCTTACGTCGAAATCAAGCTGGCAACACCGCGTGGAGGCTCGCTGGAATCTGCTCATCACTTGAGTGAAGTCGTTGAAAAAACGATACGAGCTGAGCTAGCCAATGCTCAAGCTACCGTGCATGTCGAGCCAACAGCGATACCCAATGAAAGCCCGGCCGTTGGTATTCGGGCGATAGCCGACAGACTCGGACTTCGAGTGCACAATTTGAACATCTATCGCTTAGCGCAAAATCTGCGGGTTGAGCTGGATCTCGAGCTTCCCGACAGTTTGTCCTTACTCGAAGCTCACAGGCATTCGGAGACCCTTGAAAGAGTTATAGCGGGGGAACTTTCGGAACGAGTGGAAATTACCATTCATCTGGAACCTCGTAGCGACCAACCGCGTCCGGCAGTGCGCCAATCGAAAATGACCGAAAGCGTGCGTAACGTTGTGCTGGGTCTGCCACAGGCGGCCGATGTTCGAATACACGACGTCCTCTTAACCGACGAGGGATTAGTGGTAACCCTAAAGAAAGCCTTTCCTGGCCATACATCGCTCAGAGAAACACATGAAGAGATGAGTGAACTGGAGCGTACTCTGAAATCTTTAATTCCCGAACTGGCTCGAGTTCACATTGATCCGGAAATTTCCAATCCGGATTAATTGCAGGGGCTTCGTTGGCTCCGGTAGCCGCTCTACTAATGAGTGAAGGCAAGTTGATTCGCCGAATTCGTAACCTCATGATCTTCGCTAGGATCGCCGATACCCCCGAACCGGAACTGCCTGGCCCTGGCCTACCCGATTCCGGCTGTGCCGCCTGTCACAAATGCAACGTCTCCTTTTAATTCGATCATTTCGATTTTTGGTGATGGTCATTTGGGTTCAAAGCCGACCTTGAACGCGCACGGCCTCCGATCATTTGCCTTCGGGCACATCGGGGCGAACCTTTTGAAAGCTGGGCGCTTTGACGTACCATCGATTTTCATCAGGCAAATAGATAGATTCTCCGATGGGGTTGTCAGCGATCACGTAAACTACCAAATCACTCCCGCTGTCGTTTATGATTTGGTGAGGCTCACCAGGTTTGAATATAAAGGCGTCTCCCATTGTGACCGAAGTTGTCCCCGTTGCGTCCCGAACTTTCCCTTGGCCTTCAATGACGTGGTAAAACTCCCACTGCACGCTATGAGAGTGAAAACCTGTGTTTGTCCTCCCAGGGGGGATCCGGGAAATCTCTACATCGAACGGATGGCGCTTCAGCAGATCCATCGAATCTCCGTCGCGCCCTAGCGCAATGGACACGTCTTTTCCAGAGGCTCCGTATTTTCCATCCTCGGAGAACGACATTTCCTCGGGCATTTCGTTAGTGTTGATCTTCATCATAAATCGTCTCTTTTGGTGAATAACCTACGCCCCGATAAACTTGGTCATCGTATTTGAGGCTTTCGAGATCGCAATTTCTCTCCGATCTCGCCCGTATACGTTTGTCGGGCAACGAAGGTTGCTGTCGCCGCATCAACCCTATCGGATGGGAAAGAAGTCCAAGGGAGCCAATCATGAATACGAGGGCACTGCACCACCTTTGGGTTCAGCTTACGCCGACACCGCTTTTCGGACTGACCCTCACGATTCTCAGTTACTTGGTCCGTCATGCGATCCGACGAGCGTGTCGCGGGTGCCGCACTAGCAAACCCAGTTCTCATTTCGATTCTCTTAATCGGTGGCATCCTGGGTATAACCGGCACCCGTGCAGAACCTACTTCGCCGGAGCACAGGGAGGTTGCCGCTCGTGAGCGGGCTTCCACAGATGGTCTCCACCTTCCAGAAGTGCTCAACGATCGCCTCGAAGAGGCTGGCCTTGGCTGGACTCACTTCCCAGCAACGCCGGTAACGGCGATCTCGATCAAATGCGGTTTTCCGGTATTCAGAGCGGCCTCAACCGCCTCACTAATTTTGCGATGTGAGCCTACCAAGGTGGACTCGACGCCCATCGATCTTGCCAGTGATTGGAAGTCAACTTTTGGCTGGCAGATATCCATTGCAAGAAAACCGTGCTCTTTTGCGTTGTACTGCGGTTGGCTTAGCATGAAGTTTTTTAGAATCCCGTATTCAAGGTTGTTCAAAACAACGAAAACCACCGGCACTTCTTCGTGAACGGCGCTCCAGAGCGCTTGAGGCGAGTACATCGCTGAGCCATCGCCCACCATACAAAGGACCGGTGCATGATCGCGCGCCAACGAAACACCAATCGCCGCTGGCATTCCCCAACCCAACGCTCCCCCTCTATTGTGGAAATATTGGCGCCCTCCCGTCGACCGGTGCATCGCCTGCGTGAAAAGGTTGGAGCAAGGCGCTTCATCCACCAGCGAAAAACCATCGGGAAGCGGACGCAAAACTTCCCTGGCGGCAACGATTGGCTCGATCTTTTCGTCGCCACGGATCGCTGCATCAGCCCGCTCCATGAGTTCGCGCCAGAGGATGTCCTTTTGCTGCCGCGCATCTTCGATGTTTTGTTTGATGATGGCCAACGGCACCTTGGGTTCCAGTTCGTGCGCCAAAGCTTCCAATGTCGCCCGGACATTGCCGAAAATGCCGAGCTTGGGAGCATCGTTATATCCCAAATCGTTTGCATCCTCCGAGATATGGTAAAACTCGATCGAGTCAGGGATTGGATCACGCATTGTATAGACGATCGAGACCAAGCTTTTTCCACCCAATCCGAGCAGGCAATCGTATCGACCCAGAGTTTCTGAAATACCCTGGGCAGTGGTTGGAAGTGAACCTCGCCAGAATGGATCAATCGAAGCGTAGTTATTGACCGATGGCCAGGAAGCACCGTAAACAGGTGCACCGATTAGTTCTGCCACTCGGGCAATTGCTTTTCCCAAGCCAAGTTCGGCGATATCGTTTCCTGCTACAATAACGGTCCGGCCACGGTTAAATCGCAGAAGTCCGGAGGCAAGTTCCTTGAGGCCAACCCCGACGTTCGAGAGTTCAATGCGGCTTGGTGGAACGACCCGGGGCGAGCCGATCTCGTCCAAAATATTCATCGGCAGCGACAAAAAGACCGGCCCGCGTGGCGGAGACATGGAACTATGAAAGGCACGGCGAAGAATCAGGGGCAGATCATCTAACGAATTCGGTTCGAAACACCATTTGGCTACGGGGCTGGCCATTCCCACAAGATCGGCAGCGAGCAACGGATCGGCAAGAATATGCCTGAGATCCTGTTGACCCGCAGTGACTACCATCGGCGCCCTAGCAATCTTGGCGTTCATGATCGCCCCCATTCCGTGACCTAGGCCGCCTGATGTGTGAAGGTTCACGAAAGCAGGTTTCCCCGATGCCTGAGCATAACCATCAGCCATGCCCACGGCGGTCGCTTCTTGAAGTCCCCAAACATAGCGAAAATCCGGGTTGACTACTAATGCGTCGATCAGCGGAAGTTCCGTTGTGCCAGGATTCCCAAAAATGAATTGAGTGCCCTCCGATCGTAAAATTTCGAGAAGGATTTCCGCTCCCCTTGCTTTCTGCGTTCCGACATTTGCTCCCATAGAAGTCGAAACTAATCGGTCAAACCTCGTATGTCCCAGATGAAAAGGCGATGACCGCCTTCTTCAAGGAGATTTCTGAGAAGCCTCACTTAGAAAATTCTGAGCAACCTCTGCGAAAACGGACCAATGCTCAGCATACAACTCGCGCATCCGTCGGAGATGATGAGCACCGGTCCGCATGAATTCAGCGAGTGTTTTTTGTTCAGCCACAGGCAGATAACGATCGGTTGAATTTCTGAGAGCTGATAAATTGGTTTTTTGGGCATCCAAATGTGGTTTGCTCACTTTAGCATAAATGGATCTTTTCATTAGCCCTCTTCTGGCTTGATTCGTAGGTATGAGAAATTGGCCAACCGCTCACATCGGTTACCCCACTCTTCCGGGCCGCCGCGCCTCTGGCACAGGGTCGGCAAAGCGTCCACCAGAAATAAAGCCCGGCGAAGGAAATTCATTCTGATGGGAACAAACACCTCGTTCTGCTTAGAGTGATGTATGAGTCACGGATTTAAAAAAGAAACAAGAAAGCAAAAAACATGATCGCGAAACTCACTGGAAAAGTTGCCCTAATCACGGGTGCAACTGCGGGTATTGGAAAAGCTTGCGCGCGTGCCCTCGCTAAAGAGGGAGCGCGCCTGGTCCTCACCGGACGACGTCAAGATCGGCTCGAGGAGCTTAAACAGGAAGCGGAAAAGTTTGGTACGCAGGCGATCAGTGTCGCTGGCGATGCTAGAGAAGAAAGTACAGCGATAAAAACGGTCGAAGCGGCAATCCAAGCGTTCAGCCAAATAGATATTCTTGTTAACAATGCCGGTGCCGGCAACTACAAGAACCTCGTCGAGACGAGTGCCGAGGAATACGATGACCTGATGGACACTAACGTGCGTACAACGTTCCTATTCACCCGACACACCGTACCGGTCATGCTTCAACGAAAGCAGGGTACGATTCTGACGATATCATCGATGGCAGGTATCTACGGTTTTGCCGGCGAAGCGGTGTATTGTGCTACGAAGTTTGCCCAAGTCGGATTCGCACAGGCCCTGGATAAGGAACTCCGAGTCCACGGAATCAAGGTTGGTGTTATCTGTCCGGGAGGCGTAAAGACCGAATTCGCTATCGGACGAGGACGCACCGAAGAAGGCGTCAGCAAATCGGATATGCTTGAGCCGGAAGATGTGGCAGACGCTGTTCTGCTGGCCTGCAAACAATCCCCGCGCTCGCGAATTATTGAAATCCAAATGCGCACGATGGCAGAAGCGCTGGCCTAGAAAGACCAACTGATTTAGCCGATTGCGGACTGGTTGCCGAATCAGGGCATTGCTGCTCAAGGAGACAAAAGATAATTATGTGTCGGATCGACCTCTTTTGTTGACGCCGGAATAGGAATCAAAATCTGGGCGCGAGATCCGGTCTGGGGCTGACTTTCAAAGGAGAACCGGCCGTTGCCGCGGTATACGGTTTGCAACCTCTCTTCCAGGTTCCGCAGCTCTCGCAGTCGGCCACGCAAGAAGATGAATGCACCGAGCCAAAGGAAAAACATGCCGTTGTAAGCGGTGAGATCAACGCGTTCCACCGAACTCTCCATGCCCCGCGCGTAATAAATGTGGTGCGGAAGCAGTCCGATACCATGCGCGAAACTCAGCAAAATCGCGCTGAAACAGGCGGCCGTGAAAACCGCTCGTCCCACCCGTCGTCTCCTAGGAGATGAATACGGACCCTGCGCCCAGAGTCCAAGAATCGTCACCGGCCAAGCAGCAGCCGCACAGAAGGCAAGGTCGCCTGCCAGCCGCACGATCAGCGAATGAGCCGATTGACCGAGGCAGAAAGCAATCTGCTGGGTGTCTGCGCTCAATGTAAACGTGAGCGCGCACGCAGCGGAACCGAAACGGGCGACGCGATTTTCTCCGGTTGAGCGGAGCGCAAGGACCAGAAGGAGCGCCGAGAGGGCACTGCCGACCCCGAAATTAAAAGGTCTTTCGATGACACTCGAATCGTTACTCAGCGCGTTAGCAAACAGCAACAACAGAGCAGAAAGAATCACAGATTTAGCGGTTCTCTAGCAGATCGCTTCATCGTCTTACGACGAACCAAACCAATTGATCAGGCTTGGTGTCTTGGCTCAAAACGCTATTTGTCGCGCCGTGAACCCGAGGGAAAATGCGACGAAATAGCCGCCACCGCAGCTTGCCGAGTAGCAGGAAGGGATTGCGCTCACGAAGCGCTTTCTTGGCGTTCATAAAAATGTTGTAGGACAACCGATGGTAGAGCTGAGTAGCGACGCTTCAACTCTCTGCTAACAAGCGCGGAGGATTGTTTGTTTAACGCGGTTAAGCAGAATCCGAACGCGGGCAGAAAATGGGGTACTGGCCTATCCGACTTCGACCGTCGTCGGACAAAGTCGCTGTGATGGGGATGACCGGGAGCGTTTTCGCTAGCGGCCACTGTCCCTTTGGTTCTTTGTATCGGCGCCGCTGGATCTGTTTCGCCCTACCATCACACATCACGCCCAGACGCCGCTGATACGCCACCTCCCCCACCGCGCTCGATTCCTGACTCCCGGCACTTGTCCGGCTTTTTCCGCGTTCGTCTGGAATCATTAGTTCCCACGTAGCCGACGTTTTCTATTAGCGCCGTCCTAAGTAATTCCATACACGCTATGCCGCACTCAAAACATCGTTTTACTTGGTTTTGGTTCCACTGTCAGACTCCCCGATTCTCGACTCGATCGGTTTTGACGATCATTGTTCTATTCAGTGGTGCTCCCGGTGCGCATGGCCAGGAATCCGCCGGAAAAGAAGATATTCAGAACCTGGAAAAGCACCCGATGCCTCTGCCGACACTGCAACTGCACCCTCAATACGAACTCTCGGCTTCAGTCGACTATTCATGGGTTGGTCGTGCGAGCTTCAATGATAATAACGCCGACTCTAGAAATAGCGGAGGCCAAAGATTTCCACTTGGGAACATCGGCGAACAAGACATCTTCGGTAATTTGGACCTTGGGGTTCCGATTACCGACTCGCTAGCGTTCACGATTGGAGCATCCTACAAAGGCTTCTTCTTTAATCTTCCCCAGCTGAAAGCAGGAACGAAACCAATGATTCCATTGCGGTCTCAGCTCGAAGAGATCGAGCTCAGCGTTGGTCTTCGCTATCGATATTCTGATAAGCTTACATTATTCGGTGAGGTCACAGGTCGTATCGCGTCCGATTTCGTCAGCCTCAGCAGCGATGATCTTGGAATTGGCGGAAAGATCGGTCTACGCTATGCTCCGTGCGGCAACGATAGTCTCTATTACATCCTTGGTGTCGCCGCAGAGTCCAACTCCAACCACATGGTTATACCGGAGGTCGGGGTGCACTGGGAACCCAACGACCGTTGGACCTTCAATCTGGTTTTCCCGAAACCGGAAATAGATTTTCATCTGAACTCTCGAATCACATTCTTTGCGAACGCCGAAGGTGTTGGCGGAACCTTCCGCGTCGGGAAGAATGTCGGTACAAATACCCTCGGACCCAATGTTGGTAGCACGAAATATAACAATGCGTTGCTTGATTATTCGGAAGTGCGCGTGGGCGGCGGTGTCCGGCTGCAGCTGTTCAAGAATGTCAGACTGGAAACCGAGGCGGGTAGCACGGTTTATCGAAAGTTCGAATATATTCGTTTTGGCCAACAGACCTCACCGAACAATGCTCCGTTCGTTGAAACCTCGCTAAAAATCTTGTTCTGAGGATTTTCGCTGATGAGAGCCTTTCAGTTCACGGGCATTTGGATGAGGATCTTTCGTGAAGTTAGCGCGATCGTCATGCTCTCGACAACTTCGTGTCTGCGGGCAGTTGCCTCTCCCGGCTGGACGGTTAGCGACCGGATTCCGGTGGGCGGAGATGGAAACTGGGATTACGCCACTCTGCAAGCAGAGCAGCATCGTCTCTATGTGGCTCATCAAGATCGGCTGGTC
>Ga0137399_10001029_pt1 | contig 12290 bp, 10 predicted proteins | sample czorhiz316metaG_FD_104810 | JGI IMG/M metagenome (GOLD analysis project Ga0137399, IMG submission 104810) | Vadose zone soil microbial communities from Angelo Coast Range Reserve, California, USA - czorhiz3.16 metaG | ecosystem: Environmental > Terrestrial > Soil > Vadose zone | place: USA...
CCTCACGCTCGTGATCCCGCACCAGGCGAACCGCCGCATCCTGGATGCGATGCGCGAGCGGATGGGCATTCCGCCCGAGCGCGTGATCGTCAACATCGAACGCTTTGGCAACACCTCCTCGGCCTCGATTCCGATCAGCCTCGACGAGGTGGTGCGCGCCGGGCGGCTCAAGCCCGGCGACTACGTCGCGTTCGTGGCGTTCGGTGGTGGCGTGACGTGGGGCTCGTCGGTCATGAAATGGACGCTGCCGGTCCCGCTCGAGGCCGAGCCGGCCGGGATCCCGGCGGTTGAGGGAGCGGCGGGATGAAGCTCGCGTTCCTGTTCCCGGGTCAGGGTGCGCAGGCCGTGGGCATGGGTCGCGCGCTGGCCGAGGCTCATCCCGAAGCACGCGAGGTGTTCGAGACCGCCGACCGCGTGCTGGGGTTTCCGTTCACCGAGCTGATGTGGAACGGGCCCGAGGACGAGCTGAAGCAGACCATGAACGCGCAGCCCGCGCTGCTCACGCACAGCGTGGCGGCGCTGCGGCTGGTGACGGCGGCCGGGCTCGAGCCCGGCTGGGTCGCGGGCCACAGTCTCGGCGAGTACTCGGCATGCGTCGCGGCCGGCGCGCTCTCGTTCGAGGATGCGCTGCGTCTCACGCGGCGGCGCGGCGAGCTGATGTACCAGGCCGGCGTGGACCGGCCGGGGACGATGGCCGCGATTCTCGGGCTCACGCGCGAGCAGGTCGAGGCGGTGTGTCTCGCGGCCTCGCCGGCCGGCATCGTGCGGGCCGCGAATCTCAACGCCCCCGGGCAGATCGTGATCTCGGGCGAGATCCCGGCGATCGAGAAGGCGTGCGAGCTCGCGAAGCAGGCGGGCGCAAAACGCGCCATCCGTCTCGAGGTGAGCGGGGCGTTCCACTCGCCGCTGATGGCGTCGGCGGCCGCAGGGCTGCGCGAGGCGCTGGAGCACGTCACGCTGCGCGACGCGCGCTGCCCGGTGATCGCGAACGTCTCGGCCGCGCCGGTTCAGAAGGCCGCCGAGATCCGCGCCGCGCTCGAGGCCCAGGTGCTGGGAGCGGTGCGCTGGGAGGACTCGATGCGCCGGCTGCTGGAAGCGGGCGCGGAGCGCTTCGTCGAGATCGGCACCGGACGCGTGTTGCGCGGGCTGCTGCGCACGCTGGCTCCCGAGGCCTCGAGCTTCAACGTCGAAGATCCCGCGAGCCTCGCCGCCACGCTCTCCGCGCTCGGCGCGGCACCGGCCGGGAGGGCCTCGTGACCGAGGCGACGCCGATGGAGCGCGCCCAGGGGGACCGCGATCTGGCCGGCCAGGTGGCGTTCGTGACCGGAGGCGGCAGCGGCATCGGTCTCGCGGTGGCGCATGCGTTGGGCGCGCGCGGCGCCCGCATCGCAATCTTCGGACGCAATCTGGAGCGCGCCCGCGCGGCCGCCGCGACGCTGGCGGCCGGGGGTGGCGAAGCGGCAGCCTTTGCGGCGGACATCTCGCAGACCGAATCGGTCGAGGCGGCGTTCGGCGCCGCGCTCGAAGCGCTGGGCCGCGTGGACATCCTCATCAACAACGCCGGACTCACGCGCGACGGCGTGTTCATGCGCATGAGCGATGCCCAGTGGGACGAGGTGCTCGACACCAATCTCAAGGGCGCATTCCGCTGCTGCCGGAGCGTGGCGCGGCCGATGATGAAGGCACGCTACGGCCGCATCGTGAATATCTCCTCGGTGGTCGGATTGATGGGCAACGCCGGCCAGGCCAATTACGCCGCCTCGAAGGCCGGCCTGCTCGGTCTCACGAAGTCCCTGGCCCGGGAGCTGGCCTCGCGTCACGTCACCGTGAACGCGGTGTGCCCGGGGTTCATCGAGACCGAGATGACCGCGAGCCTGCCGGAGGCCGCGCGCGCCGAGTTGATGGCGAAGATCCCCCTCGGACGACTCGGAAAACCCGAAGAGGTGGCGGAAGTAGTGGCGTTCCTGTCCTCGCCGCGGGCAGCCTATGTCACCGGGCAGGTCTGGACCGTCGATGGCGGTATGGTGATGTAAGCTGTGGCGCGCGGCTCAGGCGCCGGTCAACCCCCACAGGAGGTGAAAGAAGTGGCGACGTTCAGTGAGGACAAGGTCAAGGAGATCATCGCCAAGGAGCTGGAAGTCGACATCAAGCAGCTCACCAACGAGGCCAAGTTCATCGAAGACCTCGGGGCGGACTCGCTCGACATCGTGGAGCTCGTCATGGGACTCGAGGAGGAGTTCGGGATCGACATCCCGGACGAAGACGCCGACAAGCTGAAGACGGTCGGCGACGCGATGAACTACCTCAAGTCCCACGCCAACGCGTAGGACGGCCCCCCCGCCCGGGAAGGGCGGGCCGGAGCCGCCCCGCGCGCTCCGTGTTCGGTTGCGCTTCGGCGTGACCTCCCGCGCGTGGCTCATGGAGAGAGAAATTCATGTCGGGTAACGATCCCCGAGTGTTCGTGACCGGGGCGGGCGTGGTTTCGCCGCTCGGGAACACCACCGAGGAGTTCTGGAAGGAACTGATCGCCGGGAAATCCGGCGCCGGACCGATCACGCGTTTCGACACCGCGCAGTACGCGACGAAATTCGCCTGTGAGGTCCGGGACTTCGATCCCGGAGTCGCGCTCGACCGCAAGGAGGCGAAGCGGATGGACCGCTTCGTCCAGTTCGCGGTGGTCGCCTCGGCCGAAGCTCTCCGCACCTCCGGGCTCGATCTCGAGAAGGTGAATCACGACCGAGTCGGCGTGATCATCGGGTCCGGCATCGGTGGGATGGAGACGTTCGAGAGCCAGCACAAGGTGCTGCTCGAGCGCGGGCCGTCGCGCGTGAGCCCGTTCTTCATCCCGATGATGATCTCCGACATGGCCTCGGGCCAGGTTTCCATCCAGTACGGGCTGCGCGGCCCGAATTTCTGTACGGTTTCGGCGTGCGCTTCGGGTGCGCACGCCATCGGCGAATCCCTGCGGCTGTTGCGCGCCGGGGACGCCGACGTGATCGTGACGGGCGGCACGGAATCCGTCATCACACCGATGGCGCTCGCGGGGTTTGGAAACCTGCGCGCGCTTTCGACCCGAAACGATGCACCTGAGAAGGCAAGCCGCCCGTTCGACAAAGACCGGGACGGCTTCGTGCTGGGCGAAGGCGCCGGCGTGCTGGTCCTCGAGACCGAGGACCACGCGAAGGCCCGGAGCGCCCCGCTGCTGTGCGAGCTCACGGGCTACGGCGCTACGGCCGATGCCTACCACATCACCGCGCCCAGCGAGACGGGCGAGGGCGCGGCGCGCGCCATGCGGCGCGCGCTCGAAGATGCGCGCCTCCCGCTCTCGGACGTGGGCTACGTGAACGCTCATGGCACGTCGACTCCCGCCGGGGACCCGATCGAGGTCCGGGCGGTGCAGGACGTGTTCGGAGATCACGCGCGCGGCCTGATGATGAGCTCCACCAAGTCCATGACCGGGCACCTGCTGGGCGCCGCGGGCGGACTCGAAGCGGTGGTGCTCGCGCTCGCATTGTCGCGCGGGATCATCCCGCCGACCATCAACCTCGACCAATCGGAATTCGAATGCGACCTGGATTTCGTTCCCCATCGGGCCCGCGCGGTACGCGTGAAGGCCGGCCTCTCGAACTCGTTCGGGTTCGGGGGACACAACGTAACTCTGGCAATGAGAGCCGCAACGTAGCAGGCCGTGGGCGCCGGCGCGGCGGCCGCGGACGCGGCCGCTCCCGGGGATCTTCCGGCAGCCCGCCGCCCGCTCCACGCGGGTTCTCGTTCTGGGCCTGGATCAAGCGGTTGATCGCGCCCACCCGGGCGCGGGAGACCCGCCGTCCGCTGAGCGAGCAGGAAGCGCGCACGCTGGTGGAATTCGGCCGGCACTTCGGCATCGAGTTCGTCAATCCCGTGCTGCTCAAGCTGGCACTCACGCATCGCTCCTATCTCAGCGTGACCGGGCAGGGGCCGCGCGAGTCGAACGAGCGCCTGGAATTCCTCGGCGATTCGGTGCTGGGTCTCGTCACCAGCGAGTTCCTGTACCGCGCACACCCGGACGAGCACGAAGGCCAGCTCACCAAGACCAAGTCGCTGCTGGTCTCGAAGGCCATCCTTTCGAGACGGGCGCTGGCCATGGGGCTCGGGCGCTTCGTGCTGATGAGCCATTCCGAAGTGGAGTCCGGCGGGCGGCAGCGGCTCTCGATCCTGGCCGACGCGTTCGAAGCCGTAATCGGAGCGATCTACCTCGACCAGGGCTTCGAGGCCGCGCGCGCGTTCATCCATCAATGGCTGCTGAAGGACACCAAGGCGATCGCGTCGGACGAGCGCCACGCGAACTACAAGAGCCACCTGCAGGAATACGTGCAGAGCACGTTCCATACTCACCCGGTCTACCGGATTCGCAGCGAATTCGGGCCCGACCATTCCAAGCATTTCGTGGTCGACGTGCTGGTGGGCAAGCGGGCGCTGGGATCGGGCCGGGGCCGGAACAAGAAGGAAGCCGAGCAGGCCGCGGCGCGCAACGCGCTCGAGGGGGTGGGTGCGGTTCCGGGAGCGACGGTGAGCGAGGCGGCGGAGCCGGTGGCATCGGTACGGCCGATCGAGCGCGGCGTCCCCGCGCGGCCCAAGGCGTCCGAGGAGCGCGGTCCCGCGCTCAAGGAACGGCGCGAGCCCTCACGGGAGGAGACCCTCCCGGAGCCGGACGAGGATGTGGATGAGGTGGCCCGGCCACGGCGGCGCGGGCGGCGCGGAGGTCGAGCGCGCCGCGGGCCCGGCGGGTCCGCTCCGATCGCGAGCGAGAGCGAGGGTGTGCAACCTGCTCTCCGGTCGGACCCCGAAGCGGAACGCAGTGATGCAGACGAAGCCCCGCACGTGACGCCGGCGCCGCGCGCGCGCGCCGGGCGAAGGACCTGGCTCAAGAAGCTGGACGAGGAACTCGAGGAAGTCGGGCGGCCCGAAGGTCCGCTCGAGGAGCGGCACGTGGATCCGTTCGACTGGGAATCCGCGGCGCCGGAGACGCGCAGGGAAGAGCCCGATTGGAGCCCGCCGGCGGATTCCGGCGCGGAGCCGGCCGCGGACCATGAGCTTCGCGGTTTCGACGCGGAGCGCCGGTCGGAAGAACCACTCGAGGACGATCGCGCGGAACCGGACCCATCCGCCGCGGACTCCGCGCCGGCCCCGAGTCGCGCGCAACCCGCGCCACGATTCGGGCGACGCACGCGGCCGCGCCGCTAGGCGGGGCAAAAAAACGAAGCGGGGAGCCGAAGCTCCCCGCCTCCAAGCTGCCGTCACATCCGCTTCGAGCAGGCCCCTCGGATCTTCCGTGCTCTGGCAGAGTGACGACAGAACTCGTCAATCTTCCCCTGGCTGCAGCACCGCGTGATGGCGAGTCGAACCTTCCGATGTTGGTGCCGCCGCCGGGGGACTCCTGCAGACCACTAGTGCAGCATTCGTGCCATCCGGAAGACCTGCGCGGGCCTCGCTGCTATTCTATTGTGGCGCATCTAGTTGAATGCGTCGCGTCGCAGTCTTGACGTGGTTGGAATGTCAAGCATCGAGACGCCAGATGGGACACTTTGGCACTCAATCCGTTGCCGAAAGTCGGAATCGATTGCCACACAGCATGTTGAGGCTGTGTGACAGATCGTCCCCGCAACGGGACAAATAGTCGCGCTCAGGACTCTTCCAGGCCCTGTCGCTTTCGCTCTTCCATGCGATGGAGCGTGCGGCGGGAAATCCCGAGGATGCGGGCGGCCTCGGTATGATTTCCACCGGTGTGCGCGAGGACCTGCGCCACGTAGCGATCCACCATCTCGTCCAGCTTCTGGAACGCCGCGCTCGGACCGGCTTCGCCGCCGCGCACGTGGGGCGGGAGGACGTCCGGGGTGATGGTGCCGTCCCGCGTCAGCAGTACGGCGCGCTCGATCACGTTCTCGAGCTCGCGCACGTTGCCGGGCCAGCTGTAGGCGCGCAACACGGTCATGGCGCGCTCGGTGCAGCGCGGCGCCAGCACGCGGTTCTGCTGCTCGTACTTGCGCAGGAAATGCTCGACCAGAATCGGGATGTCCTCGACCCGCTCGCGCAGCGGCGGAAGCGCGATCGTCACGACGTTGATCCGGAAGTACAGGTCCTCCCGGAATGCGCCCTTGCGCACCATGTCCTCGAGCCCGCGATGCGTGGCCGCGACGATGCGCACGTCGACCTTCACTTCCTCGTTGCCGCCCACCGGCTTCAGGACCTGCTCCTGAATCACGCGCAGCAGCTTCGCCTGCAGCATGGGGGAGAGGTCCCCGATCTCGTCGAGGAACAGCGTGCCTTGGTGCGCCTCCTCGAACAGGCCGCGTCGCGCGCTGGTGGCGCCGGTGAAGGCCCCGCGCACGTGTCCGAACAGCTCGCTCTCGAGCAAGCCCTCGGGAATGGCCGACACGTTGACCGGCACGAAGCCGCGCTGGGCGCGCGGGCTCGACGAATGGAGCGCGCGCGCCACCAGTTCCTTGCCGGTGCCGCTCTCGCCGAGAATCAGCACGCTGCCCTTTCCAGGCGCGACGCGGGCCACGGTCTTGTAGAGGTCGATCATGGCCGGTGAGCGTCCGACCACGTTCTCGAGCGTGAACGATCGGGCGGATTCCGCGGGTCCCTCGCGCGCCGACTCCAGCAGGCGCTTGCGGTCCAGCGCGCGGCGCAGCAGCTCGCCGATGTTGCCGCGCTCGATCGGCTTCGGAAGGTAGTCGTAGGCGCCCATCCGCATCGCTTCCATCGCGGAGTCGACGCTCGCCTGCCCGGTGATGAGGATCACCGGCACGGAAGGCGCGCGGTCCTGCAGGTGGCGCAGCAGCGCGAGGCCGTCCTTGCGGCCCAGCCTCAGGTCGGTGAGCACGACGTCGAACGGGAGCTCGTCGAAGCGGGCCACGGCCTCGTCCACGCTCGCGGCCACCACCACCTGATGGCCGAACGACTCCGCGAGGCGCGCGATCACGAGCGCGACCTGCGGTTCGTCGTCCACCACCAACACACGCGATGCCGGAGTGAGGACCGTCATGGGATCTCCATCGAGGACGTGGGGAACCGAACTTGTACCACGGACGCCGCGGGCCTCGAAACCGGGCCCGCACTCGGCCCCGCGCTGGCCGCGGACGAAACCGCGTGCTAGCCTTTGATCCTATGTTCCTGATCGTCGCGAGCACGCTGGCCCTGCTGGCCGCGGCCCCGCGCCCCGCGCCGGCCCGATCGGAGCCCGCGGATTCCACGCGGTTCCCGAATGCCGACGCGTTGCGCCACTACGCCCAGGGGCGCCTGCTCGAGGAACGCGGCGACTCGGACGGCGCGCTCGAACAATACTACCGCGCCCTGGTGAGCGATCCGCACAGCGGGCCCACCGCCCGTCACGTCAGCGAGCTGGCGGCGCGCGCCCGCGACCCGATCCGCTCGATGGAGTTCGCCCGCCGCGCGATCGCCGCCGATCCCCGCGACGCCCGTGCGCGCTGGCTGGAAGGCGTCGCCCGTTTCGAGCAGGGCGACAAGGAGGGCGCGCTGGCCTCGCTCCAGATCGCGGTCCAGATCGATTCGAGCTCGGTCGAGATCCTCCAGACGCTCGCGCATGTGGCCCAGGAGAGTGGGCATTACGACGTGCAGGAGCGCGCGCTGCGCCGCCTGGTCGCGCTCAACGACGACGACCCCGAGGCCTGGTTCCAGCTCGCGGCGCTGTGTGCGCGGCGCGGGCGCTTCGGCGAGGCCGACAGCGTGCTCGGCGTGGCGACCCAATTGAATCCCGACCGGCCGGGCGCGGACTTTCTTCACGGCTGGATCTCGGAGAGCCTGGGTCGCGACTCGATCGCGGTCGAGGCGTATCGTCGCCACCTCGCCGCGCATCACTCGGATCAGGCGACGCGCCGGCGCATGGTCACGCTGCTGGCGCGACTCCAGCGCTTCCCCGAGGCCTATCGCGAGGCGAAGCTGGTGTCGCGCGCGAATCAGAGCGACGCGGACGCGCTGCTGGTCGAAGCCGAGCTGGCGTTCAATGCCGGTGCCGCGGAGGATGGCCGGGCCCTGGTGGCGCGGCTCGAACGCGAGCGCGCGGAAGACATCCCGCTGTTGTCACGGCTGATCGCCCTCGAGGCGCGCGAGGGCCGCACCCAGGATGGAATCGTGATCGCGGATCGCTGGGCCGCGGCGCATCCCAGGGACTATCGCGGTCCGCTGCTGCAGTCCCGCGCCGCGCTGCTCGCGGGGCAGAACGCACCGGCCCTGGCCCGCGCCCAGGCCGCGAACGCACTGGCCCCCGATTCGCTCGAGACCGTCGAGCTCCTGGGGCGCGTCTATCACAGCCAGAAACGCTGGCGCGAGGCCGAGTCGCTGTGGACCGCCGCCGCGCTCCGCTTCCCGGACGCCACCGACATTCCGCTTCAGATCGCCTATTGCCGCGAGCAGCGGGGGGACATCGATGGCGCGGTGCGCCTGGCGCGCGAGGTCCTGCGGCGGGAACCGGACGACGCCGAAGCGCTGAACTCGCTGGGCTACATGCTGGCCGATCACAACCGCGACCTGCGCGAGGCCGAGCGCCTGATCGCGCGGGCACTGGAGCAGCAGCCGGACAACGGCGCGTTCCTGGACTCCATGGGATGGGTGCACTTTCGCCTCGGCCGGCTCCCCGAGGCGCGCGCCGAGCTGGAGCGCGCGGTGAGCTTGACCGGGGGGGACGCCGAAGTCTGCGAGCACCTGGGCGATGTCTACAAGGAATTGAAGCTCAACGACTTGGCCCGACAGCTCTACCGGCGCAGCCTGCAGCGGGACAACTCGAACGCCCGGGTTCGGGCCAAGCTCGAACAGGGGCGATAACGGCTTGGAACTCTTGCGACTGCGTGGGGTAACTCTGAGAGGTGACGCCACTCATGGCGCCTGATCGAGATCCGGCCGCGCCCATCCTGAGTCTCTCGGACGAAGACCTGATGGGTCGGGTTGCCGAGGATGATGAGCGCGCATTCCCGGAGCTCGTGAGGCGCTATCAGGGTCGCGTCACGAATCTGGTGAGCCGGGTGCTCAACGATCGCGAATGCGCCGACGATCTGGCGCAGGAAGTGTTCGTCCGGGTGTTCGTCCACCGCAGGAATTACCGGCGAGGCTCGAAGTTCTCGACCTGGCTCTTCACCATCGCGGCGAACCTCGCGAAGAACGAGATCCGCCGCCGGGTGAGGCGCAGGAACTGGTTCAGCCTCGACGCGTTGCAGGAAGTGCTGAAGGACAGCGCGCCGCAGCTCGCCGATCCGACCGAGGGTCGTGAGAGCAAGATGGAGCGGGAGCAGCTGCGCGATGCGGTTGGGAGAGCGATCACGGCCGTGCCCGAGAAGTACCGGCTGTCGCTGGTGCTGCGGGACATCGAAGGACTTTCGTACGAGGAGATCGCACAGGCGCTGGGCATTCCCGGGGGAACGGTGCGCTCGCGCATCAATCGCGCCCGGAGCATGCTGAAGCGCAAACTTCAACCGCTACTGCGAAAAGAAGGAACGCCATGAAATGTGCCCAGGTCCGGGAGCTCTTCGGAGCCTACTGGGACGACGAAATCACGCAGGGGGAGCGTGAGTGGATCGAGTCGCACTTCGCGGGCTGCCCCGCCTGCCGCGAAGAATACGAAGGCTACGCCCGCACCCTCGAGTTGGTGGGCTCGCTCCCACGAGAGGAGGCGGCCCCTGATCTGCTCGAGCGCGTGCTGGCGCGGACGCGCCGCGCCGCCGCTTCTCCCGATCGGCTGCCCATCCCCCGTGCGGCCTGGGTGCCGGTGACGGCGGCCGCGGCGCTCGCCATGCTGGTGATTGCCGCGCTTTCGCCCTGGATGCCGATCCGGCCGCGGGCCACGAAGGATGCGAACCCCGCGACTCCCGCTCCGCGCGAGGCGGTGGCGATCCTCACCCCGGCGCGCACCGGCGAAAGCCGGATGCCAGGTGCCGCTTCACACGCGACGTCCCGCGGCGGGTCGCTGGTCGCGGACAGTCTGTTCGATCACAGCGAGGACGTGGATTTCATCCTGGATCCGGGGACGGTCCGGCGTGGCCACGTGCGCCCGGTTTCTCCGCACCCCTCGACCGTTCAAGGGGAGCGCGCGGTCATCTCGTTCTAGCTGGAGCATCGTCAATGAGCTGGGCTGAGCGATTCGAGTTCCGGCAGGGCGGCGGACTGGTGCTGGCCGCGCTGCTGCTCGCGCCACTCCCGGCGCGGGGCCAGAACACGCTCTCGGCGCTCCAGACCGACGTCGACCGCATCTCCGACTTTGCCCGGCCTTCGGTGGTCACGGTGGTGGCTCAGCACACGGTCACTCCCGTGCCGGGCGCGCACACCCGGCACGGGCAGGCCGGCCCGCGGATACACACCCGCATCGGATCGGGCGTCGCGATCCAGGACGACGAAGTGCTGACCACCGCGAGCGTGGTACTCGGCGCCGAGCATCTGCGCGTGCGCGCCGAGAACGGCCTCGAGTCGGATGCCACGCTGGTCGGGACCGATCCGATCTACAACCTCGCGGTGTTGCGGGTCTCCGACGTGCGCCTCCCGCCGCTGCGTTTCGCCGACGGTCGCGCGCTCGGCCCGGGCGACTGGGTAATCACGCTCGGCACCAGCTATCGCGGCCAGCCGACACAGTCGGTCGGGAATGTGGCGTTCCGCGAGCACGATCCGCGTTTCGGAACGCTGCAGCTCACGAACGTGGTCTATCCCGGGAACAGCGGGGGTGCGGCGCTCAATATCCGCGGCGAACTCGTGGGAATCGTGCAGGGGGATCTCGGCGCCCAGGACTTCGGTGACGGCGCGGACCGGCGCGGCGGCGCGAGCTTCGTGCTGCCGGTCGAGAGCCTGCGCCCGGCCTACGAAACGCTTCATCGGCTGGGACGCATTCCTCACGGCTGGCTCGGCGTCACGACGCGCGCGATCGAGGTGGAGAGCGACACCGAAGCCGGATTGCGCGTCCCGCTCGGCGCGCTGGTCGAAGACGTGGTCCCGGGAGGCCCGGCGGACCGCCTCGGCCTCCAGCGCGGAGATCTGATCGTGGCGTTCGAGGACGAGCGCGTCGAGTATCCCGACCAGCTGGCGCGCTGGGTCGCGGCCACACGCCCGGGGCTCGAGGTGAAGCTGGTGTGGGCGCGCGACGAGCTGCAGAAGAACGGCAGCATCGCGCTCAAGGAATCGCCCGAGGCCGCGCCGGCGTGGGCGATGGGCGCGGCGCTCCCGACCAACCCGGCGGGCGGCTCGCGCATGCTCGAGATCGAGCGCCAGATCCAGCGGCTCAATCACGAGCTCGAGCAGTTGAAGGCCCAGTCCGCGAACGGTCCCCGCTAAGAGCCACGGATTCCCGCTCCTTCCACCCGCTATACTGCCGGCCCCATGGCCGACCTGCTGCTGTCTTATCCCGCCGAGCGCGCGATCTCGCGCGTGCACGTCGCGCCCGGCTCGCTCGATCGGATCGGGCGCTTCGCGCGCCGCGTCGCGTCTGCGCGCCGCGTGGCGCTCGTGTCCGACGAGCAGGTCGCGGCGCTCTACGGTGCGCGGGCCCGCGCGTCGCTCACGCGTGCCGGCCTCGATGCCACGCTGGTCACCGTCCCCCACGGCGAACGCAGCAAGAGCGCGGCGGCGCTCACGCGGTTGTGGGCGGCGTTCGCCGCGCTCGATCTCGGGCGCCGCGACGCGGTGGTGGCGCTGGGCGGGGGAGTGATCGGGGACCTCGCGGGATTCGCGGCCGCCACGTGGCTGCGTGGCGTTCCGTGGATCTCGGTGCCGACCACGGTGCTGGCCCAGGTCGACAGCAGCATCGGCGGCAAGACCGGCATCGACCTCGCGGCGGGCAAGAATCTGGCCGGCGCGTTCCATCATCCGGTCGGCGTGCTGGTCGACCCGCGCGTGCTCCAGACGCTGCCGGCGCGCGAGCGCCGCGCCGGGCTCGCCGAGGTGGTGAAGATGGGGATGGCGTGCGATGCGCGACTGTTCGCATGGGCCGAGCACCATGCCGGCGCTTTGGCCGAGGGAGCGCCCGCGGCGCTCGAAGGCGCGGTGCTGCGTTCGATCCGGGTCAAGGCCCGCGTGGTGACGCGCGACCCGCGCGAGCGCGAGGGCGGCGGGCGCACCGCGCTCAACTTCGGCCACACGCTCGGCCACGCGATCGAGCGCGCGAGCGGCTACCGCGGTTTGCGGCACGGCGAGGCGGTCGCGATCGGCATGCGCGTCGCCGCCGCGCTCTCGACGCGCGCGGCCGGGCTCGACCGCGAATCACGCCGGCGGCTCGAGGGGCTGCTCGATCGGCTCGAGTTGCCGCGGCGCATCCC
>Ga0137399_10001030_pt1 | contig 12284 bp, 8 predicted proteins | sample czorhiz316metaG_FD_104810 | JGI IMG/M metagenome (GOLD analysis project Ga0137399, IMG submission 104810) | Vadose zone soil microbial communities from Angelo Coast Range Reserve, California, USA - czorhiz3.16 metaG | ecosystem: Environmental > Terrestrial > Soil > Vadose zone | place: USA...
ACGCCCTGACGCTGGGGCCGACTGACCTTGCCCAGGATCTGGGGGTGCTGGGCACCTCCTCGCAGCGCGAGGCGCTGGACGAGTACCGCCGGCGCCTGGTGGCGGCCGCCGTCAAGCACGGCAAGGCAGTGGCGATGATCACCGACAGCGTGGAGGGCGCCCGCCAGATGATCGCGGTCGGCGCCACCATCATCAACTACGGGTCGGATGCGGGCGTGCTTCGCTCGACGTATGCGTCGGTGGTCGAGGAGATCCGGCGCGCGCAGCCCGCGCGGTCGGCGTAGCGGGAAGGCGTTCTACAGGTACTTGGTTGGCGCTATGATGGTGCGCCACATGTGCGCGGTCGGGCTGCCGTCGAAACCTAGTCCTTCCTTCGGCTGCCGGAAGTTCCGGCCCACGATGTCCGTGAACTCCTCGAGGCGCACCTGCACGGTCGGATCGAACGAGTAGAGGTCGTTGACGCAGATGAGGCGCGACGACATGTACCACTTGTGCTCGCGCGCCTCGCGGTAGGCCCGTTCGATATAGGGCTCGGGCTTGTAGTCCGGCCCGAACAGCTTGACGTACATGTCCGGATAGCGGTACCCGACCGACTCGTCCGCGAAGAAGCGCAGCGCCTGGTGATACCGGATGGCCCAGCACACCTCCGGGTCCACGTAGGGCTCGAGGAGCTGGGCAGCCCAGTAGCCGTGGTCGCTCCGGATGAATCCCGCGATGGCGATGTCGTGCAGCAGGCAGGCCAGGACCACCTTCTCGGGCGCGCCGTTCTTCTGCGCAAGCCGCGCGCTCTGGAGCATGTGGTTGGCGGGCGCGAAACGGTACTTGAAGAAGTCGAGGATGGTCGGCTTCTCGGGCATGCGCGGCAGGCGCGGGTCGGCCGCCATCAGGCGGAACTTGCCCTCTTCAGGGGGCCGCGTGACCGGCTTGGTGGGATCCAACTCGCCCGAGGTGTAGAGGACGGACTTGACGATGACGCGATCCAGCTCCTCACTCATCGCATGCTCGGCAGCCTCCGCCCGCTCAAGCGTTGTCATGACGCTGATCATCGGTCAGGTGGCCGCCCGCTGTCAAGTTCCAGAGGGGCGCGACGGCCGCGGGCACGAAACGTATTGACAGGAAAGTGACGGCCGTCCCAGACTTGTCGCCAGCCCCATGAAGAACATCGTCATCTGTGCCGACGGCACCGGCAACACCACGGTCAAGGGCCGCGGGACGAACGTGTTCAAGCTCTACGAGGTGGTGGATCAGGCCAGCCACCGATGGACGCCGGGGGTGACACCGCAGGTCGCCCTGTATCACGACGGTGTGGGGACGGAAACGTTGAAGTGGTACCGCGTGCTGACCGGCGCCACCGGCCTGGGCCTGAGCCGCAACGTGAAGCAGCTGTACGGCGAGCTCGCGCGCGTCTACGCGCCGGGCGACAAGATCTTTCTGTTCGGATTCAGCCGCGGCGCCTTCACTGTCAGAACCCTCGCCGGCCTCATTCACGCGTGCGGGATCCTCGATCTCTCGAAGTACCGGACGAACGCTGCCTTCAAGGCCGGCATCGAAGAGGCCTACCGGGAATATCGCCAGCAGTACAATAGCTGGCTCACCGCGATCTTCCACCGGACGAAGAAGCTCGACGCGGCCCGCCTCGCGGAGCTGCGCTTGCGTTTTTCGGTTACGATTCCGGAATTCCAGCCCGGAGCCCAGGGCAAGCTCATCGAGTTCATGGGCGTGTGGGACACCGTCGACGCGGTCGGCCTGCCCATCGCCGCCGCGGAATTCGTGAACCGGGTGATCTACGCGTTCAAGTTTCCCGACCGCACCTTGAACATGTCGGTGGCGCACGCGTGCCACGCCCTCGCCCTCGACGAGGAGCGCGAGAGCTTCGCCCCGGTGCTGTGGGACGAAGCGAAGACCACGAACCCCGAAAGAGTCGAGCAGGTGTGGTTCGCGGGCGTCCACTCCAACGTCGGCGGTGGCTACCCGCGCCAGGGAATGTCGCTGGTCCCGCTCGACTGGATCATGTCGAAGGCGGAGGCGGCGCCCCACAACCTGCGCTTCGTCCCCGCCGAGCGGCTGATGTACCGCTTTCATGCGGACGTGGACGACAAGATGTACGACTCGCGCGCCGGGCTCGGCGTCTTCTATCGATGGCTCCCGCGCGACGTCCAGAAGCTCTGCGCCACCAATGATGTGACACCGCGGGTGCACCGGAGCGTATTCGAGCGGATCGCGCGCAACACGGAGGGATATGCTCCCGGTTCCGTCCCGCCCGACCCTGAAGTGACCTCCACGACCCAGCCGCCTGCGGTGACCGACGCGATTCGCGCGCTCGTCCGGGGCCACCATGGGATGCAGGGGCCGCTCATCGAGCGCGAAGCGGCGATGCAACGCGTGGGACGCTGGGCGTACTGGCTCTTCGTCTACGGTGTCCTCATCACGGTGTTCTTCATGCTCAAGGGGTTCGTCGTGAGCGCGCTGAACGGCACCAGCACGTGGCGGGAGGTGGGGTCGAAGGTCGCTGACACCATCATCAGCTCGAAGTGGCTGGGCCTCGCGCTCAAAGCCTTGTGGGACCACCCCTGGCTGATAGCCTGGCTCGTCATCACGTTCGGGGTCGCGATGGCGGTCGACCAGCGGCTCGACCGGGTCTACTCGCAGTTCTGGCACGACGGCGACATGCGTCTCAAGCTCCGCAAGGCGCTCGGCCTCGGCTGACCCCGGGTCCGTCGCGCCGCCCGCCGCGGCGGCTTCCTCCCGGTGTATCTTGGTGAGGCACACTCATGTACCTCGACCGCCGGCTCTGGGCATTCACGCGCGGCGTGCGCGCGCGCATCGCGGGCACCGTGCTGCTCGGCCTCCTTGCCGTCGGGGCGGGGATCGCGCGCCTGGCTCTCTTCGGCTGGCTCCTCGGCCGGGTCATCACGGGCGCGCCGCTGCGCTCGCTGCTGCCCCTCATGACGCTGGCCGCCGCCGCGGTCGTGCTCCGCGGCGCCCTCGACTACTGGCGCGCCATGGCGGCGCACCGGACCGCCGCGCGCGTGCAGACCGCGCTCCGCCAGGCCATCTACGCGCGCGTCACCGCCCTGGGCCCCGCGCATTTCACCCGCTCCCGCACCGGCGACGTGATCCTCTCAATGGTGGAGGGCGTGCAGCAGCTCGAGGTCTATTTCGGCCAGTACCTGCCGCAGCTCGCCGTGGCCGCCCTCACCCCGCCGCTCATCTTCGCCTTCGTCGCCTTCGTGGATCTGCCGGTCGCGCTCGTGCTGCTCGCGGCCGCGCTGGTGACGCTCATGGCGCCGTCCATCTGGCACCGGAAGGACAGCCGGAAGAGTCTCGCGCGCCAGAAGGCCTATTCCGCCTTCGGCGCGGAGTTCCTCGACTCCGTCCAGGGCCTGGCCACTCTCAAGGCCTTCGGTCAGAGCAGCGCGCGGGGGCGTCTGCTGGAAGAGAAAGGCCATGCCCTTTTCCACAGCACCATGGGTGTGCTCGGCGCGAATACATTCGCCCGCGGCATCACGGACACGGGCATGGCGGTGGGCGCGGCGGCGGCGCTGGGTCTCGGCGCCTGGCGGGTGCAGGCGGGAGAGATGAGCCTGGGCGCGCTTCTCGTCGTCCTGATGCTGGGCATCGAGGTGTTCCGCCCCCTCCGCGAGCTGCGCGTGGTCCTCCACCAGGGGATGCTGGGCATCTCCGCCGCGGGCGGCATCATCGAGATCCTCGAGGCCGAGCCCCTGGTCCGAGACAGCGAGAGGCCGCTGCTCGACACGACGGCGCTCGCGCCCACCGTGACCTTCGAGGGCGTGACGTTCTCGTACCCCGGGGGCCGCCGCGCCGCTCACGACGATCTCTCCTTCGAGGTCAAGGCGGGGGAGCGCGTCGGCATCGTGGGGCCGAGCGGCGCGGGCAAGTCCACCGTCGCCCGGCTCCTCCTCCGCTTCTACGACCCGGAGCGGGGGCGCGTCATGATCGGCGGCTGCGATCTGCGGGACCTCACCCTCGATCAGCTCCGGGGCCTCATCGCGGTGGTGAGCCAGGACACCTATCTCTTCCACGGCACGGTCGCGGAGAACCTCCGCATGGGCAAGCCGGGCGCCACGCCGGCCGAGCTCACGGCGGCCGCCCGCGCCGCCAATGCGGAGGAGTTCATCACGCGGCTGCCTCAGGGCTACGAGACGGTGGTGGGCGAGCGCGGCGTCCGGCTCTCCGGCGGCCAGCGCCAGCGGATCGCGATTGCCCGCGCCCTCTTGCGCGATGCCCCCATCCTCATCCTGGACGAAGCGCTCTCCGCGGTGGATGCCGAGAGTGAGGCGGTGATCCAGGAAGCGCTCGACCGGCTCATGGAAGGCCGGACGACCTTGATCTTCGCGCACAGGCTCTCGAGCGTGATCGGCGCCGACCGGATTCTCGCCCTCGAGGCCGGGCGCGTGGTGGAGACCGGCACGCACGCGGAGCTCATGAGCCTCGGCGGCGCGTACCATCGATTGATGGCCGCCCAGGCCCAGGATCAGGCGGGCCAAGCCACCTTGCCCACCGCGCCGGGGATCGAGGCCGAGCCGATCCCGGTCGAGATGGAGGCATCCGTGTCCACCGGGCCCGAGCCGGCGGACGCGATCGTCCGGGCCGAAGGCATGGGCTGGCCCGAGCTGATCCGCGTGCTGCTCGGCATGGTCGCCGGCTATCGCGCGCGGCTCGCGCTCACGTTCGTGCTCGGCGTGAGCCGGGTGGTGGCGTTGATCGGCGTGGGCGTGCTGAGCGCGCTCATCGTCCGCGCGGTGAAACACGGCATGCCCTTCGGCGCGCTGCTGGTGGCCCTCGCGCTGGCCGCGCCGCTGGCGGGGCTCCTGCACTGGCTCGAGTCATGGCTCGCCCACGACATGGCGTATCGCCTGCTGACCGACATGCGCCTCGACATTTTCCGGAAGCTCGACGCGTTGGCGCCCGCCTACTTCACGCGGCGGCGCACCGGAGACCTCGTCGGCGTCGCGACCCACGACGTCGAGCTGATCGAATACTTCTTCGCCCACACCATCACGCCCGCCTTCGTCGCGGTGCTGGTGCCCCTCGGTGTCCTCGTCACCCTCGCGGTTTTCGGCTGGCCGATCGCGCTGGCCTTGCTTCCCTTCCTGGCCTGGGCCGCGCTGACGCCCGTGCTCGCCCGCTCCCGCATCGACAGGCTCGGCTCGCGGGCGCGCGAGGTCTCGGGCGATCTCACGGCCCACGCTGTCGACTCCGTGCAGGGGCTGGCCGAGATCGTCGCCTTCCGTCACGTGCGGGCCAGGGGCGAGGAGTTCGGCGCCAAGGCGCGCGAATACTTGCGGGTGCGCATGCCGTTTCTCCACGATCTCGCCTTGCAGACCTCGTTCCAGGAAGTGGCGACCGGACTCGGCGGACTCGCCGTCGTGGGCGCGGGCGCGGCGCTGGTGTCCGCGGGGCGGCTGGACAGCGCCATCGTTCCGCTCCTCACGCTGCTCGCCCTGTCCGCCTTCGTGCCCGTCTGGGAGATCGCTCAGGTGGGCCGCCAGCTCGCCGATACGCTGGGCTCCGCGAGGCGCGTCCACGCCGTGCACGTCGAGCCGGTGCCCGTGACCGATGGCCCCGGCGTTCGCGCGGGTGCTGCCTCGGGGCCGGCGCTCGAGATGTCGCTCGTGAGCTTCACCTATCCCGGCCGCCGGCGGCGCGCGCTGACCGAGGTCACGTTCGCCGTCCCGCGCGGGAGCACGGTGGCCCTCGTGGGACCCTCGGGCGCCGGCAAGACCACGGTGGCCAGCCTCTTTCTCAGGTTCTGGGACCCCGACTCGGGGACGGTGCGGCTGGACGGTCACGATCTGCGCGAGTACGGGCTCGACGAGCTGCGCCGCCGCATCGCCCTGGTGGCGCAGGACACGTACCTCTTCAACGACACGCTGCGGAACAATGTGCTGCTCGCGAGACCTGACGCGACCGAGACGGAGGTCATGGCCGCCGTGGAGCAGGCCGCCCTCACCGAGTTCGTGGAGGGCCTGCCCGACGGGCTCGAGACCGTCGTGGGCGAGCGCGGGGCGCAGCTCTCGGGCGGCCAGCGCCAGCGCGTGGCCATCGCGCGCGCCTTTCTCAAGGATGCGCCCATCCTGATCCTCGACGAGGCGACGTCGCACCTGGACGCCGTCAGCGAGCAGGCGGTCCGCGGAGCGCTGGATCTCCTCGCGCGCAGCCGGACGACGCTGGTGATCGCGCACAGGCTCTCCACGGTGCGCAACGCCCACCGGATCATCGTCCTCGAGGACGGGCGCGTGGCCGAGACCGGCACTCATCGCGAGCTCCTCGACAAGGGCGGCTTGTACGCGCATCTCGTCTCCCGCCAGCTCGCCAGCGCTTCCGGCCCGCCGGATAACTGACGCCGACCGCTCTCGGGATTGCGTTCGCGGGGGCGGTCGCGGACAATCGGCGCGATGGAGACGCTCCCGACCGGCACGCGCCAGAAGGCTTTCGCGCTCAACCTCGACAAGAGCACGTACGGCACCATCGCCGAGATCGGCGGCGGCCAGGAAGTCGCGCGCTGGTTCTTTCTCGTGGGCGGCGCGGCGGGCACCATCGCCAAGAGCGTCTCCGCCTATGACATGGCGGTGAGCGATGCGATGTACGGCTCCGCCCAGCGCTACGTCAGCCGCCAGCGCCTGCAGGCCATGCTCGAGCACGAGTTTTCCCAGTTGCTCGAGCGGCTCGGGTCCGCCAAAGGCGACGGCACCGCCTTCTTCGCCTTCGCGGATACCGTCGCCACGCGGAGCTACACGCACCAGGGGGACGGGCGCGGCTGGCTGGGCGTGCGCCTCCAGACCCGGCCACGCGAGGTGCCGTCCGACGTCATCGTCCACGTCAACCTCAAGGACACGACGGCGACGCGTCAGCAGGAGGCGCTCGGCGTGCTGGGCGTCAACCTGATCCACGGCGCGTACTACCGCCATGGGGAGCCGGACGGTCTCATCGGCTCGCTCATGGATGAGCTCTCCCGCGAGCGCGTCGACGTGGACATGATCAGGTTCTCCGGCCCCGCCTTCGACGGCGTGGACAACCGGCTCATGAGCCTGCAGCTGGTCGAGCAGGGGCTGACCGACGCGGCGATGTTCACCGCGGCGGGGGACGTGGTCCAGCCCTCCGACGTGTTCTACAAGAAGCCCATCCTCGTCGAGCGGGGCACCTTCAGGCCCGTGACGAAGCTCACGCTCGACCTCCTCGCCGGAGCCCGCGAGCAGTTCATGGAGGAGCCGGCCGTCAAGGGGCAGGAGCCCGTGGTCTTGATGGAGATGACGCTGCGCGACCTCGCCTCCGGCTCGGAGGTGGATCACGCCGACTTCCTGGCCCGGGCGGATATCCTCGGCGCGCTCGGCCACGACGTGCTCATCTCCCGCTTCGATCGGTACTATCAGCTCTCCGACTACCTCGCCGCCTACACGGACGGGATGATCGGGATCGCGCTCGGGCTGCCGAGCCTCACGGACATCGCCGACGAGCGGTACTACGGGGACCTCGCCGGAGGCATGCTCGAGTCCGCCGGGCGATTTTTCAAGCGCTCGGTGAAGGTATACGCCTACCCGCTCCGCGACGCCGCCAGCGGTCGCGTGGTCACGGTCGAGACGCTGCCGGTGCAGGCCGCGTGGCGGCACCTGCGCGACTTCCTTCTGGAGACGGGGCACCTCGTGCCGATCCGCCGCTACGACGAGCACCTCCTGTCCATCTTCACGAAGGACGTCCTCGCCCGCATACAGTCAGGCGATGCCGCGTGGGAGACCATGGTTCCTCCTGTCGTCGCCCAGACCATCAAGGCCAAGCGCCTCTTCGGCTACGCGCAGGCTCCGGAGCGAGCATGAGCCTTCTCGAGCGCCTCCGCGCCCTCGTCACGCTCACGCGCTTTCAGGCAATCGTGGGCATCACGGCCGGCTTCCTCTCGATCGGCGCCACGGTCTGGGGCATCCTCTTCGCCACGCGGGCGCCCCACAGCGGCGAGATTCTCTTGATCGTCCAGGAGGCACGGAGCGAGAAGCCGCTCGCCGCCGCGACGGTCGAGCTCTTCACGCCGAAGGACGCGCTCATCACCACGCTCGTCACCAAGGACGGCCAGGCGCGACAGAAGCTGACGGAAGGCGCCTATCGCCTTCGCGTGAGCCATCCCGGCTTCACGACGGAGGTGCGCCAGATCCAGGTGGTTCCGGGACAGAACCAGGAGATCCGCATCCACCTCGCCGCCCGCCCGGCGGACAAGGCCTCGTCGGGAGACAGGGCCTCTCCCCTCGACAAGGCGACGCAGGACATCAGGAAGCTGTTTCGTTGAGCCCCAGGTCGCGCGTGACCGTGATCGTGCCGTTGCTGGCGCTGCTGCTCTGCGTCCTGCCGGGCGTGGCCCGCGGCCAGGTGTTCATCGCGTCGCGCCCCGATCCGGACTTCCGCATCGGGCCGCTGTTCGTGTCGGCGTCGGTGAAGCCGGAGGACGTCGAAGCGCCGAAGGGCCCCCAAGCGCCGCAGGCCATATTGAACGTGGTGGTGTCGTGGAGCCTGGTCTTGCCTCCGCACCGCGAGGCGGCGGATGTGGCCCAGGACCTCTATCTCATGTGGCCGGGCGAGGTGGCCGGCACACCGGGCACGGCCGGCACCGATCCGGATCTCGTCCACCGCCTGGGCGAGCGGGGTTTCCGCGTCAAGGAGAACGGCCGGCTGCGCCTTCTGGCGCGCAGTCGAACCGACATGGGCACGGGCACGAGCACGGGGTTCGTGACGCTGGGCGAGGCGCCGTTCGTGACCTTCGTCCGGGAGGGCGGGCCCCCCGGGGTTCGGGGCGCTGCCCTTGTCCGGATTCCCTGGAAGCCGGAGATGGCGAGCCTGGACTGGCTCGTCAGGCTCGAGATCCCGGTCCGGGAAGTAGTCGTGGCGACGCGCGTCAGCTGGATCGAGGAGACGTTCTGGGGTCGGCGGTACGTCCTCACCCTGGGCTTCGGAGACGTCGGCTACGCTTCTCTCTACCCCCTGTATTTCGGCGCGCGGGATCGGGTCGTTCCGCTGGCCCGAGATTTCTCCATGCTGCAGGTCAATTTTTCCAACGCCGCCCACCTGAAGGTCGAGGAGCTCATCCCCGCCACCGCCACCCGGCGCATGAGTGAGACACGGGCCGACACGGAGACGTTCCGGCTCCCTCTCGTCGCCTCGGAAGGCCTGGCGCCACAGCAGCTAAAAATCCGGTTCGCCTACTTCTCGGGCCGGTTGCCATGGCGGCCCATCCTGATCTCGGCGCTTCTGCTCGGGCTCGGGAATCTTACCGGTCCGCTGTTCCTCGCGCTGGGGCGGCGGCTCGCCCGGACGTTCCGAGCGCGCATTCACGTGGGGCGACCGGCCGAGGCCGGCCGGCAGAGCGGCACGATTCCGCCCCGCGATGCGCTCGCGCGGGTCCGTCCCGGCGTGACGACCTACGAGGAGGTTCTGCGGCTCTTCGGCCCGCAGGCCGAGGAGCACGAGCGGTTGCCGTCCAGCGAGACGCGGACGCTCGTCTACCGGGGACAGCGGGTGGTGCCCCACCGCCGCCGCTCCTTCGGCTGGTTCGCCACGGTCAGCCACTGGGAGGTCGAGGACCACGAGGTCCAGATCGATTTCGAGCGGGACCTGGTGCGCGACATCCAGGCCCGCATCCGTCGGTCTCAGCCGGCGGTCAGGTCTTGAATTCACACATTCGTGACGACGCGCGCCGCGGATCCTGTGAAGCTGGAAGCCCAGGCTATGCATCCGCGCCCGGGAGACCAGGAGACGACCGATGAGGTGGAGGACCTGTGCGCTGCTAATCGGGATGGCGGCTGGCCTCCTGGCGGCCAGATTCCCCGCGGCGGCGGAGGCCGCGACGGAGTCAGAGCTCCAGTCGGCCGTCTTCCGTGCCAAGCCGGCGGTGGTGATGATCGCGGTGCGGATCGGGGCGACGGCGACCGTGCGTTGCGGCAGCGGGGCGAACGTGGCTATCCGCCCGGGAGCGATCGGCGAGCTGGGAAGCGGCGCCATCATTCACCCGGATGGCTGGATCGTCACGAACGGTCACGTCGTCCAGCCGTACCAGGAGGGCGCCGACAGCGCGTTCGCGGTGGAGCTGCTTGAGAATGCGGTGGCGTCCGCGTGCGCTCCCGAGCTGGAAGGCCTGCCCGGCCCTGCGCGTGCGCAACGCATCCGGGCGCTCGCCGCGACCTCCGAGAACCGCCGCGGCCTCAACGTCGAGCGGTCGCTCGAGGTGCATCTCTCCAATGGCAAAGCCTACCCCGCCGAGGTCAGATTCTACAGTCCGCCCGCCTATGCGATCGTCGGTACGACCACCGATGCCTCCGGCAACGAAAGAAAGGAGCATGGCCGCGACGTCGCCATTTTGAAGATCGAGGACAAGGAGCTGCCCGTGGTCCGCTTGGCCAGCCACAGCACGGATCTACACCTGGGCCAGGCGCTGTTCGTGATCGGCTTTCCCGGTGTCGTCGTCTCGCACGAGCTGCTGAGCCGCTCCACGCAGTACGAGCCCTCGATCACGACCGGCCGCGTTTCGGGCTTCAAGCAGGACATCGGTGGCCAGCGCGTCATCCAGACCGACGCCGCCATCATCCAGGGCAACAGCGGCGGCCCGGTCTTCGACGATCGCGGCCTGGTGATCGGCGCGGCGACGTTCACCTCGCTCCAGGGCGAGCAGGTCGTCCAGGGCTTCAATTTCCTCATCCCGATCGAGACCATCCAGGAAGCCGCGAAGAAGACGGGCGTTACGCCGAAGGGCGACAGCAGGTTCACGCGGCTCTGGAACCACGGAGTGGATCTCTACATCCGCGACCTCCATTATCGCGCCTACAGCAACATGAGCGCTGCGAACCGGATTCACCCGGGCTTCCCTGACGTCGAGCGCGTGCGCGAGGACTGCGACATCAAGCACAAGGAGCAGGGGTACCTCCACCGCGAGGAAGTGCAGTGGGGCGTGATGGGCGTGGGGCTCCTCGGCATGGTGGCCGGCGTCTGGTTCGGCGGGCGACGTGCCATGTCCGCGGCGCAGCGAAACCTTCGGCGCATCATCCGCGAAGAGCTGGATAGCCAGGACAAGCACTAGGAATTTCCCTCCTCCGCAGTGACATCTGTGCAAGGCCGGCACCCCATGTCGTGATACCGTCCCAAGCGCGCGATGGACGTTCCCGTCGGGATTCGCCATCACCTCGTGCTCGTGGGCGGCGGGCACAGCCATATCGAGGTGCTGCGGGACTGGGCGCGCGAGCCCGTGGCCGCCGCCCGGCTCACCGTCCTGGTGGACCGTCCCACCGCCGTGTACTCAGGCATGGTGCCCGGCTTCGTGGCTGGGCAGTACCGGCTCGACGAGATTGAAATCGACGTGCGTGGCCTCGCGCAGCGGGCGGGCGCCGCATGGGTGGGCGCCAGGGCGACACGGCTCGACACGCGCGAGCGGCGGCTCCACGTCGAGGGAGCGGCAAGCGTCTCCTACGACACCGTATCGTTCGACGTGGGCTCGACCGTGTCGGGCCTCGACCTTCCCGGCGTCAAGGAGCACGCGCTCCGGACTCGTCCCATCGCCGACTTCGTGCGCTCGGTGGACATGCTCATCGAGCGCGCACGGGGACGCCCGGGCTTCCGGCTCGTTGTGGTGGGGGCGGGAGCGGGCGGCGTCGAGCTGGCCTTCGCGTTCAGCGCGCGTTTCGTGCGCGAGGGATTGCGGGGAGCATCGGTCCTGCTTCTCGAAGCGGGTCCGCGCGTCCTGGCCGGCTACCCGGATTCGGCGGCGCGTCGCATCGAGCGCAACACGCGTGCCCGCGGGATCGTAGTCCGGTGCGGGGTGAGAGTGGCCGAGGCCCATGCGGACCGGCTCATGCTCGAGAGCGGAGAGACTCTGCCCTGTGACGTTTTCGCCTGGGTCGCGGGGGCGGCGAGCCTGCCGCTGTTCGACGGCGCGGGGCTCGAGCGGGATGCGCGGGGCTTCGTCAAGGTGCGCGAGACGCTACAGGCGGTGGGACACGACGAGATCTTCGCTACGGGCGACTGCGCGAGCCTCGTCACGGCGCCCGATCTCGCCAAGGCGGGCGTGTACGCGGTGCGCGAGGGGCCGGTGCTCGCGCGCAATTTGAGAGCGCGCCTCACCGGGCGGCCGCTCGTGCCCTACCGCCCCCAGCGCGATTTCCTTTCCCTGCTCAACCTGGGCGACGGCCGGGCGGTGGCGTCCAAGTGGGGTCTCTCCGCCGAGGGCGCGTGGGCGTGGCGGCTCAAGGACCGGATAGACCGGCGCTTCATTGGACGCTACCGCTGAGGGGGGA
>Ga0137399_10001031_pt1 | contig 12274 bp, 8 predicted proteins | sample czorhiz316metaG_FD_104810 | JGI IMG/M metagenome (GOLD analysis project Ga0137399, IMG submission 104810) | Vadose zone soil microbial communities from Angelo Coast Range Reserve, California, USA - czorhiz3.16 metaG | ecosystem: Environmental > Terrestrial > Soil > Vadose zone | place: USA...
CCGATCATATAACCGGCGGATCTTCGGATAAGCGCCCGGCGGAACAGCAGGATCACCAGCGGCAGCCACGCCACCTGACAGACGAACGTTTCATGGATCGCCTGCATGATCATGAATCCGGAGAGAGCGTAGACTACTCCGCCGAACAGCGCGAATAGTTTTCGCGCTCCGAGATCCTTCGCGAGGTAGTACAGGCAAACGCCCGCAATTGCGTAGTGAAGAATGATCATCGCCTCGAGCCAGAAAAGCTGCAGGCGCCCGTTGGTCACAAAGAGAGTTAACAGAAGATTGGGAACATAGAAAAGAGCCGTCTGGATATCGGCCTGAAACGGCATCCCGCTGAACGTATACGGATTCCAAAGGGGAAGGTCTCCGTTACTCAGCGAGACCGCGGCGAAATTGCGGAAGGGGTAGTACTGGTACATGAAATCTTCCCAGAAAAAAGCCTTCTGCAAAAGAATGTCTCGAAAAAACACCAGCACCATGACTCCGATCGCCAGAACAGCATGCCAGTCCTTCAGATCCCGCAGCTTTTGCGGCGGCTGCTTCACCCCGTGGCTCTTTTTCACGTTTGTCTGCGACCGCTACCCATGAGTCCTGAGTCTCTGGAGGGAATTACTTGCGGTGGAATCGTTCGGCGCCGCCTGGAGAGCGTTTTCATATGCCACGATCGCCGAGTCGATCGATCCGGAAGCATCATAGGTTTTTCCCAGGTACGCCCATCCGGCCGAGTAGTCGGGATCGAGGCGCACTATCCATTCCAGATGTCGCCTGGCAGTCCGGTAATCCCCCTGATTAAGTGCGTAGGTACCCAACACGAGATGACTCCCCACCAGGCGGCTGTCGACCGTCAGGGCGTGCTCGTAATTATCGAGCGCGGCTTGCCGCTCCCCCCGAGAGCCGTAGATATCGCCGATGTCCTGGTAGATCAGGGCAAAGTCCGCAGGGGCGATCGCGAGCGCCTTGCGGAAATATTCCAGGGCCTCCGGCGGATTCTGCCGCTTGCGATTCATCCCTTCATAATAGTAGTTGATGAACTGATTATCGATCGTTGGATCGACCGGCGGGAGAGAATCGCCCCGGGGCGCATCGCTCCGCCTGTACATGACGCCGACATCCCCTGCGTCGGCCGAGGGGTGGAAGTAATACGGGTAATACCACCGGCGAAATTCCGCGCGAGTAAAGAGCGCACGCTCGGCAAATGCGCTGGGCTTGATTCCGGTGGAAAAGCAGATCCAATCCGGCTTGCGGGAGAGAACGTAGGTTACGTTGTAATTCCGTTCCTTCCAGTTGCTCTCAACGCCAAAAACCCTCTCCGGATGGTGGGCGATCGTCTCGTCGGTCAATCCGAGCATATCGATGAGCGTCACTTCCGCATAATACGAAATCGCGCCGATCGTCGAGGCCGCGATGACGCTGCCCGGCGTCGAATGCCTCTTGATCCATTTGCCTGTCTGAGCCATTTTCTGGACGAGCGCGTTTTCCCTCATCCAGCTTTCACGCAGGTAATCAAGTGGAATGGTGAAGGTGAGGTATCCCAGAACGACGGGAAGTATAATCGCAAGGTGCCTCAAGGCGGGCATTTTCATCTCCGCCCATCGGTGCAGTCCCTCGACGGATTCCTGCACGAACAGATAAATAAATGGAAGAACGGGGATGAAGAATCGAAACCCCGCCAGAACATCTCCCCCGACGGTAACCACATATATCGTGTAAGCCGCCAGAAGTGAGAACAAATACGCGAGGTCTCCCTGCCCTTTGCGCCAAACGAGAACGGCAACGGGAAGGATAAGGAGCAAACCTCCGAGCATGTAGTTCCTCGAGAACATCCAGAGGTAATCAAGACCCGCCGAGAAATACTCCTTCGACAGGCCCGCCTTGGCGTAGAACGTGTTGGGGAAGAGATGGCCGTAATAGGAAAGCCGCCAGAGCGTGTAGGCGCCGATCGGAGCGAGGTAGAGCGCACACCAGAAGGCAAGCCGGCGAACGGCCAGCGCCCGATTTTTCCTATAATCCTCGGACAGGGAAAAGATGATCGTCAATCCGGCGAACAGCATCCCCTCCGGACGAGTCAGCGAGAGAAGGGCGAAAGCCACCGGCGTCCACGCGCTTGGCCTGTTGCCGGTCCGCTCCCGAAGCCGGGATAAAACCCCGAGCAGCAGAAGAAATGTAAACAGCGCCGTTTCCATCCCGCTGATGCTCCAGTATGCCGCGGCGCCGTTCGCGGCCATCAGGCCGGCGGCGATTAACGAAAAACCTGCGGCTCCCGCTCTTGTCCCCCCCTTTCCCGCTCCGCGGGACCAAGCCGGGACACTGCGGGACCGTGCGATCTGCCCGGAGAGCCGGTAGAGCAGGTACAGGGCCGCCAATTCGAACCCGACTCCGATATAGCGCGATGAGACGACAAGATTGAGTCCCAGTTTTGCCGGCACAGCGAGGACCAGCGCCCAGAGGAGGCTCGTGTACCCTTCGACGTATTCTCCGGTATTGAAGACGAGACCGCTGCCCGCGGTAAAGTTCCTGATAAAACGAAAGGTGATGAAAGAATCGTCCTGGATGAACTCAAAGAGCCGTGCATGGAGGAAACACCCGACGAGCAGAACGGTCAGCCCCGCCCTTTCAATCGAAGCTGGCGAAGGCTCCCAGTCCGGCCGACCAGGAAAATTCTGCGGTGTGAGTGCCTGCTGGACTTTTTTCTTCCAATCGTACACCGACAGTGCCTGTACTCAGAGGAGGAGAGTCACTTGGAGAGGAGATTGATGCAGGAAGCGAATACCCGATCCACCGAGAGGTATTGCATGCAATTGTTCGGGCAGGTCGGGGAATAATAGCAGTTGCACTCGAAATCCGGTTCGAGTATTTCTCCGCGCCCGTAGAGCTCGAACTCGTGACGGTTGAAAATATTATTGAACAGGACGACTTTCTTTTTAAGGCCGATCGCAAGGTGCATCGCCATGGTCACGGCCGTAACGACCAGCTCGCACCGATCCACCTCGCTGATAAACTGGCGCAGGGGGAAATGGCCGAGGTAGAGCGCCCCGCTCTGCTTCGCAAGTTTCAGGTTCTTTTTGTGTTCCTGTTCGCCGCCGAGGAGAAGGGGCAGGTGGCCCGCCTTCTTTAGTTTGCGGGCGAGGAGAACCCACGACTTCTCCGGCCACAGTCTCGACGGCCATCTCCCCCCGGCGCCCGTGTTCAGGCCGACAATGCGCTTCCGTGCGGGCAGTTTCCATTTGTAGTCCCCGACCTCCGGCATGATATATTCCTCGCCGGAGAATGTAAATCCGCAGATCTCGAAGATCTCCTGCTGGTAGCTTTTATCGTTCATCTTGCTCAGATCGTCGAAGAGCCCGGTCAGGTACTTGTGCTCGGCGGCCGCGTCCACCGGCACGCACATTCCGTTGACAAGCGTGAATCCCTTCTTGTCGCGGGCGGAAAGTCCTGCCAGGAGGGCTCCGGCTTCCCTGTCCTTGTCGAGGTTATAGATCGCGTCGAAACTCACCGCGTGCAGTATTTCAATGCTCTGGGGCGTGAAGGCCAGGATTCGATCGACAATCGGGGGGATCACATCGGGGGTGAGGGTCAACCACCAGATCTGAGCGCGGGGTTCGACCTCCTTGAACTTCCTCAACAGGGGCGTCGTCCGGATGACATCTCCGATCGCCCCCAGTTTGATAATCAGAATCTTCTTTCCGGTGGGATCGTAGTGCCGACAGTCGGCGCCCCGCTCATCCACACAATGGACGCCGAACTGTTTGTGCGGCGCGCATGGGACGTCTCCCCGGAAATGGCGGCAGTCGAGTTTGAGATCTTTGAGAGTGAGTCTCAGGTCACTTCCAGATTTCGCGGATGGAGTACTCCCGGTCCGAGGTCTGTCGGGTTTTCGAGATCATCTCTCCCAGGAGCCCCACGGAGACAAACTGGACGCCCACGATGATCATCAGGATACCTCCGGTAAACAGCGGCCGGTTGCTCAGCGCCAACCCCTCCCTGTACTTGAGTACAATCAAATAGACGTCGACGGCAAGACCGGCGAGAACGAAAAGGATCCCCCAGAAACCGAAGAGGTGGAGCGGGCGCTGGAGGTAGCGGGTCGTAAAGAGAACGGTCAGGAGATCGAGGAAGCCCTTCCAGAACCTCCCGATCCCATACTTGGTCTTCCCGTATTTCCTCGAGTGATGCTGTACCGGAACCTCTCCGATCTTGTATCCGAGCCAGTGGGCAAGCACGGGAATGTATCGGTGAAGCTCACCGTACACCTTTACCTCCTTGGCAACTTCCTTCCGGTACGCCTTCAGACCGCAGTTGAAATCATGAATGCGGATACCGGTCACAACGGAGGTTACAAAATTGAAAAAGCGCGATGCCATCTTCTTGCCGATCGGATCATAACGTTTCTTCTTCCATCCGCAGACCAGGTCGAGCCCTTTCTTGATTTCGCCGACGAGATTCGGAATCTCCATCGGGTCGTCCTGGAGGTCGGCATCCATGGTGACGACAATGCTTCCCTCCGCGTGGGCGAATCCGACGGACAAGGCCGCCGATTTGCCGTAATTACGGCGGAAGCGAATGATCTTCACTCTCCGGTCACGATTCCGCAAGTCATGTAAGACCCGCATCGATCCATCGGTGCTGCCGTCGTCGACAAAAATGATCTCATACCGCCCCAACCGGTTCGCGATGCTCCGGATTGACTCGTACAATTCGCGGAGGGATTGCTCTTCGTTGTAAACGGGGATGACGATCGAGAGATCGTTGCCCCCCTCCCGATGGGACTGCTGACCTTCCCTCCGTCCCCGCTGCTGCTGATTACGGCGGTCCCTGCCCTGTGGCTGACTGCGGCGGTCCCTGCCCTGCTGCTGGGGAGCCGGTGGCTTTTCGACCTGGGTTGGCGGGCCTTGCGGCTGTGGGGAGGATGGAGGTGGAGCTGGAGGAGATGAATCGGGAACGCTCTCTTGCTGCTGATTTAGCCCTGGTTCGTTTGGTTCAGCCATTCATCCCTCATTCAGATTTTGACGAAAAATACGATATTTCTGCCTGAAAATCAAAGACTTGCAATTATCCCGGCCACTCTTTATTATAGTAGCACCACCCGCCCCGGACTCTTGTGTGAGCAAACCCGCAAAGGAGAGGAGAATGGAGGAGTCATGAAACTGCGAAACTATCTCATCATTTATACCGCTCTGCTGGCCCTGGGGAGTATCCGCGCATCCGTCCAGGCACAGCCCCCGGTCGTCGCCGGAATTGTCCAGGGAGTCGTGACTGATGATTCATCCGGAAACCCCATCAAGGGCGCATTCGTGGCCTTTCTATCCACCCGCCCCACGTGGTTCCCGTGGAGGATCAATTTTACCGTCACGGATTCGATTGGACACTATTCGATAAAGCTCGATACCGCCAGGTATTTTGTCGTTGCCGTGAAGTTCGGATATTTCCCCGAGTGGTACAACAATGTTCGCACCCGGGACAGCGCGACGGCGTTGTCCGTTTCAAGCGGAGACACGGTGAAGGCGGACTTCAGACTCCATCGAATACCTCCTCCCGTTCTGGTCAGCGGCACCGTCACGGACAGCGTATCGGGACTCCCGCTTCCGGGGGCGCTCGTCGCCTTCTTCAGGCCCTTCCACTGGCCTCCCGGCTCAGAAATACCGGCAGGTCTGATCCCGGGATTTCCCTCCGACCTCGAACGACCGGAGCCTGTCGGCATTCCGACCATAGGATGGATCGCACGGACCGATTCGACTGGGCGCTACACTGCGCGTGTCGCGGCAGGCGCGACCTTGATTTCGGCCTCATTCAAGTTCGGTTACGTTCCGGAATTTTATGACGACAAGCATAGCCCCTTCGAGGCGAACAAGCTGTTATTCTCACGCGATACGAGCGGCATCGACTTCGATCTTGTTCCGATTCCTACATTCACAGGCTCCCTGTCGGGTACAGTAGTGGATAGTGCCCGTAGAGGCGTGCCTTCACACGTGCTCCTGATTGACATGAGGGCCGACCCCCGCACTCTTATTACTCGGCACATCTTCTATCGCGCGACAGATTCGCTGGGAAATTACCAATTCGATCATCTGCCCGATGCCCCATACGCCGTCCGTGCGATTCCGGTCACACAGTACGCCCCCGCCTGGTACGATGCGGATAGCTGCGGCGTACTTGAATGGTCCGCGGCCGACTCCGTCCACGTTGCCGGCAATGTTACGGGGATCGACATTTGCGTAAAGTCCTTGTCGGCGACGGGAGTCGGAGTGATTGCCGGAACAGTTTTCCAGGCACCCCACACTAGTTCTTCTGCCGGCGGTCCGGGGATCAGCGGGACCGTCGTGTACGCCCTTACGCCGGGAAACAATCAGGTGCTCGGCTTCGACGTCACCGATGTCGACGGCTCATACAGAATACAGAACTTACCCGCGGGGGTTTACGATGTGGCGGCCGATAAGGAAGGGTACCTCCCGGCTTCGCCGCGCCAGTATACCCTCGATGCGGCGGATAACTACACGGTTACGCAGGCTTCGATCGGCATATCGCCTGCAATTCCCCTCGGTGTGGGACCGGGGAAAGGCGGCATACCGCGTGAATTTTCGCTTAATCAAAATTACCCGAACCCGTTTAACCCGATGACGACGATCTCGTACGATATCGGTCAGGCATCGGTCGTCACGCTGAAGGTCTATGATATCCTCGGAAGGGAGGTTGCAACGCTCGTCAACGAGGTCAAGTCGCCGGGGACCTACAGGGCCGTATGGGATGCCGCAAATTATCCGAGCGGGGTCTATACCTACCGCGTCCAGGCAGGCAAGTTCGTGGACATGAAAAAAATGTCGCTGATCCGCTGACGCGACTCAGGTTAACACCCGAGAGCTGGCTCGTAGCGACCTCCACCAAGCTATCCTGACTTGCCGGGATTGATTCCGATGACTCGGGACGAGTCGGGACCAAGTGTGATGAGCCGGCTCTCGGTTCTCAATCCAAAGAACTCCAAGCCGCACTAGCTTAAGAGGCGGAGCAGCTTCACTCCATGACCCATCGAGGGCATGGGATCATCTCTCGGAACTTCATTTCTAACACCATTCCAAACTTTTCCCAGTAGAGGAGTGCTATTATGAAACTTCGATGCTTGCGGTTCGTTTTGGTGCTGTTGCCGATTCTGCGCTGCCCATCGGTAGGACAAGTCCCGCGACTGCTCGCTTATCAGGGGGTTTTGACCGACAGCCTCGGGAATGCAAAACCCGATGGTCCCCACTCCTTCACATTCAGGTTTTACCTCTCTCTCAACGGGGGAAACGCTTTGTGGTCTGAGACACAGACGCTGCAGGTGAGACGCGGCCTTTTCTCCGCCAGTCTGGGCAGCGTCGCTCCAATACCCGACTCCCTGCAATTTGATCAACAGTATTATTTCACCTTGCAGATTGATGGAGGCCCGGAGCTTTCACCGCGTGTTCCACTGTCGGCCGTCGGCTATAGCTTGAATTCACTGCGAGCTGACAGCGCGAAATTCGTGAAGAACTTACCGCCCGTTCCCCGCCCGTTATCTCCCCCCATTGCAGCCGGTGAAATATCCGATAGTTCGGTGATAAACTCGAAACTCGCCGACTCCTCCGTAACGAGCCGGAAGATTGCGAGGGGTCAGGTTGTGAGAAGTCTCAACGGCTTGAAGGACACAGTGCTGTTGCTTGCCGGGAACAACGTGACGATCACGCCGGGTGGAAATTCTCTGACAATTTCTTCCACGACAGGCGGCGGGGGTGGCCTCACCTTACCATTCAGGGGCGCCATCGCTTCCGATTCCGACGCCTTCTCGGTGACAAACAATGGACTCGGCCGGGCCGGAGTTTTCGAAATGACTGCACTCAATGCATCCGCGGCCGCCCTCTTGGCACGCTCGGCCGGCCCGAACAATGCGATCGACGGCGTGGCGCTTGGAAGCGGCTATGCAGTATCGGGCAGCACAGCGAGTGCGAACGCCTGGCCCGGATACTTTTCGATTACGAATAACAAGAGCGCATCGAGCGCCCTCTTTGCAGTCACCGATGGTAAAGGTGAGGCGGTCTACGGCAGGAATCTTGGTCTGGGAACTGCGGGTAGGTTCGAAGTCAGCAATGCCGCCGATACAAGTAGCGCCCTCTACGGGGGGACGAATGGGGCCGGAAGTGCCCTTTACTCGCAAAACAGCGGTACAGGCACGGCGGCTCAATTCTATGTCTTGAATGGCGCGAGCAACGCGTATGCGGTACAAGCACAAACCGTCGGCCAAGGCGATGCTGGAAACTTTCTTGTCAACAGCGCAACGAGCTCGGGAAATGGGGTATACGGAATTGCTAATGGCACGGGAGCCGGAGTTCGAGGATTCAACGCAGGCAAAGGTTCAGCCGGATGGTTCGAGAACTACGCCGGAGGCGGATTGATCCCAAGTCCCACTGTCATGGTGCTGAGTAACGGAGAGCCGGGGCATGGTATTCTCTGCAAGAAGACCGGCGATGAGGGGAGTGCAGGGTTTTTCTGGAATTCCAAGTCATCGAATCCGAGTCCCGCCTTGCTTGCCGTTACATCGGGAAATGGCGTCGCAGTCAGGGGCGTGGGTGGAGCGATCGGCGGAGGCGCGCGGTTCGATATAGATACGGCTACCAACGGTCAAACAGCCCTTGAAGCTTACACAAGCGGAACAGGGCCGGCGGCAGTATGCAGAATTAACGCGGCGGCGGCAAATATTAATCCTGCCCTTGTTGCTGAAACGAATAGTATTGGAGTTGCTGCGGAGATCCTTAGTACTTCTACCACAAATAACAACAATCCGGGGATGCGGGTTACGTACAGTGGCACACTAAATGCCGCTGAATTCACGGCTGACAACTCGAGTGGTGCCGGGGACGCAATTCTTGCGACCTCGCACGGTACCGGTTCTGCCGTATACGCCGTCGGCGGGAAGGGGCCCGGTCTCACGGCGACAAATGGTTTCATCGCTCCTCGTGCGGCGCAGTTTCTCGCTCAAGGTTCCGGAGGAGGGGACGCGGTCTACGCCCAGAGCGAATCCGGCAATGCCATCACCGCAGAGTCATTCGGCATCGGTTATCTCTTCCACGGCACTCAATACGGTAACAGCAACGGCGTTGTCATCGACATGAATTCTTCCATTTCAAGTTTTAACGCGCTTGCCATTAGTCAAAGCAGCTCGGGAACAGGAATCAACGTCTCCGGAGGCAATTCGATAATAACACGCGCAGTCGGAAAGCCGAATAGGGTCGGAATTCGGTCGTTCGTCGACGATTCAACGGATTGGGCCGGAGATTTCAATGGCAATGTAAACATCAACGGAACCCTCACATCAACGGTCAAGGATTTCAAGATCGATCATCCTCTCGACCCGGCGAACAAATACTTGTCCCATTCAGTGGTCGAGAGTTCCGAAATGATAAACGTGTATTCCGGCAATGCCACACTTGACGCTCAGGGAGGGGCAATAGTGCATTTGGCGGGTTGGTTCGAGGCTGCTAACTACGATTTCCGCTATCAGCTGACCTGTGTGGGAGGGTATGCTCCTGTCTACATCGCGCAAGAAATTTCTGCCAACCAATTCAGGATTGCGGGCGGAAGGGCCGGACTGAAGGTGTCGTGGCAGGTGTCCGGCGTACGACAAGATCCGTATGCGAAGGCTCATCCGCTGCGAGTCGAGGAATATAAACCGCCTGACGAGCGGGGATTTTACCGCCATCCGGAGGTCTACGGATTGCCCGAGGACCGCGGAATAAACTGGGCACATGATCGCGATCTCATGCAAAAAATGAGAGCGAAGAGAGAAGAACACCATTCGGATAACAAGTGAGCGGGTGAAGAGATGAATATCCTCAATTTCAAGACCTGTCTCTCGCTCGGTGCGCTCTGTTTCGTGCTGGCAGCGAATGCGACTGCCCAGAACGACACCACGGGCTGGTTTGCTTTCGATGGAGGATTCGGGACCCCGCGCACCGGCAATTCGGTCGTAAAATCGGGGCTCGGACAACCTTTCATGGGGATTTTGCAGCAAAATAACACGAAGGTCTCGGGAGGATTCTTGTCCCATCCGCTGCTTCGAGGGACGCTCCTTGGCGTAAAGGACCGGGACCGTGTTCCATTTGCGTTCTCTCTTCTTCAGAATTTTCCCAATCCGTTCAACCCATCGACCCGGATTGAGTACGCACTTGCAGAGCCAGCCATGGTTTCATTAAAGATATTCAATTTGCTGGGACAGCAGGTTTCGACACTAGTTGATGAGCTTCAACAGGCGGGAAATCGGTCTGTGGAATTAGACGCGTCGGTATTTCCAAGCGGCGTCTACTTCTATCGTCTCCAGGCAGGCAAGTTCGTGGACGTGAAGAAAATGATACTGATGCGCTGACGATCCTCGGATTCAATGGTCGAGGCCGCCGGATGTGAATTGGAGGCAGTCAGGCGAAGGATGGCTCTCCCCGGGTAGCCCTTCCAAAAACACAACAAGTAGCCGGCCCATCTCGCGATCAGGCGGGACGAGCCGGCTTTATTTTTTGGATCTCTCTACCCTAGCCGCCTGCTATGGATGCCAATATAACCAGCGGCTCCGCTCCCGAGATGACCGGGTCTGGCAGCGTCACGTTCGCCGGCTCCAGAGAGAGGTCCTCCTGACAGGCGAAGTACCTTAAGAACGGCCGGCGTTCCTGCGTGACATGATCGCGGATCGTCCCTTTGAGCATCGGATAGCGGGCCTCCAGCGCGTCGAGGACCGAGCCCAGCGTGGCAGGTCCCTCGACTGTGAGTTCTACTTCTCCGTCGACGTGAGCCAGCGTTTTGAGGGGATATGGAAGTACTACCCGGATCATGCCAGAGTCTGGACCTCCACGGAGAACACGGGCGGCAGATCACGAACGATCGGGAACCATTTGTCTCCGGAATCGGCCGACGCATACACCTGTCCGCCGGTGGTGCCGAAATACACGCCGCAGGGATCGAGCGAGTCGACCGACATCGAGTCGCGCAGCACATTGACGTAGCAGTCGCGCTGCGGCAGGCCGTTCGTGAGCGGCTCCCACTCGTTTCCGCCCGAGCGGCTGCGGTACACGCGCAGTTTCCCCTCGAGAGGAAAATGTTCGGAGTCGCTTTTAATAGGTACGACATAGACTGTTTCCGGCTCGTGCGCGTGAACATCGATGACAAATCCGAAATCGGTCGGCAGATTGCCGCTGACCTCGCGCCAGTTATCGCCCGCGTCGTCTGTGCGCAAGACGTCCCAATGCTTCTGCATGAACAGTGTGTTCGGACGAGACCGGTGCATTGCAATGCGGTGGACACAGTGACCAATCTCGGCATTCGGATCGGGGATGTATTCAGACTTGAGCCCGCGATTGATCGGTTTCCACGACGTGCCGCCGTCATCCGAGCGGAAGGCGCCCGCCGAGGAGATGGCAACGAAAATTCGCTTGGAATTTTTGGGATCCAGAAGGATCGTATGCAGGCACATCCCGCCTGCACCCGGCGCCCATTTCGGTCCTGTCCCGTGACCGCGCAGTCCTGCCAGTTCCTGCCAGGTTTTTCCACCGTCGGTCGTGCGGAAGATCGCCGCGTCCTCAATGCCGGCGTAGACCGTATTCGGATCGGTAAGGGACGGCTCAAGATGCCAAACGCGCTTAAACTCCCACGGGTGTTGAGTGCCGTCGTACCACTGGTGCGTGGTGAGGGGCTTCCCGCTACCCGGAGAGGTGTCATAAACGAACTTGTTGCTTTCACCCATGGGCATGCCGTCCGGAGTCTTGGTCGGTTCACCCGGCTTTGTACCCGGTTGCTCCCAGGTCTTGCCGCCGTCGCTGGAGCGCTGAATGATCTGACCAAACCAGCCGCTGGTCTGCGAGGCGTACAGCCGGTTCGGATCGGCGGGGGAGCCCTTCATATGATAAATCTCCCAGCCAATGAAATGGGGTCCGCTGACATCCCACTTCTGTCGTTTTCCGTCTGATGTAAGAATAAATGCGCCTTTATGCGTCCCTACCAACACTCGTACCGAGCTCATTTTCTTTCCCCCATCATTGTTTGTTTTCCCGGTGTTTTGTGGCTTCGTTGGTTAGCGGCACCGCCCCCCGTGATTGGTGCGCTTGTGTAATAATATCAAAAAACTCCTGCAAAATCAAAAAACGCGCATCGCTTCTCTCAAGGACTTTTCAAATATTTTATTCGTTGGTTCGTCCGCTGATACAGTGAGTTCTTATCTCCGGAAGGGGCACAGAACGCTATCGCCTTCCTGTAGAATTCAAGCGCCTTCGATTTATCCTGA
>Ga0137399_10001033_pt1 | contig 12270 bp, 14 predicted proteins | sample czorhiz316metaG_FD_104810 | JGI IMG/M metagenome (GOLD analysis project Ga0137399, IMG submission 104810) | Vadose zone soil microbial communities from Angelo Coast Range Reserve, California, USA - czorhiz3.16 metaG | ecosystem: Environmental > Terrestrial > Soil > Vadose zone | place: USA...
CGTAGAATCCTCCGCCCCACGGCTCGACCTGCCGGCGCGCGACCAGGGCACGCAACCGCACGAGATGCTCACGACGATGGCGCGCCAGCCATTCCAGCAGCGACCCGCTGACGTGGAGTCCGAGGCGCAGGCGCGGATGGCGCTCGAGGAACGCGAGGAACGGGTCGTACGCGTCGTCGCAGGCGCGACGGAACACGTCGTCGAAGTTTCCGACCGGTTGATGATCGTGAACGATCAGCGTGAGCGTGATCGATCGCATCCGTGCGCCCGCCGCGCTCAGACGGCCCGCACCGAGACGTCGAGGTCGGCGAGCGCCTGGGCCTTGGTTGCCGGCACGTCCTGCACCTCGAGCTTCACCCCGCGATCGAGCAGCTCGCGCGCCCAACGCCGGTCGGTCGCGTCGAGGTAGACGTACTCGTTCACCTTCTCCTTGCCGGACGCGTAGTGGAGCCCGCCGAGCGTGAACGAGGGAACGTTCGCGCCCAGCTCGACCAGACGGCGCGCGGCGCCGAGGTCTCGCACCAGCAGGAACGCGCCGCCGTCGCGCGCGGCTTCGTCGGCATAGCGCGTCGCCGCCTCGGCAAGCGACACCACCTCGACCTGAATCCCGGGCGCGGCCGAGCCGAGCAGGTCGCGCTCCCAGGGGTTCGAGGCCGCGGCGTCGTCGGCGATCAGGATGCGGCGCGGGCGCAGGCGCTCGCCCCACGCGATCACCACCTGGCCGTGGATCAAGCGATCGTCGATCCGGTGGATCATCCAGCTCATGCGGGCTGGCCGCGCTGGACGCGGATGCTCTCCTGCCCCTTCTTCTGCAGGCGCTCCGCCAGCGCCTCGACCGCATAGGCGTCGCGATTGTGGAGATAGTCCAGCAGCAACGGGAGATTGATGCCGGTCACGATCACGACCTCGCCGCGGCCGCGGGTGGCCGAGGCGCCGCAGATGTGGCACGAGCCGCCCCAGAAATCCGTGAGCACGAGCCCGCCGCCCTCCCACGCCGACACCACTTCGGTGACGCGCCCCTCGAGCCCTTCGCGCGACAGGCCTTCGTTCGAGAGCACGATCACGCCCTCGATCGGGCCATAGACCTGCTCGGCCGCGCGCAGCAGCGCCGCGGCGAGGTCGGCATGCATGATCAGCAGGGCGGGAACACGGGCGCTCATGACAAACCCTTTGGATGCCGCAACCCGGGGTTTCGGCTCATTCGGTATCCTCGCGCACCCAGGCGCGGGCCGCGCTCTTGCGCTTCATGATCTCGATCAGGTGCTGGTTCAGCCGCTCCGCCGGAGAGTACCCCCCGGTGACCTTGATCAGGTAGTTGAGCGCGATCACCTCGGCGATCACCGTGATGTTCTTGCCGGGCGTGATCGGGACCTGGACCAGCGGGATCTCGATCCCGAGGATCGAGGTCTTGCGGTCGTCCAGCCCGACGCGCTCGTAGTCTTCCGCGGCCGACCACTCCCGCAGGTTCACCTCGACCTCGATGCGCTTCTGCAGGCGGATGGAGCGGATCCCGAAGATCGCCTGCACGTCGATGATCCCGAGCCCGCGGATCTCCATGTGGTGCCGGAGCAGCTGATTGCCCGAGCCGATCAGCACGTCGCCGTGCCGGCGCGTGATGGTCACCACGTCGTCCGCCACCAGCCGGTGGCCGCGCTCCACCAGATCGAGCGCGGTCTCAGACTTGCCGATCGCGCTACGCCCGGTGAACAGGAGTCCGCATCCATACACGTCGACCAGCGAGCCGTGCACCGTGGACTGCGGCGCGAACATGTAGTCCAGATAGGCGGTGAGCGAGTGGATGAACGGCGTGGTGCTCAGCGGGGTGCGCAGCACCGGCACCTGCTTCTCGTTCGCGCGCTGCAGCAGATGCGCCGGGACCTCGAGGCCCTTGCACACCACGATCAGCGGCATCTCGAACTGGAACAGGCGATCGATCGCAGCGCGCACCGCCTGCGGGGCAAGCGTCGCGAGATACGTCATCTCGGTCTGCGCGAGGATCTGGATGCGTTCCGGGAGGAAGTTCTCGACGAACCCCATCAGCGCCATGCCGGGCCGGTGGATGTCGCTGACCGTGATCTCGCGCGCCGAGGCCAGCGATTCGGTGAGCTGTTCGAGCTGCAGCTCCTCCCGCTGATCCTCGAACAGCCGCGCGCTGCTCAGGGTCTGCACGAACGCTCAGTCCTTCTCGGCGCCCGGGCTCTCGCCCGCCGGCTCGTCCGCGCTCGCCTCGAACTCCGCGCCGTGGCGACCGTCGCGACGCTGATCGAGCCGGCGCTCCTTGTAGCGGCGGAGCTGCTCCTCGAGCTGCGCGGCCGCGCCGTCGATGGCGGCGTGGGCGTCGTTCGACTCCTCGCGGCTCACCAGTTCGTGGTGCGCGAGCTTCACCGTGATCTCGGCGGTGTGGCGGTATTTCTCGGCGGTGACGATGAGGTGGGCCTCCCGGATGTCCCGGGCGAGCCGCTGGAAACGCTCGATGCGGCGCTCCGCGAACTCCTTGACCGCGGGGGCCAGCTCGCAATGCCGTGCGGTGGTGCTGATCTGCATCCTTTTCCCCCTCCGGGCGCTCAGGCCACGCGCCGCCGGAACCGCGCGGGCAGGATGCTGAGCTGTTCGCGATACTTGGCGACGGTGCGGCGCGCGATCTTGAGGCCGCGTTCGTGCAGCCGTTCCGCGATGTGCTGATCGGAGAGCGGCTCCCGTTTGTTCTCCTCGTCGATCAGGGTGCGGATGATGTCCTTCGCGGTGCGGGCCGAAACATCCTCGCCGTCCTCGGTCTCGAGCCCGCTCGAGAAGAAGAACTTGAGTTCGAACACGCCGCGCGGCGTCTGCACGTACTTTCCGCTGCACACGCGACTCACGGTGGATTCGTGCATGTCGATCTGGCGCGCCACCTGCTGGAGCGTGAGTGGCCGCAGGAACGCGATGCCCTTGTCGAAGAACTCGCGCTGCTCGCGGATGATGCAGTTCATCACCTTGATCATGGTGCGGCGGCGCTGCTCGATGGTCTGGATCAGCCATTTCGCGGAATTCAGCTTGCCCTGGATGTACTCGCGGGTCTTGGCCTCGCCGTCGGTGCACTCGGACTTCTTCTTGTCGCGCAGCACGCTCTCGTAGGCCGATGAGATCCGCAGCCGCGGCAGGTGCCGGTCGTTCAGCAGCACCACGTATTCGTCGTCGACGCGCTCGACCAGAAGGTCCGGCACCACGTACTTGGGATCCTCGCTCGAGACCGTGAGGCCGGGCTTGGGATTCAGCGTCGCGATCGCGTCGGCGGCCTCCTGCACCCCTTCGACCGTGACCCTGAGCTGGCGCGCCATCTCGGGGAAGCGGCGATTCACGAGATGGTCGAAGTGGTCGTGGATGATGCGCCATGGCAGCGAATCCTTCATGTTCTTGGCGTCGAGCTGGATCAGCAGACATTCGCGCAGGTCGCGCGCCCCGACGCCGATCGGCTCGAGCGCCTGGATCACGCGCAGCACCGCCTCGCACTCCTCGATCGGCCGCCCGGTCTGATCGGCCACCTGGGTCAGCGGCGTGGCCAGCATTCCGTAGTCATCGAGTGAGCACACCAGGAACTCGGCCAGCTCGAGCTTTTCGGCCGGCAGGTCGAGATAGTGGAGCTGCTCGAGCAGGGATTCCGCGAGCGTGGTGCGCGTCACCGGCACCTTTTCGAGGAATTCCACGGACTGCTCGGTCTGTGGGATGTACGCGCGGTCGAGCGCACCGTCCTGCATGTACTCCGACCAGTCGATCGGATCCTCCTCGGCCGGATCGTCCGCCTCTTCGTTCGCCTTCTCCTCGGGCGAATCCTCCTTCGCAAGGTCTTCGCTGTCGGCCACCTCGTCGACTTCCTCGAGCAGGGGATTCTGCATGATCTCCTGCTTCAGGATCTGCTGCAGCTCGAGCGTCGGCACCTGAAGCAGCTTGAGCGCCTGCTGCAGGCGCGGCGTCATGATGAGCGCCGGCCGCATGCTGAGGTTGAGCGAAGGCTTCATTTCCATGAGGAGGTTCCGGTCGTTAGAGGCTGAACCGCTCGCCCAGATAGATTTCGCGTGCCCGGGCGTCGTTGGCAAGCTCGGTGGCGGTGCCCTGCAACAGAATGCGGCCTTCGTACATGATGTAAGCCCGGTCGGTGATGCGCAGCGTCTCCCGGACGTTGTGATCGGTGATCAAGACTCCCAGCCCGCGGTCCCGCAGGCGGCCTACGATGTCCTGAATCTCGGCGACCGCGATCGGGTCGATTCCCACGAACGGCTCATCCAGCAGCATGTAGGACGGCTCGCGGGCCAGTGCCCGCGTAATCTCGACCCGCCGCCGCTCGCCGCCCGACAACTTGCTCGCGGTGCGGTCGGCGAGGTGCGTGAGGTTCAGATCCTCGAGCAGCTGCGCGAGGCGCTTCCCGCGTTGCTCCCGTGTCATCGGCATGGTCTCGAGTACCGCCACCACATTGTCGCGCACGGTGAGGCGCCGGAAGATGCTCGGCTCCTGCGGCAGATACCCGAGGCCCATCCTTGCGCGACGGTACACCGGTTCCAGCGTGATGTCGCGACCTTCGAGCGTGATCTTTCCCTCCGACGGCCGCAGCAATCCGACGATCATGTAGAAGCACGTGGTCTTGCCGGCGCCGTTCGGCCCCAGCAGGCCCACCACCTCGCCGCGACTCACGTGGATCGAGACGTCGCTCACCACGCGCCAGCGCCCGTAGAAGCGCACCAGTCCCGACGCGGCGATGCCGGTGCCGGCCTGAGGGCTCGGCGCCTGGCCCGCGGCGGGCGCGCTGCCGGTCTCGGCCGCGCTCATTTCTTCCCCTCGCCTTCCAGGATGCCGCCCGCCTGGGTGCGCACCGTCGCGTTGACACGGGTGCGGAACTCGAAGTGGCGGAGCTGCGGATCGCTCTCGAAGCCCACGCCGGTCAGGATGTCGCCGGCGCGCTCGACCCGCACGAAATCGTCGGTCACGATCTTCTGCTGGTTGTTCAGGAACTTGAGGTGCTCGGTGGACATGCGGGTGCCGTCCACGTTCTGGAGCACCACGCTGCCCTTGGCGGTCATGTCACGTGACAGCTGGTTGATCTCGCCCTCGCGCGAGGTCAGCGTGGAGTTCTTCTCGCCCTTTTCGTCGAAGAAGTCCACGCGAATCCCGCGCGCCACGATGGTGTTGCGTGCGCTGTAGGTCCCGGCGTACTGGGCGTACAGCGTCCACTGGGGGGTGCCCTGATCGGTCTCGGTCAGCACGAAATCGCTTACCTCCTGATCGGGCAGGACGCCGGAGGATTCGGCCGGTCCGATCGAGCGTTTCTGGCTGCAACCCGCGACCAACGCCCCGAACAGGAGCGCGAGCGCGGACAACCTGACGAATCGCCTTCGGAGGCGCATGTCGGATCCCGGACCGAGAGGAGTCTCAGCGGCATTCGGGACCCACGCTAGCAAAGGGTTCCCGACCCCGCAAGCACGGCCTGTGCCAGCGGCCGCACACTCAATCTTCCAAAGAGTTATCGGCGTGAATCGCCCGTAACTTGACGCATTGCCGACGCCCGTGACGACCGGCTGTCGTCAGTTCTGGCGCCCGGAGCGGCCGCGCAGCCCGGACTCGAGCCCCGGCAACTCGGGCGCGGCGTTGGGATAGGACACACGGCAGCCCTCGACCCGAGCGAAGCGCGTCAGCACGTGGTCGCGCGGCGCGGCGTCATCGAGGATGTGCCGGACGGTCACGACGCGTGCCACCAGCGCATCGGCGATCAGCGAGCGATGGCAGTGTTCGGGCGCGGCTTCGGCGCACATCATCGCCACGCTGCGCGTCGCGGTGAGCTCGAGCACTCCGGCCAGCGCGGCCTCGAACTCCGGCGTGTCCATGTGATCCGCGAAGCCGCGCAACGCGTCATCCTCGAGCCCGCGGTGCGGCGAATCGGGGCGTGCGCGGCGCAGGCCGCCGAGCGCGGGAACGTGCCGGTACTCGATGCCGGCCAGCTCCAGCGCGGCCGCGAGACGATCCTGATTGAACTGGGGGTTGAACCGCGAGCGCGGCAGGGTGCGCACGTCCGCGAGGCAGGCCACGCCGTGCCGCTTCAGCAGTGCGAGGAAATCCTCGAGCGGCCGGTTCGAATGGCCGAGCGTGAGGATCCGCGGGTTCATGCGCCGGAGCGCAGGCAGTCGTGCAGGTGGAGGATGCCGATCGGATGCCGCGCCGCATCCACCACCACCAGCGCCGTGATCGGCCCCGCGGCGCGCTCTTCCATCAGCCGGACCGCGGCCGCCACCAGCGTGTCGCCCGCGACCACGCTCGGCGCCTGGTTCATGACGTCGCGCGCCTTGAGCCCCCAGGGATTCTCGTGCTGGACCAGGATGCGCTTGAAGTCGCCGTCGCTGATCACGCCCGCGAGAGCGTTCGCGCCATCCATCACGGTGGTGATGCCGAGCCGCTTGTTCATGATCTCGAGCATGACCTCGCGCAGCGGCGCCTCGAGCCGCACCTGCGGCAGCGCGTCGCCCGAGTGCATGAGGTCCGCGACCCGGCGTGACGCCGCGCGGCCGAGCAGGCCTCCGGGGTGGAGGAACCGGAAGTCTTCGGCGGCGAATCCGCGCCGCTCGAGCAGCGCGACCGCGAGGCAGTCGCCCATCACCTGCGCCAGCGTGATGCTGGTGGTGGGAGTGAGATCCATCGGGCAGGCTTCGCGCACCGGCCCGGTCACGAGCGCGGCCTCGCTGCGTTTCGCGAGCGCCGAGCCGGCGTCGGCCACGATGCTGACCAGCGGAATGCCGTGCCGCACCAGGAACGGCAGCAGCGCGATCAGCTCGTCGCTGGCGCCGCTCTTCGAGATGAACAGCGCGGCGTCGCCCGGCGCGAACAAGCCCGCGTCGCCGTGCAGCGCGTCGGTGGGATGCAGGAACACCGCGGGCGTCCCGGTGCTGGTGAGAGTTCCCGCCAGCTTGTGCGCCAGCAGGCCCGACTTCCCCACGCCCGAGACGATCACCTTGCCGCGGCACGCGGCGAGCAGCTCGACCGCGCGCCCGAACGAGGGCCCGAGCCGCGATTCGAGCGCGGCCACCGCGGCGGCTTCGATCCTCACCACCTCGCGCGCGCGTTCGATCGGATCGCCGCTCATCGCGCCTCGTAGCGCTCCAGCACGCGCTCCCACAGCCCATTGTGGCGGAGGATCGATTCGATCACCTCACGCACCGCGCCGAATCCGGCGCGCGCTTTCGTCACGGTCTTTGCGAACTGGTGGATCTCCGGCGTGCAATCCGCCACCGCGATCGGCCAGCCCACGCGCTTCATCAGCGCCACGTCGGGAAGATCGTCCCCCACCATCACGCATTCGTCCCAGCGCACTTTTTCGCGCGCCAGCACCTTCTCGGCCACCGCCACCTTGTCCTTCACGCCCAGGTAGTGCTCGAGGTGGAGATCCGCCATGCGCGCCGCGACCGCAAGCGAGGCGCGGCCCGAGATCACGACCGGCAGCACGCCGAGATCGCGCGCCCACTCCAGCGCCAGACCGTCGCGCACCCAGAAATGCCGCATGTCGCCCTCGTGCGTGAATCCGATCACGCCGTCGGTGAGCGTTCCATCCACATCGAGGAACAGGATCCGCACCTTGTGCGCGATCGGCGCTTCAGGCATGCGCGCGCGCCCCGACGGTTTCGTGAATGCGCTGCGCCTCGTCGAGGAATCCCTCGGCCTGCGCGAGCGGAAGCTGGGTCGCGGCATCGCTCAGCGCATGCGCCGGATCCGGATGGGTCTCGAAGAACAGGCCGTCCAGGCCGCACGCCACCGCGGCGCGCATCAGCGGAAACGTGAATTCCGGCCGCCCGCCGCTCACGACGCCACCCGGCCGCTGCAGGCTATGGGTGGCGTCGAACACCACCGGCCAGCCGAGGGAACGCATCACCACCAGGCCGCGCATGTCCACCACCAGATCGCCATACCCGAACGTGGTGCCGCGCTCGGTGAGCAGGATCTTCTCGCCCCCCGCTCCGGTCAGCTTCTCGACCACCTGCGTCATGTCGGTGGGCGCCATGAACTGGCCCTTCTTCACGTTCACGGCGCGGCCGCTCTTCGCCGCGGCGACCAGCAGCGCGCTCTGGCGCGACAGGAACGCCGGAATCTGGAGCGCGTCGGCGACCTCGGCGGCGGCGCGCACTTCGCTGGTCTCGTGCACGTCGGTCAGAATCGGGACCCCGACCTCGCGCTTCACGCGTGCCAGGATCGCGAGCGCCTCGTCGCCTTCCAGGCCCTCGAACGAGCGCGCGCTCGAGCGATTCGCCTTGCGATAGCTGGCCTTGAACACGAACGGCAGTCCGCGCGCTGCGCACAGCGCCTTCAGACGCTCGGCGACCTTGAGGCACAGCTCCGCGCTCTCGACCACGCACGGCCCCGCGAGCACGAACAGCGCGCGCCCGCCGACTTCGGCGTCGCCGATCGCGAAGCGCTTCACGTCGAGCGCGTCGGGGCGTGCCGGGCGCCCGGAGCCGGGGCCGGGGCCGGCGGGTGCGATACCTGGGCGTCCTCGTCCGCGTCGGACGGCGCGTCGGACGCGACGTAGGCATCGTCGCCAAGCCGGGCGCGGCGGCGTTCGAGCGCGGCGCGCACGAAGTCGCGGAACAGCGGATGCGGATCGTGCGGGCGCGACTTGAGCTCGGGATGGAACTGGACCGCGAGGTACCACGGATGATCCGGCAGCTCCACGATCTCGACCAGCTCGCGCCCCACGCACTTGCCCGACAGCACCAGCCCGCGCGACTGCATCGCGGCCGCGTACTTGTTGTTGAACTCGTAGCGGTGGCGATGGCGCTCCTCGACTTCGTCCTTGCCGTAGGCGCGGGCCGCGAGGCTCCCGGCGCGCAGCGAACACTTGTAGGCGCCGAGCCGCATGGTGCCGCCCTTCTCGGTGATCCCGGACTGATCGGCCATGAGGTCGATCACCTTGTGCGGCGCGGACGCATCGAACTCGCTGGAGTTCGCGCCCACCAGCCCCGCGACGTGGCGCGCGAACTCGATGGTCGCGACCTGCATGCCGAGGCAGAGGCCCAGGTACGGGATGCTGCGCTCGCGCGCGAACTGCGCGGCCAGGATCTTGCCCTCGATGCCGCGCTCGCCGAATCCGCCCGGCACCACGATCCCGTCCACGTCGGACAGCCGCTCCGCCACGCCGCCCTGCTCCAGGTCCTCGCCTTCGATCCAGCGCAGCTGGACCCGCGCGCGATTCGCCGCGCCGGCATGGACGAACGCCTCGATGATGCTCTTGTAGGCGTCACGCACGTGGGTGTACTTGCCGACCACCGCGATCACGCAGGTCTTCTCGGGGTGGCGCACGCGCGACACGAAATCGTTCCAGGCCTTGAGGTCGGGATCCCCGGCCTCGAGTCCCAGCTCCTTCACCATCAGAGAATCGAGTCCGCCGGAGTGGAACACCTGCGGCACCTCGTAGATCGAATGCACGTCGGTGGCCGCGATCACCGCCTCGGTCGGCACGTTGCAGAACAGCGCGATCTTCTCGCGCACGTCGCTGGAGAGCGGGGCTTCGCTGCGGCACAGCAGGATGTCGGGCTGGATGCCGATCTCGCGCAGCTCCTTCACCGAGTGCTGGGTGGGCTTGGTCTTCATCTCGCCCGCCGCCTTGATGTAGGGCACCAGCGTCACGTGCACGAACAGCACGTCGCGCCGGTGCTCGAGCTTGAGCTGGCGCACCGCCTCGAGGAACGGCAGCGACTCGATGTCGCCCACCGTGCCGCCGATCTCGATGATGTGAACGTCGGCCTGGGTGGCGAGGCTCAGGCCCGTGATGCGGCGCTTGATCTCGTCGGTGACGTGCGGGATCACCTGCACGGTGCGGCCCAGGTAGTCTCCGCGGCGCTCCTTGGAGAGGATCGAGTCGTAGACCTGTCCGGCGGTGACGTTGTGGCTGCGCGTCACCGCGACGCTGGTGAAGCGCTCGTAGTGCCCGAGGTCGAGATCGGTCTCGGCGCCGTCGTCGGTGACGTACACCTCGCCGTGCTGAAACGGCGACATGGTGCCGGGATCGATGTTGAGATAGGGATCGAGCTTCTGGAGCGTCACCCGCAGCCCGCGCGACTTGAGCAGCAGACCGAGCGATGCCGCGGCGATGCCCTTGCCCAGCGAGGACACCACCCCTCCGGTCACCACCACCATCTTGGCCATGAGTCGGATCCCTCCCGATCGCCGTTGCCAGTATTCAACCAATCGGTGAGTTCCCGGTCCCGGGGATTCACCCGAAAAAGATAATCGCCGCACCCGGTGCACACGGCGCCAGGAACGGCGTGGGTCGGCAGTCCGTGCGCAATCAGCACGGGTTCACAAGCTAACAGATGGTGGCCGGATTTCAAAAGGTGGGACCGGGCCCGCGCCCAGCCGCTTCAATGGCCGTGTTTTGCGAGCTCCGGATTGCGCGGCGGGCGCGGCACGCACATGACGTGCAGCGTGATTCCCGGGATCCGAACGTACGTCGAGTCGGAATCGTCTCCCCCGTCCCAGCGCCCGTCCACGTCGCAGATGGCTTCGCGGCACACCATGGCGAAATGCGTTCCATCCGGACCATCGGCGTCGAGATCGGGGTCCGAGGCCCACCCGGCGGCTTCTAGCACCTCCCGGAACTTGTCTGCGCTCGGGCAGCTGTCCGATCCGCAGCGCGACGTCACGTCCAGCCCCGGTACGCGCGATACGGTGTCGCGCTCGCCGAGGACCAGCAGGCGACGCCCATGCACCGCCGGCTCGAGCGTGAGCTGGTCGTGGTAGCGGTATTTCACCGGGCCATGGCTCCACGTCGCGGTGTCGGCGTACGCGCCCAGGTGACGGCGGAGCAGGGCTTCGAGACGGTCGCAGGCCGCACGAAACGAGCCGTACGTCGCTTTGGGATGCAGCTCCTCGGGGATCGCCCAGATCGTGTCGGGCGGAGTGGTCGCGGCGCGAGCGGGCAGGCCGAATGCGAGCGAGGCGACGACGACCACGGCGCCGCCCAGCGCGCCGCGCGCGATGAAACGCCGCCAGTTCATGCCGGTGCTCCGCGGCGCTCCAGCGCCTCGAGCTGCTCCGGCGTGTCCACGCCCGCGAACGGGCGCTGGCCGAGCACCACCTTGATGCGCACCCCGCGCTCCAGCGCCCGGAGCTGCTCGAGGCGCTCGGCGCGCTCGAGCCGGCCGGACGGCCACGATGCGAATTCCAGCAGCAGATCGCGGCGGAACGCGTACACGCCCGCGTGCCGCAGCGCGGGGCCGCCACCGGACGCGTTCGCGATGTCGGCACGGCTGAAGTAGAGCGCAAAGCCGGCGGCGTCGGTCACGACTTTCACCACGTCGGGCGTGGCGAGCACGCGCGCATCGGGCTCGTGATGCGCAATTGTGCCCATGCGGACCGACGCGTCGGACTTCATCGCCTCGACCAGGCGCGACACCGCGTCGGTCTCGAGCTCGGGCTCGTCACCCTGGAGATTCAGGATGATCTCCGCCTCGGGCCTACGCCGCGCCACTTCCGCGACGCGATCCGTGCCGCTCGCGCAGTCCGGCGACGTCATCTCGGCCACCGCGCCCCACGAGCGCGCCACCGCCGCGATGCGCTCGTCGTCGGTGCCGATCACCAGCTCGTCGATCCCGCGCGCGGCCTGTGCGCGCTCCCACACGTGGCGGAGCATGGGCTTGCCCCACAACATGGCGAGCGGCTTGCCGGGAAAGCGCTGCGCGGCGTAACGGGCCGGGATGACGCCGAGCACGCCGCCCATCACCTCAGCCCGCCAGCTCGGCGATCATGTCCGCGACGTCCTTGCCGCTCTTCTGCAGCGCGAGGTGTTCCTCGGCGAACAACTTGAGCTCGATGATCTTCTCGACGCCCTTGGCGCCCAGCACGATCGGCACCCCGATGAACAGGTCCTTGAGGCCGTACTCGCCCTCGAGCAGCACCGAGCACGGCACCAGGCGCTTCTGGTCGGTGAGGATCGCCTCGACCATCTCGACCGCGCTCATCGCCGGCGCGTAATACGCCGAGCCGGTCTTCAGCAGCTTCACGATCTCGGCGCCGCCGTCGCGCGTGCGCTGGATGATCGCGTCGAGCCGGTCCTTCGCGATCAGCTCACCCACCGCGATGCCGCCGACCGTCGTGAAGCGCGGCAGCGGTACCATCGAGTCGCCGTGGCCGCCGAGCACCATCGCCTGCACGTCCGCGCCGGAGATTCCCAGCTCCATCGCGATGAAGGCGCGGAAGCGCGCCGAGTCGAGGATGCCGGCCATGCCGAGCACGCGGTGCTTGGGGAAGCCGCTCACCTTC
>Ga0137399_10001035_pt1 | contig 12260 bp, 11 predicted proteins | sample czorhiz316metaG_FD_104810 | JGI IMG/M metagenome (GOLD analysis project Ga0137399, IMG submission 104810) | Vadose zone soil microbial communities from Angelo Coast Range Reserve, California, USA - czorhiz3.16 metaG | ecosystem: Environmental > Terrestrial > Soil > Vadose zone | place: USA...
CGACAGCAGCTACAAGTTCGAAGGAAAACCAGTAATCCTCGTCTACAACGCCGATTGATAATCAGCGAATAAATCCGATTTTCTCTACACTTTCGTAGCGTTCGTTACTACACGTGACTGTCGAATGTGACCACTCGAAGTGAGCGACACTTAAGAACCGGAATTCGATCTTAGCACGCATGGAGACTACGACCGCCCAGAAGGAGACGCTCTGGCGGAACCCCAACTTCCTAAGGCTCTGGACATCGGAGACCATCTCCCAGTTTGGCAGCCAGTTCACCGGGCTAGCCCTGCCTCTAACAGCCATAATCATTCTAAGCGCGGACTCTGTTCAGGTTGGAATACTCAACTTCGCGGGAAGCGTTCCCTGGCTCATCTTCGGGCTGGTAGCCGGGGTATGGATTGACAGGCATCGCAAACAGCGCATCATGGTCACCTCCAACATTCTTCGCGGATCAATACTCGCCCTGATCCCGGTAGCCGCCGTGTTAGGAATCATAACAAGACTCGGACTTCCATTTCTTTACGCGATAAGCTTCAGTGTGGGATTCCTACAGGTCTTCTTTGACATCACCTACCAATCCTACCTTCCCTCTTTAGTGCGTAGAGATCAGCTTGTGGAGGGAAACCGCAACCTACAGGCAAGCGCGTCCACGGCCCAGGTTGCGGGACCCACAATCGCCGGAATCATAATCAGCATAGTCACCGCGCCCATCGCGATTGTCTTTGATGCTGTTTCCTTCTTCGCATCCGCGCTCGCACTAGGACGGATAGATCATGAGGAAGTGATCGATAAGGAAATCGTGAAGCCTTCTGTCCTAGCTGATATCCGAGAAGGGCTGCATGTTGTTTTCAGCAACAGAATGCTTCGAATGATCGCAGGCTGTACAGGAACATCCAATTTCTTTGGAACCGCACTTGGCACACTCTTCCTACTCTACCTGATCCAGCCTAGCCCTGCTGGACTCGGAGTCTCCGAAAATCTCGCCGGAGTTACTGCGGGGATAATCTTCAGCGTTGCAAGTGTCGGTGCTCTGGTTGGAGTTGCAATCTCTGCTAGGGTGGCGAAGAGCATTGGAGTTGGACCCGCTATACTTGGTAGCATCCTCATTGGTAGTCTTGGGGCCATTCCTTACTATCTATCCGGATCCCTGACCGCCTCCCCCCTGTTTACCCTAGGAGGGTTTGGGATCAACTGGAGTATGCTTACCATCATGGGAGGTCAGTTTGTCAGTTTCATCGGGACCGTAGTTTACAATGTCAACCAGGTCAGTTTGAGACAGGCGATCGTCGCCCTCCGTCTCCAAGGACGAATGAACGCGACAATGCGTTTCCTAGTCTGGGGCACGATACCTCTCGGAGCTATTACAGGCGGAATTCTGGGAGAGTTTCTGGGACTGCGGACCGCGATTGGAATAGCGATACTCGGAGGCTCGCTATCGTTTCTCTGGATTCTACTCTCACCCGTGCGATCCCTCAAGACGATACCTGAGCATACGGAATAGAAAGACGACCGCTTTGCATCGTCTATCCAGAGCCTCTATTCCAACGCGAGTTGTGAGAGCGACGTCAAGCTGTGAGTCCTCCGATTCCCTTATACTTCTGCCATCCTAGATAATCGGGAGTGCGTCTGAAGCAGCTTCTCGCCCTTCTGCTCGTCCCTCTTTTGTTCATTCCGTATTCTGCACACGCTACACCTCAACAGGTTCCATACCTGTTTGAGAGGCTCTGGGGTAGCTCACAGCAAGACTTTGCGACCAGTATCACATCTGTTGGTCAAGGGGGTTTTGAGGTAGGGGGTCAGACAGAGAGTTTTGGGAATGGACGCACGTTCATACTAAAGGTCGATTCGGGCGGAAACCTCCTCTGGCAACGAACCTGGGGCGGCCCCGGATTCAATTGGCCCGGAAACCTTGCCACCGACATGGCTGGAAACGCATACGTGGCCGGGTACACGGCTTTCTCGGATAATTCGGACCACATGTTTCTCGTGAAGATTGATCGGAATGGCAATCTTGTTTGGCAAGAATTATTCGACGGTGTGCAGGGGGGCAATGTGGCTGTTGACGCCACAGGAAATGCGTACCTCACAGGATACACATTTGGAACGATTGTTCTATTGAAGGTTGACCCTTCAGGGGCTATCGTGTGGCAGAAATCCTTGCAGGAATTGGATGTGCGGACGCTTGCGGTTGCGACCGACCCTGGAGGGAACGCGCTGATAACCGGGAGGATCAACGACACGGGGTCCGGTAACCAGGGCGCGTTTGTTCTCAAGTTCGATTGGTCGGGGAAGCTTGTCTGGCAGAGAGTTTGGGGCGTGAGCGGTGATACTGGGCAGGGGATATCCTCTGATATTCTCGGCAATGTCTACGTTACTGGCTACCATAACACTCCGTTGGGAGGCGCGAACCAGGACGCGTTTGTTCTGAAAATTTCCCCGTCTGGAGAGCTCCTATGGCAGAGGACTTGGAGCGGAGGCAGATCCACCTTTCCCTCAAATGTCGGAGCCCAATTTCTGGGGTATGGGGTCGCTACGAACTCTTCTGGGTATGTCTTCGCGACAGGCTCAGCCACTGTAGAGTTCTCCAGCCTACCATCGGATGTGTGTGTTTGCATGTTCATTTTCGGACTTGACTCAACCGGGGCGATTGTCTCTCAGAAGGTATGGGGAGGCCATGGAAACGCTGGTGGCCGGGCAATAGCCTTGAATCCAGCCGGAGGATTTGTGGTAAGCGGCATTGTTGATCACGGCCTTCACTACGCAATCGGGACAACCAATTTTCCTATAGAAGTGCCTACGCTCGCGTTTGGCGCGCCTTCAAGTCCAGTCAGTAATGCCTCCTTTACTCCTGTCCCCGTTCAGGGAAGTCTCTCCACGCCCGCTGGAACTCAGGATTATGCAGGAGGGAATGATGCTTTCTTTCTGTTCTTACCTGCCGGGAATCCTCAGCTAGCCGTCTATGAAGGGACGCTTGTGAGTGCGATACCTGGGGGTCAAAGAAACGTTTTGTTGGTATCGATCGAAGCGGGCAACGATCTTGTTTTCAACGCCTCCGTCACTATCTCATCGAGCGATCCTTCGTTAGTTCCTTCGAGAAGTGAGTTCACAAATTCGACGAGTTATGTGGCTCCTCACACGTTTGATATGTTTCACTCGGAAACTCTCTTGGTCCAGGTTCATGCTTCTGAGCCTGGGTTCACTAGCGTTCTAGACCAAAGGCAGATCGGAGCGGGTCCTCCCGTCTCGTTTCTACCAACGCTTTTCGGAATCCTAATTTTCCCAGCAATCATTGCCGGTGGCGTTGCGCTTGCCGTTGGCATTGTAATCATATTGCTTAGGAAGCAGCTCTTTAGAACTGAAAGCGACGATTCTTTTCATCAATCTATTCGGGCTCAGCTATATACTGTCTTGAACAGCCTGCGAGCTTCTTTCAAATAGAGGCCACCCGATAGCCCCTCAAACGCTCATGAGCCTTCAGGCCACCACCCCGGCAGTTCAACAGAAAACCGGCTACCGCTACGTCAAGTACACATTCTTCAAAGTCGACCCGGCGTGGAGAAAACTACTCGCTCAAGAAAGAGAGGCCTCAAAGAAACAATTCCTCTCATCGCTCAACAAAAACGGAGACCAGATTCGGCCTCGATCCTACTCTCTGGTCGGAACCAGAGGCGACATTGATTTTTTGCTGTGGACAATCACCGACTCTCTCCAGACCATCCAAGGCTTCCACTCTGACCTCATCAAGACAGAGATTGGAAAATACCTCTCCACACCCTACTCGTACCTCGCTATGCTACGTCCCTCGGAATATTTCGGGAGACCTTCAGAGAAGGATCCTGTAGGCTCGAAATACCTCTTCGTCTATCCCTTCACCAAAAAACGGGAATGGTACGGTATACCGTTCGAGGAGAGACGGAGAATAATGAAAGACCACGTACAAGCCGGCCAAAAATATCCCTCAGTTACTATACACACATCGTACTCTTTCGGCATCGACGATTACGAGTTCATACTCTCGTTTGAGACCGATCATCCGGAAGACTTCCTCAACCTGGTCATGGATCTGAGAACCACCGAAGCAAGCAAGTATACCGCCCTGGAGACTCCGATCTTCACCTGCCTCAATGTTGACCCCGAGAAAATGCTGGACCTTCTCGGACCATAACACGATAGCGAAGCGCACAGATTTGACCGATTTCGAGAACGATAATTTCCTCAGAGCCTGCTGGAAGAAGGAAACCGAGTTCACTCCGATCTGGTTCATGAGACAGGCCGGCAGATACCTAGAGAGCTATCGAAAGATCAGGGCGAAAAACGATGTCCTCACAATCTGCAAGACCCCAGAGCTCTCAGCCAAAGTCACCGTCGACGCCACAACAGAGCTAGGGGTAGACGCTGCAATCATCTTCGCCGACATAATGCTTCCTCTCGAAGGAATCGGCCAAAGCTTCAAGCTCGTAGACGGCGTAGGACCCGTGGTTGAGAAACCCATAGTCCGAATGGAGGACGTAAAGACGATTGGAAAATTCTCCCCGAGAGATCATGTGCCTTTCGTCACAGACGCGATCGGACTGGCCATCCAACAACTAGACGGACGCACGCCTCTAATCGGGTTTTCCGGAGCACCGTTCACCCTCGCCTCCTACTTGATAGAGGGAAGCCCCTCTCGGGAGTTTACGAAGACCAAGCGGATGATGTATTCCGAGCCGGAAGCGTGGAAGCTGCTGATGGCAAAGCTGTCCAGCATGGTCTCCGACTATCTCCTAGCTCAAATCCGAGCCGGCGTCGACGCGGTCCAGCTCTTTGACAGCTGGTCAGGTTGCCTCTCACCATCCGACTACGAAGAATTCGTACTCCCATTCAACAAACAAATATTCGAACGCCTGAAACCTGGCGGTGTTCCGCGAATACACTTTGGAGTAGGAACTGCTGGGATATTGAAGGCGATGAGGGAGGCGGGCGGTGACGTGTTCGGTGTTGATTGGAGAATCTCGATAGATGAGGCATGGGCTATCCTCGGCCGCGTGGCCATCCAAGGCAACCTTGATCCCGCAATTCTTCTTGGCGCAAACGAGCTTGTCCAAGCTAGATCCATGGATATCCTCGCAAGGGTCGGCGGTCGTCCGGGCCACATTTTCAACCTCGGTCACGGAGTCCTTCCGGATACACCGCCTGAACACGTGAAGAATCTGGTTCAATTCATTCACGGGACTACGAGAACCAAACGCTAGAGGCGTCGAGACTCATGGACAAACACTCCGCAATTCTGCTGATGGCTTACGGCAGCCCCAACTCGCTTGACGAGGTCGGAGAATACCTACGACAGGTCAGAGGAGGAAGATCATCAACGCCCGAGGAGATTGAACGATTGACGGAACGATATCGACAGGTCGGCGGGCAGACCCCTCTTCTGAAAATAACTCTCGCGCAGGCGAAAGCATTGGAACAGAGGCTCCAATCTGAGCGACTCGATTCACCGGTCTACGTTGGAATGAAGCACTGGCACCCTTTCATCGAAGACGTTGTTGAGAAAATCGTGAGTGATGGCTCTGCAAGTATCGTCGGACTCGCGCTCGCTCCCCACTACTCTAGGTTGAGCATTGGCGGATATTCTGACGCTGTCAGGAGAGCCTTGGCGAGCATAGGAAGATCAGTTCCGTTCGCCATGGTTGAGAGCTGGCATGATCAACAATCTCTGATCTCCGCCTTGTCGCGACGGGTTCGTGACGGCCTCGAGAAGTTCGATGAGCCAGATAGAGGGGTCGTCCTGTTCACGGCGCATAGTCTCCCGAAGAAGTTTGTCGCTGACGACGACCCGTATTGGGGCCAGCTTCAGGAAACCAGCCGGCTCGTTGCCAGCAGATCAGGAATCCAGTCCTGGGATTTCGCCTTTCAGAGTGCCGGTCATCCCATTGAGTCTTGGTTGGGACCTAGCATCAAGGAGAAGATAGCTGAGTTATCGGGCAAGGGATTCCGCGAATTGTTGGTCTGCCCGGTGGGTTTTGTCTCTGATCACCTTGAGATACTCTACGATCTGGATATAGAGGCGAAGACCTTCGCGGCAGCATTAGGTCTGAGACTTGGTCGAACAGCCTCGCTCAATGATGATCCAGAATTCATCGACGCGATAGCAACGAGACTGGGACCACTTCTAGCAAGAGAGACTATAACAGCGTAAGGTCTCGACCGGAGACTTCTCTACGAGAAGGCTTTAGCTAGCTTCGGATAGTCTTCCTTGTCTAGCTTCCAATCAGCAACCTCAGCATTTTCTTTGACATGGCCCATATCGGCCGCCTTGGGTATCGCGACCACGGAATCATGTTGTAGAACCCAGGCTAGAGCAATCTGGTTTCTGCTCTTACCCGATTTCCCTGCTACCTCGTCTAGGACTTTGAAGGATGATCCTTTTCCTCTCGGAATCTTTCCCTGACCAAGAGGACTATACGCTATCAGAGTCAAGCCCTCTTTCTGGCAGTATGGTAGGATTCTAGCCTCAACGCTTCTGTCGATCAGGCTGAACTCGACTTGGTTGGAGACAATTTTCTCGTGCGATAGTGATTGCTGCGCTTCCTTCATCTGTTCGACCGAGAAGTTGCTTACCCCGATGTAGCGTGTTAGACCGTCACTGACGAGTTTCTCCATCGCCCTCATGGTTTCTGAGATTGGAATCTTCGAACTCGGCCAGTGAAGCTGATAGAGATCCATTTGTTTCAACCCTAGCCGCTTCAGGCTTCTCTTCGCCGCTGCCAACACATCATCATATGCGAAGTGTCTAGGAGAAACCTTCGAGGCTACGAACGCCCCGTCACGGCGTCCCTCGAGGGCTCGGGCTACGACTTCCTCGCTGTGACCGGCCGCGTACATTTCTGCCGTGTCTATGAATTTCATCTCAAGGTCTAAGCCGAGTTTGAGAGCTTGTATGCTGGCGTCGTCTCGGGAGGGGTCCGGGCTCATCTCGCCCCCGATTCCCCAGGTTCCCAGCCCAACGATCGGAATCGGCTCACGCGTGCGTCCTAGGGGTCTGAACTTCATAATGTCTCACCCTTGCGGTTGGAGAAAATCCCCTTGCGGTTTTAAGCCTGGTTAAGAATTCACACTGAGAACGGCAGTATTATGCGTCACGAAATTGCTTCGACTCCAACCCTAGAAATCGCCCATTATCAGCTCTGATTCAAGATCTGAACAGGCACATCAAGAACACGGGATGATCTACGCTGGAAACATGGATAATTTCCAAGCGATCCATGCCCAAACCTTGCCCTGATCAGTCTGTCTCGGCCATAATCACTGCCAGATAGCAAGTGTTTCGGAAAATAGGGGGTCTTAGCGAGTGAGTCTCGCGTCGCATGAGTGGTTTCCGGGAGATCTTTCTCGAACGCGCCTCTCTCCCCCATGTTTTCCGCTCATGTTTCTCGATAAATCGTCCTTTCGGCCTTCCTCACGAGCTCATCAATCGCGTTTTCGACAAGATACTTCTCTGGGACGCTTGGGTCTAATCCCAGCTCCCGAAGCCTCTCACCGGTTGCAGGACCAATAGCACCTACGAGAGTCGAGCTCATGAGGTGGATAAGGTGGGATCTAGGGTTCTCCCGCTCTGCTATGCTGAAAAGGTTGGAAGCTGAAGCGGCACTAGTGAACAGAACAGCCTGAAACTGTCCCTTCTCAAGTCCGGCGAGAAAACCGAGCATACTCTCAACATTCGCCGGAATAATCGATCGATAGACAGTAATCGTCTCTACAAACGCACCCCTCGAAGTCAAGGATACTGAAAGGTGATCGTCCGCAGCTGATGACCTGATCAAAACTACTCGGCGTCCTTTCAGTTCAAACTTTGAGAAGTAGTCGAGTATGCCGCCCGAGCTGTATTTCTCTGGAACCACTGCGCTTTGAACACCGTGCCTGATTAGCGCCTCGCTGGTCATCGGCCCCACCGCAATTACCCTAGGCTGATCTGCCCCGCCTGGGAGACTATTGGAGTGAGGCTTCAGCATGTCAAAGAAAGCATCAACACCAGTCGAGCTCATGAAGACAAGCCAGGCAATTGGGCCCTCGCCGATCACTCTCGAAAACTCTTTGAGGATACTCGATCGCGCCAGAGGTTTCAGTTCGACGGCGTGGACGATGAACGGGTTCCATCCGAGCTTTCGCACAAACACGGAGGTTTCCTCTCCCTGACCAACTGGACGGGTTATGGCGATGGACTTAGCCGGCGTCCTAGACGTAGACAGTTCTCCAGCTCTCCTCGATCCTCTTCGCTCCTTTCTCAATCAGCTCCTCTCCTATCGCTCTCGCCAGCACTATACCGTCCTGGACGCGTCCCGTGCGTTCCGCGAGAAGTTTTTCCTTGCCATCGATCGAGAAAATGCAGGCCACTATCCGGATCCGGTTACCATCAGATCTCGCTAGAGCTCCCACAGGAACCTTGCAACCGCCCTCAAGAGTCCGTACAAGCTCTCGTTCAGCTTCAATTTCCCCCCTGGTTGGGGGATGCTCAATCGACTTCAACAAGTCAATGACTTTCGGATTGTCGCTTCGGGTAACGACGGCGAGTGCTCCCTGCCCTGGGGCAGGCATGAAATCTTCAATCGGTAACTTCTCCGATATCCTTCCCTTTATTTCCAGCCTTGCAAGCCCAGCCTCAGCTAGTACTACAGCATCAAACTCCCCACTGTCAACCTTCCGGATTCTCGTCTCCACGTTTCCCCTGATCGGCTTCGGGTCGAGATCATGTCTCATTCGGCGCAACTGTGCGACTCGGAGTAGACTACTCGTCCCTATCTTACTGCTTTTTTTCAGATCTTTCAGGAGCGTGTCTCCCTTGCTAACGAGCACATCAGCCACAGAACCTCTCTCGGGTACGCTAGCGATCACGAGCAGGCTGTTCTTCTCGAAGACCGGTATATCCTTCATGCTGTGAACTGCAAAGTCGACGTGGCCGTCGAGGACTGCTTGGTCGATTTCTTTTTCGAAGATTCCTTTCTGGTCGAGCGAGAAGAGCGGTGTGCGCTGGTCCTTATCACCCGCGGTCGTGATGACCGTCCGATCTATTCTAAGACTGGGATTGTGATGTCGAATGCTGTCAGCAACTAGTTCCGTCTGGACGAGTGAGAGCCTACTTCCTCGAGTACCGACCTTGAGAAGTATTGTCAGGTCACCGTGGCAGGGTTTTCACGGCGGTGCCGATCGCGTCGAGGGTAGCCTCTAGTTCGTCTTCGGTGTGCGCGGTAGAGAGAAAGCATGTTTCGAACTGAGATGGCGGAACAAAAACTCGGGACGCGAGTAAGGAGTGGAAGTATTTCTCGTACCTGCGAGTGTCAGCCGACCTAGCCGAGTGGTAATCAATCACCGGACGATCGGTGAAGAACAACTGGAACATTGAAGCAACACCGTTGACCTGCGCGGTCGCTCTAGCTGACTCTAAATGGTCACTTATTCCTCGTCTCATCTTATCTCCCATTTTCTCTAGCCGGGAATACATTTGCCCTGATCGTCTCTTCAATGATTGAAGAGTTGCAAGCGCGGCAGACACACTGACTGGATTGCCATTGTAAGTCCCTGCTTGGTACACAGGGCCCAGGGGAGCGAGTTTTTCCATGATTTCCCTTCTTCCTCCAAAGGCTGAGAGAGAAAGCCCGCCACCTAGGACCTTGCCGAGAATTGTCAGATCGGGACGAATCTTGAAGTATTCTTGGGCACCGCCAATGGACAATCTGAAACCAGTAATCACTTCGTCAAAGATCAGGAGGACCTCGTTTTCTTCAGTAGTTTTTCTGAGAGTTTCCAGGAATCCTGGTTTCGGCAGGACAGGGCCTATGTTTCCAAGTACAGGTTCAACAATTACGGCTGCAAGTTCGCTCGAGTGGTCGCGAATAACCTTGCCAGCTATTTTCTCATCGTTGAAACGGCTCACAAGCGTGTTCTTGGCGACTTCGCTCGGAACCCCCTCGGAGCTTGGGCTTCCTAGCAGAGTGGCGCCTGATCCTGCTTTCACCAATACTGAGTCGTGAGACCCATGGAATCCCCCTTCGAACTTCAGGAACTTTTTCTTCCCGCTGAACGCACGCGAGAGCCGGATGGCGTGCATTGTACCTTCGGTCCCGGAGGTGACGAGTCGAACCATCTCCATTGACGGCATCAGAGAAGCGATGAGTTCGGCGAGTTCGACCTCCATCTCTGTCGGTTGTCCGTAGATGGACCCTTTCTCGAGAGCTTGCTTGACCGCGTTGACGATTTCGGCATTTGCGTGTCCGTCGATCAGGGCACCGTACGCCATACAGTAGTCTAGGTATTCTTGGCTGTCAACCGTCTTGAATTTCGAGCCTTTGGCCGAAGCTACGAAGAGAGGATAGGGCGAGTAATTTCTTACCGGACTGTTGACTCCGCCCGGTATTACTTCCCTCGCCCGGCGGTATAGCTGCTGGGATCTTGAATCTAACCCAGCCATTCCGCGGCTTCCATAGCGTGGTATGTTAGTATCATGTCTGCGCCTGCTCGTTTGATGCTGGTTAGAACTTCCATTATCGCCGATTTTTCGTCTATCCATCCCTCGCGTGCGGCCGCTTTGATCATGGAGAATTCTCCGCTTACGTTGTAGGCTGCGGTCGGCATCCGGAATCTCTTCTTCGCACGATAGATAATGTCTAGATAGGCTAGTGCTGGTTTTACCATGATCATGTCCGCGCCCTCTTTGATGTCAAGCGCGATTTCGCGGAGGGCTTCTTCAGGATTAGAATAATCCATCTGGTAAGTTCTCCTATCACCGAACTTCGGTGTGGAGAACGCGGCTTCCCGAAAGGGACCGAAGAATGATGAAGCATGCTTAGCCGCGTACGCCATTACAGCCACGTCCTTGAATCCGTTATCGTCAAGCGCCTGCCGTATAGTTTTGACTTGCCCATCAATCATAGCGGACGGCGCCACAATGTCTGCGCCGGCGTGGGCATGGCTTACCGCGATCTCAGCTAGCTTTGGAAGCGTTTCATCATTGTCTATTCGCCCATCATTGACGAGCCCGCAGTGTCCGTGGGTGGTGTATTGACACATGCAGACGTCAGTGAAGACAACCAGCTCGTTACCGAACTGTGCTTTCAGATCACGGATCGTTCTCTGGACCACCCCGTTCGGGTCATATGCGGCCGATCCGATTTCGTCCTTGACTGTTGAAAGGCCGAACAGGATGACGGACTTTACTCCCTTGTCGACTAGTCTTCCTACTTCGCGGCCTACCGTCCCGGGGGCTTGTCGTCGCTGACCAGGCATAGAGGAAATTGGTGCTTCGCTTTTCAAGCCCTCTTCGACAAATATTGGTTGGATGAGGTCTGAGCGGTCGAGTCTAACTTCTCTTACCAGTTCGCGGATGAGTGGTGTTCTTCTGAGTCGGCGCATTCGCAGCGCGGGAAAGCTCACTTCACCTTATTCTCCTTCGAATAACTGTCCAGCCACCGTCAATAGTTTACTGTCGCCTTTTTTCGCGGCTTCGCGAAGGTTGACGACTGGTTGGGCTAGGAGTTTCCGTACGAGTGAGAGGCTCATTTTCTCAAGTAGTTCCTGTTGATGTTGGGGCAGGTTTAGTTTGGACAGAGCCTTCTCCAGTTCTTCTCTCCGAATCTTGTCGGCGCGATGGTAGAGGTCTGAGACCATCGGTTCGGCTTCGTCGCGGCGAAGTAGAGCTGAGATCTTCTCGGCAGCCTCCTCGACCTTTGGCTCAGCCTCTTTGACCAAAGTCTTCCTTGTGGACACTGCTTGGTCCGTGATGTCGCGAAGGTCATCGATCGTCTTGATCACAACACCCTTCAGCTGGTCCAGATCAGGTGAAACATTTCTGGGGATCGAAAGGTCCAAGATCATAAGCTTCGGGTCTCTATCGCGATCCAGCTGAGGAGAGACGATTTCTCTGGTCAGTAGGTGGTCTGTTGCTCTGGTTGCGACCACGACCAGTCCGAAGAGTCCCAGCTGCGAAAGAACACTCTTGATATCTGCAGCTTTGCCCCCGAAGGTTCTGCAGAACGACTCGGTCCTTTGTCGTGTTCTGCCCGCAACTGTCACATCCGTGATTCCTCTAGCTTTCAGTGCCTTCATCAGGACCATGCCGATCTGGCCCGTTCCTAGCAGCAGTATTTTGACACGGTCGAGGTTTCCAAGAGTTGCTTCCGCGACCTTCAAAGCTGCGGACCCGAGAGATACTGTTCCTCGACCGATGCCAGTTTGGTCCCGGATCCTCGTCCCGGCTGCAATTGACATCTCGAATGTCTTGGAG
>Ga0137399_10001036_pt1 | contig 12253 bp, 10 predicted proteins | sample czorhiz316metaG_FD_104810 | JGI IMG/M metagenome (GOLD analysis project Ga0137399, IMG submission 104810) | Vadose zone soil microbial communities from Angelo Coast Range Reserve, California, USA - czorhiz3.16 metaG | ecosystem: Environmental > Terrestrial > Soil > Vadose zone | place: USA...
TTGAGGATTGTTTCGGGCCGAGCACGACGCAGATGGTCGCGGATCGTTCGCCGCAGTAGAAAGGTCAATGTCGGTCAGGCTCCGAGGTGGACGATCTGATGGATCCCATCCCCCGTGAAATGGTCACCCGCGCGGCCTGAGTTCTTCTAATGTAAATTGTTTCGGAAGCATCACCGGAACCACGATCCCGATGGGATCACCCCGCTTGATGGTCGTCGGCTTCGTTAGGTGCAACAGAAAGTTGGCGGTGAAGGCGTCGTAGTCCGGGAGCCAGTCGTACATATTCGGCGTGCGTTTATACTCTTGGGTCTTCATCCCCTCCCACACAAAAAACGTCCGATCAGGATAGTGATAGAAGTGATTCGGCACGTCCTTCATCATCAATCCCACCTGCTTGGGATAGTAGAATCGAATACCGCAGCAGAGCTTGGGATACCCGCTGTTTAAGATCAAATCGACATACGTTCCTGAAAACGACTTGTAGCCAAGAATCCTCTCTTCCGGCAAGATCGGCGGTGCTTGCCACTTAACCCCATCGGCTGTTCGGCGAATCTTGCAGTCCACCGGAGACCGAATGAGCCAGCCGTACTGGCCCACTGTTCGCACTGGTCCACAATCATCAGGGATCACTTTGTAGCCTTCGACTGCCACAGTCCGCTGTTCGTTCAGCGACATCCCGGACAACAATGGCCGATGCGGGGTGAAGTCGATTTTTAGCCGCTCCGGCGCGATGGCAGTCGAATACTCTCGTTCCCAATAGATGATACTCTTGTCACTCGGCTCCTCGCCGGCAACTTGTTCTGGAGTCGGCTCGCTCATCTCGCCAACCGTAATCGATCTGACAGGTTAAGGGAAAACCACTTTGACATGGTAGCGCTTTGAGGGACTGTATGTCTGGAACAAGGAGAGAATGCCTCCGCAGGATGCTCAAAAAGGCTGCTCAGCAAGGCCGCAGGCGAGTTGAAACCGGAGGCGTAACCTCTGGGGCGCACGGTGCGACGAATAAGGAGCACCAAGTCTGTGCGCGCCGCCGAGTGGTGAGGCGGCCGGGTCCCCGTTGAGGGTCTGAACGAGTCGAGAACGAAGCTGGCGGGCTTTTTCAGCATCCTGCTAAACCTTCTTGATGTAGAACAATGTCAGACCAGCCCTGAGCCTTGCCTTCGGCAGGATCGTACGATGCATCCGAAACGTGGGGAGCTGTTCGACCGGTTCTTCCCAGCAGACGTGGAGTCCATGGGACGAAGTCTGCCGGCCCAGTTGTGCCGGACCGATGACGAATGCATTGCCTCCTCCCTGGAGAGTTTGACTGATCTCCTTCATGCGTTCGGCCAGGCTGGCTGGTAGGTCTCCACTGTCATAGGGCACCCAGTGGTAGACCAAGTCATAGGAGTGCGGGGCTTTATGATCGTGAAGCCCTTCGGCCGGAACGAATCGAATGCGTGAGAGCCAGCCCCACCGCTGCAACTCGGCACAGACGCTCCAGAGTTGTTGCGCCTGCTTTTGCGCAAAGGCCGGATACCGTACCAACACAGTATAGTCTCTCGGTCGATCAAACATAATGCAGGTCGCAACCACAGCATCGCCATTGTTGATGAGTACACGCTCGGCTCGGGAAAGGGTCGCGCCGATTTCCCGATCCTGCTCGCCAATATCTTGTAAATAATCGGCCACGAAGGGTTGCGCCGCGCACTCACCGATTTCAGATTCGTCTTCCGGATAGAGTAACACCGCGCCGTAGGCGTCGGCAGGAGGGATGAGTGGAACCCCCTGGACAAAGACCGACCGCCAGTCGACTGGGCTCATGGCCACTGACTCACCAGACTGTTCCGGGCTCCCCTGCGGCAGGGTCACAGCCAACGTCGTTTTACGATCGCGATCCTTCAGGATGACATGCGCTCCGGCAATCTCTGCACTTCGATCGCAAGGGACAAATCGACGGCCTTTCGGGCTCATATAGGACAGCCCGGAGGAATCTGACGCCACCGTCACCTTGTGCAACAAGCCACCTTGGAGGGTAAGGCATGCCCCCGCGCGCTGATCGAAATATCGTATCGACGGCGTAGCAGCCGGCAGCCAGCTTACGTGATGGGACCGTTCAGGATTCATGAAGAGTGTGTACGGGTTATTCCCCCCAGGCGCCTGCGGGGTAAAGAAACTACTAAACAAACGAAAGGCCGCTTCCGACGGATAGGTGGGAATACCTCGGTATCGCAAGGGTCGTGGGGTCGGTTTCCCCTCATTCTGATCGTCGTAGAGTCCGCGAATCAATTCAAAGACCGCAGACCCAGTTCCCGGCAACAGCGACTGAAAGAGTTCGACGACCGGCAAAAAATCGATAGAGGACCATCTCATCGCCCCCATACAGGACATGAAGTGGGCCCTCTCGAAATCCCCGTCCTGGAGCACATAGAAGGCGTCTTTCCTCTGGCGGATCGTCGCCTTGCCGGTCGGCTCGATCAGGAGATCCTCATCCCGATAGAAAAATCGCACTTCCTCGAGCGGGACCCGGAGCGCCTGCGCAGCCATCCTGCGCAAATCATCGGCCTTGAGCCGTTGCCAGCCAAGCTTACCGGCGAGATTGAGGCTGGTTTCATTCACTAAACCAGCCGGCTTCAACCCGACCCATTGCCCCCAATCCAAACGTATCCGAGCGCGGCAGAGGATCACATCGCCTGTGGCATCAGTCCCCCACTCGCATTCATGCAACGGGTTTCCTGCTGGATCGGTCGCCAGAAACCGGCGACCGTCCGAGCGATAGAAGACAAGATGCCCTGTTGACTGTTCGACGCAACGGCCTCCAGCTGCGGCAAGATCGCGAGCAAATAAATGATTCCCGGAGAAGCTGATGTTACCGGGGTTGGCGAGCGCTGAGGGATTCACAAGAAATGATCTCAATTATGCTGCGGGCTGCTCAAACAGGTCAGCCAACGAGGCCACAAGGAGAGAGAATCCCGAGGAGGTACATACCAAGCTTCGCTTGAACCGCTCGCTTCGATCAAATGCGAGCGGATAGTCACTTTGCCTCAAGTATCCTTAAATCGCTACGTTGAGGGGTTCGAACGACTGAGAACGAAGTTGGGGGCCTGTTTCAGCAGCCTGCTTACTCGCGGACTTGCCCGCTCCCCATGACGATAAACTTGAAGCAGGTCAATTCTTCCAGCCCCATCGGGCCTCGGGCATGGATGCGGGACGTGCTGATCCCGATTTCTGCTCCCAGCCCGAACTGATAACCATCGTTCAACCTGGTCGAGGCGTTCACCAACACCGCGCTGGCGTCGACCTCGCGCAGAAATCGCATAGCCTTAGGATAGTCGGATGTCACGATGGCTTCCGTATGGCATGAACCATACTTGGCAATATGCTCCATCGCTTCATCGATGTTCTTGACCACTTTCACCGCTACAGTGAGATCGAGGAATTCTTTTCCAAAATCATCGTCGCTCGCTGGTTTGGCCGACGATGACAACTGACAGGTTTTCTGGCACCCGCGGACCTCGACTTTGGCCGCCACCAATTTATCAATGAAGGGGGCGAGCCAATTGCGCGCAATGCCCTGATGAACTAAGAGGGTCTCCATCGCATTGCAGGTCGATGGCCGCTGCACCTTTGCGTTGAAGCAGACCCGTTCCGCCATGGCTGGATCGGCATCGGCATCGACATAGATGTGACAGACACCGGCGTCGTGCCTGATGACCGGGATCGTGGCGTGCTCGGTAACGACGCGCATCAGCGATTCGCCGCCGCGCGGGATAATCAGGTCGATGTAGCGATCTTGCTTCAGCAGAAGAGGAACCAGCTCGCGGTCGGGCCGCGCGACAAAACTGATCGCCCCGGCCGGGATACCGGCTTTCTCTGCCGCCTCCGATAGAACCGCCGCAATCGTCGTATTCGAGTGGATCGCCTCGCTCCCTCCCCGCAGTACGCAGGCGTTCCCGGATTTCAAACACAGGGCAGCGGAATCTGCCGTGACGTTCGGGCGGGACTCATAAATAATTCCAATGACGCCGATCGGAACCCGCACGCGCCCCACCTGCATCCCATTCGGCCTCGTCCACATCTTCGGCACGTCACCGAGTGGATCAGGGAGCGCAGCCACCTCGCGCAGGCCTGCTGCCATTTCGACGATCCTCTCGGCCGTCAGACGCAGCCGGTCCGCCATCGCCTTCTTCTCCGGCGCAGTCCCGAAGGCCTCCAGATCCAGTTCGTTCGCGACAAGCAGCGCATCCTTCTGCTCTTCCAGCGCCTCTGCCATCGCAAGAAGGGCCCGGTTCTTCACTGTAGTCGAAAGCGTAGCCAGTCGGCCCGCGGCATGTTTGGCTCGGGTGACCAATGCGTTGACATACTCTGGAATCGGTATGGGCGTAACCTCTTCCACGCCCGCCGATTCGATGGGTTCGACCGACCCTTTCGCCTGGTTATTTTGGTCAGAAAGCATAAATACGACTCTTATCTCATGACGTTGGGACAGGGACAGGATACAGCGGGAGTTTCAGTTCGGTCAAGGCGGGGAGGAGGGTTGATCTGGTTCATCTGGTTTGTTTTGTTCATTTGGTTAGTCGAGTTCAACCAAACAAACCAAACAGACCAAATAAACAAGAGAAACCAGACAGCATCCTGTTAGATGATTTTTCTGAAGTATTCGATCGTGCGACGGAGGGCTTCCTCGAGCTGAACTTGCGGTTCCCATTTCAGGAGAGTGCGCGCCCGACTAATATCGGGCCGTCTGACTTTAGGATCATCAGCCGGCAACGGATGATGGGTGATTTGGCTCGATGAACGGGTGAGTTCCTGTACCAATTTCGCGATCTCTAAGACGGTCAGCTCATGTGGGTTTCCGATATTCACGGGATCATGCATGCTGGATCCGTTCTCGCCCTCTTCCTGCCTGAGGAGGATTTTTCGGTCCGTCCGTTGCTCGACCGTCTTGTCTGAATCCAGCATGAGCAACGCCGAAATACCGCGGACCAGGTCATCGACATAGCAGAAGCTTCTGGTCTGGGACCCGTCACCGAATACACTGAGAGGCTTTCCCTGGAGTGCCTGTACTATGAAAGTCGACACGACGCGTCCGTCATTCGGCCGCATGCGGGGACCGAACGTATTAAAGATACGTACGATCCTGGTATCGACCGCATGATAGCGGTGATAGGCCATCGTGAGGGCTTCTGCAAAACGCTTGGCCTCGTCGTACACGCCACGGGGGCTGATGGGGTTGACGTTGCCCCAATAGGATTCAGGCTGAGGATTCACCAGCGGGTCCCCATAGACTTCCGACGTGCTGGCCAAGAGGAACCTCGCCCCCTTCGCCTTGGCTAGTCCAAGAGCCTTATGCGTACCTAAGGCACCGACCTTCAGCGTGGCAATAGGAAACTCAAGGTAGTCTTGTGGGCTAGCGGGTGATGCGAAGTGCATGACCGCATCCAGTGGACCTTCAATATGCAGATAGTCACACACATTGTATTTGATAAAAGAAAATCGCTCGTGCCCGAGCAGATGGGCGATATTTTCGACCCGTCCGGTGAGGAGGTTGTCCATGCAGATCACGGAATGTCCAGACTGCAGCAGCAAATCGGAAAGATGACTCCCGAGAAACCCGGCTCCGCCTGTAATAAGGATATGCATACGATGACTATTCTTTTACGCTTCTCTCATCGCGAATGCCATGAAATATACCGGAATCGTCGGGGAAGCTGGCTGGGGTTACGGATTCATGAGCGGCTGCCCCTGAGTTGGCTGGGCAACTGGAGCGTTTCCGCCAGGAGTGATCGACGATCCCGGCGTTGATGGCACCACAGAACTGGGCGCAGTCCCTTGTGGCACGATCGAAACTGATGAGGGACTCGGGTATTGGAAGACCCAATCATGATAGGTGGCACGTCCCTCGAAATGCCGGACAGCAGGGGGAAAGTCGTGCTGCCGGAATGGCTTTGCGAGGCTCTTGCTTCGGACCCCCATGATGCCGCCTGTCGGCGCCCGAAGATATTCCCATTCTCCATGCCCCATTGGATCAAGATAGACCTTGCGCAAGAAGGGTTTGGGCAATCTCGTGAGATCAACCAATGTCTGGGGGTAGACCTCTCCCGGCATCACGCGGCCTGCTTTGATCGTCGCGGAATAAAATGCGAGGGCATTCTGAATCTCGATCCCTTTGGCCAAGAGATCCGCCTCAAGCTCCCGCTGCACGATGACCTTCCATTGTTTCGCTGCTGCGGTCGTGGCAATACCGATGAGGACGATCACGAACATGAGCATGAGGTAGGTCACCCCTCGCTCGTTTCTGACGCGTTGCCGGCAGCTAATGAGCATAAAAACGCTAGCAGGCTTCGGAAAAACTGTTTTTGCACGCGAGACTGGCGAGAAAGGCGAGACGAGCGAGACGCGCGGGTTCGAGGGCTGAAAGCCGAAGCGCCGTGACTGACCCTCGTTTCACGTTTCACGCCTCACGTTTCACGGCTCCTGTTCAGCATCCTGCTAAGGCTGCAACGGAGCTTCTTCGGATAGCAATACTGTATGTTCTACTCGTGACTGACGATCTTGCAACGTCACACTTTCTTGCGTGATCGCCTTCACCACGACGTGATCTTCTACTGTTTCTCCGGTCCTGACGACATGGAGATCGTCATTCTTCGTGAGCACAGCCAGTTCGCCCTTTTTCCGCCACCCCTCTTCTATGCGCACAAACCCGAGATAGTGGAATTGTGCTAATCCGGCAAGGACCTCCTGTTGGCGCAGTGCCTGTTCCGCCTCGGGATCGAACTCCGGCTGGTTTGCACGAGCAACCCCCGAGTCATCAGGGCGAGGCGGGGCAAAAATATTGCGTGGCAACGTGAAGGTCATCTCGCGTTGAGTCCGCGCGGCAGCGAGGAGATCGAGCTGCACGTGCAACCCATCGACTGTCCCACGGGTTGCACGGGGCGTGGAAGCAGGGCCACTCACATTCGTCAGTGGCACACGCACAGGCTCTTCCACCGCCAGCCATTCCCAGGCAATAATCCCACCCCAGAGCAGGCCAAGCGCGATCAATGCCGCTATTTTCTTTTGATTCGTCGTCATCATATCTCTGTGCTACTATTTATCAGGGTCGCCTCGAAGGTACGTGGCGATCTTAATGTTGAAGGTCAACGTCTGGTCCTGCTGAGAGTCTGAGCGCACAAGCTCCAAGTCCTCGATGTATACCAGTTCTTCGGCCGTCTCCACGTCATAGAGAAACCGTCGAAGATCCTCGTAACGACCGGTCATCGTACCCTCAAGCACACCCTTACTCGTGTTGGCCACCGGCGTGATCTCAGTCTTGTAGGAAAGAGCGGGGAGGATCACACGATCACGCTTCGCCTCCTCAGTAATGCCCAGCGCCAAGGGAGCAAAATCCCGTTCAACCGGCAAGACCGACCAAACCTGCGCAAGATCCTTCCGCGCTTTCTGAGCCTCCTTATGGTGTGTGAATTCTTGACGGGCTTGATTCCATTCCAACTCCAATTTCGCCAGACTCTGCTCGGCCCCATCAATCCCAAAGGTGCGGACCGCCCACAAGATTCCGGCCAGCAGCAACACCAACGCAAGCAATGGAATCAAGCTCCCGTAGGGTTTCCGCAACTGTTGGAGAATGAAATCCATCGTATCGCTCTACACACCCGGTTGCCGAAAACGCAGCGTGATGTCAAATTCAACCAGGCCATCCGGCCCCACCCGATGCTGGCCCAGCACAGGATCGCGGAAGTCGGCATGGTCTTGCAATGTGACCGTCAATGCCGTCACATCTTCGACCGTCACAGCCAACCCTGTCATGTGTACGACCGTGCTCTCCGGATCCAGGCGTATACTCTTAATCGACACATGCTGGGGAATTGCCGCTTCAAGAGCGGACAGAAACTGCGTCCAGGAAAAATGCCGTTTTGTGAGCAGCTGGTTCGCTAAACTGACTTCAGCCGGTAACTGCTGCAATGAAGGCCCGGAGAGATCAATGCTTTCCTGTTGGGCCCCGGCAAGGAGCTGATGATCTTGTATGCGAACATGATCGAGGCCTGCTTGCATGTCGTGCCGGTCGCGCATAGTCATCGCGGTCTGGGTCACACTCCAGAGGATTGCGACCCCAACGACCCCACTTAGCGCAACCAGCACCAGGCGAGTAGGCGCGACATACCACCGGTATCGGCTACTCAGTTCGATGTGAAAATACCGCGCCCCACCTGGCTTCACCATAAAACTATTCGCCCCGCCGGCGAGCACACGAAGGAATGTCCGTCCAGGTGCCATCGTCTACATCACCCCCGCCACGACAGGGAGCGTCGCCCATGATGTACTTCCCCCGTCATGAGTCCACCCACCTCGTTCGACAGCTTCCCAATCCAGTCGCTCAGTCGACAGGCCGAGCTCTCTGTTCAGCGCCTGTTCAAGCGTCGGGAATGGGCTATCGCAGGCGAGAACAATCTCCGTCACGTTCAGGCCAGGGTAATGCTCGCGGCACGCACGAAGAGACGCCGCACATTCCTCGACAACGTTACCGACCAGGTCTGCACCATGGCCTTCTTCACCTTGTAGACCTTCGGCGCTCAACAGTTTGGTCCGAACAAAAACCAATCGGCCTTCCTGCATGACGAAGCAGGTCAACCCGCCGTCCGATACACTGACCCAGAGCAAATCACGGCCCAACCGTTTCCGGCCACCTGCCACTTTCAGCCAGAGATTAAACAGACGAAAGCTGGTCACACCGACTTCTTGCGGAAGCAACCCGACCGATTCACAGAGGGATTCGTATTGCTTCAAGATGGCTTCTTGAATCGCCACGACAAGGACTACATGGGAACGCTCGTCCCCTGCCCCATGTGAGGAGAACCCCTGCCAGACAATCTTGGCCCCGGCTAGGGGCAACAGCTGTTCCTGCCCCAGACGCCAGCGAATCAGCGCCTCTTGCTCTTCCTCCTGCGCTGGGAGTTGTTCCAGCTGCAAAACAGTTGCGCGCACCGACAGATCCGGCAACAACAACACAATCGGGCGTGGAACGTCAGACAGCCATACACGCCCTGCAAACCGGATATCTCGACTTGGCCCTGCCAGCGACCGAAGACGACTTTTAACCGCAGGCATGTCTGTCAGGTTCAGATCCATAGGGGACAGCTTGATAGCCCCGGTCGGTGTCGGCGAGAGGACACAGCGGTAGCGATAACGCCCGCGCCAGGTGCGGACGGCCTCTCCCCAGGCGAGGGTCTGCGCTCCGATTTTCAAGCAGTGCCGCGGACGACTGGTGGTCAGTCCCCCCATCAATTACCCTTCCTCGCTAAACGTCACTCGATTGATCTCGCGCAAGGTGGTGGAACCTTCCAGCACCTTTCTGAGTGCGGACTGCCGCAACGTGATCATCCCGCCGGTCACAGCGCGATAGCGGACCTCGGACAGGGGACGTTCGGCAAGAATCATTTCTTTGATTTCATCGTTCAGATCCAGAAATTCCGTGATGCATTTTCGTCCGCGATATCCAGTGCCATGGCACTCCTGGCATCCTTTGCCTTCATAAAATGGAACATCCTTATATCCCTCGAAATCGAGACCGGACTCTTCCGCCAGCGCGTTGTCGAGCTTGACCACCACTCGACAGGCGAGACACACCATTCGAACAAGCCGCTGCGCCAACACACAGTTTAGAGCAGCCAAGAAGTTGTAGGCATCGATTCCCATTGAGGCAAATCGTCCGATGACATCGAACACGTTGTTTGCGTGCACCGTCGTCAAGACCAAGTGTCCGGTGAGCGACGATTGAATGGCGATTTGTGCGGTCTCTGCATCGCGGATCTCGCCGACCATGATCTTGTCAGGGTCATGACGCAAGATGGAGCGGAGCCCTCGCGCGAAGGTCAGGCCTTTCTTCTCATTCACGGGAATTTGTACGACTCCAGACAGCTGATACTCGACCGGATCCTCGATCGTGATCAGCTTGTTGTCCTTGATATTCATCTCCGTAATCGCCGCGTACAGCGTCGTCGTCTTTCCACTTCCGGTCGGACCGGTCACCAGCACCATGCCATAGGGCCGCGTGATCGCGCGCCGAAAACGCTTAAGATCTTCCTCATTGAACCCAAGTCGTTCCAACCGCAATGCCGAAACACCCGTGGTGATCGCCTCGCGGTCGAGAACACGAATGACGACCGATTCACCGAACACACTCGGCAGGATTGAGACACGGAAATCGACGGTCTTTCGCTCCAGCCGCATCCGGAAGCTTCCATCTTGCGGTACCCGCCGCTCGGCGATGTCGAGATCCGACATGACTTTCAGCCGCGAGACCAACGGCGCATGGAGCCGGATATCGAGCGGCTCCATCGCCGGAACGAGAATCCCATCAACCCGCATTTTCACCTTGGTGGCACGATCGGCGGCTTCAATGTGAATATCGCTGGCCCGACGCTGCAGCGCGCTCAGGAGGATCGAATCCAGCAGTTTGACCGCAGGGCTTTGATCCTCTCCCGCTTGATCGATCGTGAGGACTTCCTCTCCCCGCTCATCCTCCTTCACCAACACGGATCGATACTCGGCCTCAAGCTCCCGAAGGGCTTGGCTGGAGCCTTCACTGCGTTCCAAGGCTGCCAAAATCGCACTACTCGTGCTCACCACCAGATCCAATGGATGTCCCAAGAGCAACTCCAACTCATCCAGTGCCAGGAGATTCTGCGGATCGGGGATGGCAATAGTCAGGCGGCCTTGATGCTCTGCCATCGGTATGAAGGGATGCCGCTGCATGAGTTTCACCGACATGGAGTCATAGAACGACTGGTCGACCCGGAACTCCTCCAGAAGATCGCAGGGCAAGTCAAACTGAGCCGCCAGCGCACGGGCCAGCTGTTCCTCAGAGAGAATCCCCTCGCTCACCAAGGTCTGGCCGAGGGCTGCCGTCACACCGCCCAGTCGGCTGAGCATTTGGTCGAGAGTCTGTTTCGGCAGAATCCACTGCCGCACCAGAACTTCCGTCAGCGTTGGTCGCGTCACAGTCCGTGCCATAAATTCTTACTCACTCCTCGATACATGAGTGCACTGGAACCGAGCGACTATGCATTCAGCGCTACACAGCCCCAGCCATTTGAAACACCGGCAGATACATGATAATGACGATCGCACCGACTAAGACCCCCATGATCAGAAGTAGTACCGGTTCAATCCACGTCGTCAATTGCGTGAGCCGGAGATCCAGGTCTCCTTCATAGAATTCCGCCACGTCATGCAACATCGTGGGCAACGATCCGGTCTCCTCCCCTACCGACAGCATCTCCACCGCCAATTTTGGAAATACTTTTGGGCGATCCAGTGCGGCGGCCAGGGTCGTCCCTTCGCGAATTTCATCGACCGCACCCGCGACTCCAACCGACACATATCGATTAGAAATGGCACCCCGTGCAATAGACAACGCATCCACAAGCGGGGTGCCTCCGGCAAGGACCGTCGCGAGGGTGCGCGTGAGTTGGACCGTATAATGCTTTATGAAAATCGGTCCCAAGACGGGCACGCTCAATAACAGCCGATCCACGGCGAGCCGCCCAGCCGGCGTCGTATAGTACGCACGACCTGCAAGCCCAAGAACGACCAGCCCAGCCAATCCAAACAGGACATACGCTTGGCTCCCCGTCACCAAATCGAGCAACAGTTGCGTGGCAACCGGTAAGGATTTCGACGTCTCCGCATAGACCGACACGAACGTCGGCACGACGTAACTCAGCAGAAACCCGATGACGGCAATCCCGACAAGCACGAGGAAACCAGGATACGCAAGCGCTTTTGAGACCTTCTGACGCAGCCCGATCATCAATTTTAAATACGCAATGAACCGCTGCAGCACTTCGGCCAAATTCCCCGATTGTTCTCCGGCTTTGACCGTCGCAATATACAATTCTGAAAAATGGATCGGGTGTTTTGCCAGCGCTTCCGAAGCTGATGCCCCTCCACGAATATCTTGTCGGACTGTCCGCAAGGCCTGCTGAAATCCTGAATGGTTGGCTCGCTCGATCAAGAGATCCCACACTCGCAACACGGGAAGACCGGCTTTCACGAGAGCGAGCAGCTCTTGATTGAACACCAAGAATTCTCGAAGCGGGAGCTTTCCAAATGCATGCCATTCCAGACCCAAACCGGCTGTGGCCGCACCCCGCCGCTGCAACCGAAAGACGAGGAACCCCTGGCCCTCCAGTTTGGCCCGGACGAGCTGTTCTTCCTTTCCCTCAATCTGTCCATCGAGGGTCGAGCCATTAGGACGGGCCACTCTGTAAGCAAA
>Ga0137399_10001037_pt1 | contig 12251 bp, 15 predicted proteins | sample czorhiz316metaG_FD_104810 | JGI IMG/M metagenome (GOLD analysis project Ga0137399, IMG submission 104810) | Vadose zone soil microbial communities from Angelo Coast Range Reserve, California, USA - czorhiz3.16 metaG | ecosystem: Environmental > Terrestrial > Soil > Vadose zone | place: USA...
GAGATAGTCGGTGAGGATCTTCACCGAGCGCTCTTCCTTCCAGCCGGTCTCGGGGTGACGGGTGATGTCGTCGGCCATCGCCAGGAGCTCCCGGTCCATCAGGTCCTTGGCCCGGGCGATCACGGCGTCGCGCCGCGCGTCGCGCGCCCCCGTGAGCCGCGCCACGAGGGGCGGCAGAGCGAGCGAGCGCTCGAGCTCGTTCATCCGGCGGATGACGGCGGCGGCGGCGACCTTCTCGGTCGCGGTCTCCTGGGCGGCGGCCACGCGGGGAGCGACGAGCAGCATGAGGGCGGTGACGACACGCGCGAAACGCATCAGAACCTCGGGGCGAACGTGGAGTCGAAAAGTTACGGGCCTTCCCGTGCGGCGCCAGCACTCGCCTCTTGCTTCGGACGTCCGCCGCGTCATACCTTGGGCCGTGAGCCTGAAGATCGTCTTCAACGGCAAGGAATACGACCGCGTCGACGCGATGCCGCCCGACGTGCGCAAAGAGTACGAGCTGGCGCTGGAGACGCTGAGGAAATCGGGCGGTGAGGAGATCCTGTCGCTGCTGCAGCGCGACATGGGAGTGTCGGGAACGCACATCAAGGCCACCTACCGCGAAATCGTCGTGAACGGAAAGAAATACGACAGCGTGGACGCGATGCCGCCCGACGTGCGGCGAACCTACGAGCAGGCCATGGCGCGAGCCGCGCCCAGCGGGGCGGCGGTGCGGCCGTCGGTGACCTCCACCCCTCGCGCGATCCGACCGCCGCCGATCGGCGACGCGGACGTCGAGGGCCGGGGCGGTGGGGCGGGGCTGTGGCGCATCGGGTTGTGGATCGGCATCGGGGCGGCGGCGGCCTGGTTGCTGCTGCGCCGCGGGTGACGAGCGTGTCCACGCCCGCGACCCCGAGCCAGCGTTGGGCGCGCCTGCGCCAGGACATCCACAGCGTGCTGCGGCGGGGCGCATGGTATCTGGTGCGGAGCCTCGGGCCCGACGAAGCGGTGCTCGAGGTGGACAATGCGACGGTGCGCGTTCCCCGGGACTCCCTGGAGATCACCGAGACGCGTCCCAACCGCTGGACCATCGTGCCGCGCCCGCGCGACGCGGCCAAGCTGCCCGAGAGCTGGGGCTTCTTCTATGTGGTATGTCCCAACTGTGCCGCGCGCGCCCCGGTGGGCCGGCCGTCCGGCGAGAAGCGGTGCACCCGCTGCGAGCAGTCGTTCGCCGTCGCCTGGGACGAGCGCTACCTCCGGACGAGCTGAGCGTTTAAAATGACTGCCATGGTCCGTGGCCCGACTCCTATCAATATTCTCCTGCTCGAAGACGACCCGAGCGACGTCGAGCTGACGCGACGTGGGCTGCAGCGCGCCAAGCTCCAGAACCGCGTCTGGGTCGTGGGAGACGGTGCGGAGGCGCTCGCGTTTCTGCGCCGCGAGGGGCCCCACAAAGGAGTGCCCCGGCCCGACCTCGTCCTGCTGGATCTGAAACTGCCCGGCCTGGACGGGCGGGACGTCCTGATGCGGATCCGCGAGGAGCCGCGGTGGCAGGCGCTGCCGGTCGTGGTCCTCACGGGATCCGATGCCGAGCACGAGCAGCTGGCGGCGCTCGCCGCCGACGGCTTCCTCACCAAGCCGGTGGACTTCAACCGCCTGGAGACCGTGATTCGGGGGATCGCCGGGTTGGGGTGGGCGATCGTCAAGACGGCACGCGCCCAGCGTTAGGCGGGCGCGATCTGGTGGTGGTTCAGGTCGACGTCGAACAACCCCTGACATCGCGGACAGCGCAGCCGCTCCGGCGGCCGCCCCAATGCCACGCGCTCGGCGCAATTGGGGCACACGGCGTACCGCTCGGCGGGGATGAGGGTCCAGCTCTTGGGGCGGGTGCGGACGACTTCGAGATAAGCGAGCGGTACGATCACCGTCTTGCGACGCACTTCCAGGACTGCCTCATCGGGCGCGAGGCTCAGGACGGGGTACCACGCACCGCGGCGCAGCTCACAGCGCCGCACGTCTTCCCGTAGACGGGCCCACCGCTCCGCGGACGATTGGTCGAGAGATCCGGTCGCCACCGCAGTCCTTCCGCCGGCTCCGCACGCTCATACTGCACATACTGCACGCGGAATGTGCGCCTGCATCAGGCGGCCCGTCAAGAGTCCGGAGCGTCGCCCCGGCGACATTGGGACGCGTCAGCGGCCCAGCGGACGCCGACCCGCGGCCACACCGCGCAGCGCCGCCAGATCGCGCACGTCCACCGCTCGCCGTTTCGACGTCGTCACGCCGGCCCGGGCAAGGCGTCGCAGCTGCCGGTTGGTGGTCTGGCGACTCAGGCTGGCGAAGGCGGCGATGAGGTCTTGGCCCACTTCGAGTCGCGCGCCGGGCGTCGACCCGGGTGCGGCGGAAAGCCGATCCAGTAATAACAGGAGGGTATGGGCAACCCGTCGCAGGGGATCGCGCAGCGTCAGCATGGCGAGACGGTCCAGGGACATGGCGTATCCCCAGGCGTTCAAGGAGGCGAGCGAAGCCGCGAGGGGCGGGTGCGCGGCGACCTGCCGGTCGAGCACGTCAGCGGGCAGCTCCAACGTGGTCGTGGCGGCAAGCGCTGTGGCGTAGCGGCTCTGCCATCCCGATGTGGCCTCCCACAACCAGGGGGGCAGCAGCCGGCCGGGGCCGAACACCTCGAGGAGCGCGGACGTCGAGCGGCCGGCGGCCACCCGAAGCCCGATCGCTCCGTCGCGGATGTAGACGTGCAGCCGCTTCAGTCGCTCGGTGGCGTCCCCCCCCAGCCGCTCACCCGTCTGGTAGTGGCGCGTTTCAACTTCGGGCAGTTTGACGATGTTGCTTGCAACCAGGTCCAACTCGGCAACTCCTGAGAACAGATCCCCGCCAGCAGCGTTTCAAAAGCGGGGCCGTGCGGCGAGGCCGGTGGCCGTGCCTGACGGGTGAGGAAATCCGGCCCTTATTTGTCGGTGAGACGACACACCAGTGGAAGGGCGACGACGTCGCGCGCCCGCGGCGACTGGGGTGTCGTGCGGGCGACACACCTAGGGGAGCGTGCTTGTGCATCTTGTGCAGTTCCGTGCCGGCCCGCATTATACAGAGAGGTGACGACGGTGGTCAGCGCGAATAGAGCCGCAATGCCGCACGACGCGTCCGAGGAGTTCAGACGCTGCCTGCGGGAGCGTGTCCGCCTGGCCCGGGAGCTCGCGGCGCTGCGCGCCGGGTTCGCGACGGTCGCCGAGCACTACGAGCGGGTGCTCCGCACGCTGCAGGCGCTCGGCATCGAGCTCGGGATCAAACCTCAAGACGTCGGTCATCCAACGGACCCCGAGTGGGGTCCGTCGGCGCTACTCGTGTACGGGGACGAGCGCTTCCTCAAGCACGAGCAGGCGGTGATCGATCTGCTGCTGCAGAAGCTGCCGTAGCGGTCCGCGGCCTCCTCCGTCATCGCGGCAAGCCTAATGAGCGATCATGCGAAGGCAATGATCGAACGAGTCCTTGCAGGCCTGACCGAGCGGCGGCACCTGCTGGGCCGAGACTTTGACTGCCACGCCGCCGCCCGGCAGATCGCGGAGCGCTACCTCAACGCTGCCGACGGGGCGTCCGAGTTTTGGATCGCGCGTCCGCGCTTCATCGCCGACGGGCGATTGAATCGTGCCGTATACGAGGTATTGCGATCGGATGGGCGCATCGGGGTTTGGGATGCGTTGACGTTCCAGGAAGGCGAGGAGATTGCCGGCGTCCTCACGACCCTCCCGGTGTGATTCCACCCCGTACTTCCTGCGCCATCAGATAACGCTCATCCCAGGCCACCGCAAAGACTCCTCGGCAGCGAGGGCAGGTGAGGTTTGCGGGGCTACCTTGAAGCGGAGCGCGGCCTCGACACCCGGGGCAGACGGCATACGGCGCGCCGAGCTCGGGCGGCAGCTTCGCGGCATCATGCGGCCGGGGTACGACGGACCATCGGGTGGGCCGGCCGATGATCAGGTCGAGCAAACGCCGCGGCACGGCGAACTGGGAGTGTTGCACGTCGAGGAAGATCTCGGTGGGCGTGAATCGCGTGACGCGGTACCACGTGCCTCGGCGGAGTCCGCAGTCCACATCCTCGCGCAACCGGGCCCACGCCAGCCGCAGCTCTTGCACAGCTTCATTCATTGGGAGATCCGCGGCTGTATCGTCGCGCCGCACAAACGTGAAAGGTGTTTCGGGCGCCCATGCGACCGGAGGGACTCGAACCCCCACAGGTTGCCCTACAGGATCCTAAGTCCTGCGCGTCTACCAGTTCCGCCACGGTCGCGGTGTCGTCGGCCTCAACTTAGCGAATCGATCGGCAAAGCGTCAGGCGCATAGGGGTCACTCCCAGGCGATCGCGTAAGCGCCCCCGCATTGCTCGCAGTTCAGCTGCTCTGGCTGTCCCGACAAAGCCTGCCGATTGGAACAGTGGGGGCAGACCGCGTAGCGCGAGCCCCAACTCAGGGGCATGTCAACCGAGTCGCGGGGGCGGGCCACGACCGACCACCGGTGCGGCTGCTGATGGGAGATCTCCAGCCACGACCGCTCCAGGCGAACGGGTCGGCGATTCACCTCGAGGATCGCGTCCTCACCCGTCACGCGCAGCACTTCATACCACGCGCCTCGGCGGAGATGATAATTCACCTCGCCACGCACTCGGGCCCACTGCGGTGCTTCGGGCATCGGTCGTCTCGGCCAGTCGGATTCTTACAGAATAGGCGGGGGGGCGCAAAAATACGACCCTCAGCGTCGCTTCAAGTAGTGCTCATCCCACCCGACGCCGAACACTCCCTTGCAGTGCGGGCACGGCAGGTCGTAGGGAAACCCGCTGAGCGGCGCTCGCGCCTGGCAGGCCGGGCATACCACATAGCGCGAGCCCCAGTCATCGGGCAGGTTGACCGCATCGGACGGACGCGGGACGATCGACCAGCGGGCCGGCCGGGCAAACATCGTCTGCAGCAGGCTGCGGGACACCGGCACCCGGTCCCGACTCACCTCGAGTGTGACGTTGTCTCGCGTGAGCCGGACGGCGCGGTACCAGGCCCCGCGTCGCAATGCACAGTTCACATCGATGCGCAGACGGGCCCACGCCCGCGGAGAGTGCTCGACAGATGACGCCATGGCCTGGCGGGCAGGCTGCAAACCCCGCGCCGCCCCGACGCTCTACCGATGCGACGAGTGTTGCGAGCGGTCGTCAGGCGTACAGCGGCGCGTCGTCCGGGGACGACCCTTCGACCGGCAGCCCTTCCTTTCTCCAGTAGCCGATCCCGCCGATCATCTCCTTCACGCGGAAGCCAAGCGCGGCCAGCTTCGCCGCGGCCCGGGTGGAGCCGTTGCATCCCGGCCCCCAGCAATAGGTCACGATCACCTTGTCGCGGGGCAGGGATGCCGTCGTCTCGGGGCTGATGGTGCGTGTCGGCAAGTTAATGGCCCCCGGGATGTGGCAGCGCGCATAGGCCTCCGGGCTGCGCGAGTCCACTAGGACGATTCCGAGGTGACCACGCTCCAGATCGAGATGCACGTCTGCCGGATCGGTCTCGAACGCGAGCTTCGCCACGAAATGCCGCTCGGCCGCGGCAGCCTCGGCCGCCGGGTAGTCCAGCACGAAGGAAAAGTTGGGATTGGTGGTGGCGGTCGCGCTCACTGGTTGGCTCCTGACGGGGTGCTCTAAGTGTCCCCGGTCGGCCGACACGCGGTCAAATGCGCAGTTCGCGACGCCGATGCGGGGCGCGCATGGGCTCGTTGCCTACGCCCGGGCCACCCGTCGCGAGAGCACGGCCGGCCCCGCCGCGAGCAGCGCGGCGAACTCGCGCAGGTGCAGCGGGACGGGCCTTTGCCGCAGCATGGCCGCGCGCCAGCGGCGCTCCAGCCCGCGGCGGGTGAGCGGCACGGCCCTGAGCTCGCCGGTCTTCAAGTGGGGCGCCACCGCCCAGCGGGCGAGCACGGCGACGCCAGCGCCCCCTTTGACCAGCTCGATGATCCCCTCCGTCAGCTGAATGGCCGATACGCGGCGCGGCATCACGCCCGCGGGGCTCAAGAGCTTCGTGAACACGTCGTTCTCATCCGGCGGCAAGAGGTACACGAAGAGGTGCTGATCCGCGAAGTCGGTGGCGCTAAGGAACGGCTTAGCGCTGAGCGGATGGTCGGGGCGGAGCAGCGCGACCAGCTCGTCGGTGAACAGCGGGACGTAGGAGAGCCGGTCATCGTGATCGTCGTTCGACACGATCGCGAGGTCGACGCGGCCGTCGAACAGCGCCGGCACGGGGTGGTGGGTCGCCTCCGCCACGATCTGCACGTCCACCTGGGGAAAGCGGCGCGTAAACCGCGGCAACACACCCGGGAGCCAGTGATAACAGGTGTAACATTCGGTGCTCACGCGCAGGATCGCGGCCCGGCCGCCGGCCAGCCGCCGCAGCTCCTCCTCGACGTCCGCGAGCTGAGGCAACGCACGCCGCGCCGCCGCCAACAGGCGCTCGCCCGCGGGCGTGGGCACCATGCGTTTGCCGAGCCGGTGAAACAGCGGTAGCCCGAGCCTCGTCTCGAGATCGAGCAGCTGGCGCGACAAACCGGACTGCGTGAGGTTGAGCACGCGGCCGGCCCGGGTGAGCGTGCCGTGCTCGGCGACGGCGGCAACGAGGCGGAGATGGCGGGTTTCGAGAATCATGCTTGGCGCTCAGGATCATGATGAGCACTCATACATCATTATACCGCCGTGCGGGGAGGTAGGCATGCGTGGATTGGTGACGGTGCTGCTGCTGGGGATCGCTCCCGCCCTCCAGGGCCAGGAGGTGGATTGGAGCGCCAACGGGCGCGATGTGCAGGGAACCCGCTACAGCCCCGCGTCGGATGTCACCCGGACGAATGTCGGCCGCCTCGCAGTGGCGTGGACCTACCGCACCGGAGAGACCGACCCTCGGTTCCAGACCAAGAAGGCAACCGCCTTCGAGGCGACTCCGCTCGTGGTGGACGGCACGATGTACCTGGGCACCCCGCTCGGACGGGTGATTGCGCTCGACCCTGCTACAGGGCGCGAGCGCTGGGTGTTCGATCCGAAAATCGATCGCGACGTGCGGTACGGGGACTTCGCGAACCGTGGCGTGTCTACGTGGCTCGATGAATCCGCTCCCGCCGGCGCCGTCTGCCGCCGCCGCATTCTCATCGCTACGGCGCAGTCACAGCTGTTCGCGCTGGACGCGCGCGATGGCCGGCCCTGCGCTGGATTTGGCAAAAACGGCATGGTGGATCTCACGGCCGGCCTCAGGATCGTGCCGTTCGAGCCCGGCGCGTACTCCATGACGTCGCCGCCCGTAGTGGTGAGCGGACTCGTGATCACCGGCTCGTCCGTGGCCGACAACAGCCGGCCCAACCCGGCGAGCGGTGAGGTACGCGCCTACGATGCCCGTAGCGGGGCGCTCCAGTGGACCTGGGACCCGATTCCCCAGGACCCGAAGGATCCCGCCTACGACGAGTGGGCCGGTGCGATGGCCCACAAGACAGGCGCCGCCAACGCGTGGTCGGTGCTGGCCGCGGACCCCGAGCGGGGCCTGGTGTTCGTCCCCACCGGAAGCGCCGCCCCCGACTACTACGGGGTGCTGCGGCTCGGGAAGAACCGCTACGCCAACTCGATCGTGGCCCTGCGCGCCTCGACCGGTAAAGTGGTCTGGGCGTTTCAGACCGTTCACCACGATCTGTGGGATTACGACAATGCTTCGCCGCCGGCGCTGGTGACGGTCACGCACGGCGGCGGCCCGACGCCCGCCGTCATCCAGGCCACGAAGTCCGGCATGCTGTTCGTCCTCGACCGCGAGACCGGCCAGCCGATTTTTCCGGTGGAGGAGCGTCCCGTCCCCGCGAGCGACATTCCGGGCGAGCAGGCGTCTCCCACCCAGCCGTTCACCACGGTGACGCCGCCGCTCAGCCCCCATCGCTTCTCCAAGGACAGCGTGTGGGGCACGAGCGACGCGGACCGCGCCGCCTGTCACGCGGCGATCGACGGACTCCGCAACGAAGGGATCTTCACGCCGCCGAGCGTGCGCGGGACGTTCGTGTTGCCGTCGAACATCGGTGGGGCGCATTGGGGCGGCGTCGCGGTGGACCCGATCCGTCAGATCGCCGTAGTGCCGGTGAACCGGTTGGGGGCGGTGGTGCAGCTGATCCCGCGCGAGAGCTTCCATCACGAGCAGGCCATGGCGGAAGACAAACGGTTGGGTCACGACTATGAGTACAACGAGATGTTAGGGACGCCCTACGTGATGCGGCGGCGCATGCTGTTGAGCCCGGCCGGACTGCCGTGCACGCCACCACCCTTCGGGACGCTGGTGGCCATCGACCTGAAAACCGGCACCCGGCTGTGGGAAGTGCCGCTCGGCACTCCCGCCCGGCTGCTTCCCCCGGAGCAAGCCGCGAAGATCCCGGCCGAGTGGGGCTCGCCCAGTCTGGGCGGGCCGATCGTCACAGCGGGTGGCGTCGTGTTCATCGGCGGGGCGCTGGACCGCTGGCTCCACGCCTACGACATCGAGACGGGCCGAGAGCTGTGGCGCGGCCCTCTGCCCGAGAGCGGCAAGGCCACGCCGATGACCTACCGGCTCGCGTCCGGCCAACAGTACGTGGTGATCGCGGTGGGGGGCGGCGGGGCGTGGGGAGCGGGCGACTACGTGGTGGCCTTCACCCTTACGAAATCCTAATGCCCTGGGGCGCGGTCCTAACCCCGCCCTAATGCCGTTCCGTCTATCGTGAGCCTCGAGTCCCCACTCGAGGCTTTCGTATTCATGCTCGACATCGCCTACGTCGCCCTGACGGTGCTGTTCTTTGCACTGATGCTCGCCTACGTCCGTGGTTGTGACGCCCTCGGCCGCAGGCAAGAGGGCGAGGACCGCACGCCATGACGCTCGATTCCATCATCGGCGGCCTCACCGCCGTGGTGATCCTCCTGTACCTGCTCTACACGCTGCTCCGACCGGAGAAGTTCTGACATGACCGTCAGCGGATGGCTGCAGATCGCGTTCTACTCGGTCGCGCTGCTCCTGATCACGAAGCCGCTGGGGATCTACGTCCTCAGGGTGTACGAGGGGTCGCTCACCTGGCTCCGCCCAGTGGAGCGCCTGCTGTACCGGGCTGCCGGAGTCGACCCGGCCGTGAGCCCGCCGGCAGCGTGCGCTCCAACGCCAGCGCCGCCTGGGCCGCGAACGTCTGCAGCAGCCAGCGCACTGCAGGTTCGCCGAAGCGGTCGGGATCGTCCGGCCGCAGCTCGATGACGCCCAGTCGTCCATGCGTACCGACGAGCGGCAGGTACACGCTCCGCGCCGTCGGGAACTGCGCCGTCCCCGCCCCGGCCGGCTGCCACATCCGGAACGCCCACTCCGCCACCTCGCGGTCCGCAGCTTCGACGTCCAATACAGCGCCTCCCTTTCCGGCAGGCGCGAGGCGACCACCCGGCTCCCGCAACAGCACACGAACGTCGGCCCCGAAGGCGGCGCGCACCTGCCGGCCGAGCACCGTGAGGACGTCAGCAATCGTGTTGGCGCCCAGCAGCGCCGCGCTCAGGGGGACCAGGGCGGCGGTGCCCCGTTCCCGCGCCTCGGCTGAGACGGCCTCGGCCCGCACGCGCTCGGCCAGCCAGCTGATCACCGACGCGGTCACGAGCATCACGCCGAAGGTGACTACGTAATGGAGATCCGACACCGCGAACGTGAACCGCGGCGGCACGAAAAAGAAATCGAATAACGCCACGGACAAGAGCGCGGCGAAAACGGCCTGCCGCCGGGATAACCGCGACCGGGGCCCGGCTCTCGTGCTGGCTGCACGCCTTCACCTGGATCTCCACACGCCCTAGGCGGGGTAGGCTACCGGCTCAACGCCGACTGACACGCCGCGACCGGGCGTGCGAGTCCGCGCAAACGCGACTGAGTGTCGCGTCACCGCCTCAGTCCGCTGTCCAGCGTCCCTGCATTCGGAGCGTCGCAAGCGTGCCACGCTGGCACGCTGGATGCCGAATACCTCCGTTGTTTTGGAGCGACGCTCGCGATCGCATCAGGAAAGGGAGGTGGCGACCGCTTGTGAAGCGCACCAGCCCCGGCTCTGCACGACAGACCGCGGTGAATCCATGAGTCGCCCGCTTCCCAGTTCGGTCGAGCAGCGGTGGCAGGAGGTGCTCCGGAGGGCGGACATCGCCCTCCAGCGCCCAGGGGTGGGCGTGTGGGAGGCGGACCCGCGCGGTCGGCTGCGCCTCTTGGCCGCGAGCGACGCGGGAGCCATCGCGCCCGTCGTCGCCGATGATCTCGAGCCCAGGTTGCGGGAGCTGCGCGTGTTGCCGCGAAGCGCGCCCAGCCGCTGGGTGGCGAGCCGCCTCGAGGGGCGGCACTGGTGCATCGCGCCGGTCCGACGTGACGCGCCGCAGCCGCCTCCCGCCGGCCTCGAGCGGCGCGGCCGGGAACGTCTGATGCTCGAGCTCGCGGGCGTATGCATCGGCTTGATAGACGAGCCGCAGTCCCGCGATGTCGAGAGCGTGGCGCGCCTCGCCGTGATCCTCGATCAGGTACCCGCGATTGTCTGGACCACCGACGGCGAGTTGCGCGTCCTCTCACGGGCGGGCGCCGGCCCCAAGTCGCAACAGATCTTGCCTGAGCGTACCGTCGGCGCGTCTCTTCTCGACCAGCAGTCCCAACACAAAGTGAGCTCCGAGTCGGTGGCCGCGCACCGGCGGGCGCTCGCCGGCGAGTCGGTTTCCTACCAGATCGGGCTCCTCCCCCAGTGCTACAACGCGCACGTGGAGCCGTTGCGGGACGAGGGAGGCGCGATCGTAGGCGTGGTGGGCCTCGCGGTGGACGTGAGCGATCGCGAGCAGGCGCTTGCGCAGGCGCATCGCAGCCAAGCCGAGCTGGAGGAGTTCTTCGAGAGCGCGCCGGTGGGCATTCGTTGGACGGCGCTGGACGGCACGATCCTCCGTGCCAACCGGTCCGAGCTCGACCTGCTGGGCTACCAGCCCGACGAATACCTGGGCCGGAACATCGCGCAGTTCTGCGTCAATCCGGAGGTCGCGGTTGAGAGCGCGCGGCGCCTGGCGGGCGGCGAGACGCTGCGCAACATCGAGATCCGGATGCGCCACCGCGACGGCTCGATCCGCCACGGCCTCCTCAGCGCGAACGCGCTGTTCGAAGGCGAGCAGTTCATTCATGCCCGGTGTGTCACGCGAGACATCACGGACCGCATCCAGGCCGAGCAGGCGCTGGCGCAGTTCAAGGCGATGGTGGAGTCGGCCGCCGACGCCGTCATCGGCAAGACATTGGAGGGAATGATCACCAGTTGGAACCCGGCGGCGACGCAGCTCTACGGATATGCCGCCGACGAGGTGATCGGCAAGCCGATCACCCTGCTCGCTCCCGCGGACCGCGTCGACGAGCTCGCCGGGATCCTCGAGCGCTTGCGGCGCGGGGAGCACATCGAGCACTACGACACGACGCGGGTGCGCAAGGATGGCACGTCCGTAGAAGTGTCGATTACGATCTCGCCAATCCTCGACCCCCGTGGCCGCCCGATCGGCGCCACGACGATCGCTCGCGATATCACGGCGCGCAAACGGGCCGAGCAACAGCTGCTGCACGAGGCGCTGCACGACGCGCTCACCGACTTGCCCAATCGCGCCTACTTCGTGGAGCGGATGTCCCAGGCGCTGGCGCGCCTGCGGCGGGATCGCGATTACCGCTTCGCCGTCCTGTTCGTCGACCTGGACGACTTCAAGGCGGTGAACGACCACCTCGGCCACGCGGCCGGGGACCGCCTCCTGACCGAGATCGCGTCACGGCTGCGCACCTGCGTGCGGCCGGGCGACGTGGTGGCGCGGCTCGGGGGCGACGAGTTCACGCTGCTGCTCGAGGAGATCACCGGACTGCCCGACGCGGAGCACGCGGCGCGACGCATCCAGGCCGCCCTCGCCGCGCCGTTTTCGCTCGAGGGTCGGGAGATCGTCGCGACGGCCAGCATCGGTGTGGCGCTGAGCGAGCCCGACTACGGGCAACCCCAGGACCTGCTGCGCGACGCCGACCTCGCCATGTATCACGCCAAGGAGCAGGGGCGCGCGCGGTTTCAGGTGTTCGACGTCGCCTTGCGCGATTCGGCCCAGGCCCGCTTCGGCATGGAGGCGGACCTGCGGAAGGCCCTGCAGCGTCACGAGTTCCGGTTGGTGTTCCAGCCCATTCTGGAGCTCGAGACCGGCCGAGTGCACGGCTTCGAGGCGCTGCTGCGGTGGCACCGCCCGAAGC
>Ga0137399_10001040_pt1 | contig 12243 bp, 6 predicted proteins | sample czorhiz316metaG_FD_104810 | JGI IMG/M metagenome (GOLD analysis project Ga0137399, IMG submission 104810) | Vadose zone soil microbial communities from Angelo Coast Range Reserve, California, USA - czorhiz3.16 metaG | ecosystem: Environmental > Terrestrial > Soil > Vadose zone | place: USA...
TGCACGACCTTCCCAGCCCCCGGTCTCATAGGTGTAATCGCGGTCAACCCTGTACGGATTTGGAACCACGATAACTTTGCCCAGAGTATCCGACACCGAGAATGAAAGATCCACCCTCGTTTTGTTGCTCTTCGGTGATTCCGTGTTTTGAGCGTACAATGAATCGAATCGGAGAGCCCCGCTGCTGTCCTTGACCTCGATGATCGTCAGATCGGGGATACCGAAGGAAGTAACCGCGTACCAATATCGCTTCCCCCGGGTAAGATTGGAATCAACGAAGACAGAGTCCAGGCCGACGTTGTACTCAAATTTGTCATCCGGAATGTCATACTGCCTCAAAAGTGTCCAACTCGCTGTCCCCGCGTCATTCCCGGGGTCTTCACTCCGGTAGAGCCGGTACCCCTCGAAGATGCGTCCGCCCGTCAAGTACCCGTTGATGCACAGATGTCCGCTCTCGCAGGCGCCGGGGATCTGGCACGGAGGATTTTTGCGCCGCCAGCTCGTGTCCGGGTATCCCTGGGCGATCTTGCTCGAGTCGTCCCAGATGGTCTGGGGATTGTCCAGGAGATGGGCGGTATCAAGGTGTGACCCCCATTCCAGTCTCACCTTCTTAAACCCTTCGGTAACCTTCAGGGGGGGTGCCGGCAGATTGATCGGGGCCAGGTAGCCTCGCTTGTACAGCTTTAGTGCGTTCTCCGCATTCTCCCGGAGGTTGTGAGGGCCGGCTTCGATGCCATAACCGCCGACGAGGGCAACCGATATCTTCAACGTATCTCCGGGCTTCATCTCGTCGAACTTCCCGAACGAGAAGAAGAACCGCGTATCGGTCGGCGAGATCGGCGATTGGCATGGTTTGATCGGATCGACGAAACATTGACCGCTCATCCAGCAGTAGATCAACGAATCTTCGGTGCCGGGTTCGTTAAATCCGTGCCACTGGAAAATATATTGAAGAGAATCCAGCGGTCTCGGCGTTTTCAGTACCGTGAGACCCATCGGGGTCGAGCCCCTGTCTACTGCATTATGAATGTAGGCGGTGCGAAGATCGGGGAAATAACAGGCATAATCGTGACCATAATACCCCGAGATATTTACAGGCCCAACATCCATGTCGCAGAAAAATGCAACATAAACATCCTTGATCGTCTTTCTTCCCACGTTGACAAATATGTAGTCGAACGGGAGGACACCATCGGCGAAGTCGCCCTCCCAGGCGTATGACTTCATGAAGCATTTGATATGCATGGGTACGTGGTCGGGACATCCGTTGCACGTGCCGGTTGAGTCGGTCGCCCCCATGTAGTAATCCTTATCGGATATCGCACCGTAATCTTCGTCGACGTGCGGCTCGCCGTGATCCGGAATGCCGTTGTTCTGCGTGTAGAGGTTCTTGTCCGACTTGCGGATGTAATTCCCGCCCGCATCGGTATGGCACTTGTCGAATGCAAACCGGTCATAATTATCAAAGGCGGGATCCGGGTTTGTCACCGGATCGTAAACCTTTCCGGTGCAACTGACCTCCTGACTGTCGGGCAAACCGTCGGAACCTAGATCATCGGTCAGCGGATTCCAATCCCCGTCGTTATCCTCACCGTCAAGCTCATCTTCGTCCACTCTGCCATCTTGGTCATCATCGCAACCTCTTCGGTTGACCTGGATGCCATGTCTAGCATAATACCCGCTGTAGTGCCCATTCAGATCGTTTGGATCATCCGTCTCAATACCGGTGTGCGTGTGCCAGATTTTATCCCGGGCAGTGTCTCTCAACGCAGGCACGATCTCATGGCGTGCATCGTCGCCATTATATGTTTCGTCAACTCTCCGCTTACCGTCGATTATTCCGCCGATCCAGGGACCACCGCCAAACATGTGCTCCACGCACCCTCCAAGGGGATACTCGAGGCCGATACCGGTCGGGCCGCAGTTGCCCGAGGGCGGAACCGGGAGGGGACTCCATGCCTCAATGCCGAATGCAATTTGATTCGAAAGCCAAATTCTCATGTTGTACCCCTGCAATACATGCTTGGCCCAGCTTACGCCATCCGCATTAATGTCTGAGGATTGCCTGGCTTTTCCTCCGGAGCCGCGATTGTTCTTATCAGCCGGCTGAACCGGTCGCAAAAAAAGCATCGTGAGAACGAGCAGTAGCAGTGGCCTGTTCATGGACTCGAATTCCTCACTGTTTGACAACACGTCATTCCCAGTTCACCTTCATCCCAAGGATGATTTGCCGGGAGCCCTGAAAAATAGTTGGATCAAGGCGGCTGTCGACCCTGCGCCAAGGGTAGATTAAGGGGTAGAGACCCGCGTTGGCGTCAGCGTCTCCGAATTTAGCGGGCGCGCCGGTTTGATCAAAGATGTTATTGACGTTCCGCCGGTTGAAAAGATTTGTGATATCGAGCGTAACCAATAGATTCAGTCCCTGCGAGACAAGAAACCCCTTGTACATTGACAAATTGACGACCGACGTGTACGGCTTCGTCTCGTTATTGAACAGGTAAACGTTTCTCGCATTAGTCTGCCCATGATACGGCGTATAGGGAAAACCGCTTCCAAGACTCCATGTCAGTGAAATCCCATAATTGTTCACGAACGGGAGCCCGAACAAGTGTCCCCGCTCGTTCGCAAGAACGCGATACGTCGTGAACACATTCGCGGTGTGGTTTTGGTCGCGGTCAAGGCGGCTTTCACGCGGCAGTTGAAACTGCGGCTGGAATAACTGTGCCAGCGGATTGGACGAACGGCCTTTTGCAAGCTGGTAGGAGTAGCTGACACTCGTCGAGAAATTCCCCGTGAGCGACTGGTTCAGCGTGATTTCAAATCCGCGTACACTCGCGTAATCGAAGTTTCGCTGGAAGTTGTTTCCCGCCCGCTTGAAAAGATGAAGGTAGTCAAAAACATCTTTATAGAATGCGTGAACCGTGAAGGCCATTTCATCGCTGACCTGGTCTTCGAAGCCCGCCTCGTACTCCACCGTCCGCTGCGGCTTGAGGCTCGGATTCCCGATGATGTTATCTGTTGCCCCAGTGATTGTCGGGTCCCGGTAATAGTTCTCCCTGTCCGGCAATTGCAGAAAATGGCCATAATTGAAATAGAAGACGATCCTGTCAGTAACGGGGTAACCGATGGAAAGGCGCGGACTGACAGTGCCGTGGGTCAGGTAGTAGAGAAATCTCTTTGTATCCGACAATCCCCTCGACACTGTATACTTGTCCCCTCCGGCGTTCGGTCCGAACTGCTTTAATGATCCATTTGTCATTATGGTGTCGAAGCCGACATTGTCAATCCAGTCGGCTCCGAGATAACCGGGACTGCCGGGAGGCCCGGCGTTCAGGGCAATTTCCCAATTGTTTCTGAAGTCATCATAGAAAACCTGCCGGCCTATGTCATAGTAGTCGTACCGCAAGCCGACGTGGAGATTGAGCCCAGAAAACTCGATATTGTCCTGGAGATAGGCGGCACCGCGGCTCGGATAGTTATTAAGGTTCCAACGATAGACTCCGTAGCCCGGATAATCACCGCGTGCGTACGTCGGATCATCAATCGGGGGGGTAACCACGACTCCGTTCACCGTATGAGCGACCGTCGGCAGGTCGATCTCAGTGGAGTTGATCTCCTCATAATCGAATTCGAATCCCGCTTTTAGCAGATGAAGCGGATGGACCTGGCTGTTAAAGTCCAATCGTGCCGTCCATACGTCGGTGATCGATTTGAGCCACTTCTGGGCAGAACCCAGATGATTGAAGCCGTCATCGAAGGGATCCTGATACTGCCACGCCGAGGAATAGTCAGACGGTTTAATTCCGGCGACATCGTTGCCGTCGTGTGTCTCAACCTTCCCGAGAGACATTCTGAGAAATGAATTTGTCGTGAAAAAATGCGTCCAGGAGAACACGTGCTGAATGCCCAGCTTCGCCGTCAGGAGGGAAGAGTCTGCAAGGTACTTGTAAGAATTGTCATAACCGTGGTTCGATGAAAGGCTTGCGCCATACCGGTAGAGAAATTGATCGGAGCCGCTCATATCGTATTTCAATTTCGAGTCAAACGTGAAGGCGTTGCTTTGGTCATCTCTGTAACGATATCCCAATCCGTTCAGGATTCCACCCAGGAAACCGTTCAGCTCGACGCGTCGTTCGAGAGGGTGGAAGAATTCGTTGTGGACGTAGGTGTAGGGTCCGTCGTTCCGATCGGCATCGGCATTGATGTAGAACGTGAGTGCGCCCGGTACGCTAAGACCAAGACTCGGCATGATGTATTTTGTGAAGGGTTCCGGCCCACCCAGCGAAAATGAGCTGTAGTTTTCGTTCTGGTTGGTCGAAGCGATTCGGTCTGTACGAAATTGCGCGCTGGCGGAGTACCGCTCTCCCCCCGACTTGGTAACGATGTTGATGACGCCGGATTGTGCGTTCCCGTAGTCTGCGTCGAACCCGCTCGTCTGGACGCTGACCGACTGGATGGCGCTCGCCGAAACTGCAAGTCCCGCCGACCCTCCCCCTATCGTTCCCGACTGCACACCTGCGTACACCTTCTGAAGTTCTTCATTCGCACCCGCCGTACTCAGAGCGCCTGAGTTGCCAAGGATATTGTTGGTCGGAATGCCGTCAACTAGATACTGAACCTCATTCGCCTGTCCGCCGCGGAGGAAGAGATTATTCCCTTGCTTCACAACGCCCACCTGAAGTCTGAGCACATCCTCAACGGATTTCACGTTCGGAATGCTGGCGATTGTAGCGGCATCGGTCGTCTGTGTCCCGGTCGTCGCCATACTGTTGACCAATTTCTGAGCCGTGATCACTTGTTCACTAAGCTGAAGCGCGCTGGAGCTCAGGCGGAAATCGACGGGGGTGGTCTGGTCCACACCGACCTTTACGTCCCTCACCTCCGCTGTTGAGTAGCCAAGAATACTCGCCCGAATCGTGGCAATACCTGCAGGCACCGCGATAATCGTATACTTGCCGTCGATGTCGGTCACCGCACCTCGCTGCGTCCCCACAACAAGAATATTGGCGCCTATGATTGCCTCGCCCGTCTGGCTATCTGTGACCTTTCCAACGATCTTCCCCGTGTTGTCCGGAAAGGCCGTCGTTACGGTGAGCAAAACGGCTATCGCGGTGGGAACCAACCGTCTTAACAATACGATCATGCTGGGGCTCCTCTCGAAAGGCTCAACGGTTTAATTCACCGATGTCATCCAGGGCCTTTCTCACAATGGCTGTGGGAACAGGCTGCTGGATATAGTATAACGGGAATCCAAGGTACACCACATTGAACGTCGTCCCGAGATATCGCACGCCAATGGCCAGGTTCTCAAAGAATGAGTTATTTCTTGCATCGTACCTGTAAATAATTTCGCCGAACCCATACGGACGTCCGGGCCACAAAGACATGAGTCCCTGGCCCCAGGACGCGGTGTCGAGCTTTGCGGTGTCCACGACGGCATCCGGGTAGCCTTTATCGCCACGGGCACCGATGAAGTTACCTTTCACTTGGTCAGGGCGGAATACTTCCAGATGACCGATTTGACGCGTGTACTCCGGTCCGGCGTTGAGCGGGAAGGGAAAATTCCACGCGGTGATAATAAGCTTCCCGCCGACGTTCAAATAGCTGTGTACCATGTTCTCACGAGTGCCAAGGAACGAGTGGTGCCACTCCGGATCGGTTATGTCGCCTGTGACATCCCCGATAAAAACAATGACGCTGTATTGTCCCAGGGCGCCCAAACCCGGGAAGATATGCGGCCCGTTGGGAACATCGACAACGTCGAAAAGATCGTACTTTCCATTTTGCCCTGCGGAATCGAACAGAGCCCGGTAATAGGCATCGAGCATTGCGCGCGACGGATGGGCCGCGGTCCCCCCCGCGCCCCAGTCATACGAATTATTCAGAAGTAGAATCCTGTGTTGGTAGCCCGGCCGCAAAAAAGGGGGATACAACGTGTAGAAGGAGGTGTCCGCACCAATGGTGTCAATGCTGCCAAATTCATTCCGTGCCCGCACATAAAAGCGGTGCGTCACGGCGTAAGGATCGCGAAAGTTCGCCGCGGTGGCTCTGGCAAAGGTAGCCGGAGTGAAGGGCGACCACGGAATACTGTCGGGAGGCCACAGGTCACGGTCGACCACCCACTGGTAATCGACTGTCCTGCTGTTGGGATCGAACCCCTGGAAATCAAATTCAATCCCTTGAAACGTGCTGCTCTTTCGATCTATAACGAGCTGTGTATCGGTGGGAGAGGATGTAATCTGAGTGTGAGGCGGGGAAACGCGCGGCGTCCCAAATGAAACGGTCGCCGGCGGTCCCGCCGCTCCTGCGTTGTCGATCGCCGATACTTCAAACGTGTGAGGATTCAGTGAATCCTGCGAGTCGAATATGAATGTTCCACTATTTGGATTAACGTGGACGGGGAAGTGGATGATTTTCGGGTTCGATGCCCAGACATGTGATCCTGCGATGATGAGTGTCTTGGCGGAATCGAGGCGATTGGCGCTATCCGGACTCAGCCCCTCGGGAGGCAACGTGGCAAAGTATTTATACACATTCGTGATATTGCTTTCATCCGCGTCGGTCATCAATGCAAATTTGGATACGATGATATTGAGAACCCTGCTCCACGGTTTGTACTGGAACGGACTGGCGGCATTCAACCTGAAATTCCAGCGGTATCTGAATGCAACAACATACCCGTCCGGATCGTCTCCCACCCAGTAGAGCGTTAGCAGCGGGTTCTTTGCAATAATGAATGAGTCGGGCGGTGGAACGTTCGAGAGCCTTGTGATTGGAGGGATATTCGTGGGAACAAGATACTTGCCCTTGCAGTCCATCCCTGTACTCATCACCGCCAGGATCGCGACAATTCCGGCGAGCCACCGCGCTATGATTTTATACATCCCCGTTACTCGTACAGGACTGATGAAATATAATAGGATGGAGTGAAAAGAAAGGTGTCAGGGTCATACCCAACTGCTTCTTTCACAAGAGACGAATCCAGATTGATCGTGAGAACGATGCGGGTTGTCCGTTGTTCGGAGATTTTGAATGACCGCTGGAATTGGAGGGTCGGATCGAATCCCGGCGGGGTAACGACCCTGATATTCCGGTATCCGTCGAGAATTGCAGTGCCGCCTGGCGCAATGAGCATGAGTATCCCAAGGTAATCTCCGGGGGGCAGGTCTGCCTGGCCGATGACCAGCGAAGAATCCTCTGCGTGGGCATCGAGCGTGTTGTAAACACCCGTCAAACGTTTGATCGCCTTGATATCTCCGTAAACTGTCGCCAGGGCCAAATCGGAACGCACGGCACTAACCTGTGTAATCTTCAGAACAAAAATATTTTGCGGACTGAATGCGATTCTGCTCGAGTCTGAGATCGTGTGCAGCCGGATATCGACGAGACCGGGCAGGGGAGAGCTGTAATCGTATTGACAATGCAGATTCAATGCGAGGACCAGCAGCGGGAAAAAAAACAGTGCAACAAATGGAGCGTTTTTGCGTTTCATGGAGGTGGATGGGTGTAGCTATCTAGAGCTGACCTCATATCGGGGTGGCCAGCATTTGCTTGGATTATAGATAAAAAAAGAGTGACTGTCAAGTTTTTCCGCCCCGGAGGGGCTGGATTGGTATAATCGCAAATATTTTGTAATTTGATTTGAGGACCCAAGAGATGAATCCAAGGCATTTCCAGCTGAATATGAAATGGTCGTTGATCTTTCCGTTTATCCTTTTTCTCGTTGGATTCGCTTCCGGATGTACCAGTGCCACCGGACCCCCCACACCGAGATTGCTGGATACGTGGTTGGTGTACCGGCAAACCCCCGGAAGGCTGATCAATAACTATGCCAATGCCTTCTTGCTCGACAATGGGCGAAAAATATGGATAGCCACAAATGACGGGGTTTCTTCGTTCAGCGCAGGAGTATGGGCCTCGATGAGGGACTCGCTATGGTCGCCGTCACCGAGCGGTAAATCCCACCGCGTCTCGTGCATAGTCCAGGGAAAGGACGGAGGCCTGTGGTTCGGCCTGACCGGCGGAGGGGTTGTTCGCTATAACCCCTTTTCGACTATACAGGTATGGCGTCGCTATAACTCCCCGGATCTACTCAACGATTTCATACTGGCAGGTGCAGCCGACGTTTCAAACCAAAGCAATTACGGCGAAGTCTGGTTTACCAGTGTATCGGGTGTCAACCGCTTTGTCGGCGGAGCAAGCGAATCAGGCACATGGTATTCATACACGACGGGGCCTCCTGCCAACCTCCCCTCGAATCAGATTCCCGCGTGCATAAACAAGCTCGATGACAACACCATCTGGTTTGGAACACAGACAGGCGGGGCTGTAATGGTCAACTACGGACTCGCCGGGCTCGAGTGGTCCAAGCATCCGTTGAGTCCCGATTCAAGGATCAATTCGGTTTCGTTCGATCTCCACAACACTGTTTGGTTTGGGGTCCAGCAGGGAGCAGTGACTTTCAACCTGCAGACATCGGTCTGGACGACTTATCCTCCCGACACCGCCGGTATCAAACTTCCCGCCGGTCCTGTCAATGCCGTAGTGACGAACCTTCAGAAGGTTCGGTGGTTTGGGACGAACGCCGGAGTGGTGAGGCTTGATGACACGACCTGGACTCGATTCACTACCGCGAACAGTCCGTTGCCCGGTGACAGTGTGAACGCGCTCCTTTTCGATTACAATCAGAATCTCTGGGTCGGGACAACCAACGGCGTCGCCGTTTACAACGCGGCCGGCATTCAACTCTGAAGCGCCGGTTGCTTCGGCTCGGCGTTCAACCGGTCAGAGAGTCGCAGAAATCCCGAACGCTTTCATAACTCCCACCGCACCGCCAGGGCCACCCCCCGGCGATTCTGAAGCCCGGGAATAATCGAAACATTGAGCGCGCGATAGTTCGGACCCCCTCGCTCCGCCGATCCCGCGGAAGGATACTCTTTCACCGTAAGATTCCAGACACCGAGCGCGATCGACGCGCTTCCCAAGATCATGTCGGCCGCAGAGAAACCCGCGTTATCGGCGAGCCCCAATCCAATTCCGGTCAGCCCCCAGACGATGCCGACCGCAGAACTCACATAATTGCGCTTGCTCTGCGTCATGAAGACCGTATTCACGACCGCCGACGAGGCATTGAGACCGATGACGAAGGCTTCCGCATTTTCATGGTCCCGAACCTCCCGGGGAGTCGGAGGAACCGGTTGAGGGTTCGGATTATATTCAGGTTGAATCATGGCTGCCTCCATATCTATTGATTGATGATCTCCTCCCTCGGCCCTATTTCAATGTAATGACAATTTCCTTCCGGACGAAATCGTGCGGTGTGCTCTTATCAAAGACCACGACCATGGTATCGTTTTTCAATTCTCCCCCTCTTACAGACAGTATCTTCCCCGTATCGTAAACCTGCAAGCGGTAGGTATGATTTTCGATTCCCTGAAGGGATAAATGAACTTGTCCTCCTACGCCCCACTCCTTCAGGATCCGTAACCCTGTGTTAACCGCACCTGGCTGAACGCCGGATGGCGGAGCCAGGAAAGACGGAGCGAGACTGTAAACGTAATCCATGACGGCACCGTTTTTTGCCGCCGCGATAAACGGACGGGGCGGCTCGGGAGGATTCCCCTCAAGATCGCCAGCCCGCATGCTGTAGCGCTTGACTGCGGACCCGGCGGGAAGCTCCGGCGCGAACTCGATGAGACAGCTCGAATCATGAGCGGCGTGGACTCGAAGTTCATAATCCGCGTCATCCCGATGAACATGCCGGACCAGAACGAAGTCGAATTTATTTCGGCCCACCGGCACATTTTTCAAAGCGAGGCTGTCCCAATCGGCGGGAAGCCTCGGCCGGTAGGTGACTTTCTTTCCCACCCCATCTACCTGCAAGCCGAGCATCCCCCGTACGAGAGGAAGCATGTACCCGGTCGTCGAGAACCCCTGGTGGTGGTACCCCTCGCCCAGCTTCTCATTCAGCTCTCCTGAAAAAACTTCCGGAACAACTCCCAGTGCGTGGTCAAAGGCGTGCGTGATCACCGATCGCAAGATCTGATACCCTGCCGGACTATTTTGGCGCTCGAACTGGGCCGTGTTAAAGAAGGAGGAAATGAACGGCCACACCGCCCCATAGTTGTAATTCGTCGGCTCAAACAACGTTGACTTGTTGGATAGCGACCGCACTCCCCAATCCGTGCAGAGATCGGCACCGTTGAACGCTTCGATACTTTTCGCCGTCCGCTCTTCATCGAGCAGGCCGTACATCATGGCCACGCCCGCCCAGGGCGTCTTCTCGTGCACTTGTTCCCCTTTCTCCGTCGCGCCATAGCTGTAGAAGCCATCCTTCTCCATCCAGAATTTCTTTTCGAGTAGGGGCCGGGCTTTCCGGAACTGGGTCTCTGCCTGCCTGGCAGCTTCGCTGTCGCCAAGAAGCTCCGCCATGTACTTCATTTCTTTTACTGCCTGCACCCAGACGCCGCACGTGTAGACATCGGCGTAAATTCCCACGAGCTTCCCGAACTCGAGGGCGCCGAGCCCCGCGCCCTTCAGATCCATCAGGCCGTCATTGTCGCTGTCCTTGCTCAGGCACCACTCGTATGCCTGCTTCACAGAGCTCCAGCTTTTTTGCAGGAACTCGAGATCTCCGCTCGTCCGGACATAATCGGCCATGGCAACGATGTACCAGGGGGTTGTGTCGGCATGGTTGTATCCGTAGTGGTAATCGTTCCACCAATCGCACACACCGTCGCTCTGTGATAATTCGTGCGCCATCTTCCCGACATCCCGGGGAGGATCGGCCGCATTCTTCTTCCTCACCGGAAAGTCATCCCGGCGCTGCCATTTCTGTGTGAATGCGAGAGCGTCGCGGACCTTCGCAAAATCTCCGTAACTATTCATCGCGAGCGAGTTGATAAAGGCATCACCCCCGAAGAACCACGCGAAGCCCGGCCGGGCCCCCGCTCCGGAGAGCCCGAAGCCCGCGACCATCCCGCGGCCGAGACGCGGATTCACGATCATGAGATTGTCCAGGGCAACCTTTCCCCATTCATAGGCAAGGTTGAATTCTTTGTCGGGAGTGATGACTTGCATCGTTGAATTCCGGAGGTCCTCGTAGTAATCGCGGTTCTCGCGATAATATCGCTCCGCGTACTTCCACAACTTGTTGTATGTTGCCTTAACAGAATCGAATTTCATCTTTCCGCTGGCGGGATCGGGAAGACCTCCGGCGATGACGATTGGAATGAATCTGCCGCCGGTCTCTCCGGGCTTGACATCAATCCTGAACTGCAGCGGGTTATCGGCGAACATGTGGGCAGGGGGCGCCGCCATTTGCTGACCCGCCGGAGAGCCGCAGAGAAATATCGCGCGCCACTGTCCTTCGGAAATAACGTAGGCATTGACTTCGTCGTCCCAGTAACTGAATTGACCTCCGATTCCGGCCGGCCACATGGGTTGCATAACCGGGATGAAGCCGGGGATTATTGCAAGGGGCGTTGTGGTGTGGACTTCGAGGAGGAGAATGGCGCCCGGCTCATCTCGCGGGATCAGGATCCGCTCGTTGACAGTGAAGGCCTCATCGGTAAACGTGAGCGTCGTGACTTCCGGAGTGACCGAGATCGTGCGGACGATCTGCTTCGCCGGTATCGGCTGCGTGGATGTGCCGAGGAGAAACTGCAGCTCGAAATTGCGCAGCGGCTTCCAGGGCCAAACCCACATCTCGAACTGTCCGCTCTCATAGCCCATCAAACCCGCGCGCCTTCCGATCTTGTCAAAATACTGGTCGGGCTGCGCAAGACGCGTGAGTTCGAGATTATTGGGGCGGATCTCAAACGCAGAAATGAGGCCCGCGGCGGGTTTTCCGGATTGAGCGCATACGGGGGAGCCGATACACGTGAGGAGGAGGATCAGTTTCTTGATCATGGCCCGGCGCGTGTGGGTTCCTCTGTGCAACCTTTTCGGCAACTTACTTGCTGAAGTCCTTCCACGTCGCCTCCCAGGATGTTGCGGCCGGGTCGATGAACACATCCGGACCGTTTTTATAAAAGTTGCCCGAAGTGACTTCGCCAAAATGGACGTCAGCCGGGAGCTTTCGCGGGAGGATGATCTGGGAAAGTTTTGGCATCGTACTCTGGTCAAAACCTTCGCGCTTGAAGCGCGTGATCCATCGCCTGTCAGGCAGGGGCTCATGGGAAATCGTCACCCTCCCCCAGCGGGTCGGAGAGGAGGTGATCGTGATCGGTTCTCGCGCCGCCA